>Ga0207713_1000676_pt1 | contig 32150 bp, 27 predicted proteins | sample KBSS64metaG_FD_184404 | JGI IMG/M metagenome (GOLD analysis project Ga0207713, IMG submission 184404) | Switchgrass rhizosphere microbial communities from Kellogg Biological Station, Michigan, USA - KBS S6-4 metaG (SPAdes) (version 2) | ecosystem: Host-associated > Plants > Roots > Rhizosphere >... | reverse complement strand
TTTTAGCTCAATGCTTAAATGAGGTGTTTGTTAAAGAGAATATACTTTTTCAAGTTACTGTTTCATTAGGCAATGCAATTACGTAAATGAGGTGTTCCTTAAAGATCATATGCTGCATTAAAAGCTACTTTTTCCTTCTTCACATGACGGGATGCATAATCGTTTGCATCCCGTTTTTGTTATATATAATATGTACAGTATACTTATTTATTTGTATGTAAGGCTTCAATAAAGGTGAAATTGATTTGTTCTATTTGCTCTTCTGTTAAAACAGGTTGAGCTACTTCTACTTGCTTATTTATTCATTTCTTTTAACTCTCTGTATTACTCTGGCATAGTGGCGAATGGACGCCATTTTTCATTTTATCAAGATTCAATAAAAAAACCTTTTGTTTTAATTGTTTTTACTCATTTAGCTATGTGTACATGGATAATTATTTTTTTAATCTTTCTTCCATTAAAAATCCAGATTGTTGAAAATCTTAAAATTACTATTTTTTATCGAACTAAAGTACCCTTTAATTTAAGTACCACCTTTTACAATCTGCAATCTTTCTTTATTTAAACGTAGTGTTCTCTCATTCGCTTTATATCTACTCTAGGTGGAAAGCCAAACATTCGGGAATATTCTCGACTAAATTGCGATTGACTTTCGTATCCCACCCTGAATGCGACATCAGCTACATCTAATGACTCAGCTAATAGCAAGCGCCTTGCTTCCTGCAATCTCAGTCGTTTTTGAAACTGAATGGGACTCATTGCCGTTACATCTTTAAAATGTCGATGTAGCGATGAAACACTCATATTCGCTATTTCAGCAAGCTCTTCAATACGAAAAGACTCTTCGTAATTATTGATGATATGATCTATAACCTCTCTTATTCTAGAGGCATTGCTACCTTCTAATGCCATTTGTTCAAGCGCTTCGCCATGTGGACCTTGCAAAATCCAATAAAGAATTTCTTTTTTTAATAATGGAGCAAGAACAGGGATATGTTTTGGAGTGCCTAGCAAAGATGCTAACCTTACTACGGCGTTCAACAAAGATGGCTCTATTTCGCTAACGTACATAGCTCGTTTTGCATTCTTTCCCTGCCCCGTTTTAAAATCTGTGCCATTCAAAACCTCTAAAACTTGGCTAGAGGTAAATTCAAGTTTGAAGGCTAAATATGGGGAATCGGCTGAGGCTTTGATGACTTGACCTGTAACTGGTAAGTCAACTGATGCCACAATATAATGGCCAGGACCGTATAAAAATCTTTCCTCTCCCAATAATACCTCCTTCTCTCCTTGGAGGATAATGCAAAAAGATGGCTCGTTAACCCTAGAAATAGGTTCAGTAATAATGGATTCGCGGATGAGAAATAAAGATGGAATGGTAGTAGGATGAACACCGTCCTGCTTGCAAAGGCGTCCAATGAGTCTAGAAAGTTCATATTGCTGCTTATAGGGTGTGTTAGACATAACTTATTCTCCTTTTCTTTATTTTCGGTTCATTATACCTGATAGTCATAGATTTTGTAAGAAAGTTTGAGAGGATTAGGCAAAAACTTGATAATAATAGGCTAAGGCTTTTTTGATATTTATGACATAATTAAAAGCGTTAAGGAAAAAGGATTTCAAAGAAGCTCACAACTAATCAACTGTAATAAAAGTAGCTAATATAAATGTGAACTTGTCTATTTTTTATCAGGAGGCTTGTTTATGAATCGTATCGAAAAGAGCGAAGAAAAATTCAAACAGCTATTTGGTAAAGGAGTACCTGGTACACATGCCACTGATCCTGATTTCCAGGACATTCTGAGCTATTTTATTTTTGGGGAAGTTTTTTATCAAGGTAATCTGGATGACAAACAGCGTGAGTTAATCACCTTGGTGGTTCTTGCTACTAACCAGACGTTACCTCAATTAAAAGCATATGTTAGTGCAGCATTGAATGTTGGGCTAACACCTGTAGAAATCAAAGAGGCGGTTTACCAATGTGCTCCGTATATTGGATTTCCGAAAACGTTAAATGCTATCAATGAAGTTAATGAGGTATTCAAAGCAAAGAATATCGCTTTACCGGTTGAAAGCCAAAAGACGGTCGATGAAGATAATCGCTTTCAAAAGGGCCTTGCAACTCAAGGAGAGATTTTTAGAGATGGCATAAAAAAAATGCAGGAGAGTGCTCCATTAAATCAAAGCATATGCAGGAATTTCTTTCTACTTTTTGCTTCGGAGATTTTTATACTCGTAACGGACTCGATTTGAAAACCCGAGAGCTATTAACGCTCTGTATTATAAGCGCGTTGGGCGGCGCTGAAGGTCAAGTGAAAGCACATGTGCAGGGTAACATAAATGTGGGCAATGACAAGGAAACATTAATCACTGCTATCACTCACTGCCTACCATATATGGGCTTTCCTAGAACACTTAACACATTAGCATGTGTCAATGAAATTATTCCTAAAAATTAAGAGACCTTGCTGAAAAAAAGTTGTTACCGTTAAGGTCTTTTTTTAAAAAAGTGTATGACTCATTAGAAAAGTAGGGGGCAATTAAATGAAGTATGTAAAACTTGGTAATACAGGCTTAGATGTATCTCGACTTTGTCTTGGATGTATGGGTTTTGGGGACGCCAACAAATGGCTTCACCAATGGGTGCTTAATGAAGATGACTCTCGCATTGTTATAAAAGAAGCCCTGGACTTAGGGATTAATTTTTTTGATACAGCAAATGTATACTCACTGGGTACAAGTGAGGAATATCTTGGACGAGCTCTTAAGGATTATGCTAATCGTGATGAAGTTGTCATAGCAACTAAAGTACATGGACAAATGCATAAAGGTCCAAATGGCTCTGGTCTTTCCCGAAAAGCAATTATGAGTGAAATAGATAAAAGTCTTAAGAGACTGGAAACTGATTATGTAGATCTTTATATCATTCATCGCTGGGATTACGATACTCCTATTGAAGAAACGATGGAAGCATTACATGACGTAGTGAAGGCTGGAAAAGCAAGATACATTGGTGCTTCTGCCATGTACGCTTGGCAGTTCCAAAAGGCATTACATGTGGCTGAAAAAAATGGTTGGACTAAGTTTGTTTCCATGCAGAACCATTTAAATCTAATATACCGTGAAGAGGAACGAGAAATGTTACCTCTTTGTAAGGAAGAGAAAATTGGTGTCACTCCATATAGCCCTCTTGCATCAGGGAGATTAACCCGTGACTGGTCAGTAACAACACATCGTTCCGAGACAGATCAAATTCAAAAATCTAAATACGATGCCACTGCGGACTCAGATCGATTGGTTGTAGAACGGGTAGCATCCATCGCAGAAAAACATGGTATTCCTCGTACACACATTGCACTTGCCTGGTTACTACAGAAAGAACCAGTAACAGCTCCTATAATTGGTGCTACGAAAACATCACATCTTGAAAATGCAGTAGATGCTTTATCGATTAAGTTAACACCTGAAGAAATTGCGTTTCTTGAAGATCCATATGTACCACACCCAATAGTTGGTCATAACTAAGTGTTTTGCTGATAAATAGGAGGAAACCCAATCTTCTATAATGGTAAGATTGGGTTTTTCCTTACTTTAACCTTTGATTTCGTCTCCTAATATTTATTTCTATGAATACTATAGATACTGCATATTTTTATTATTGTTATCTACCTTATAAAGAAACAATAATAGGTGAATGACAATCTTTGTATACTTTATATTCACACTTATAATATACTGTTGTTAGTTTCATTCCTCTATGTTCCATCTCTTTTTCCTACTTAAGCTTTATGGCCACCCATAAGGCCGTTTCGATAACGAGCTGTTGAATAAGGAAGGTGACTAGACGCACGTAGTACACTATTCTTCCCATAACGCAGCCGAATGTCATCAATCGTTTTGGCAAGAGCATAGGCTCTTTCACGCTGATCGATGTCATCAAATAAGCTCATTTGCTCCTCTTCTTCAATGCTTGTGTTTGATAAGGAGATCCCAATGGAGCGAATCGGCATTCCATTATCATATGTATGTAAGATGGTTAAACAATACGGAAAGATATCTTGGCTTAAGTTCGAAGCTCTCCCCATTTTCTTTTGTCTGGAGAAGCCTCCACCTGTTTGTTTGCTGTAGCCAATGGATAAACGAATCGTTTGAGCCACCACTTGATGCATGCGTAAACGAAAACAAACATCGTCCAATAGCTCCAACAGCAATAACTCCACTCCTTTTCGGTTTGTATAATCACGGAATAGAATTTGACTCTTTCCAAAGGAACGAGAGCTAGGAATGTACACATCCGAAATACGACTGTAATCAATCCCGTTCGCATGTTGATGCAACTCTTCACCTAGTATGCCAAATTCTTTTTGCAACTTCTCCTTTGAAGAAAGAGCGAGTTCTTTGATGGTGTGAATGCCTAACCGGTGTAAGCGTCTTTCCGTAGCAGACGAGATCCCCCAGAAATCCTTCATTGGATGAATCGACCATAACTTAAAGGGAATATCCTCATAACGCCAATAAGCAACCCCTGTTGGGCTGTGCTTCGCTTCATGATCTAAGCTGACTTTAGCCAGTAAGAGATTCGGACCGATTCCTGCGGTAGCTGTCAGCCGTGTCTTGCGATAAATCTCGTTAATGATTTTATGGGCTAATTCTTCTGGTGTACGAGCGAATAAATGCAAAGAAGCTGTAGCATCAATAAATAACTCATCAATGCTATACGCATGAAAATCCTCAGGAGCCACATACTGTAACACCAAACTTGAAATATAGTTCGAAGCCTTGATATATCTCTCCATTGATGGATTCACGACATGGATATCTTTCCTTTTAGGAATTTCAAAAAGACGGCTGCCTGTTTTGATCCCTTCGTTCTTTAATAAAGGTGTGGCAGCTAGCACAACCGATCCTGACCGTTTGATATCTCCTACCACAGCAAGCCTTATTTTTAACGGATCTAATCCCCGTATGACAGAGGAAACCGAAGCGAAAAAGCTCCTCATGTCGATGCAAATAATGACTCTGTTTGGTAGCTGCCCATAATCCATTAAAAGAACTCCCCAAATAAAAGAACATTTGTTCTCTATATTATATAAGAACAAATGTTCTTTATTCAATAAAAACGCTAAAGTTTTCCCGATTATTGTTACTATAATAAGAGAGAAGAATATTGTAGATGAATTGAGAAGACGAAGGATTGAGCAATGGTTAAAAAACGCTCTAATTATATTATCTTTTTTTCATGGTTTTTAGTTTTGGTTCTTTTATGGATCGTCATTTCATTCTTTGAAGGTGTAAATGGACAGTGGTGGTCTATGTATCGTTTGAATCCACATAAATACGGTCCGTGGGCCTTAGAACTTTCTTACATAAAGGTTAGTATTGCTGCTGTTATCTCCTTGGTAATAGCTTATATGGTGAGTTTTGGCTTCAAAAGACATAAATAAAAAAAGCAAACTCCTTGTCACTAGAGTTTGCTCTTTTACTTTAATGCTTGCTTGTCACTTCTCAACATTTTTTTTAGTATTTTGAAAATATAGTTTAGGGTGGCAGTTAGGATATAAAAGGACATTAATCTGGCTCTTCAGCGAGTACCTAAGGAACTTCTACAATTAGGGCATGGTTTGCCAGATGGATTCGATTTTGGGTATCTTTACTCCAACTTAAATAGCAATTTGCAATTATATTTTATCAAGGATTTAAACTCCCTAAAAATATACTCACTCGTATTTCTTTAAAACAATAGCTGCATTATGACCTCCAAACCCAAATGAATTAGATACACCAGTATTTATTTTTACTTGGCGAGCAATACCTGGTACATAATCTAAATCGCATAATGGATCCGGATTTTCTAAGTTTATTGTTGGAGGAATTATGCCTTCCTTAAGGCTCATTGCCAAAGCAATTGCTTCAACCCCCCCAGCTGCTCCTAACATGTGACCAATCATAGATTTATTAGCTGTTATTGGAATCTGATAAGCTTGTTTTCCAAACAGTTCCTTGATAGCCTTGGTTTCAGAGATGTCACCCACTTTTGTACTTGTTGCATGAGCACTAATAACATCAATCTCTTCAAGGGGTATGTTTGCATTTTTTAAAGCTGCTTTCATTGCAAGATAAGCACCTTTACCCTCTGGATGTGTAGCAACCATATGGTGTGCATCTGAACTTGCACCGTATCCAATGACTTCTGCATAAATTTTTGCTCCTCTACGCAAAGCATGAGACAGAGATTCTAAGATTAGAATTCCAGCTCCTTCTGACATGACAAATCCATCACGGTCTTCATCGAAAGGACGGCTAGCTTGAGTAGGAGCGTCATTTCTTGTTGATAATGCGGTAGCATTCCCAAAACTGGCTACTGACAAGTCAGTTATAGCAGCCTCTGTTCCACCCGCAAACACAGCATCAACTTCTCCAGAACGAATAAGTCTAAAAGCTTCGCCAATAGCAGTATTTCCAATGGCACAGGCAGAAACTGGTGACATAGAAGGGCCCATTGCATTCCACTTGATGCTAATTTGTGCTGCAGCAGCATTAGAAATCATACCCGGCACGAGAGTTGGACTGACTCTCCTTGGCCCTTTCTGTCTAAGTGCATCAATATTTTCAATTAAGGTTTCAATGCCGCCTATACCTGAACCTACGTATACGCCTAACCTTTCTCGATCTATATGATTGAGATCTAACTTAGAATCTGCCCAGGCTTGTTCAGCTGCAGCTATAGCAAATTGGGAAAAGCGATCTAAACGCCTTGCTTCTTTCTTTCCTAAAATTTCATCTGCATCAAAATCCCGAACAATTCCTGCAATTTTTGCCTTATGGTCAGTAATATCAAATGTATCTATAGAGGAGATGCCGGACTCTCCTTTAATTAGGTTGTTCCAAAATGTTCTGATGTTATTTCCTATAGGAGAGACTACTCCCATACCTGTAATCACAACTCTTTCCACTTTTCATCACTCCAAATCAATAATATACTTGTATTTTACAGTCCTTTTATCCTATTACAAGGGATTGTTTATCCTGGTATAACTACTACTAGGGTAAATTGTATGATGAGGAGTTTTAAAAATGAACGATAAAACTAGGCTTGAGGCCCTGTCTACATTCCTAAAAGCTAAACGTGCTCAAATTAAGCCAGAGTCTATTGGGTTACCAGCTGGAACCCGAAGAAGGACACCCGGATTACGACGAGAAGAAGTTGCACAATTAGCAGGGGTAAGTACCACTTGGTACACATGGTTAGAGCAAGGAAGAGATATAAAAGTTTCTTCTATTGTGCTTGATTGTATTTCTACAGCTCTACAACTAAATAGCGATGAAAGAGACTATTTATATGATCTAGCATTAGAAACAAAGTTAGAAATTGTTCATCCAAAAAAAGATCAATTAGAGCTTAGCCCTTCTCTCAAGCGAATACTAGCTGAATTAACCTATTGTCCGACTATCGTGACAGATCGCCATTGCCATATTGTAGGATGGAACCCCGCAGCAGCTCATGTTTTTCTAGATTTCGAACAAATTCCAAATGATCAAAGAAATCTAATTCAATTAGTGTTCGCCCGAAAAGAATTGAAAGCATTAGCTGTCAATTGGGAGCATTTTGCGAAAGGTTTTCTTGCTATTTTCCGTACCTATTATGGACACTATTTAGGTGATGAATGGTACAACCAGTTTATTAGTCAGATGAGTCATTTACATCCAGAATTCCAAGCCTTATGGAATGAAAGCCAAGTAAGTAAAGCTCCCGAAATGGTTATTGAATTTAGACATGCCAAAGCAGGGAAAATGTTATTTAATTTAACTTCCCTCCAAGTTCAAGGGGATATGGATTTGCGGTGTAGTATCTACACACCAGTAGAGGAAACGGATACGGAAAATAAGTTAAAACGGCTAATGAAAAGAGCTTCTATAGAGAAATTATAAAGAAATCTTATTATAGTAAGCAGATTAAGATGACAGTCTCTTACTTCGAGACTGTTTTTTATGCAAACCAATTGCAAAAATTTGCGATATGATGAAGGCTTGTTATTATTCCTTTGGTGTTCTCTTTTTTACTTAAAATAAAAGAATAAAATGCAACTTCTAGAGCAAACTAAGAGGATAGGAACCCCAATTCCTACTATTCTTCATGTATGATGTTCTAAGGAAAAGCTACTTCCATGGGTAAGGGAGTAGCTTTTTTCTTTAGAGTTTACATAAGTTTGATTATGGTAACTAGATATGTATGAAACACTTGGGTTAATTGATTATAAATTACTAGCTCTTATACTTGTCCTATCTTTTTCTTATATTTGTACAGATATATCTTTTCAGCAATATAACAAGCAATTAAGCCAGCAATAATTGGTAGCATTGAGCCTGCATTTATATAAAGTCCATCTCTTCCCAGTCAAAACTGAGTTAACCCATTTTATCGAGAAATATAAAGAGCAATACACAGGAGTAAAGAACAAACTTTATAAAATTTATGTGTTTTGCGGGATATACTAGTTATTTATTCGATATATTCAGATTATAAATCTATCATTATTCGTTATCTTATATTTATAGGATCTAGGTGGAATAGCCAAGTGGTTAAGGCAAAGGTCTGCAAAACCTTGATCTCCGGTTCAATCCCGGATTCCACCTCTAAATTATAAATATAAGGAGAAGATTATGAAAAAAACCTCTATGACTATTATTACTACTCTCTTAATTTGCTTTTGTTTTACTAATTATGGGCATGCTAAAACAGAAACAAATCAATATTACACAGTTATCTTGAAAGACCGTTCTAAGTGGACGCAATCTATTAAGAAGATTAAAAAGAGCCAGGGAGAAATTACTTATACCGTCCCTGAGATAGGACTAATTCAATTTAAAGGAAATCAAAAAGTGGCTAAAACAAATGCTTCTTTATTTAAATCTTTAAGTCCTTCTTTAAAATTAGAAAAGCCTTCTACATCTACATCTAAGTCTTTTAAAAAACCTAATTCAAGTGTAAACTCAATAAAAGGTTTAGATAGCACTCTTCCTGCCTTATGGGATATGCAGTGGGATATGAAAGAAATTACGCACAATGGAGAAAGTTATAACATAGAATCAGGTTCTTCTAATGTAACTGTTGGAATTGTTGACTCTGGAATTGACATTGACCATCCAGACCTCGTAGACAATCTGAAAAGTGGATCAAAAAATCTTGTTCCCAAAGGTGGGCTTAGAGGGACAGAGCCTGAAGAAACAGGCGATATTAATAGTATTAACGATATTAATGGACATGGAACTATGGTAGCTGGATCTATTGCTGCCAATGGTGAAATTAAAGGGGTAGCACCGAATACAGGAATTAAAGTATATCGTGTATTCGGTAATAAGTCAGCTGATGCTGTGTGGATCATCAAAGCAATTATTCAAGCAGCTAAAGATGACGTGGATGTCATTAATCTTAGCCTTGGTTCTTATTATATTGATGGTAACATATATAAAGATGGTGAACTTTTAGATAATAAGTGGGCAGATGTTGAAGGATATAAACTTGCAATTGAGTATGCTAATAAGTTAGGTAGTGTGGTAGTTGCTTCTGCAGGCAATGACTCAATAGATGTTTCCAACAAATCAGAGCTGAATGATTTTCTTAAGAAAAAATACGCGGAAGAAGGAAAAACATTTAACGGAGTAGGAATTGAAGCTCCAGGAGAATTGCCTGGTGTAGTCACAGTATCTTCTACTGGTCCTACGCAACAACTTTCTTTATTCTCTAATTTCGGAAAAAATTATATTGATATCGCTGCTCCAGGGGGAGATTCTAGATTGTTAGAGAAATACGGCCAAGAGGCATGGTGGGATGGTGGACTTTTCCGACAAGAACAAGTATTAACTACTTTTAACACTGGAAGATATTTATTTGCTTCTGGAACTTCGATGGCTGCACCCAAGGTTTCTGCTACCCTCGCCTTAATTATCGACCAACGTCACTACAAAAACCGTCCAAGTAACTCCATTGATTATCTATACAAAAACGGAGTAAAAAAAGATATTGAACCTAATTTAGCTTATTGGGGAAATGGTCAACTGGATGTATACAACGCGGTTAAATAAATAAAAAATGAACTATGATACTCATAGTTCATTTTTTATTTATTTATGGAAGATATGGTGAATTCAATACATGCTCCTTGAGGTTCATTATTTCTGGCATGAATTTCTCCACCATGTTTTATAACTAACTCTTTTACAATATATAACCCCAACCCATGGTGAAGTTGGTCATTCCTTGAAGGATCTCCTTGATAGAATTTACTGAATAAAAAAGGTAAATCTTTGGTATCAAATCCTTTTCCCGTATCGCAAATAGAAAAAGACATCATATCTTTCTCTATCTGAACTTGAACATCGATACTCCCATTCACTGGGGTAAAACGAATGCTGTTAGAAATTAAGTTAGTCAGAATTTGATGTAATCGTTTTGGATCTAATGCAAATTCGGAATTTCCCTCTCCAGGCTTTCTATTCAAGCTGTAAGTGAACTTTATTTCTTCATCCTCTGCCCATTTTTTAAATTCCTCTAGCATTTCCGGTAACATTTCTATAGGAATAACACCTTCAATATCAAGTGTAAAATCTGGATTATCTACCTCAGACACTCTTTTCATTTCCTCTGTCAAATGCAATACTCTTTGGGTATTATTTTTTATTGTTTGCAAATATTGGGGCAAACGCTTCTGTCCATTTAATGATGGATCCATTAAGACCTCTACATGGGATAATATAATTGTTAGAGGCGTTCTTAAATCATGGGCAATCGAGGCAACCATATCTCGACGCTCTTGCTCTAATTTCCATTGAAGATAAAGTGACGTTTTTAACTCTTCTTTCATACTGTTAAAAGAGTCAATTAATACACCTATTTCATTTTCACTCTCATATTTAATCTCAAAATCCAAATCTTGATTTTTAATTTTCTGAGAAGCAGCACTCAGTTCTTTAATCGGCTTATTTAATTCTTTCCCAAAACGTCTCGCAAATACGTATGAGTAAAGTGTTAAAAATAAAAAAGGAATTAATAATATTATAAGAAATATGTATTTTATATAATAGTCAATAGATGATGCTAACACATATCGTACAGCTAGAACTCCTTCCATTCGATTTTTGTCGAGGATAGGAAGATATTTCGTTATGACCTTCCCTTTTTGATCGGATCTATTAACTTTTTCATATATACTTTTGTTATTTTCTATTAATTGGTCATCTAATGTACCATATATTTTATTTCCTCGAAGGTTTATGACCTGATATGTAATTCCTTCCATAGGAATAACTTTTTCTAAATTTTTCTGAAAAGATACTTCTAATATCTTTTCTCCTTTTAACTCAACAAATTTTTCTATGCTAGGAACTTTTTTCTCGTAATAATTAGCAGGTTGGACTGACTTTTCATTATAAACGGAGAGAAAATAATATAATAAAACTAAGCTGCAAATTGTACTTATAAGGCTTAAAAAGATTACTGAAGCAAAGGTTAAAATAAACTGATTTTTTAAAGATAGCCGTTTAATCATTAACGTTTTTCCAACTTATATCCTACTCCCCACACCGTTTTAATGTGATAAGTTGACATACCTGAAGTCAATTTAGCTCTTAAATTATTAATGTGAACTATAATAGTATTTAAGTCACCCATTGCATCAATACCCCAAATTTTCTCATAAATCTGTTCTTTAGAAAATATTTGTCCTAAGTTTACTGTTAAAAGTTCCAATATCTTAAACTCTTTACTTGTTAAGTCTATCTTTTTACCATCCAATAAAACGTCATGTTGTGAATAATTAATAGTTAAATTACCTAAGAGACGTTGATTCTGAGTACTAACTCGATCCCTCTGTTCACGTCTTAAGTGCGCCTCTACCCGAGCAATAAGTTCTTTCACTTGGAAAGGCTTCGTTATATAATCATCTCCTCCTAAAGTAAATCCCTTTACTTTATCCATCTCTGAGTGCTTCGCACTTAGAAACAGAATAGGACAATAAATTTGTTCTCTGATAACTTTACAAAGATCAAAACCATCCATCTGGGGCATCATAACATCTAATATTATTAAATCTACATTTGTCTTTAATTGATCTAATGCTTGCTCCCCATTATAAGCTTTAAGAACTCTATAACCTCGGTCTTCAAAGATATCAGAGATTATATCTACAATCTCCAGCTCATCATCGACTACAAGAATACTTTCTTGCATAAGTATATACCTCCCCGCCCCCCTAGTATTTTAATTATCTAGGAGAGATAAATTAGTACCCTCCTAGACAAAATATCATCTTTTCATAGAACCTTTTTAGAGTAAAAGTAACTAGAAATAAGATAGATAATAAACTGAGACACTCCAAATATTAAAAATATTACTATTATAGAATAAATTGTAATTCCTTCTAATATATTTTGCAAGGCATTAGTAGCTATAAATAAATTCAATCCCCCTAACGATAAAGGAACAAAGAATATTACCGAAATTTGAATGTACAAAGTCCTTTTAATTTCTTTAGCAGTAAGACCCACTTTTCGTAATGAGTGGAATACTTTTTTATCATCGTTCATATCTTCATACAGTTTAAACCAAAGCAGACTAGCTAAAGCAAGAAACAAAACTAAGCATATAAACAGTCCTGTAAGTCTCAATATTGAAGATAATTGAACTGTATTTTCATAATCGAGAAGTCGAATACTATGAAGATTATCCGATTTGAACAAGGTTGTATCTGATAATTTCTTTAAAATGTTATAAATTTTTGCATCCTCTTTAAAATCTAATTTATAGAGTGACAATCTTTTTTCAGAAATCGTTGTTTTATATATTTCACTAAAAGTGTTTTTCGGTACAGAGATAATACCCTCAATTCCATCTATAGGGTTAAGAACTTTTTTACCGTTCATATTTTTTACTTTTAGATCTCTCTCCCCTTTTTCAGATTTTAATTTTAAGATTTCATTAGTAATATCATCAGTTTTTTTATTATTAAAAATATAATTATTATTTTTTAACGAATCTTCATCTTTTATAAAAGATGGGTCATTCTGTATTACTAAAAATTGCTTCTTCCCACTCTCTGAAGAAATTTTTAATCCTTTCCACTTATTCATGTGTAAATCCTTTATTCCTTGTCTCTTCAATTCAGCTATAATATCTTCTATTTTGTTTTCCTTCCCCTTTGATGCAACAAATAATGCTCCTTGAGGGTGAGTGCTTTGCATTCTTTGACTGTTCTTTTCTATATATAACTGAATAGCACCGATTGATATCATAATTGCAGATAATAGAATAGATACGATGAAGATAATCTTTGCATTATAATATAATCTTTTTCTCAAACTTATAAGAGTTAACATCTTTATCCCATTCAACTGCCGTTTTTCTTTATTATTCAAATAAGATATTACACCTACTAAACCATTTGAACAGAATAGGTATGTGCCTACTAGTAATAATGCTAATAGGGGTAAAAAAGCAAATAATAGCATAGGTAAAGATGCATAAGAGATAAATATATAAGAAACCAAAAGAAAGCAGATAGATAAAATGAATTTAACCCTAGAGAATTGAGCTGAAGGTTTAGGTTTTTTTTCTTCTTGAAATAACTCTAGAACTGCAATTCGTTTAATCTTGAAATAACTACGACATGAAACAAGTAAAAATACTATTCCAAATAAAATAACCGTAACAAAAACAGCCACGGGAGAGAAAGTATAAACGAACGATTGATTTGAAAATAGAATATCACTCATGAAATTAAAGAAAATCTTTGATAACAGCATTCCAAATAAAATGCCAACTAAAATAGAAAACGTACCAACTACGGCGTTCTCTAAAACGAGCACGTTAAACAATTGCTTTCTAGAGGCCCCAAATGTTTTCCAAATACCCATTTCTTTTTTTCTTTCTCTAAGGAAATGCTCATGTGAATATGCGATAAAAAAACAAGAAAATAGCAAAATAATAATTTCACATGCAATTAATAACTGTTCTGTTCCCGAAACCTTTGGATATAAAAGAAAGGCTGCGTACATATAAAAAATTGCTACAGAAAGAATGCTACTAAGTATGTATACTGTATAATGAGAAAGATTACGGGTTATATTCTTAGTTATATATTTCCACATTGATATCATTATCCTCCACTTCCTTAGCGATAAAAGATAAGATTCTTTGATTGAACTTAGACGTATCTTCTAATTTGGAACGCTTCATTTCATGGACAATTTGGCCATCCTTTAAAAATATGACTCTGTTACAAAAGCTAGCAGCTACCGAATCATGAGTTACCATTAAAATAGTTGTTTTGTACTTTTCATTTAACATTTTTAAAGTATGTAGAACATTTTGAGCAGATTTAGAATCTAAATTCCCTGTAGGCTCATCAGCAAATAATAAAGCAGGATTGTTAATAAGAGCACGAATGATGGCAGCTCTTTGCTGTTGCCCCCCAGAGACTTCATAAGGATATTTAGTTAAAAATTTTGTCACTTCCAACTCTTCAGCAAATTTTTGAAGTTTATTCTGTACACCTTTCTTATCTCCTTTTTTTAAAGCAGCAGGTAATAAAATATTTTCTTCAATAGTCAAATGATCTAACAAGTTGTAATTTTGAAAGATGAAACCAATATGCTCACGTCGGTAAATACCTAATTGTTCTTCTTTCATACCTGTGAGAGTAGTTCCCCCGACCTTGATATCCCCTTCTGAGGGGATATCAAGGGAAGAAAGCACATTTAATAAGGTAGACTTTCCACTTCCCGAAGGACCCATAATTGCTACAAAATCGCCTTCTTCAATATCTAAACTTATATTCTTTAAGACAGGGTACGTTCTGTACTTAGTTTTATAAACTTTTGTAATTTCTCGTGCTTCCAATATAGCCATTTTAATTCTTCCTCCTATCTTTATTTAAGAAGTAAATTCTTTTTTACTCCAAATCCTTACACAAGCACCAAAACCAACTAACATAATAACAAATGCAAAAACATATAAAGAATTGCTAGTAGTACTCAGAGTATGAAAGATACTTTGAACTGATAATAAGAAAAATGAAAGTTGGCTGGAAACATACAAACAACCTACATATAACCCAATTAACAAGAAGAAGCTAATAACTGCATTTGAAATAATTACACTAATTAAACTAGCAAGAGCTAAACAGCACATCTGGATGATGAAAAAGAGACCATACACTTGTACTGTATATAATATAGCTTCTATAGCATTCTTCTGTTGACCATAAAAAGTAAAATCATTATCTGGTTTTAAGAAGATAAAACCAAACGCTATACTAATCCCTAGGATAATTAATAAATGTACTAGTACCATTAAGGCAAGAGAGAACCATTTTGAAATTAGAAATGATTTTCTTTTAAAAGGTCTAATTAAAAAAAGACGATATGCTCCTGAGTTATATTCTACATTAAGGCTATTCAGAAAAAATACTGGCATAAAGATCAATGTAAGTAAGAATGAAGATTCTTTTAATAAGAACCATGGAAAATTCCAAGTATTTAAAGGAACTTGCTGATCGTTATTGTAAATTCCAACTCCATAGTATCTTAAGAACCAAGCTTGAAGAAGTACAATTACAGTAAAAATCCCAATCATCCATTTACTTTTTCTTTGGCTCCAAAGTCTCTCCCATTCGCTTATAAATAATGCTTTCAATTAAAACCCTCCTTGAGTCAAATAAAATAATCTCTCTTCACAAATGTCCAATAACCAATTAAGCCAAATAGAGCAATGTATACGGCTTGAACTAAAATGATGTAAGAATTTAGATTGTTAGTTGATGAAAGTAAAAACGCTATTCCTGTGTGCTGAATTTTCACGATAGACATGTACATAAGGTGAACCACTGTGCTGTGCCCGATAATTGTTTGCGTCGAGAATTCTAAGAGCTGAGGAATGGCAATTGCTAAGAAAATAAAGCCAACCCCTGCCCCAAGTGTTATCATTGTACTTCTGCTTATTGATCCTAATAATGTAAAAACTGATACAACGCTAATCATTGTCACAAAACAAGCAAAGAAATATTTTACGTTATATAATAAAGCTGATGCTAAAGATAATTTCTGCTCATCTAGAAATGTTATTAAGGTATTAACCTTAGGAAAAAAGATATAACCAGCAACGGTATTTAAAATCCAAAATAGAGTTAAATACAAGAACATGGTTGTTAAAATAGTAGCTAATTTTGCTAAAAAAAGTTGAGTGGTAGAAAAAGGGCGGATGAGGATCATTCTTAGCTGCCCATTTTCTATCTCATTAGCTATAACCGTAGAAATTAGTATTATAGCTATGATATTAAAAGAAACAACGAGATGTTCAGAAATGCTAATTATAGGGAAGTTCAAAGAAGTTACATAATCTGGTTGTCCTGGTGACACTCGTTCATTCCAATTTAAGTAATATTTAACTGAACCTAGCGACATTAAGGGTATAAAAAATAGTATGATCCATGATATCTTTTGGGACCATAATCGTTCTAACTCTGAAGTGAAAAGTCCTTTCATGATGTCATCATCTCCACAAATACATCTTCCAGTCTCTTGCTTGGATCTTTAATTAACTCTTCTTTACTTCCTTGTGTAACAAGTTTACCGTTACGAATAATGACAAGATGATCACACATTTGTTGGATTTCATCAAGTAAATGACTAGAAATGAAAAATGTTAGATTTTTCTTTTCTCGAAGTTCAAGAATTAATTCTCTTAATTCTCTCATTCCCATAGGGTCAAGACCATTTGCTGGCTCATCTAATAAAATGACATCTGGTTCTCCTAAGAGGGCTTGAGCAATTCCCAGCCTTTGTCGCATACCTAATGAATAATTCTTAATTTTTACATCGGCATCTTCCGTTAGTCTTACAACAGATAATGCTGCCTCCACTTGCTCTAACTGTTCTTTTCTCGAAAGGTCGGGATATAGCCTCGCTAAATTTTGTAACATCTTTCTGCCTGACATATACGGGAAAAAGATAGGGGACTCTATAATCGCTCCTACATTTCTTAAAGCCTGTTGTCTATCTTTATTTACATCTTTACCCCCTACCATTATTGTGCCTTGAGTAGGGCGAATAAGCCCTGTAAACATTCGCATAACAGTTGTTTTTCCAGCTCCATTTGGTCCCAAAAACCCGCATATATCTCCTTTATACACCTTAGTTGAGAATTGACTTACAATATTCTTTCCACTCACTGTTTTTGTGATATTATTTGCTTCTAAAACAATTTCTTTTTTCATATTCAATCCCTCCTTATGGTTTAATATAAAAGACAAATATAAATAAAAAATAAAGAAAAGAAAAAAACTCACATTTTTGTGAGTTTTTATTGAACTTCAACTTTTTCACAAATATTCGCTAGTCTATTTCTTTCTTCTAATTGTTTAGAAATGATGTTCAATATATTTTGCGGATTAGGTAAAACATAGTTAGGTCTCAATGACATAGTTGCAATTTCAAAAGCTGTTGTTTTTACAGGAGGTACAACAATATGATCATATTGTTGTAGTAGCTTAACATTATGCTGAACTACTTTCTTTTCCCACATTAATTTATTCATGTTTGGAAAAAAGATAACAGGTTTATCATGAGCTAGTATTACTGTACTTAATAAATCAGTTGCTAGACCATGAGCTGCTTTAGATAATGTGTTTCCTGTAGCTGGAAGTACGGCCATTAAATCGGCCCACCTCGCTAATTCCACATGTCCTATGGTTCCACTTATGCTAAGCTTTTCATCAATAAATACCTCGTCACAATATAACTTTACTGTCTCAGCTGGGATAAGTTGAACTGCACCTTTCGTCATTACAACTTTTACCTCACTAAAGTTTGCCTTTAGCATAGCTAAATATTGAAAAATGCCTGCTACTGCAATCGACCCACTTACCCCTACTAGTATTTTTTTCTCTACAATATTCTTAACGTCCATTTATCATAGCCCCCTGAATCTTAATTAAGAAAGTAAAAATGCCCCGTCCCACCAAGGTTCTTCCACTGAACTTAAACTTAGTAAAGGTAATAATACGCCAGTTACACCTTCGAGTAATCCAGCCTTGTTTAATTGATGTGACTTCTCTCCATTGGATTCTATATCTCTAAAACCAAAGGGTGCATTAGGGTCATATGATTCTTCTATATAATGTACTAACTCTACTATTGATTGAACTGAGATTTGATTCTCTTCATCTTTTGCCATCCTTATAAGCATTTGTAATAATCCTGCTCTTCCATGACAAAATGTTGGCGATACTAATTCCCATTCTTCTTTTGGTTCTACTATTATGTCCTGATAAGCTCCCACTGCACTCCTTATGGCTGCTGTGTCGCCCAAGGCCTTTCCTGCTAAATATATACTTCTCGCTACGCCTGGGTCTCCATAACACCAGCCCTGACGTTTTGGATAAGAATGAGATATTTTAGAAGTGGCTACTTCTTGAAAACTAAGTCTGGAAGGCCAACCACTGTCTACTTGTTTCCACTTCATTAACCAATTGGTAATCTTGAGTACAGCTTCCCTCTGACCAGGTATTTCAATTCCCTTTTGAATCGATAAAGCCATAAAAGACAGTGGACCCGGTATGCCATGAGCAAGACCACAATTAAAATTCCCTTCTGGAAACATAATTCTATCTTTTTCTAGTAGTTGATTCGCTTTTGAAACATACCACCCCGGTACTTTTTCACCATTTACCTCGATATCAGAAGCCATATCCACAAAATAAGCAAGTATTTTTTTTAGTGCCTCATGATTTTCTTTATGCTTCGTATTTTCAATGAGATAGCGACCTATTCCTGTCATTCCTTGTATCACATCATATTTTAGAGGATGTACACCTAGTTCCTTCTCTGGTTCATTTAATATCTTTTCTAATTGCATCAATATAAAATTATTTAAGACTTGGAGGAATCTAGAATACCTCTCATAATTATGGGATATATATAACGTGGCATAAGCGACACCTGTTATACCTCCAAACATCGAAATACTATTGACCCCTTGCCTTTCAATAACCTTCTGTACTTCTACTAAATGGTTATGTGCGACAAGGTCAAACCCACTATCAGGGAACTGACGGTCAAGTTCTCCAAATAATAAAATAGTGCCTGGAAAACCATGGGACAATGTGATAGGGTCCCATGGATTCAAATTACCTGCCAATGATACGTTATCAGGAGCCATTACTATCTTTTCTATACCACTTGGATCCTTTAACTTTTCAGCTATGCTTAACACTAATTTTAGTGCTTTATTTCTTGTCTCATTATCAATTCCCTTTAACCAATACGTTTTTTGGTCAGTAGTAGATGGCATAATTTTCTCCTTTCTCCTTACATCTTATGAGCTTGCTTGTGTTGCACTAGCTTCTATATAACTCTTAGCTTGCAGATTAAATAATCTGGCGTATATTCCATTTGTGTCTAAAAGTTCTACATGAGTCCCATACTCCGCGACCTCTCCTTTATCAAGTACTATAATCCTGTCAGCGTATTTTACGGTTGAGTAGCGATGAGATATGAAAAGTCCCATACTTTTCTGAGCAATCTCTTGAAAATCTTGAAAAACTTCTTCTTCGGCTGCTGGATCTAAAGCAGCAGTCGGTTCGTCAAGAATATATAAACTTGCTCTTCTCATATAGGCTCGCGCAATAGCAATTCTTTGCCATTGGCCTCCAGATAATTGAATACCGTTAGCAAAAGTTTTTCCGAGCTGAGTATCCATTTTATCAGGCAAGCTATCAATCATTGTAAGCGCTCCGGACCTCTTAGCTGCTGCTTGTATAGCTACTAAATGATTAGACCTTTTGTAATCACCATAACCAATGTTTTCTTTGACATCTAACTCATATCTCACAAAATCTTGGAAAATAGCACTAATTCTATCCTGCCAATCTTGCGGCTGATAGTCCTCGATTCTTTTACCATTCAAGAGAATAATCCCCTCATAATCTGTATATAGTCGTGTTAGCAGCTTAACAATTGTTGATTTTCCAGATCCATTAGATCCTACTAAAGCCAAAGTCTCTCCAGGTTTAATATGAAAATTAACATTTTTTAATGTGTAATTCTCTTGCCCTGGATATTTAAAGGATACATTTAAAAATTGAATACCTTCTTCCGTTGAAGAGACATTTTCTAACGTTTTTTCCTCTGAGACATTAGGTTTATCTGTGCTTTCTGGAACATTAAGGAAGGAAAATAATTGTGTCATATATAGATTGTTTTGATGCATGTTAAAAACCATATACATTAACTCATTTGACGTTTTTTGAGTCGTGTTGACAGCTTGAAAATAAGCAATAAGGCTACCAATAGCAATTAATCCCTGGATTGTATCTTTAACAATCATAAATTGAACGAATATTACAAAAATTACACTTATCAATTGAAAAGATAAATCAATTCTCATCTTTTTTAAAAGCAAATGGCGATCCTGATTATAGAACTTACTAAATAAGTCTGAATAGTTTCTTAGTAGTAAGCTGCCTAACCCAAATATTTTAACTTCTTTAACGGTAATATCAGTGGTCATTAGATAGTAGTAATAAAACTGTTTTCTTGTCTCCTCTGCTCGCTTATGGCTTACTAAAAATATTTCTTTTCCCACATTCACAATAGACCAGGCGGATATTAAAGGTAATAAAATTAAGATCAATGTAAATTCCCAGTTCCAAACCATTAAAATTATTGAAATAGAAATTAAAGTAATAGCACCTTTTACGATCCCCATTAACTCTTCAAAAATAGCAAACGGCTTATACGTGGAATCTTGCCTTGCTCGTTGGAGTTTATTGTATACCTCTGGGTTTTCAAAGCTTGCATAAGGTAGTCTTTTCGCTTTTTCAATCAATTTTACATTTATCTTGTTAGACAGTAGGTTTCTGTATAGTTGCTTATGCGTTTCTAGGATTGAACCGGTAGCGCTGGTTAATAAAGTGACAACTGAAAAGAAGATAAAAAAAGGTAAAATGTCGTAAAAATAGTTATCTTTGTACCCTTGGATATACAGATTCTGCACCATATTTACAAGATATTTTATTGCTAAAATCAAGGAAGCTGGTAATAGCCCATTTAGAAAATTTAGGACAAGAACACAGAAGAAATATCCTCTGTGTGTCTCCCACAAAAGCTTAAATAGACTCGGCCAGTATCGAAAAGATTTTAGAATGCTAACAAATGATACTTTCTCATTTTCCATTGTAGGATCTAGCGTATTCTTCATTCTTATTCCTCCAATACTTCTGGCTGGACAAAATATGTCTAGTAAAAGCTAATGCTTTCTTCTCTAATTCTCTATTTGCTCCTAATAATCGATTACAGTACATATGAATAATTGCTCCCATAATCATTTGATGCTCATTCCAAAGCATATCTCTTTTCTGTAACTCTTTAATTTCAGTCACATAACGGGTTAAAGATTCTTTACGAATCAAGAAACTTTCATATATAGACTTACCGACTCCAGAATTATAATTACGCAAGTTTTCCCAATCATTTCGTGAATCTCCTATTAGAGATAATTCTTTTCGCAACGGTCTAAATTCATCTATATACTCATATTTTTCTGTATTATTTTCTATAGAGGCTACTTGTTGCGCGTAATTCAACCCAAAGTTATCCATGATGTCTATAATTGAGAGCGATGCCATTACATAAGCTGGAAGATGATTTTGTTGATTTAACGTACTGAGAATCATGGCTACAGACTGACTATCGTAATGAAAATAATCCTCAGCTTTTTCTATTAACATGGGACCACCATAACGCTCTACTTCTCGTTCATATGTGTCGATAGTAATCTTTTGGAGTAATCCTAAATCCATTAGTTTATCTGCCCATTCCCTTAAACGAGGAAGAACTAGACCACTAAGTTTAGAAGGGTCTCCCTGAAAGCGTAAACGAATATGTGCATCAGGGTCTCGGTAACGCATAAAGAACCATGATGATGCCATATCACTTTTAACCATTTCACTAGCGAAAGGCGTAAGATATTTTAGTATTAAGTCATTCTCTCTTGCGTTTGGAGCATAGAGTTTTACATATAACCACTCGCTCCCTGGTAATTTGTAGATTATTTTATTACTTACAATATCTTTTTTCGCTTCCCCTATTGCACCAATTTTCTTTCTTCGCTCAGTATTTTCTGTTTTCTTTAAAGGAACAACTATTTCTACAGCATGTCTCCCTAAAGGGCTATTTAAGCAATTTTGATCCCGATCTTGAAGAGTTTCTCTTAATTGCAACCTTCCTTGCTTGAATAATTCATTTTTTAGTTCACGTAGGTGTAAAGTGTTCTCCAAGTCAATTAAGATGCGATTGTCTCCATAAGTCATAAATACATTACGAGGAACTGACCACTTTTCGCGCCATTCTCCAAAAGCTTTAAAAAATTCTTCCTCATTCTGAGGCTTCTCTCTCATACCGAAAACCTCTTTATTTAATTTCCAAATACCAGGCGAAAGAACAATGTTTTTATAGCGAATTCTTGGATAGTAAGGAGAGTGTGCCATACTTCCCCAATTAAATGGTCGCCATTGGTCTAAATCATTGAGTGAAATCTCCCTCATAAAACGATAAATATTAGGCGCACTTTGATAATTAAGCATGTTACCGGCTACTACTTTAATTCGTTTGCCTAGTTTTTTTGACTTCATATAGAAGTTCTCTAACGATGCTCCTACCACAATATCATCGATAGGTAACTGGATTGTCTCTTCATCACCGTTTGTTCCCAGAGTGACGTTCACTTTTCTTGTCGTTTTTCCAATTGCTACGTTGGCTGATCGGCCAGTTGCTGGCAGAAAGGAGCCTTCTACCATCACGGTATCTTCGTTGAATTCAAGGTCAATTTTTTGTTGATACTGTTGTATTTTTAACGAAACATCCGGATCTAAGATATCTAAAAATCGACCAAATGTGCTACCTAAGGCATTAGATCCAGGGTTAGGACTTAAACAGAATGTATAGTTACCTTGATCTAAGTCCTCTTGTGAAGCAGCATGTAACTCTCCATATACTTCTAAAGAGTCAGGCGCATATCTTCTATCTTTTTCTTTACTCATTCTCTGAGCTATTTCTTCTGTAATCTCGATTTCTTTTTCTTGATTATGAATAGCTTTAATAAGAAGATATGATAACTGACTATTACGTTCTTGATTTATAGAAGAGGTGGTAGTATCTCCTCCCCTTTTCCCATGTGGATTTTGATAAGAGGCAGGTGCACCGAGACCTAACTCTTCACTTAATAATTCTAGTAAAGGAACTTCTCTAGATGTTCCGTATTTTTCTAAAAAATCAACATGATACTTTTGTAAATGTGGAAATCCCACTCCCTCATCAGCTATCGACCATAATATTTGGGCAGCTTTGCTTATGTCTTCTCCTACCTTTTCTCCAATAGTTAAGTCTGTGGCATTTAAGGAGAAATCTACTTGAAGGGGAGTTGTAACTTCATAAATATGTCGCATTTGTGAAATCAAATCACTATAAAGGGAGAGACCTTCTCCTAATGGTAATTGATTATAAGTATTGATTAGTTCCCTTACCTTTAACAGTTCCTCATAGAGCTCTATCTTCTCATCTTTTTCTTCTAATTTTCTAATGAGATAATTAAATGGATTATCAATAGTTAAAGGAGGCCTTAGTTCCGTTATAAGATATTCTTGTTCCAATAGCTGTATAATAAAGCGTTGGATTATTGTCACATCTGTATTTGGATAAATAGTATGTAACCTTTGTGTAATTTCTCTCACTGTTATTCTTTCCTCAGCTAAATTAAGAACCTTTTCAACCACTTCGCTATAAATTATGGAAATATTTTCTCTTTTCTCCATTCCCTTTTTTCTAAGTTGACCACATTCAGTTGAAAATGGCAAATGAAGACGATCGCCTACTACATACGATGCACGATTCTTATCTACAATTAGAGAAGGAAGGATATTGCTTCTTTCTAAAACTGAAATAACTCCCAAAAGCCACTCCATATCTGGTCGTGCCCTCTTCTTAAACTCTTTGAAATGATCTATTTTCAGGGAAGAATTCTTTTTAAATTGTCCAGCTGCTACTCCTGAAAAAGCTCCAAAAGGAGTTGGTCTAGTTGTCATTCTTAACATGTAACGCAACATAGAAGATAAAACTTGTTGGGTTTTTCTATTATTTAAATCACCATGTATGTAATGAAGGGAATTTAATAGAGAAGGACTTGCAATAGCAATGGCTTCTTTTACATAATCTTTTTCTGCATAAGCTCTTAACTTTTCCACTAATACTGCTTCGTCTTTAAGTTGGTCGAAGGTATGGGTTGGTAAAAACGGGGCTCTTAACATAAAAAATGGAAGAGGTTCAAATAAATTATTTTCAGTAGTTACGCTAGATTTATGATTGAATTTTTCTTTTTGTAATATCAATTTTAATCTCCCTTTCCTTTTATAATATAATTCAAAAGAAGAGAAAAGAGGGAACAACATTGTTTCCCTCTTTTTCAACTTCTAATTAACAGCAGAAGCTGTTCCAGCTACCTGTATCTCCACAACCTGGTGTACATAAAGATACACTTGTAATTTGTGGATCTACATCACTTGAAGCAGTTGTTACTTGTACATCTAAATCAAAAAGGTTTTTTACGTTATTCATTTTTCATTCCCCCAGAAAGTTTTTATTAAGAATTACATCTTTTCCATTTCCTTCTTATAAAGCTCTATTACTAATTAACAGCAGAAGCTGTTCCAACTACCTGTATCTCCACAACCTGGTGTACATAAAGATACACTTGTAATTTGTGGATCTACATCACTTGAAGCAGTTGTTACTTGTACATCTAAATCAAAAAGGTTTTTTACATTATTCATTTTTCATTCCCCCAGAAAGTTTTTATTAAGACGCTATGTCTTATACATTTAATTTACCAGACGCTTTTTTATAAAGAATCCGTATATACCGCAATAAGATTTTGTAAATTTCCGCATATGCAAAAAAATACATAAAAGTATAGTATTGAAAAATAAATAGTTCTAATGTACATTTTTACTTATAGTAGTTTAATAACCATTTTCTAGAAAGAGGGTTTTTCTTATGACTAAAACACTATGGAATTTTTTAATGGAGATGAAAAAAAATAATCTTACCTTTGAAAATTATGAGTTATGTCCATCTTTGAATGCCCTGTCACCTGAAGAAAAAGTTGTATTAAATGAATATGCAAGAAGTTTAGTTTTAGAAAACGAGGTTGGAAATGAATGGGTTTAGAAGCGATTTAATTGATCATATTAACCAGCATCTTTCTAGCTATAAGCAAAGTGGAAGAGCAGAAGTAGACCTTCTTGCTCTAAAGCACCTCTCTAAAAGAGGAAAATTATTAAACCAAGAACTTTCAGGATTCTCATGGGGAGAACTATACCTTACTCTCTCTTATTTTTTAAAAAGAAGAAAAATGACAGAAGAAGATTTTGAAAAAGCTTTTGGTATTGAATGTATATTCTTATCTGCCGACATAGTAGATGATATATGTGATCTTGATGATCCGAATCTTCCAACCTTTCAAAATGAAGATCGATATCTTATACTCATTTCTCAATATCTACTGGCAAAAGGCTTCTTCTATCTCAGACCTGTATCAGACTCTTATGAAGACAATTGCCTCTTTAGCCTCATAATGGATTCAGGATGTGGAGAATGGAAAGACCTCCACTTTCGTTTCTCTATAAATAAAAGAGTTATACCTACTGAAGAGGAGTATTTTAAACTGATTAAACAAAAATCCGGTAAATTAACAGAGATAATTTCTCAAGCTATCGATCCTTCACAACTTATATTAAAAAAAATCACTTATTATATAGGCATAGCTGGACAATTGAGAAATGATGCTGCAGACGTGCTAAATGACAAAAAAAGTGATCTTCGAGATTTAAAAGCGTATCTGCCTTTTTTAAAAGCTTATGAGTACAGTTGTGAAGTACAAGATGAATTCTTTCATAAGTTAAAAGATGAAGAAATCATGACCTCTCCTTTAAAAAGACAGTTGATAAGAGAATACATAGAACAATCTGGCTCTATCGATTATTGTCATATCTTATCCAGGTTTTACTACATGAGGGCATTTAAGCTTTTAGAGGAACATTTTAAGCTTTCAAAGAAAGAAATGAACTACTTCAAATCTTTATTTCTACAAAGGAGTCAACAGCATGAACAAGCATAATTTATTAATTTGTTTGCCTTTAGGCACTTTGTACATCATCATTTTTATGGCGAATGGTTATTATTTATATCTAAGCGATTTTAGAAGATTTGTGGATTCGGCAACTTTAAATTCTTTTTATGTAACAAGTGTTATTAGTTTGATATTTTTTAGCATCGGATTATTTAGCTTTTTTAAGAAACAAAAATCCATCGTGATAAAAAATTTCTTCTTATTAACATCTGTCTCTGGTATTGCTATTTCTACTTCTGTTTTGTCCAGTCAGGATATACCAGTTTTTAAAACTATAGAGATCATTAGTGTATTTATGCTCTCTTACTTATTACTAAGTTTCTTCGCCCACTTCCCAGTTTCGACTAAACCTAATTATGTGAAAATTATAATTTTTTCATCATTACTTTTCTCAACCCTGTCATCTGTAGTGTACTTAATTTGCAATTACCTTGGTTATGTAGAGCATTCTAAATTTTTTTACATATACAGAGTTTTATTAATCGGTAACTTGTTCTTTAGTATTGTGGGCTGTATTTTTCTTATCTCTTTACATCTAAAAACTAATTCATTAAAAGTAAGAAATCAGTTATATATCTTGATCTTTGGAATTGTTTTTAGCTTTGGTCCACTTTTTTTATTCAATTTAATACCTGGAATGATTTTTGGAGAATCTCAAATACCTTTTGTCTATTGTTTACCCAGCATTATAGTCTTCCCACTGACAACTTCTTACTTATTAGTAAAGCATGAAATTATTGAAGTTGAATTGGAAATTTCTAAGTGGATTAATATATTGATTTATTACATACTTAACTTTTTGCTTTTTAGTATTTTAATTAAACAATTTATGCACCTTTCTAATAGAGAATTATTTGTCATATGTAGCGTTGGCCTTTTATCTGCATGGGCATCTATTTTCCTTTATAAAATAGGTATTAACACTTTTATACAAAAGAAGACAAAAAATAGAGAGAACACGGACCTGAATGAAATTGAACTTTTCCAAACATTGTCTAAAGAAAAACATGCTAAAAATCTTGCAAAAATTATAGGAAAAGTCATTCATCAGAAGTTCGATATCAATGGTTTATGCATTGTGTGGAATTCTAATAATATATATCATTCATTACATGAGACGGGCATTTTTCAAACCATGAATCAATTTAACTTTCTTAATGAAATAAACAAACTTGAAAAAGATATACTTCTTGTTGAAGATCAAACCCCTAGCATACATATGCATTTTGAAAAATATCACTTAATCTGTTTTCCAATCGCAATAAACCAATTAGTTCAAGGTGTTATTGTTATAGGTGAAAAAAACAACCATACTCTCTTCCAAGGGAAAGAGTTCATTGAGCTTAAAGAACTAATATGTGAATCAGCAGATATACTTTCAAGTGCAGCTATTCTCAATATTAATGACAAACAAATACGTCGAACAAAGACAAGAGTTCAGAACTGGAACCAATTTAATCACCAAGTCATTCAGTCTCTAGAAAAAGAGAGGAAAAGATTGTCCATTTTCTTACACGATGAAATCCTTCAAAGTCTTATTTTGCAATTGAATGAAGTTAGAATAATGCAAACAAAAAGGAATTTCTCAGTAACATTACTAGACGAAATGGATGATCAGCTTGAAGGAATGATTTATAACATTCGAAAGATGTGTCATGACCTCCACCCTATCATCGTGGAGGATTTGGGTCTAGAGCCAAGTTTACAGTCTTTAAAACGAGAATTTGAACTAAATTATAGTATCTTAATTCATGTTCAATTTAATTGTGAGTTCAAAATCATTTCTAAAAATCATGAAATACAAGTTTATCGAATAATAAAAGAGCTGTTAAATAATGCTGTTAAACATTCAAAAGGTAAAAACATTAAGGTTCTTATTTTAGAAGAGAATGGTTTCTACCAGTGCAGCGTAAAAGATGATGGCATAGGATTTGATGTCCCAGACAATTTCTTTGATTTTAGTAAAGGTAACCACCTTGGTTTACTAACTATTCATCGTCAAATTGCTGAATTAAATGGGAGTATGAGAATTTCTTCTGATAAAGGACAAGGTACTTTTGTTACATTTACTATTCCATTGGACTGGGAGGATAAAAATGAGTATACGTACGCTACTAGTGGATGATCATTTACTCGTAATGTTAGGAATCAGAAGATTACTCGAAAGCGAAGAAGACATTGAGATTATAGATACAGTCAGTGATCCCTCGTCTTTAATAGAAGTTGTAGCAACTACATCCCCTGATGTAGTCGTTACAGATGTTCGTATGAAAGAATTTAACGGAATTGAGTTAACAAAAGAACTTTTGTCTAAATTTCCAGAAATAAAAGTTGTCATTTTATCAGGCTATGATCACGAGGAATACTACAATGCAGCATTTAAAGCAGGAGCTAGTGCGTATATTACAAAAGAAAGATCTGCTTTCGATTTAGCAAATGCTATCCGTCAAAGTAATATGGGCTATATACTATTCTCTAAAAACCAGATTAGCACGAAGGACTTTGAAACCCTTACTTCTGCGGAGCAAAAGATACTTCTTTTAATTTCCAAAGATAAGACGAATTATGAAATTAGTATGGATCTTTCAATTAGTAAAAGAACAGTAGAATATCATATTTCTTCTATTATTAGAAAGTTAGATGTAGATTCACGAGTAGGAGCAGTAGTAAAAGGCATTAAAAAAGGGTTGATTGAAGATTTTTAAAATTTAGAAATAGATAAAATAGCAGAAAAAGATATATAAATAAATTCAAAACTAGATATTTCTATATCGTAAGTGTGCACGATGAAAGATTTATCAGATGGAATACAGTTAAAGGTGAGCTTAATGAAGATATAGTAGATGACAATTGCCTTGCCTAACTAAAAGAAGAAGATAAATAATTCATTAGAAAAATAGAAAAAATCCCTGGTGCGTTAGGGGGAGCTTTTCTGTTACACATATCTTATTTAAAGAACAAACTCCTCAAGTCATCTTGAGGAGTTTGTTCCAATTAATAATAATTTATTTATTGATGCCATCTCTTGTCTACATACTTCTTGAAAATTTAGATTTAGTTATTTTTTAACTCTTGTTACACTAAAAAGTTTTTCTCCATAATTAACTTTACTAATACCAACTCTTGCAAGTCCACCCACAATAGCAGGAAGGATCCATCCTGACCCTATTTCATACATGGGAAAATATAGAAGGAAATAACTTATTAAAATGTGTAGAACATGCACTTATAAGTCCTACACTGTTTGTTTTATTTAATAATGACAAACGGTGTCTTTTACTTCTTATGGTATACAGACCTATCCTCTACTTACCTTTTAAGAAATTGTTTTATTAAAGACAACCAAATATAAGATTTATAAACATTCAATGTTATTATCTTTTTAAAAATATATATTTAACTGAAAATATAAAAGAAATGTATTCTATACAAAAAAGTAAATATATAAACTTCTTTATAAAAAATAAAGTTTTAATATTTACTCTTTGTGACGACAAATACGAAGTTTTTCTATAACTCTTGTGAGACTAAAAAGGTACACCTATTTAGACAGTTAAAAACCTAATGACAACGCGTCTATTAACTCTCAAAACTAAACCTTTTTAAACCCATAAAAAATAATATACCTTATTATACGTTTTGTCATGGATGGGTACCGTCACATGCCCATCATGTCACTTTGACCTATAAATTGCACTTATTTTAAGTGTTATTTTGCACATTTAACTTTAATACCCGGCTACCTTCACATGAAAAGATTAGTATAATGTATTGAGCTCTCGTTCTTCGTTAGCTTAACGAAGAGGCCTTGATTTTTTCTTGTTTGAGATTATTATTTGCTTTTCGTTTTTAGACAAAATCCTGTCTGCAACCAATCGCTGCTGCTTTTTTCAACCCGTCTTGTCCTCTCTTCATATCTGTCTATGAACGGGGCGGGAAGGCTGCCATAAAGAAAGAACGAAAGCCGCGTTTTCCGCGCAGCTTCCGTCCCGATCTTCCGGATAACTAACTCAAATACCGAGTTCGGATAACCCCCATGTGATGAATCTCGTGTCCTGCAATGCCGTACGCGAGGGCACGTGCCGTAATGCTTGCGTTGTTGGCTGTGCCTTTGCGGGACCACGCCTCCGCCGGTAACCCGCGCAGCAGTGTGATCGTCGATTGCCGTACAGCCCGGTAGTCTTCAGCCAACTGCGCGGTTGACCAGCATCCGAAAGGAGGCATGAACAATTCCTGGTCGAAACCGGACAGAGGCGTCTGGTCCCCTCTTGCGAACCGGAGCAGGCGGTAGGTCATGACGCGTTCTCCGTCTGCGATGTGGCCCACGACTTCTTTCAGTGTCCATTTTCCTTCCGCATACCGATACGCGCCATGGCTTTCGGTCAACGATGCCAGCAGTTCTGTCATTTGCTTTTCCTGGGAGAGCAGAATGTCGATGATGTTGCCATCCGGCACCAACCGGATATACTCTCCGATGGCCCAGGCATATTCTTCTTCTGACGGTCTTTGATTCATGCGTAATCACCTCTCTATGAAGTTATAGAAAATTAAAATGCTCTTTCCAATGCTCTACCGCGATTTTTTTGCGAATTTCGTAATTTCAGCATGTATAATGAATTCGCGAAAGGATAAAACTTTCCTTCCAATAATTGAGTGTAAGCAACCACTTAGTTGGTCGGTGGCCACGCTAAACTTCCCTTTAACTTAATAATAATCATCTCAATTTTTTATAATTTCCATAATAAGTTATTCAATATAATGGCCCGATTGTTGAATATGCACAAAACCCGGTTCTGGTGCAAAGGTTGAAGCTATATAAAAGAGGTTTATAAATTCCTATAGGATTTGTTCTTATGCAGCTATTACGAATAGTTGATGAATGAAACTTATTTGATTTTGGACAGACTTCACCTCTTGATAAACCTGTTTCTTTTTCATCATATGCATGACCTCTATTCCAGAAATAATGGCTTTTGCTGTACGAAACGTTTTTAAGCCTAACATCGTAGAAAGGCGCTTCTTAATAAACCTGTGATCCTGCTCTACAATATTATTTAGATATTTAATTTGTCTTATTTGGATGCCTTCAGGCATCTTTTTTTCCTTTTTTAGCTCCTGGATAGCAATGGGATAAGCAGGATTTTTATCTACTGTAATCGTACGAGGTATCGAAACGTGCGAAAAAGCCAAGGCTTTCTTAAAAAAGCGCTTGGCTGCTTGTTTATTTCTTGCTTTGCTTAGATAAAAATCAATCGTATTTCCCTCCGAATCAACGGCACGATAGAGATACATCCATTGTCCTTTTACTTTTACATAGGTCTCATCAACCCGCCAAGAATCGTTCGTTGGCTTAAGATGGCGTCGTACTCGCTCATTTAATTCAGGACCATATTGATGAACCCAACGCATAATCGTTGTATGAGCAATACATAATCCACGTTCCTCCATCATTTCTATCAAGTCACGAAAACTTAAATTGTACCGTAGGTAACATCTTACATTTAACAAAATAAGATCAGGCTGATAATGTTTCCATTTGAATACATTTTCCTTTTCCATACCGATCACACACCTTTTTAAGAATAATAGTATCAGTATATCCAAGTTTTAGAGATTGCTTATAAGTAAATTGAAGTATTTGCACCAGAACCAGACTTTTTCTATTTTGTTTTCTTTCAAATAATTCTCAATCTCCTTATTTTTTTCTGAATATTTTAACATTTTTTATAAATATATGTCTTTGAAATGGTATAATATAGAGAACGTCAGTTCTGGAGGCTTAGTATGCAAATTAAAAAAGTTTATATTTATGTATTTAACACAATGTCAGATTGGGAGTATGGATATTTAATTGCTGAACTAAATTCAGGAAGATATTTCAGACAAGGTTTAGCCCCTTTAAAAGTAATGACAGTAG
>Ga0207713_1000668_pt1 | contig 32600 bp, 29 predicted proteins | sample KBSS64metaG_FD_184404 | JGI IMG/M metagenome (GOLD analysis project Ga0207713, IMG submission 184404) | Switchgrass rhizosphere microbial communities from Kellogg Biological Station, Michigan, USA - KBS S6-4 metaG (SPAdes) (version 2) | ecosystem: Host-associated > Plants > Roots > Rhizosphere >... | reverse complement strand
ATTCCGGTCACTTGCCACTCGGTCAGGACGCGTCGGAAAAAACCGACAGACATGCTCCGGCCGAAACAGGGGCGCGATTCTCCGCGATAAATGAGCAGAAGCAAAGACTTAGCTGAGGAATGGTTGTACGGATCAGATCGGAGGATTGTCGTTTTCAGGAAAAAGCCTGTCGGCGCCAGATACGCGACATGTCGTTTTATGACATGCACCGGCGCCGAATAAGCCATGGGAAAGCCCGATCAGATCGATCGGGCCAATATGAAGCCGAGGAACATGCAAAAGATGCCCAGACCCATCAACCCCCAGATCGGGCGCATTTCTTTCCTGTTTTTGATGCGTATTTTTTCGGCCCACTCATCGTGTTCCCGTTCCAGTTGTTCCATTCTGGCTTTGGCGTCATAGGTGCTCATATGGATTTCCTTTTGGGTCATGTGTCTGAAGATTGCGAAAACGAACGCTCAAAACTTGAAAAAGACGCCTGCCAATGCCGCGCTTGCCGTCAACACGCCGGCCACCACCGCGACTGGATAAAAATACGTCTCCCACTTCAGCTTCTTCTGTTCCGCCAGAAGCTTCTGCCGCTCAGCTATCAGTTTTCGCGTTTCGTTATGCAGCCTGTCGAGTTCCAGGTTTTCGCGGTTGTTCTGAAGCATTGGCCTTCCTTGGCTGATGGCTATTTCCGTCCGGATTACTGCTTCGTCATGAAGAACGCATCCCGCCCTGCTCTCTATAATTCCGCGCTTCTCACCCTGCCGTATAGCGGATGAGTCCGGCAGCACTCGTAGGCAACATCCGTAAATCCCGCAGGACGGTGCGTCCATTTCCTAACGTTTTTAAACAACCTCACCGACTGGCATTTTTCGGCTATACCCAATGGCGAATTGACCGACATACCCGTCCAGCCCCCTCGCCTGTGGAGCCATCCCATGCCTCTCGTCCGCGTCGACATCAAGAAAAACCCGGACCCGACGTTCGCCAAACGCATTGGCGAAGTGATCTACGCCGCCCTGCGCAGCGAGATCAATGTGCCGGAACACGACAATTTCCAGGTGCTGGCCGAGCACGACGACCAGCACTTCGTCTATGACCCGCAATACCTGGGGATCAAGCGCAGCGACGGCATCGTGTTCATCCAGCTGACCATCAGCGAAGGCCGCACCGTGGAAATGAAACAACGGCTGTTCCAGACCATCGCGCGCAACCTGAACCAGCAACTGGCCGTGCGTCAGGAGGATGTGTTCATCAATCTGGTGGAGGTGAAAAAAGAGAACTGGTCGTTCGGCAACGGCATCGCCCAGTACGTGACCTGATCCTGTGACCACCGGCGCCGACATCACCTTCTGACGAAGCACCCGCGCACTCCCCGCGTCAGCTCCTACACTGCCTGATGCGGGGCCGCGCCAGCCATTGCCAAACCGCTCTGGAATCAGCACTCTGAACCGACTTTTGCGCCCGAAGACCGACGATCACAGGAGCCGAGCAATGCCCGCCACCGTTCTGGTACTGGTTGAAACCATCAATGACTATTTGCCGATCCTCGAACGTCAGGGTTTTCACCTGATTCTCGCGCCGACCCCAGCCGAACGCGCGCAAGCCATCGCCACCCACGGGGCGCGGATCGACGCGGTACTGACCCGTGGCCCGCTGGGCTTATATGCTGAAGAAATCGCGGCCTTGCCCGCGCTGAAAATCATCTGCGTGATCGGCGCCGGTTACGAGCAGGTCGACCTGCAGGCCGCCAGTGACCGTGGGCTGACCGTGACCAACGGCGCCGGCGTCAACGCTTCGTCGGTGGCCGACCACGCCATGGCGATGCTGCTGGCGCTGGTGCGCGACATCCCGCGCTGCGATGAGGCGGTGCGTCGGGGCGAGTGGCCGAAGATCATGCGCCCGTCGCTGGCCGGCAAGCGCCTGGGCATTCTCGGTCTGGGCGCGGTGGGGATGGCGATTGCCAAACGCGCGGGCCTGGGCTTCGACATGGAGATCAGCTACCACAACCGTCAGGTGCGCAGCGACGTGCCTTACGCGTTCTGCTCGACCCCGACCGAACTGGCCCGGGCCTCGGATTTTCTGGTAGTCGCCACGCCCGGCGGCATCGGCAGCCAGCATCTGGTGACCCGCCCGGTGCTCGATGCTTTGGGTCCCAACGGTTTTATCGTCAACATTGCCCGCGCCAGCGTGATCGCCACCGCCGATCTGATCAGCGCGCTGGAACAACGGCGAATTGCCGGCGCAGCGCTGGATGTGTTCGATCACGAGCCGCAAGTACCCGATGCGCTGAAGAGCCTGAGCAATGTGCTTCTCACCCCGCACGTCGCCGGGCTGTCACCGGAAGCCACTCAAGGCACCGTGGAGCTGGTGGGCAAGAATCTGGTGGCGTTCTTCTCCGGGCAACCGGTGCTGACGCCGCTGCAGTTGCCGCCGAAACTGAACAACCAGCGCGTGCACTAAAGCACGCCGAGCAAAGTCCACAGACGCCGGGATTCGGCGTCTGCCGAAATCAGCTCGCCGAGCAGCTCGCTTAACGGCTTGTTGCCCCATTCCACCCCGCGCCGGATCAGATACGGCACCGGGCTGTGGGGTTCGGTGCGGGCCAGGTACTCGGCGATCAGCAGCAATTGCCGATAAGCCTCTTCTCGACTGGCCGGTTCGCGCGGCACTGGCGCGGCTTCGGGCGTGGCCGCGACAGACGCTTCAACCGGTGAGACTGCGACCGGCGCAGGCGGCGGTGCCGACAGTGGTTGTTGTGGGTGCATGGCGATGAACTCCTGAACCAGTGTCAACAACGCTTGAAGGGTGTCCTGCAACGGACCGAGCCCCGGCCCCTGATCTCCCAGATACGCATCGCACCAGGCATCCAGACGCTGCAGGTGTTGCAGGCTCAGCAGCAGATTGCCTTGATGGCGCAGCCAGAACGCCATGGGCGTGGCCCGCACCTGCTCGATGAGCTTCTTGTGTTCGCTGCGCGCAGTTTCGGCCGACGCCTTGGCGCCTTTGGAGTCGTTGGCCTGCACCTGCTGCACCTGAATCCGCCGCCAGGTTTCGAGGGTATAACTCTCAAAATCGCTGTTGTTGGCGCCAAATAAAGGCACCCGGGTCAGCAGTACTTCACTGTAGCGACGCACCAGCCATTCCAGCGGAATCGCCCGCCACGACTGGTCACCGTCGCCGGCCTGCGGGTGCAAATGTTCGGGATAGCGCTCACACAGACCGGTGATCAGCGCCAGACTGCCCGGCAGTCCATCGAGTGCCTGCAAATGCAGCCAGGCCTCGCCCAGCCAGGCACTGAGCATCAGGTCCTTGCTGCGCTCGAGCAATAGCGTGGTGGTCAACCGCTCGACTTCCGGCCAGTTGGCCCGTTTCAGGGTCGACTGCCAGACACCCGTGGGCAGACTCGCGTCGTCCTCGCGGCGCAGATCGCGCAACTGGTCGTACTCGCGCTCATAACGCAGATCCGCACCACAGGGCGCATCGTCGCTGATGGGCGCAAGCAACTGATCGATCAGGTCCGGCAACGGGGTCGAGGGCAGGCTCACAAATCCTCCTTCTGGGCTTCAAGGGCGGCGGTGGTGCCGGTCACCTGGAACGGTGAACGCGGCGCGCGGGTCGGCAACGGCGGAATCGACAACGGCAGTTTCGAGCCCTGGCTCATCAGCGACACGCGCACGAACATCCGGGTGAATTCGCTGGTCACGCTGTCATTCTGCGCGGTAACCGGCAGGCGCAGGCTCAACGGAAAATCGGTGTAATCCATGCTCGGCTGGCGTTGTACCGAGAAGTGCGCACGCATCAGGCGCAGCAGCGACCACGGCCCGCCATACTCCCAGCCGGCCTCCAGATCGCGCACCACCAGGTTTGGTTGCAGCGGGTCGTTGACCGGACGCTCCTTGCCGTTGCGCGCCCAGCGCAGGGTCAGGCGGATCGGCTGGCCGGGCATCCAGCGCAGGTTCGGCTGATCGGCAGCGGGATAGTTGATCTGCTGATTGCCGGCCAGCAAGCCCCAGGCAATCACCTGATCGGCGCCCTTCTCTTCTTCGCGATCAGTGCGCCAGCGCACGTCCAGCTCGACGCCGAGAATCCCGCTCTTGTCGCGTACGAACAGCGGCGTCAGCCAGACGCTGGCCTGTTTCACCCGGTTGAGAAAATCTTCCGCCGCCAGCCGCTCCGGGGTCTGGCTCAGGACCAGTCCGGCCTGGGCCACCGGCAAGCGCTTGTCGATGATTTCCAGAAAGTGCTGGACCCGCGCCGGGTCGGCATCCTGCGCCTGCACGCCGTTGGCGAACGGAAAGCGGTCAGCCAGGTACTGATTGAAGTAGCCGGCCAGTTCGTTCCACGCGGCAGCCGCCTGTTGCTGTTGCAGAAACTGGCAGCGTTGCAGGGCCGACTGTTGCAACTCCACCGCCCGCATCGCCAGGGTGCCGCGCCCGCCGGTCAGATTGGCGGTCTGCAACACCTGCACGCAGGAGCCGGTGTCCATTTCAATGAAGTCGCGGCTGACCAGTTGCTCGATCTGCGCCGGCGAACTGGCCGGGTTGGAATCCTTGTACTTGAGCAATTCGTCGTTGAGCGCGCTGAACTGGGTCACGCGCTCGTAATCCAGCGCCGACAGATTGCCCTGCTGGGTCTTCAACCATTCCAGCGCCGGGGCGCGACGCTCGGTGATGCCGAGCATGGTGTTGAATTGCTGCTTGAGGCTCAGCTTCAGATCCTGCACGTCGCTCGCGCCATAGAGTTGCAGGCCGAGGTTTTTCGAGCCGTCCCACTGGCTGATTTCCGTGCGGCCACCGAACAGCGGCTGCGCGGTGATTTCATCCAGCCCGCCAACGATCTGCGCCATCGCCCGGCGATTCAAGGCCCCTTGCAGACGCGCCGCCAGATCACTGCGATGGACTTCGATAAAGGCTTTTTGCAGGTTCATCGCCTGTACCGCCTGCACGTTGAACACCGCGTAAGGATGAGTCTGATCATCATGATCCTTGAGACTCAACCACATCGCCTGTGCGGCGGCGGTTTCGGCCGCTTGCAGCAATGCTTCACGGTAGGCCGGCGGAATGCGCGGCAGCTCTTCGGCAACGTAGTTCTTGTAGCTGGCGAAATAATTCAGCGACTCGTTGAGGTCATCGCCATCCACGGTCTGGCCTTGCCGGTTGACGCTGTCCTGGCTGGCACGCAGGGCAATTGAAACGAAGTCACGCTTGAACAGCGCCTGCACCGCGTTGTTGAGCTTGACCACCTGATCCTGCAATGCCAGTTGCCCGCTGCCCTGCTGCACCAGCAGATTGCCCCGCGAACCCACTTGGGCGATCCATTGATCGCGAAAACTCTGCTGCAACTTGCCGGCCTGCGCATCGAGCTGCTGTTCCACGGCCGGGCCGAGCAATGAACTCTTGCGCACCTTGTCGAGAAACTCGCGATAACCCGGCACCAGCTCCTGCCCCTTGCCGCGACTCCAGGTCGAGTTGGTCAGGGCGATCGCCGCTTGCAAGTCATCGATCAGCGCGCGCAGGTCTTCCAGTTCGGCAAGGCTGTTGCCACTCCCGGCTTCAAGCTGTTCCAGATGCAACTTGAGGTAGCCGGCCTTGCTGACGAAGTTGTCGGCCAGAAAATACTGATCGAGCCAGCGCTCCATAAGCCCGGTGAAATTGCTGACGATCAACGGCCGTTCAACGCTCAGATCCAGCGCCTGCAAGTCGCCGCCATCACTGGCCGCCAGCAGCCGGTTGTAGTAGGCGGCATGGGGCAAGGTGCCGACGTTGAGGTTGAGTGACAGCGCGCTGTTGCTCAGTTGCGCCAGATCTTCCAGCGGCGCCCGCTGATCGTTCTGCACTTGGGCGAACAACTGGTTCTGTTGTTCCAGACGCAAGGCTCGCTCGACCAGATCCGTGGCCTTCTGATAATTCTGCCACTGCGCCGGGTCTTCGCTTTCGACGCTGGTGCGCCGGTCGGTGGCGCGGATCGCCTTGATTTTCGCCAGCTCCGCGACCAGCAGATCGTGCAGCGGTTGCAGCATGTGGCGCTGGGTCGACCTGAACACTTCCTGTTCGAGTCGCCCGTCCAGCGAGGAAAACCACGACGTCGGAAAGGCCAGCGAAACGTAGTGCCAGTGCGGCGCCCGTTCCAGCACCCGCCAGAAGTTCTGCACGTTGCGCCGGGTCGGCTCGACCCGATGCTCGTCATCGATCACCGCCACGTAATTCTTCTGCGCGCCTTGCAGCAGCCGCGCCAGTTCATGCGCGTCCTTGACCGACGCCTGCCAGACCCAGAGCATCGCCACCGCCCAGACCACCCCGACCACCAGCGCCACCCCGGCAGTCACTCGTTGCCAGCGCTGGCGCAAGCGCAACAGGCGCGGCACGCCTTGGGCCAGTCCACGTTCGCCGACTATTCGCTGGCGCCACAACTGACGCACAAACGCACTTTGCTGCAGGCCGCTGTCATCGGCAGAAAAACCGTCCAGCGCATCATCGGCCGGCTGATTGGCCGTCAGGTAAACGCCACGAAAACACGGTGCCTCGCCCTGAGCGTTGCCTTGAAAAACCGGTTCCAGCACGTTCTGCAAACCACGCCGCAGAGTTTCCAGACGTTCCGGCAAGGCGTACAGATCCGCACTCAAATGCCCGGACAAGGTGCCGATTTCGATCACCGCCTCCGCCACCGCGCGGTGTAGCCGATCCAGCGCCTGATCGCTCCATTGCCCCTGCCACACTGCATCGCGGGCATAGGGCGACGACCAGCCCAAGGTGCGATCGCGAGCCTCGTCCGGCAACGCGCTGATCAGTTCCTGAAATCCCGGCAGTTCTTCCAGCCCGGTGATGACCACGTACACCGGCAGGCTCAGACCAAAGCGCTGCAACAGATCGATGAAACGCCGACGCGCCGCCAGACCGAGTTGCGTGGCCTGCTCCAGATTGCTCAACCGACTGACCGGCACTGTCCAGATCACCCCGTCCAGCGGGCGCTTGCTGCGCAGGCGCAGGATCAACCCGAGCAGACGCCACCAGCCGCCGCGTTGCAGGTGCATGCCGTCTTCCGGCAGAAACAGCGCCTGCGGCACCACCAGCACCGCGCCTTCGGAGTCCGACCACCAACGGCCGAACCACGCCGGTTTGTCGGTGGGTTGCAAACGCCATTGAGTGGCGAGCTGGGCGCCCTGGGTTTCATCGCCGAGCATCAGCAGCCACGGCATCTGATAACGGTCGTGGGCGCCCTGCTCCTGCTCCATGTGCCGCACGGCGGCGTAGAAACTGCGAATCGCCGCGCCGCTCTGGGTGCGCAGCCACCACACCGCCACCGCGATGATCACCAGCAGCAGAAGGATGGCGACCACCCAGGCCACGATCGTCAGGGTACTCATGAGTCTTGCTCCGGCGCCGCCAGCGTGTCGGGCGCCTGCAACACCGGCTCCAGTTCCTGGCGGATGTCACGCCACAGAAACTGCCCGAGCCCGGTCAGCAGCAGAATCATCGCCAGAATGCCCAGCGCCAGACGAAAGCCATCGGGCAACGCCGTGCGTACCGGCAACTGCAAGGGTGTCGCCATCGAGGGCTGTACCAGTCGCTGACTGACAGCGGCGTAATCGGCCTCGTCCTGCCAGGCAAACGTGAACAGGGCCCGCCGCCATTTTTCCCGTTGCACCTGGCCCTGCTCACCGCGCAGGCGTCCGTGGAAACCGAGGATCAGGCACTGCAAATACACGTTGGCCAGATCGCGGGTGGTGGGCTGCTGTTCATCGAGTAGGGTCTGGATCGCCGCCGGCACTTGTTCGCCGGCCTGACGGCTGGAGTACAGTCGCGACTCCAAGGGCTTTTCCTGCCAGGCGCTTTGGCCTGGCCACGGGCTGAACAGCAGGGTCTCATCGACCAGTGCGACAAAGGCATACACCAGCGCCTTGACCTGTTCAGTCGCCGAATCGCCGACCCGGGCAAACGCGGTGCGCCACAGCCGTTGCGAAGCCTGGGTCGAGAGCTCGACCACGGTTTCGACCAGCGCAGCTTCGTCCTCGCTGTCCTTGGGGAACTGGCTCCAGTCCTGCGACCACTGCTGCCACGTCTGGCGGAACGCACTGCTCAGCGGAGCGTCCTGCAACCCGAGGCTTGCGGCACTTCCTTGCGACATACGACGTTCCTTGTGTGATCAGGCACGTTCACTGTTCTGGGCGACAAACAACACCACTTGCCACGGGCTGCTGGTCAGCTTGGTGGCCGGCGCGGCGATCATCAGCGGCAGTTGCGCGTCGAACCAGCTGCCTTCGGCGGTCACCACGAACAGCCGGGTGTCGTCGCCGACGCTGTAGGCCACCTGTTCGCTGCGGCTCATGGCCTGATGCGTCAGACCGCTCATCCGTTGACGGCTGAGCAAGGCAATGTGCGGCGCCGAAGCGATGATCGCGCCGCGCAGCCATTCGCCGGCCGCCTGCTCGCTGGCACCGTTGGGCATGCGCAGGCCAATGACCAGACGCTGGCTCGGTTGCTCGTCCGGCAACTGAATGGAAAAGCTCTGCTCACCGCGCTCGAACGCGATGCTGCGGTAACCGGCGCGGATCAGTTCCAGGGTGTTTTCCAGCCAGTCGAGCAGCGGATCGTAACCGCGCTGCAATTCGAGAAAATCCAGTGGCGCAAAAGCCGGCACACCCGCCAGCGGATCCAGCGCCGACCACGCACCGGCGAGTCCCAGCAATTGCACATAAATGCTTTGCGGATGAGCGACACGGCTGATCAGCGCCCCTTCCACCTCCGGCAAGCGCGCCCACAACGCCGTCATCTGCCGACGGATTTCCAGCGCGTCATCCTGATTGCCGGCCTGCTGCGCCTGGCGCAATCGCCCGCCGAGAAACAGGCACTTCTCCCGCGCCCTCGCGCAGAGCCCGACCACCCGCCGACCCAATGGGGATTCTGGCAGCAGGACCGGTGTCGGCGGCGTGTACGGCAACGGCAGGAAACCGCCGCCCTCCTTGCGGATTTTCAGCAGCGGCAGGCAGATTGAATCGGCTTTGTTGAGTTGCGTACACAGCCGTGGATTGGGACGCCACACCGTGATCGATTCAGGAAATTCGCCGCTGGTGAGATCCGGTAACGCCTCGCCGACCACCGATTGCAGACGCCCCTTGAGCGGCAGCAACTGACCGGCGCGCCACAGCGGACTGATCGCCAGATAGACCGTCACCGTCGCATCGTCCGTGGCGTCGATCGCGGCAGCGACGTCCAGCTCCAGCGTCGGGTCGACGCCGACTTGCAGATTGACCGGCAGACCGTCCGGCATCGTCCCTTGCAACGACAGCACCCGCACCACGCCGGCGCTCATCGCCGACGGATCGAACTCCATGTGGCTGACGCCGAAAAACCACGGATTGCACGCCTGAGCCAGATGCGCGCCGAGCGCCTCGGCCCGCAGGCCCTGTAACTGAAAATGCTGGGGCAGCAATTGCATGCCTTCATGCCAGCAGACCGCGTCAGGTAGCAGACTCATACGACTCCCTTCGACTGCACCGCGAACCGGCGGCGGACGGTGTGTTTCAGTTTTCCTTGCTGACCAGGCTCATCTCGCGACTGTCGAACTTGAGCCATGCGTCGCTCTGATCGTCCAGCCGCAGGCGGTGCGCTCCGGGAGTGTTATAGCTGGCGAAGACCAAAAGTCCAGCCGCCCGCTTGCCCCCCAAAGGGAACGGCTGGCGGTCGATGAATTGCCCCGGCACCAGCTCCAGTCCCCACACGCTCATCAGCTGACGATAGTCACGCTGATACTGCTCGCGCTCGGCAAACCACTGACGGGCACTGATGCCCGACAGTTGCTTGAGCAGATCCGGATCGTTGACCGCGATGAAGTCCACGGCGATCGGGGTGTCGTCATTGGCCTTGGGCGCGACGTCGAGGGTCAGGCTGTCGAGATCCACTTTCGGCCCGAAAAACGAACAGCCGGCGAGCAGCGCAAACCCGAACGTTAGAAAAAGTCGTGCAGACAAAATGAATTTTCCTTTTCGCCAGTCAGTCCAAAAAAGTTTTTCGCTTGCATTTTTATAGACCTGTTCTAGCGTCTTGGGTAGTTCGGTTCCTACAGCCGAATGAGGAAGGTTTGTCAAAGGAACGACAGGTCATCTGCCACCCTTTCTAACCTGTGGTCCAGCAAGGGAAAGCGATGAACGGGCCTCCCCGATGCATTGCGCCCGCTCATCGCATCGGAGTCCGCCGACATGGCAGAAAGTACCCAGCACAAGCTCGACCGGGTTCGCCCGCCCCGCGTGCAAATCACCTATGACGTCGAAATCGGCAACGCCATCGAGAAAAAGGAATTGCCGCTGGTGGTCGGCATCCTCGCCGACCTCTCGGGCAAGCCGCTCGAACCATTGGCAAAACTGACCGAACGCCGTTTCACCGAAATCGACCGCGACAACTTCAACGACGTCCTCGCCTCCATCGCGCCCCGCGCCACGCTGCAAGTCAACAACACCCTCAGCGGCGACGACAGCAAGCTCAACATCGAACTCAACTTCAAGCACATCGACGACTTCGACCCGGTCAAGGTGGTGGAGCAAGTCACGCCGCTGCGGCGTCTGTTCGAAGCCCGCCAGCGCCTGCGCGACCTGCTGACCAAACTCGACGGCAATGACGATCTGGACAAGCTGCTGCGCGACGTCATCGCCAACACCGAAGGCTTGCAAGAGATCAAGTCGGCCCGCCCGGACACCGCTGTCCCGGCCGCTGATACCGAAGCTCCGGCCGAACCGCAAGCCTGATCGTCCACCTGACCGAGGAAGAATTCGCCATGCCCGCCGCCGCCCAGAATCAAGCCAGCGAAAATGCTGCCGCCGAGACTTTATCCCTGCTCGATCGAATCATCGCCGAGGGCCGCATGGCCCATGACGACAGTCAGCAGGATTACGCCCGCGACATGCTCGCGGAATTCGCCACCCAGGTACTCGACGAAGGCATGGCCATCGACAAGGACACCGTGGCGATGATCAACGACCGCATCAGCCAGATCGACGAGCTGATCAGCGCCCAGCTCAACGAAGTGCTTCACCACCCGGATCTGCAAAAACTCGAAGCGTCCTGGCGTGGCCTGCACATGCTGGTGCAGAACACCGAAACCAGCACCCGGCTGAAACTGCGCCTGCTCAACGTGACCCAGAAAGAGCTGCAGAACGACCTGGAAAAAGCCGTCGAATTCGACCAGAGCGCGCTGTTCAAAAAGATCTATGAAGAGGAATACGGCACCTTCGGTGGTCACCCGTTCAGCCTGCTGGTGGGCGACTACACCTTCGGCCGCCACCCGCAGGACATCGGCCTGCTGGAGAAACTGTCGAACGTCGCCGCCGCTGCCCACGCGCCGTTCATTGCCGCCGCCAGCCCGCGTCTGTTCGACATGAACAGCTTCACCGAACTGGCCGTGCCGCGTGATCTGTCGAAAGTGTTCGAGAGCCAGGAACTGATCAAGTGGCGCTCGTTCCGTGAAAGCGAAGACTCGCGCTACGTCTCGCTGGTGCTGCCGCATTTCCTGCTGCGCCTGCCTTACGGCCCGGACACCTCGCCGGTGGAAGGCATCAACTACGTCGAAGACACCAACGGCACCGACCACAGCAAATACCTGTGGGGCAACGCCGCGTGGGCGCTGTCGCAACGCATCACCGAGGCCTTTGCCAAGTACGGCTGGTGCGCGGCGATCCGTGGCGCTGAAGGGGGCGGCGCGGTGGAAGGCCTGCCGGCGCACACCTTCCGCACCAGCTCCGGCGACCTGTCGCTCAAATGCCCGACCGAAGTGGCGATCACCGACCGCCGCGAGAAGGAGCTCAACGACCTCGGCTTCATCGCCCTGTGCCACAAGAAGAACAGCGACGTCGCGGTGTTCTTCGGCGGCCAGACCACCAACAAATCCAAGGTCTACAACACCAACGAGGCCAACGCCAACGCAAGGATCTCGGCGATGTTGCCGTACGTGCTCGCGGCCTCGCGTTTCGCCCATTACCTGAAGGTGATCATGCGCGACAAGGTCGGCAGCTTCATGACCCGCGACAACGTGCAGACCTATCTCAACAACTGGATCGCCGACTACGTGCTGATCAACGACAACGCACCGCAGGAAATCAAGGCGCAGTACCCGTTGCGTGAAGCGCGGGTGGATGTCACCGAAGTCGCCGGCAAGCCCGGTGCCTATCGCGCGACGGTGTTCCTGCGGCCGCACTTCCAGCTCGAAGAGCTGACCGCGTCGATCCGCCTGGTCGCGACCCTGCCGCCACCGGTAGCCGCCTGACCCGCCTGCGCCCGCAGGATTTCCTGCGGGCGCTCCCCTGTTTGCCTGGCACGACACCTTTCAGGAGTTTCAAGCGATGGATGCAATCATTCTCGACCTCGGCGGCGACATCAAAGGCGACAGCCTGCTCGAGGGTTACGCGGACAAGATCGAAGTCATGTCCTACAGCCACAACGTGGCGATGCAAGTCACCAACGACGTCAGCAACTCGGAGCGCACCTCCGGCAAGCCCCACGTCGGCGAGTTCACCCTGACCAAATTCGTCGACACCTCCACACCGTCGCTCAACGAATACTGCTGCGCCGGCAAGCCGATCCCGGAAGCCAAGATCACCATCGGCCGCAACGCCGCCGAAGGCAGCGGGCAACTGCTGCCCTTCATCATTTACACCCTGACCAACGTGGTAATTTCCAACGTCAGCGTCAGTGGCGGTACCGGCGGTAAACCGGTGGAAACCCTGTCCCTGAACTTCACCAAGATCAAATGGGAACTCACCGCGCAGAAAGACGACGGCACCAAGGAAGGCACGGCTGCCTCGACCTGGGACATGGCCGCCAACAAGCTCGTCAGCTAACCCGGCGGCGCAGCCATGGCAGGCACCGGCTTACTTCCACCGCTGTTCGAACGCCTCGCCTCGAGCGAGGGCGACGGCGCGCGGGGGTTTGATCGGCAGGATCTGCTCGACTCGGTGCACACCGAGCTCGGGCGCCTGTTCAACACCCGCCGTGGCCCGCGCCCCCTCACCTCCCCGCCCAGCGTCATCGATTACGGCATCGCCGACTGGAGCGCCCTGCAACAGCAGCGCAGCGATGACCGTCGTCGGCTGGCGCGGGACATTCGCGAAGCCATCACCCATTTCGAACCGCGCCTGCTGCTCGGCGAAGTTCAAGTCAATCCCCTGCCCGAGCACCCGCAGCGCCTGAGCATTCGCCTGCTCGGCGAGTTGCGCAGCGGCTCGCAGCACTGGCCGGTGGCGTTTGTCATCGAGCCCGGCAATGAAGGGCTGGAGGTGCGCCATGAGCGACTCGATTGACCCGCAACTGCTCGACTACTACCAGCGCGAACTGACCTGGCTGCGACATGCCGGCGGACAGTTTGCCGAGCGCTATCCGAAAGTCGCGCGACGTCTGGAGTTGTCTCCCGGCGAATGCCCGGACCCACACGTCGAACGATTGCTGGAAGGTTTTGCCCTGCTCGCCGCACGTCTGCAACGGCGGCTGGATGACGACTACGCCGAGTTCAGCGACGCATTGCTCGAACAGCTTTATCCCCTGGCCATGCGCCCGCTGCCGTCCTGCGCGATCGTCCAGTTCGAACCGGACCCGAGCAAAGGCAACCTCGACGGCGGCTATCCCCTGCCCCGGGACACGCCGTTGTTCGTCACCACCAGCAAGGGCGAAAGCATTCACTTTCGCACCAGCGCCGCCGTGCGTTTGTGGCCGGTTGAAGTCAGCGAAGCGTTGTTGCTGGGCAGCGATGAAGCGCAGGCGCTGACCGGTGTGGCGCAGTCCCGCTCGGCGTTGCGCCTGAGTCTGCGTTGCCTCGGCGACAGTCAGTGGTCGGAGCTTGGCATCGAACAACTGCGCATTCACCTGGCCGCGTCACCGGTGGTCAACGCCAACCTCTATGACCTGCTCGGCGCCCACGCGGTGCAGGTGTTGGCCGGCTCACCGGGGAGCATTCCCGCCCGCGTGAAAGGCCTGCCGAAGATCGTCGGTTTCGCCGACGACGAAGTGCTGCTGCCGGACGAAGACGGCGTGCATCCGGGCATGCGTCTGCTGGCCGAATACTTCGCGTTCCCGGACAAATTCCACTTCTTTGATCTGCCACTGTCTGGCGTTTCTAGTGACAGCCAGACGCTGTATCTGTACATCGTTTTTGACCGGGCGCCGGCCGGCCGATTGCACTTGCAGGCCACTGAAATCGCCCTCGGCTGTGCGCCGGTGATCAACCTGTTCCCGCGTACCTCGGAGCCGCTGCGTCCGGACGGCACCCGCAGCGAATATCGCCTGATCGCCGACAGCCACCGTGAAAACAGCGTCGAAATCCACAGCATTCGCAGCATGCGCGCCAGCTCCGCCAACGGGGTGCAACGGCTGCCGGGGTATTTCGGCAGCCAGCACAACAGCGGTGACCGGCAACGTTACTGGCATGCGCGGCGAGTCAACGGACAGACGCCGAACCGGCTCGGCAGCGATCTGCTGGTCAGCGTCGTCGACACCCGTTTCGAACCGCAGACCGACCTGCCCGATTACAGCCTGACCGCCGAACTGCTGTGCACCAATCGGCATCTGGCCCAGAGCCTGCCCGCCGGTACGCCGCTGGGTTTCGAACGGCCGGGGCCGGTGGCGTGGGCACGCTTGCGCAATCCGCCGAGCCCGCAAAGCCTGCCGCGACTGGGCGGTGATTCGCGCTGGCGGCTGGTGTCGCAACTGACCCTCAATCACCTGTCGCTGGTCGAAGGGCCGCAGGCGCTGGATGCGCTGAAGGAAATCCTGACCCTGCACAACCTGCGCGATGAGGCCAGCGCCCTGCGCCAGATCGAAGGATTGCTGAACCTTGGTTGCGAGCGGGTGATCGGCCATGTCGGCGCCGACGCCTGGCGCGGCTGGCGCAACGGGCTTGAAGTGCAATTGCAGCTTGATCCACAGCATTTCGTCGGCAGCAGCGCGGTGTTGTTTTCAGCGGTACTCGCGCAGTTCTTTTCGGTGTACGCCACGGCCAACCGCTTTGTGCGCACGGTGCTCATGCAGGCAGACAAGGAGGTCAAGGCATGGCAACCCCAAGCCGGAATGCCCCTGTCGCTCTGACCCTGAGCCAGCGCCTGCGCCGTGATCCGCAGGCGTTCGAATGGTTGCAGGCGCTGCTGTTGCTGGAGCGTGAACAGCCGCAGGCCGACGCCCTCGGCTCGGGGACATCGCCACAGGCCGAAGCGCTGAAATTGCGCGGGCCGCTGACGCCATTATTCGCCGCCAGTCAGATCGAAAGCCTGGAGGAAAACCCCGGTGAACCGCTGACCCTGAACTCGCCGATGTTCGGCCTCGGCGGCCCCGACGGCCCGCTGCCTTACGCTTATCAGGAATGGCTGCAACAACGGGCGCGGGCCAAGGATCATGCGCCCGCCGAGTTCCTCGACCTGTTCCAGCATCGGCTGCTGAGCCTGCTGTACAAGGTGATGCGCAAACACCGGATCGCCCTCGGTTTCACCACGCCCGGCGCCTCGCCAGTGCAGGCGCAACTGCGGGCGCTGACCGGGTTGTTGCCCAAATCCCTGCAAGAACGCCAGGCGGTTCCCGACTGCGCCGTTCTGGCCTGCACGGCGTTGTACGCCGATGGCCGCCGGTCGTTGGCGGGCTTCGCGGCGATTGTCCGCGAGCAATTTGCCGTGGCGGTGGAACTGAGCGCTTATGAAGGGGCGTGGCGTGAAATTCCACGCGCCAGCCGCAGCGTCATGAAGGCCGGCGGACGCAATCTGCAACTCGGCCGTAGCGCTGTCGCCGGTACTCGGGTCTGGGATGAACATGCTGGAATTCGTCTGACGCTGGGGCCGCTGCCATCGACGCAGGCCGCGCGCTTCTTGCCGGACGGCGAAGCGCATCCGGCACTGGCGAGCCTCGCTGCGCTGTATTTCGGCCCGGATCTGGACGTGAAACTGGTGCTGCTGGTGCGCGGTGCGGGGCCGCTGCAACTCGGCCGACAAACCCCGGCCCTGTTGAGCTGGAACGGTGGCCTGCAACGGCAGACCAGCCTGGCCGTGCAACGGATCGAAACCCGCCTGCGTCAGCTGGAGATCACCTGAAATGGAACTGGCCAGCCTGATCGGACGCCTCAACCCGGACAACCGCCGCGCCCTCGAACGTGCCGCGCAACGGTGTTTGCAGCGCGGGCATCACTTCGTCGAGATCGAGCATCTGTTGCTGGAGTTGCTGGATATCGAGGGCGGCGATTTTGCGTTTCTGTTGCCACGTTTTGGATTGGAACGGGATGCGCTGACGGCGGAGATCAACAAGGCGCTGGACCTGTTCAAGGCTGGCAGCACGCGCACACCGGCATTGTCTTCGCACACGCTCGGATTGCTGGAAGACGCCGTGGTGCAGGCCAGTGTGCTGGGCATCGACAGCATTCGTTCCGGGCTGCTTTTATTGGCGTTAATTGATCGTGACGAGCGCCGCAGCCTGCTGCTCAACAGCGCATCGTCATTGCTGCGAATTCCGAAAGAAGCGTTGCGCGCAAACCTGCTGGAGTGGACGGAAAACTCCCGCGAGCACGTTGGCCCGCGCTCTGTGTCTTCGGGGAGTCCAACACCACGGCAAGACTCAGTGCTCGATCAATACACCCAGGACCTGACCGCCGACGCTCACGCCGGGCGCATCGACCCGATCGTCGGTCGCGATGGCGAAATTCGCCAGTGCATCGACATTCTTCTGAGACGCCGGCAGAACAACCCGATTCTGGTCGGTGCGCCGGGCGTAGGCAAAACCGCCGTGGTCGAGGGCCTGGCGCTACGCATCGCCGCCGGGGATGTGCCGCCGTCGTTGCAGGAAGTCAGTTTGCGGGTGCTCGACCTTGGTTTGCTCCAGGCTGGGGCCGGGGTCAAAGGCGAATTCGAACAGCGACTCAAAGGCGTGATCGACGCCGTTCGCAGCGCCGACAAGCCGATCATCCTGTTCATCGACGAGGCCCACACGCTGATCGGCGCTGGCGGTGCCGAGGGTGGCAGCGACGCGGCCAACTTGCTCAAACCGGCGCTGGCCCGAGGCGAATTGCGCACGCTGGCCGCGACGACCTGGATGGAATACAAAAAATATTTCGAGAAAGACCCGGCCCTCGCCCGCCGCTTCCAGCTGGTGCAGGTGGAAGAGCCGGATGAAATCATCGCCGTGGAAATGCTCCGTGGCGTCGCCGCCAAACTCGAACAGCACCACGGCGTGCAAGTGCTGGATGCCGCGATCCACGAAGCGGTGAAACTCTCGCATCGCTATATCTCTGGCCGCCAGTTGCCGGACAAGGCCATCAGCGTCCTCGACACCGCCTGCGCCCGGGTTGCCCTCGGACAGCACGACGTGCCGCCACCGCTGGAGAGCCTGCGCCACCGCCAGCAAAGCCTGAAAGAAGAAGTCGAACGCCTGCGCCGGGAACAGGCCACGGGACTGGATCACCGCGAGCGCATCACTCTGTTGGAAAGCGAATCGAAGACCAACGTCCAGGCCATCCGCGAACTGGAAACCCGCTGGAGTGAAGAGCGCGTCGCCGTGCGCGAACTGCTCGACACCCGTCGCGAGTTACTGGCGCTGAGCGAAAGCGCCGACAGCGACAAGCCCGACGAAGCCATCGACAGCCGCATCGATCACCTCGCCGCCGAACTGCTGCGCCTGGAAGCCGGACTCGATGCGATCCGCCAGGACGATCCGCTGGTACCCGAACAGGTCGACGGCAAAACCGTCGCCGCCGTGATCGCCGGCTGGACCGGCATCCCCGTCGGCAAAATGCTCGCCGACGAAGCCCATGCCGTGCGCACCCTCGGTACACGCATGGGCCAGCGCGTGATGGGCCAGAGCACCGCACTCAATACCATCGCGCAACGTTTGCAGGCCTACCGCGCCGGGCTCACCGATCCGCAAAAACCGGTCGGCGTATTCCTGCTGGTCGGCCCCACGGGCGTGGGCAAAACCGAAACCGCTTATGCCTTGGCCGACGCGCTGTATGGCGGCGAACGCAATCTGATCAGCATCAACCTTTCCGAATATCAGGAAGCCCACACCGTCAGCCAGCTCAAGGGCGCACCGCCCGGTTACGTCGGTTACGGAAGCGGCGGCGTGCTGACCGAGGCCGTTCGGCGCAAGCCGTATTCGGTGGTGTTGCTGGATGAAATCGAGAAGGCGCATCCGGATGTGCTGGAAGCGTTTTACAACGTGTTCGACAAGGGCTTGATGGAAGACGGGACCGGGTTGGTGGTCGACTTCAAAAACACCGTGATGCTCGCCACCAGCAATGTCGGCGCCGAATTGCTGCTCGATACACCGACTGCACAACTCGGCTCGGAAGCGTTCAACGAGGCGCTGCACAAAGTCCTCCTGCAAGCCTTCCGCCCGGCGTTTCTGGCACGCATGACGGTGGTCGCGTATCGGCCGCTGGATGAGCAGACGCTTGAAGGGATCGTGTTGGCGAAGCTGGAGAAATTGCGCGGCCGTTACAAGGCTGCGACGGGCAAGCAGTTCGAGTTCGATTCGGGAATTGTGAAAGCGGTGCTCGCCAAATGCAGTGCGGCAGGCGCGCGGGATGTCGAGAACGTTTTGATGACGCAGGTGACAGGGAAATTGGCGGAGTGGGTGTTGGAATGACCGCCGTCAACGAGAATTGACGGAACGCAAAAATGGCACCCGCGCAGGAGACGGAGTAATGACAGAAGCGGATTTTTTGAATGCGGTGCTGCAGGCAGCAGGTGTACACCCAAAGCTGCAAGATACCGATGAACCAAGTCAATTTACGAAGAGCTGGGTTTCTGAAGGTCCTTGGGAGAGTGCTGCGCAAGTTGAGATAGCTCACCATCTACGACGTGGTTACGGCATCACAACGAAAATTCGCGAAATCAGTTACCCGGAGCCTTACTCCAGCGAAAAGGTCGATTTCTATTTCGAACTGCAAGATGAGTCCTACGCCATTGAAATAAAAGTAGAAAGCACGAACGGCTTATTCGGCGGCGCAAACTTACAGGAATCGATCACCCGTGACGTTTACAAATTAAGCGGTTTTGTGGCTGACCACAGATGGGTCGTGGTCATAGCCACCAGCCAAAAAAATTGCGAGCTGCTTGATTTCACCTTGAATCGCGGGGACTCATGGTCTCGAGATGTGGAGGGCCAGTTCAAGGCTTACCTGTGCAACATTGACACGTACCCACACGGACTGCCCATCGATCGTTCAAAACAACTTTCCGCACCTTTCAACTTTATAACCAACTACTACAAATAATCTCAGCCGCTTTTCCCAACAGAGGGCACACTAATGAATCAAAGGGGACAGATTTATTTATGAAGCAAATAAATCCGCCCCCTTTCTCATCCCCTTTTTTCGCTCAGTTTTTTCTGAACAGACACCGAGGACAAAACCATGGCAATCACTTTAGCCCCGCCCCTTGCGAACGAAGGAAGTTTCGAACTAAAACTTATCAACAAATCACTGGCATACCTCATTAATGTCGGTAATGACCCAGGGGAACTGCACGAACTCAACACGCTATATTATGCGAATCGCGGCAACCTGTTCCTCGACGCAAAACCATGCACCATTATTGATGAGCGAAACTTCAGCAGAGGTCGATGGACGCCCACCGCAGATTATGGAAGCCTGAACATTCACGAACTCCGGGCGCACCTTCCCGCTGCGATGGCGCAAGATGCAAAGGTAAAAAATGGCGATAACGAAATAGACTTGATTGTTTCGTCCGACCAGCGTCTTGTCATCATTGAATGCAAATCAGGTGACGCGTCCAGCAGTGGATCGCAAACCAATAGTTATGTTGAAACATTGCTGGAACGCGGCAACAATCACAATCACAGTTATTTCGCGTATTGTCATGACTCAGCAAAATCAGACAACCATTATTTTTCTTTCTTTCAAAAAATCTTCAAGGCCATCTCTGAAACCAGGCCTAGCATTTATAAAGACGCCACTGATTACTTCAAAAAATTCACCTATACCGGAAAGCCAGAAGTGGATCTCGCCGTAATTATCGACGATTACGCGACAACTAATAACATCACCAAAACATTGGATACGGACTACGCCAAAGTCATTTTTCTGAATGAGATACTCGACGACAAAGCAGGTTTCAAACTCCACTACTTTCATGTCCCGACCGGTAGCAAGAGCAATATCAGAGACGCTACAGTCAAGCTCATCAACAAAAATTATCTGACAGCGACCGCCTATGATGACACCCGGGCATTCTGGCTAAAACTCTATTTATATTTGAAAGACAACCCAGTCCGCTGAATCTCCTGCCACTCCCATCGCGGCTCAGTCTTACATGAACATCCAGCGCGAGGACTCACGATGCCCCGCTCCACCGACAGCACCACCACCCTCTCCCTCACCGCCACTTCGCTGTCGGCGCTTTACCCTGAGTCGCTGTCGGGTGATGAAGCGCTCAACGCACTAAGCGCACAAATCCTCAACGGACTCAACGACGGTACCTCCCTCACCCTGACCAGTGCCATCGCCACCCACGTCACCACCACCCTGCACAACGACGCCCAACTTCGCCCGTTCGACGCTCTGGTCGCCGAAATCCGCCAGCTCCCCGCCGACGCGACCGCCGAACGCTATAAGCTGGTTCTAAGGCCATGGCTCTGGTGGCTGACCCTGGCCAGCGACAACCGGGTATTCCAGAACCTCGTCACCTCGGACATCGTCACTTCGATCTTCAAAGCCCACGGTTTCACCGATTTCAAACTCTCACTGACGGGCAGCTACACCCCACGCGAATACTGCGTGCAGTACGGCGAAACCGATTTCGCCTTCGTCTCGCGCCTGCTGGAGGAGGAAGGCATTTTCTGGTTCTTCACCCACGAGGACGGCAAGCACACGCTGGTGCTGGGTGATAGCAACGACGCCTTCGTGCAGATCCCCAACGGACCGAAGGTCAAATACCTGGGCCAGCAATTGGGTGAGCGCGAATTGCATGGCATCCGCTCAGGCCAGGTGTGCCTGCAAGCGGTGGCCGGCGTGTACAAGGCAACGGATTACGAATTCACCACACCAACCACTTCACTCTATGGCCAGGCCGAAGCCGTCGCCGGGCCGCGTTCGATCTATGAGCATCCGGGTGGTTACAACGCCAAGGCTCGGGGCGATGCATTGACCAAACAACGGGTAGACGGGCTTCGCAGTGAAGAGAAACGCTTTGTTGGCGAAAGCGACTGCCGCTGGCTGATTCCAGGCCACTGGTTCACCCTCGACGGCCACGAAGACGCGAGCCTGAACATCGACTGGGTCGTCACTCGGGTGACCCATGACGCCAGCCACGAAAGCTATCGCAATCGCTTCGAGGCGATCCCCAAGGCCACGCCGTTTCGTCCGCAACGCCTCACGCCCAAACCGCGCATGCACCCGCAGACTGCCATCGTAGTCGGCAAGTCCGGCGAGGAAATCTGGACCGACGAATACGGCCGGATCAAGTTGCAGTTCCCGTGGGATCGCGACGGCAAGAACGATGAAACCAGTTCCTGCTGGGTGCGCGTGGTGCTGCCGTGGAGCGGCAAGGGTTTCGGCATGCAGTTCGTGCCGCGCATCGGTCAGGAGGTCATCGTCACCTTCATCGACGGCGACCCGGATCGGCCGCTGGTCACCGGTTGCGTGTACAACGGCGATAACGCCCTGCCCTATGCCTTGCCGGCGAACCAGACACAGTCGGGGATCAAGACTCAATCGTCCAAGGGCGGCGGTGGGTTCAACGAGCTGCGTTTCGAGGACAAGAAAGACGCCGAGGAAGTGTTCCTGCAAGCGCAGAAAGATCTGAAGATCAACGTGCTCAACGACACCACCGCCACCGTCGGCCACGACGAAACCCTCACGGTGCAGAACGCCCGCACCCGTACGGTCAAGGACGGCGATGAAACCGTGACGCTGGAGAAAGGCAAACGCAGCGTGACGATCCAGACCGGCAGCGATAGCCTCGATGTAAAGGACAGCCGCACAGTGAAAGTCGGCGCCGACCAGAACCACAGCACCGGCGGCAACTACACCGACAAGGTCACCGGCGATTACAGCCTGACAGTGGACGGCAACCTGACGATCAAGGTCAGCGGCACCCTCACCCTGCAAAGCGGCGGCAGTTTTACGATCAAGAGCGGTGCAGATCTGGCGACTTCGGCCAGCACTTCGATCACCCAGAAGGCCGGCACCGCCATGACCAATCAGGCCGGTACTTCACTGGACAACAAAGCCGGGACGACGCTGACCAACGACGCCGGCATCAGCCTGACCAACAAGGGCGCGGCCTCACAGACCGTGGACGGCGGCGGCATGCTGACCATCAAGGGCGGGCTGGTGCAGGTCAACTGACAAGGAGAAGCCATGGCGATCACACCGCTGGATCTGCAGCAGGATGACAAACACCTCAAGGGGCGATTGCAGAACGGCCAGCTCGACGGCCCGTTGAACATCAAGGATGACGGGCGCCCGCAGGCGGATCTGAATTACAGCCAGGGCGAATTGCAGGGTACGTCCCTGCTCTATCACCCCAATGGCAAGGTTTCGGCGCAGATGCCGTTTGTGCGCGACAAGCTGCAAGGCATCGCCAGTTTCTACGCGCCCGAGGGCTGGTTGCAGCGCAAGGCCGCCTACCGGCGCGGACTGTTGCATGGTGAGGCGTTCAATTACTTTCCCGACGGGCAAGTGGCGGAGGCCGAGTTCTATCGCGATGGCGTGCGTGAGGGGCGCTATCAGCGCTTTCATCCCAACGGCAAGCCGGCGGTGGATGCGCGTTATCTGAATGGGCAGTTGATGGAGCCGGAGCAAGGGTTTGCCGAGGACGGGCGGCCGCTGGATGCCGATGGCAAACCGATTTCCCGGGTGCGCTGGTGGTTTCGCAAATGGACGGATCCGCAGCAGGCCTGACTCAGGGAATCAACATCTGCATCTGTCCCGGCATCACGATCTTGATCACCCCCGCCCAGTTGCACATCAACGTGCTGTTGGCATCAATTGCCGGCATCCCGCCCAGCAGCAGGGTCGGCGCGCCGCCGGGGATCCACGGCGTGGCGGTGGCGGGAATGCACGGCATCGGCGTCAACACGCCCAGCGCCGCAGCCGTGGCAGCCGCGACCATCGGGTTGGCCATGCTCATGCACATGCCGAACGTGGTGACGTTGACCAGCGGAATATGATCCATGATGTTCGCCGCCGGCATCCCGCCAGTCAGCGTGCGATTGACCGGCAGCACGTTGAGCACCGCCGGTGCGGCACCGAAACTGCATTGCAGGGTGGCGCTGGCACAGACTTGCGGGCAGCCCATTTCAAAGCTCCTTCGTGAACAAGGCATACGCGCTAAACCTTAGTCGCCAGCGGCCCCGCGCGCACATTCCCAAAGGTGATTATCGTCCAACACGCTAACCTATAAGACCGAACCGCGCTTGTGACGACCCGAGCGCGCCATTAGATTAGCCAATGATGTCTGGCCTCCAAAATAAGCAGAAGGGATAAGCATGGCGCTTACTGACCAGTCCACCCGTATCCGCTCTGGCGAAGAACTCGATGCCAGCCTGATCGATCCGTACCTCAAGGCGCACATTCCGGGCCTGACCGGCACGCCGCAGATCAGCCAGTTTCCCGGCGGCGCGTCGAACCTGACCTACCTGCTGGAATACCCGGACCAGGAATTCGTCCTGCGCCGTCCGCCGTTCGGCCACAAGGCCAAGTCCGCCCACGACATGGGCCGCGAATTTCGCATCCTCAACCAGTTGCGCGACGGTTTCCCGTATTGCCCGAAAGCCTATGTGCACTGCACCGATGAATCAGTGATCGGTGCCGAGTTCTATGTGATGGAACGGGTCAGGGGCATCATCCTGCGCTCGGACCTGCCGCCGGAACTGGGCCTGGATTCGGCCAAAACCGAAGCCCTGTGCAAGAGTTTCATCGACCGTTTCGTCGAGCTGCATCGGGTCGACTACAAAGCCTGCGGCCTCGGCGACCTGGGCAAGCCTGAAGGCTACGTCGCCCGCCAGATCAAAGGCTGGAGCGAACGCTACGAGAAAGCCCTGACCCCGGACGCACCGCACTGGGAACAGGTCAAAGCCTGGCTCAACGACAAGATGCCGGCCGATCACCCGACCTCCAGCATCGTCCACAACGACTACCGCTTCGACAACGTCATCCTCGACCCGAGCAACCCGATGCAGATCATCGGCGTGCTCGACTGGGAACTGACTACCCTTGGCGATCCATTGATGGACCTGGGCAACACCCTCGCCTACTGGATCCAGGCCGACGACCCGGCACCGGTGCAACTGATGCGCCGCCAGCCGAGCCACGCCCCGGGCATGCTGACGCGCCGCGAATTCGTCGATTACTACGCCGAGCGTTCGGGCATCCAGATCGACAATTTCGACTTCTACTACACCTACGGCCTGTTCCGCCTGGCCGGCATCGTGCAGCAGATTTACTACCGCTTCTTCCATGGCCAGACCCAGGACAAACGCTTCGCGCAGTTCATTCACATGAACAAACTGCTGGAGCAGATGAGCCTGCAGGTCATTGCCAAATCCAGCCTCTGATGACGGCGTTATAACAAGGCTTACTACAAGGGAATCCCATGTCCAAGACTCAGTTGTTCGACCTCGACGGCAAGATCGCTTTCGTCTCCGGCGCCAGCCGTGGCATCGGTGAAGCCATCGCCAAACTGCTGGCCCAGCAAGGTGCCCACGTCATCGTTTCGAGCCGCAAACTCGAAGGCTGCCAACATGTGGCCGACGCCATCATCGCCGCCGGCGGCAAGGCCACCGCCATCGCCTGCCACATTGGCGAAATGGAACAGATCAGCCAGGTCTTCGCCGGCATCAAGGAACAGTTCGGGCGCCTGGACATCCTGGTCAACAACGCCGCGACCAACCCACAGTTCTGCAACGTGCTGGACACCGACCTCGGTGCCTTTCAGAAAACCGTCGACGTGAACATCCGCGGCTACTTCTTCATGTCGGTGGAAGCCGGCAAGCTGATGCGCGAAAACGGCGGTGGCAGCATCATCAACGTGGCGTCGATCAACGGCATCTCGCCGGGAATCTTCCAGGGCATCTACTCGGTGACCAAAGCCGCCGTGATCAACATGACCAAAGTCTTCGCCAAGGAATGCGCGCAGTTCGGCATCCGCTGCAACGCCCTGCTGCCGGGCCTCACCGACACCAAATTCGCCTCGGCCCTGGTGAAGAACGACGCCATCCTGAAACAGGCGCTGACGCAGATCCCGCTCAAGCGCGTAGCCGACCCGAGCGAAATGGCCGGCGCCGTGCTGTACCTGGCGAGCGATGCCTCGAGCTACACCACCGGCGTATCGCTGAACGTGGACGGCGGTTTCCTGTCCTGATCCGCTTCTGACGCAAACGAAAAGGCAGCGCAGGGGCTGCCTTTTTCATGCCTCCAGAACCTTCGGCAACTGCCAGCCGAAATGCACCGACAACAACCGCAACAACAAACACGCCGCCCCGGCCAGCAACGCAGCTGCCACCGGCGGAACACCCAGCCTGCGCCCGACAATCAACACCGCCGCCCCGACAAACGCCGAACTGGCATACAAGTCCGCCTGCAACACCACTGGCACCCGCGCCAGCACAATGTCACGCAGCACCCCGCCACCGACCCCGGTAATCGTGCCCATCAGCATGGCCACAAACGGCGAGATGCCGAAATTCAAGGCCTTCTGCGCCCCTGCCACGGCAAACAACGCCAACCCCGCCGCATCCAGCACGATCAGCGTCGAACCGGACCAACCCAGCACCAGCTCATGAAAAACAAACGCCACCCCGCCCATGGAAAACGTCAGCGCCGGATAGCGCCAGTCCGCCACAGCCTTGGGCGGCGCCGCACCGATCAATAGATCACGCGTCACCCCGCCACCGAGCGCAACGATGAACGCAATCACCATCACCCCGAGCAGATCGAGCTGACTGCGCATCGCCGCAATCGCGCCTTCAACCGCAAACACCGCCGTGCCGACCAGATCGGCCACCAGCACAATCCACTCGACCCGCGCCTTCAACGGCGCCCGGCTTATTGAGTGACGCAACGGGTCTTGGTGATGTGTCGAGTCACTTGCCCGTCGGCGTAGGCATCGCCGGCGACCTCGGTATTTTCCATGACCTGACAAGTCCGCTCAGGTGGCGGAGGCGGCGCAGCTGGCGGAGGCGGTGGAGGACTGGCGCACCCACTGAGCAGCACCAGACCGACAGCCGACAACAACGAAAAACACACGCGTTTCCCAGGATTGTTCATAGGATGACCCGCGATGAATGGAAGAAAACTCCCGTCGCCGAGCAGGACAACGCCCGGTTATGGAAACCGAACCACTCATTCCTTATAGACCAGTGGGGGGTGAGTGCCAGTGAAATGGTGGGATTGGGGGGAATTGGCTGTCGATTTTGGGCGCAGTTGTTGATTGGATCGTGGGTTTCGAAAAAATCGAGGACAACCTCAAGAGCCAGCCCTCACCCCAGCCCTCTCCCGGAGGGAGAGGGGGCCGACGGCGTTGTTTAAGAGAATTACGCCGACGTGAAATACCGAGTTGAACTCAGGTTTTGAAGAGCACAGAAGTCGCCGTCGCGCACCTCACCCCTCACCACGATGAGCGTTAGCTCGAGTAAAGCTTTTGATCGCAAGGCCCGTCGGCAGGCTGAGTGGAGGGATTGATCCGGGGGTGGGAGCGCAGCGACCGTTTGGCGAAGCCAAACACATCGAGAGGAGGTGCAGCGAAGCAAACCGTAGGCGATGCCCCCGGATCAATCCCGGAGCGAAGGAACCCGAGCCACAGCGAGGGCCGAACGTCAGGGTAAAGACTTTTTGGTTACTTTTGAGGCGTTTGTCAAAAGTGACCCGCTGCAAGAGCGGAACCGCCAGCCGCAACACCCGAAGAAACGGATATTCACCCAAAAAAACCTGAACCTGGTCGGCCCAAAGGCCGCCAAGTTCAACTGGGCGATCGCAGAGAATTACTCTCAAGCTCATACTGCAATTCATCGATCAAAGCATCCACCGCTTCCGGAGTACGCAAGGCACCAAGACTCAACCCACTAATCACCAGATCCACCCGCCCCGAAACCGGCTCATAAAGCTTCACAGTAAGCGAATGATCCCCATCCACCACACACTCACAAGCCAACGGCGAAAAACTACGCTCAAGCCGAGCCCGCAACTGCGCCAGATAAATCATAGCGCCAGCTCCGACAATCGACGCAACACGCCAGGTTCAATGACAAACAACACATTCATGGTCAAATCCATTAACAACGACGGAGGGGACACGATCACGAACAAAACCCGCATCGCACCTCACCAGACTAAGAACAGCCCGCCCCGCCAGACACCCGAATTTGCACCCCATGAACTAGTGCATTTGCACCTTACCGCTGCCCCCGACCTCCCCCCGAAAACAACCCGCGCTCGCGAGCCCAGACAATCGCCTCGCTTCGACTGTGCACATCCAGCTTCGAATACACCGTCGCCACATGATTGCGCACCGTGTTCGGCGCCAGCTTCAGCCGCGCAGCAATCTCCTTGTCCGCCAGCCCCTCACAGATCAGCGCCAGCACATCACGCTCCCGGGCCGTCAGATCGGTGAACGACACGCTCGGCAGCTGCGGCGAGTTGACCTTCTTCACATTGGCCAGCTTTTCGATCAACGTCCGACTGAACCAGGATGCATCCTTCATTACTTCTTCAATCGCCGCCACCAGCTCAAGCTCGGTGCGCTTGCGCTCGGTGATGTCCATCAGCACCAGCAGATAGCACACCGCGTCCTGGATGTTGACAGTGTCGGCGGACATCGCGCACTCCAGCAGCTCGGCGTCTTTCCTGCGGATCCGCATATCGACGCGGTCAACGCGGCCGTTTTTTTCCAGTGCCGCCAATAACCGGGCGCGTTCCGCCGGTTCATCGATGAAGTCCAGTTGCGCGACGGTCTTGCCGAGCACGTCGTCGCTCTCGTAAGCCAGGGTATCGAGAAAGGCCTGATTGACGTCGATCAGCCGCTGCTCATCGGCGCTGCAAATCAGGATCGGTACCGGCGTCAGGCGAAAGGCCTTGGCGAACCGCTCTTCACTCTGGCGCAGGGCGACTTCGGCCTTATGCCTGAGCTCCATGTCGACGAACGAAAACAGCATGCAATCCTCGTCATTGAGCACCAGCGGCTGCCCCGCGACGATCACCTGTTTACTGCCACCGTCCGGCAATCGCAGCTCGGCCTGCATCTGCGGGATCGTCGCGACATCGCGCAGGCGCTGGATCGCCAGGTCCTTGCGCTCGGCCTGTTCGAGAATGTCCAGCTCATAAGTGGAAGCGCCGATCACCTGATCGCGGGTGTAACCGGTCATTTCCAGAAAACCCGGATTGACCTTGATGTAACGCAGATCGCTGAGGCGGCAGATCACCGCCGGCGCGGGGTTGGCGTTGAAGGTTTTTTCGAAGCGCTGTTCGGCATTGGCCCAGTCGGTGACGTCGCTCATGATCAGCACCAGCGACTCGATGTCGCCGTCGCGATCGGTCAGCACCATGCTGCGCACGCTGTGCACCCAGGTGCGTTCTTCATCGCTGCGCGGGGAAACCTCCACCAGCACATCACTGAACGTTTCACCGGTCGCCACACGGCTGATCGGGTATTGCTCCGGCGTCAGCGTGTGGTTGTTGCGATACCGCAGGTTGAAGCGCTCGACGTATTCCCCGGCGTTGTTGCCCAGCTCGCCGATCCGGCTGACGCCATGCATCGCCAGCGCGGCTTCGTTGGCCCAGAGAATCGTCTGGTCGAGCTCCAGCAGAATCACCCCGTCGGACAGGCCGGCAATGATCTGCTGCAATTGACGGCGATTGGTTTCGGTGGTCAGGACGTCCCGGCTCATTGGTTCTCCACAAGTTCGCGCATGTGAAGTTTACGACCGCAGGCGGTTGTGATCGTGCCGGGCAACTTTGTCCCTGATTACCGCGATGAGTGATCGACCAGCTCGCGCAGCGTATCGAGAAACAGCTTGAGCACCGGCGAGGCATCGTCGGCCCGATACGTCGCGTACAGCGGCACTTGCGGCAACGCCGGGGTCAGGCGCCGGAACACCAGTCCGGCGGGAGCCAACTGCTCGATCGATGCGGGTAACAGCGCCACGCCAAACCCGGCGCGAACCAGACTGAGCAAGGTCTGCACCTCGATCACCTGCTGGCGGATCTGCGGGGTGAACCCGGCCTGAATGCAGCACTGATAGAGAAAATTGGCGAACCGCGACTGCTTCAATTCCAGCGCCACGAACGGTTCCTGCGCGAGGTCTGCGGGCGCCAGCACCTCGCGCCGGGCCAGCGGATGATCCTGCGGCATTACCACATGGATCGGCTCATGGATCAGCAATTCATTGCGCAACTGCGGGTCGTCATAGCCGACGCGGAATACGCAGGCGTCGATGCGTTTTTCCTTCAACGCCTTGACCTGCGCCGCCGGGGTCATCTCATGCAGACGCCAGGTCACCTGTGGATAGCGCTCGCGAAACAGGTGCAGCGCCTTGGGCAGCACGCCGACCATCACCGAACTGATCATGCCGATTTCCAGCTCGCCGAGTTGCCCGCGCCCGGTCTGGCGGGTCAGGTCCAGCGCCCGCTCGAGTTGCTCGAACACCAGCGGCGCCTGCTCTTTGAGCATCTGCCCCGCCGCTGTCAGCTCGACCCGGTGATGGCTGCGCTCGAACAGCGGCGTGCCGAGTTCTTCCTCCAGCAAACGGATCTGCTGGCTCAGCGGCGGCTGGCAGATGTGCAGCCGTTCGGCGGCGCGGCCAAAGTGCAGCTCATCGGCCAGGGCCATGAAGTACCGCAGCAAACGCAGGTCCATGGCGGCTTACCCCAGGTTCAGTGGCGTGGAACGCTGACGCACCCCGGTCAGGCTGAATAGCGCATTGGCAATCGCCGGGACCACCGAAGGACTGCCCAGTTCTCCCACACCGCCCGGTTTATCCGGCTGGCCATTGAGCACGAGGATGTCCACGGGCGGCATGTCCGACATGCGCGTGACGCGATAGTCGTGAAAATTGCTCTGCACCACCCGGCCCTGCTGGATGTCGAGACGGTCGAACAGCGCATGCCCGAGGCCCCACATCAGTCCGCCGTAAATCTGCTCTTCGACACCGCCCGGCGACACCGCCAGACCGCAATCGACCACGCAGGTCAGCTTCTCGACCCGCGCCTTGCCATCCACCTTCGCGACCCGCGCCACCACGGCGATGAAACTGGTGTAACCCTGATTGGTCGCAATCCCCAGCGCCGTGTCCGGCGGCAGCTTCTGCCCCCAACCGGCGCGTTCGGCGGCCTGCTTCAACACAGCGACATGCCGTGGCCGCTCCTGCATGCTGGCCAGTCTGAACGCCAGCGGATCTTTGCCGGCCGCATGGGCCAGTTCATCCATAAAGCTCTCCACGGCGAACACGTTGGGAATGAAACTGACCGAGCGATACCAGCCGCTGGGCACGTGGCTTTCGTGCTTGACCCAGTTCAGTTCCAGGTGCTGCGAACGGTAGGCGAAGTCCCATGCGGTGATCGCTTCGGTGGTGCTGTAATCCATGTGATCCGGGCGCTCGAAATAGCCCGGTTCCCACTGCTCCGGCGAGGCCGGCGACACCGCATGCAGTTGCAGCGCCGTGAGTTTGCCCTGGGCATCCAGTGCACCTTTCACCCGATGCAGCGTGGCCGGGTGATTGAACAGCGCGTGCATTTCGTCTTCGCGGCTGTTGAGCAGTTTCACCGGCACACCGGTTTTCTGCGCCAGATACGCCACTTCGAACAGCCAATACTTGGCTTCCCGCGCACCGAAGCTGCCGCCGGACACCAGCTCATGGATGGTGACCTTGTCCTTGGCGATGCCGCACACGGTCTGCGCCGCTTCCAGCGCCGACGACGGCACCTGCACGCCACCCCAGTAGGTGATTGCCTTGTCCTTGACCTGCGCGGTGATGCAGATCGGCTCCAGCGGGTTCTGCACCTTGTAGGGCATGGTGTAATCGGCTTCGAGCAGCTTCGCAGCACCCGGCCATTGCCCGGCGACATCGCCCTGGGCCATGGTTTTGACGGTTTGCGTTGCCGGGTCGCTGATCGCTGCGATCTGTGCCTTGGCCAGATCGGCGCTGTCGAAGCCGGCCAGCGGCGAGTCGCTCCATTTGATCTCCAGCAACTGACGTCCCTGCTGCGCAGCCCAGAACGTTTCGGCCAGCACCGCGACGCCTTCGAGGTTGCCGCCGAGCACGTCCGGACGTCCTGGAACCGCGATCACCTTGCGCACGCCCGGCACCTGCAATGCGGCCGCCGAATCCACGGCGACAACCTTCGCGCCCACCACCGGTGCGCGCTGAATCACTGCCACCAGCATCCCCGGCAACTGCACGTCGATGCTGTACTTGAAGCGCCCACAGACCTTGGCCGCCGCATCGCGTTTGTGGCGCAACTTGCCGATGTATTTGAACTGCGCCGGATCCTTCAGCGTGACGTTGGCCGGTGCCGACAGATGCGCCGCCGCGCCGGCCACTTCGCCGTAGCCGAGGCTGCGCTTGCTCGACGCATGCACGACCCGGCCTTCTTCGGTGGAGCAACTGTCGGGGCTGACTTTCCACTGCTGCGCCGCCGCGCTGATGAGCAGCGCCCGAGCCGTGGCGCCGGCCATGCGCAGACGATCGTATTCCAGCGACACACTGGTGCTGCCGCCGGTGGAGAAAACTTTCCAGACCGGATGAATGTAGGTTTCGAAGAACGGATCGTCCGGGGTGATGACCTGCACGGTCATCGGGTTGACGTCCAGTTCCTCGGCCACACATGCGGCCAGCGCGGTCTGGGTGCCGGTGCCGGAATCGTGCTTGTGCACCACCAGTTTCACCGTGCCGTCGGGCAGCACACGCACCCAGGCGTTGGGTTCGAATTCCGTGGCGGTGGTTTTCGCTTCAGTCGCAGCCGCACCGGAAGGCAGGTACAGCGCAATCGCCAGACCGGACGCCACTGTCACCGCCTGTTTGAGAAACACCCGGCGCGAGGGTTCTTGAAGGGTGCCGTCGATGAGGCTCATCACGCCTCCTTCGGCGCATTCGCCGCCCGTTTGATCGCTTTGTTGATGCGCCCGTACGTGCCGCAGCGGCAGATATTCCCGGACATCGCGTTGCGGATCGAGTCGTCGTTGACCGGTACGCCGGTGTTGAGCAGCGCGGCTGCCGACATGATCTGCCCGGATTGACAGTAGCCGCATTGCGGCACATCTTCGGCGACCCAGGCCAGTTGCAGCGGATGGTTTTCGTTGGGCGACAGCCCCTCGATGGTGGTGATGCTGTGGCCCGCGACGGCGGCCAGCGGCAACTGGCAGGAACGTACCGCGACGCCGTTCAGGTGCACGGTGCAGGCACCGCACAGGCCCATGCCGCAACCGAACTTGGTGCCGGTGAGTTTCAACTGATCACGCAACACCCATAACAAGGGCATGGAAGGGGACGCCTCATCCAGCTCGCGTCGTTCGCCGTTTACCGTGAATGCAATCATTGTCAGGCTCCAAAAGAGCGGCCCGTCTTTGTGCGGGCCTGGTGACCGATTATTGGAACCCCCGGCAACGCGCGGCCAGCGACGATTTCTGCCAACCGGTGTAAGCAGGA
>Ga0207713_1000667_pt1 | contig 32608 bp, 42 predicted proteins | sample KBSS64metaG_FD_184404 | JGI IMG/M metagenome (GOLD analysis project Ga0207713, IMG submission 184404) | Switchgrass rhizosphere microbial communities from Kellogg Biological Station, Michigan, USA - KBS S6-4 metaG (SPAdes) (version 2) | ecosystem: Host-associated > Plants > Roots > Rhizosphere >... | reverse complement strand
TTCGGATAGCACAGCCGCCAAACCGTCGCTATAATCCGCGGCCTACTGAGGGCCTATAGCTCAGTTGGTTAGAGCAGAGGACTCATAATCCTTTGGTCCACGGTTCAAGTCCGTGTGGGCCCACCACTTTGAAAGCCACGTATTACGTGGCTTTCGTCGTTTCTGGCATCTGAAAATTTGACTCAGCTGGAACGCACAAAGTGCGCTCCGTCCAAGATTCGTCCAATTCGGGTTTGGACGGACGGTTACGCCACTTCGGCAACCACCGGTTTCGCTTCTATGAGGCTGGCCAGCGGATTCAGATTGACGACCTCGGCCAAGTGTCCAGGACTGAAGTGAGCGTACTTTTGAGTCATGGCCAACGTCGCATGCCCCAGCACTTTTTGAAGCGTCAGAATATCCCCGCCATTCATCATGTAATGGGATGCGAAGGTGTGTCGCAGGACGTGCGTCATCTGACCATCAGGCAGCTCTAATCCGATCGCTTCCACACTACGCCGAAAGGTGATGGCGCAAGGCCTGAAAGGCAGAGCAGCTTTCAAACGCTCCTCCAGCCGTTTCGAGATGGGCACAGACCGGTTCTTGCTGGATTTGGTACGACTGTAATGCACCATCTGATTACGCACCTGGCGCGGTTGTAGCTTCTCCGCTTCGCCCCACCTGGCACCGGTGGCCAGACACACTTCAGCGATCAACCCGGCGTCTGAATCCCGCGTAGCCAGGTCGCCCAACAACTGCTGAATTTGCTCGCTCAGCAGGTAGGCCATCTCTGTTTCGTCGAACTTGAGTTTGCGCACTTTGCCCAGTGGGTTGTCGGCGTCCCACTCCCCCAGCCTGGCCAACTCGTTGAATACGGCACGTAGGTACGTCAGCTCATGATTCAGCATGTTCGCGCTGATGGGCTTCGGATCCCCGCCGTCCTTGGAGTAGCCAGTGCCTGGCGTCGTTCTGGAATGTTTCCCCTCGGCACGCTCCGCGCGGTACTGCGCAAAGTGGGCTGACGTGAACTTGTGCGCTTTCGGGTTCCCCATCCGATTGACCATGCTGATCAACAGCGCCAAGCGCTGTTTGCCTGTCTTCAGGTTTTGTCCGTGGACGACATACCAACGATTGACCAGATCTAGCATGCTTCTACCGTCGTGCTTCGCGGGCTTCGTCACCCGCCCAGCAGCTGCCTCCCCCATCACTCTGTTGTGATAGTGAGTCGCTTCATTTTTGGTAGGGAAAATTCTCCGGGTTCGATAGCCGTAGCTGCCGTCGGGGCGGCAGTCCACTTCATAGCGGCCGTCAGCAAGCTTTTTTATCGGCATGTTCTTGCACCTGCCATCACTGGCCGATCACGGGACTTATCTGGCCCGCTTCAGGCGCGACCTCATCAGTCACCAACCAGAGCGCGTATTTCTTGAACCGGGGGTGCATGGTGACCTTCAGCAGCTCAATCGAGCTGACAGACTTGCTGCGCCCGTATTCGTAACCCTTCCACGTCTCGATTTTTACGCCAGTCAATTCACAGATTTCGGACTGTGTCAGTCGCTCCGTCAGCCGCACTTCCTTGAGCTTGCTTCCTAAATCCATGATGACCCCTTGATTTTGTGTATGTACATACATATTCTGTGGATGCAGATACATATCTGCTGCATATATACCCACGGAGCTTATCAAATGCAGATCACTATCGACACGCCCTACACCACTGTCAGGGAGCTGGCCCGGCGCTCCGGCCAGTCGGAACGAGCAATCCGAAACGACATCGAGCGCGGCCGGATCCTCATTCGTGAAAAGGCCGAAGGTTCGAAAGAAGCGGTGCTGATCAACATGCTCGCCTTGGCTATTGAAGCGGCTCAGCAGGCCGAGCGCGTCATGTCCGCATCGGCCAAGCGCTGAGGGGCTGGGGAATGCAATTCGAAGATATCTACCGCTTGGAAGTGGTCGAAGCCCTGGAGCATGACAATGACCTGGACTTCAAAGACATCGGCACCACCTACTTTCAGAAAGGTGTTTGTCCAGGGTGCGGGGAACGCACCCTGTACATCGCTCGAAAGCAGCCATATCAGCTGAAGTGCAACCGCTTGAACCAATGCCAGTTCGAGGAAAAAACCCGGGAACGCTACAGCCACCTGTTCGAAAACCTCAGTGAGCGGTTCCCTCGTTCCGAGCTGAATCCAAACGCGACGGCCGACGCCTATCTACAGCGTAATCGCGGCTTTGATATCAGCAAGATGAAAGGCTGGTACGAACAAGGCCGCCGTCCGATGAAGGACGGCCAATGGGCTGACACTGTCCGGTTTCCGCTTTGCAATGGTCACTGGGAACGCATCATTGACGTCACCATGGTCAAGGCAAACGGGGGAGACAAGGCAGGGATCAAAAAGGGGATGGACTACAAGGGCGGATGCTGGGCGCCGCCAGGAATGACCATCGAGCCAAGCGATACCGTATATATCGTTGAAGGCATTTTCCACGCGATCGCCTTATTCCTTGCCGGCTACAAGGCCGTCGCCTCGATATCAGCCAATAACTTCCCGTGGAATCTCGTCGAGGAACACAAGGGTAAGAAAGTCCGCTGGGTCATTGCCTTGGACGATGACGCAGCCGGTCACTCAGTCATCCCGAAATACCGCAGTCAGCTGCACGCCAAAGACGAAAAGGCATGGGTAGCGCTCGCCGGCGCGGATCGCGATTGGGACGACGTTTACCGCGATGGCCAACTGAATGACGACTTCATGCGGGAAGCCTGCTACCAGGGCCGCTTGTTCGTGGCGGTCAGCGCCGCCAAAAAAGCGTTTCTTCTTTACCTCAAGCGGCCGCGTAGCTTCTTCCTGGTCGAATTTCAGAATCGTCTCTACTCCGCCAAGATCAACACCGACGAACTGAACAAGGATCTGGACGGCGATAACGTGAACGGCCACTGGCCGAAGTTCGAAAAGCATTGCGACATGAAGCAGGTGGCGAACTGCGTTCCGCATTTTGAGTACATCCAGCGAGATGCAATCACCGGTGACCAGCAGTTCTTTTTTCAATTCAACTTCCCTAACGCTGCCCAGAACTGCAAGGAGCCGCTAGCGCCGAACTCCATTGGCGACCCTCGCAGCTTTGCCAAATCTCTTTTGGAACGCACACCGGGCGGCAACTTCGAAGGCGGTGAAAAGGTGTTGGCCATGCTCCGCAGTAAGTGGCTGGACAACGCACTTACCGTCCGATCGTTGCCGTTCGTTGGTTATGACGCGGCGAGCAAGACCTACTGCTATCAGAAATTCGGCTACCACAAAGGCCGCGAATACCTGGCCAACGATCACGGTTATCTGGAGGTCGGTAAGACAGGCCTGAAAACCTCACTGAACAGCCTGGTGATCGTGCGCGGTAATCCGTTCGACCCGAGCTGGTTTTCCGACTTTCTTGCCGTGCACCATTTGAATGGTCTAGCGGCGCTATCGTGGTGGACAGCAACGCTGTTTGTGCAGCAGATCCGCAGCAAGCAAGAGTCATGGCCTTTTCTGGAGCTGACCGGTGACGCTGGTGCCGGTAAATCCAGCTTGCTCAGGTTTCTGTGGCGCCTGTTTGGCCGTTCCAATTTTGAGGGCATCAAGCCCAACAGTACCGGCGCCAGTGCGATCGGTTTGACCCGCGCCCTGTCCCAAGTCAGCAATCTGCCGGTGGTGTTGATCGAGTCGGACAGTCAGTCCGTGGACGCTCAAGGCCGCACGGTGGTCAGTCAGTACAACTGGGAAATCTGGAAACAGTTGTTCGACCACAACGCTACGTTGCGAACGGTAGGCGTGAAATCTTCGAGCAACGATACCGATAGCCTGGTCTTCCTCGCCGCGCTGTGCATCGCACAGAACGCCAGTGTGGAAGGCTCGGAGCCGATCCTTACCCGTATCAGTCACTACCACGCAACCAGGGCACACCACACCCCAGCATTGAAGGTTTTGGCCGTACGCCTGAATAGTCTTCCGGTAGAGCACTTGGCGGGCTACCTAGGTCATTGCATCAGCCAAGAGTCGGAATGGCTTCAGCGCTACTTCGATGCCTTTGCGGAGTACGAACAACGCCTACAAGCCAATGCGGCACTCCAGCATCAGCGGATTGTGCTGTGTCATGCGCAGATGATGGCAGCAGCCAAAGCTACCCAAGCGCTGTTTCCCGAGTGGAGCGACGACACCCTGGATCAACTAATCAAGCACATCGAACGCCGTGCCCTTGATCGCCAGCAACGTGTCAGCACCGAGAACCCGACTGCGGGTCGCTTCTGGCAGATCTATCACTATCTGAACGAGCGGACGATGTTCATCAGCGACAAGGATGGGGATCGCGAAGTCACGCAGGAAACGCTCAATCACAGCGCCGACAAAGATCTGATCGCGATCAACATCGAACACTTCCACAACGCTTGCCGTTTGGCCGGTCAAGAAGTCATTCACGCAACCCAACTGCACAGAGCTTTGCCGCTGAGCACCACACACACCTTCATTGAGACCCGCAAAGTCCGATCGGTAATCGAGAAACGCTCGCTGAACTGCTGGCTGTTCCGGAAGGGGAGCAAGCCGTGAAAAACGTCGTGGGGGTAAAACCTGGTGCATGGGGGGAGACCCCTAGTTTTGGACAAATGCGTGTGTGGCCACTGACTGGGCGGAACATCTGGAACATAAATATCTATAAGAAAAATATCTATAAAAAACAGATAGATAACCAGCATCACCTCAGCATCACCGACCGGAACAAACCGGAACACACCGGAACAACTTTCCAATCGCTGTTCCAGAAGTGTTCCGCCATAGGCGTTTGCCGGAACAACCCGCAAAGCCTTGTGCAGCAAGGGATACAGCGCTTTTGGCGAAAAAGCTGTTCCGCAATGTTCCGGGTAACCGTTCCACCTCAGATCCGAGCCGAAAGCCCCGAAAACCGTGGGTTCGCGATCAGCAACTTTTAATTGTTCCGGATGTTCCGGGGTACCTCGGGGCACACGCGACATTTCTTCAGGCACCGCCTGACTCAACCAGCGAAAAAAAGGAGCAACACCATGCAAGTACAAGTCATCAGCGGCGCGCAGGCCTCGGGCAAAACAACCCGCCTTCGCGCCATTCAAGCCGAACTGAAACAACAAGGGATCGAGGCGCCAATCCTCGTTGGCGAACAGTGCACAACGCCGTACTTCGTGAATCAAATCGCGGCCAGAGCCATGGCCGGCGACAAGCAATTCCTGGCTGACGACTGCACGCAGTTTCAAATCAAAGCCGCGATGGATCTAAAAGCGCAGGGAATCCACTCGGGGATCCCATCTGACTTTGTTGTTCACCTGGTGCGCCAGGCTTAAGGAGGAGACAGCCGTGATTATTCGCTACGTGGCCAACAACCTGCCGGGCGAGCTGCCGTTACCGACCAGCTACGTCGATCAACGCACCCCGGAAGAATTGGCCGAGCTGGCAGCGGCCGCTCATTGGAGGGATCACCCGGAGGACACGCCGACGTTCGTCACGGTCGTGCATATGCGCGACGTAGATGGGCATGACCTGGGATTGTTTGACGTGCGCTGTGAACAGCGCCCGGTATTCACGGCCAGCCAATTGCGGCAGGCGTGAGAAAGACGGTGTCGAGGAGTTCGCACCTCCCCGACACCAACCACCACAAGAGGAGCAACACCATGCAAGCACAGCACCCAAGCAGCAGCGGGAACAAGGCTATCACACCGACGGAACAAGGCGGCAGCACCTTCAAGCCCCCTCGCCCTTTACTGGCAACGGCAATGATCGGCGCCGCCTTGATCGGCTACCTGGTTCACAAAACCCCGGATGCCCGGCAGCGTCTCGAAAGCCTCGCCGCAATGGCACAACAGCTTGGCGAACTGTCCGACAGTGACGCGGACGTTGTAACGCAGTTGCTCGCCAAACCAATAGCACCACAACAGAAAGGAGTTACAGCATGCTGATCGACGGCCAGTTTGTTGCAGTCAGCGAGACAGCGTATGACGACGCTCGAAAACAGGCAGAGTTACCCACCGACTTTCACCTGGTGGAAGCCACCGCCCTACTCCATCACAACACGGGAAACGGTATCGCTGAGATCCGCTTGCCAGAAGGTCTTGTAGTTGCCGCCTTCGAAGATCCACAAGGAAATCGCCGCTACGGAGTTGTAACCCTGCCAATGCGCCGAAATAAACCGTAATAATTTAGCGGCTAAAGCCAAACTGTCTTACTGATTCATAAGGGCGCTACGGCGCCCTTTTCTTCGCCTCTAAAACCAGCACAGGACTCTGCCAACATTATATCTTGACATACATGAAAACACACTTTCATGCAGATCCAGCGAGTGCCATCCAACAGCACAGAAAATCAAATTACATAAAAACTCGGCAAGAGTTTAGCTAAACAAAAACCCACAGCGGCGAGCATCAACTAAGAAATATTGGCTGAGAAGCGAAAAAAAACAGCCGCCCTGTTGTAGTCCCGCATACATGAATTTATAAAATCATGCATGGCGACTTGAACTAATGGCATTTTGCAATGTCACAAAATCCCCGGTTCTGCTGGGCCAAACGGCAACTGAGAACGGCATGGCGCGAGCTTTTCGGCTAGATGCATAGTTCAAAAAGCTTCCAAAATACTATTTGACAACCTAATTTTTAAATTCGTAAAGTGCGCCGCAATTGATCCGCCCAGCATGGAGCCGAAGTAATGGACGAGCGCGTAATCATCAACACAAGAGACGTATTAGAAGAGGTCGCAAAAGTAATAATGTCGTTAAGCGTGTCAGTTGGTGCGCGACCACTGAACGAGGAGGAAAGCGGCGGTGTAGTAGCGACCATGACTTGGAGTCACGGCCGATTACTGGAGTGTTCTAAAGAACTGGGGGAGTTGTTTAATCAGGCAGGTAATGAACTAAGTTGATCGAATAACTGTTGCTGCTGAGCAATAGGCATTGTCCGAAGTCGGTCGAAAATCAACTGGTCGACCGACTGAGCAGAAGGGCGCAAAGGGTGTGAATAGGTAAGGCTCATCACAAACGTATGCCCGCAACGCGGGTTGAGACATTGGCAATAAAGCTTCGAATATTCCAGATTCATATTCTCCCGCGAGCCAATCCGAGCCTTACCCCCACAGTCTCTACAAATGATCCGCATTGCGCCCCTTCCCAATGGTGTACGTACATACACTATTCTACGTGAAGCAACTTCAAACCGCAGGTGCTGACTCGACTAGGTCACGCCATCCGATGCGTCGATCAGCCCGCAGTGAATCGTTCAACTGATCGAACAACTGGCAGATCGGACGAATCTCATTGTTGGTGTACACCCGGTCGATCTTTTCGATGTCACCAAACCCTCCGCTATTCTCCGGAATGATGCCTGCCAAAGCCGGGTTCATACGCCAGGCAGCAATCACGTCATTACGGGTGATGTTCTTCACCTTTTCCAGCTCATCTTTCGCCTGGAAGTCACCCACGGGGATGATTTGTATCGCCTTTTCGGTACCGCCTGGGATGTTCACGAACATCGACCTGAAGTTACCCACCCCCTTGCTCGCGCTGATCTGCGCGCGCAGCTCATTTTCGTCATCCTCGGTCAGATTCGGGTCGTTGGTGTAGAAGATGTAGCCCGCGTGGGCACCGTTGCTGTAATAGCGCCGGCGAAACAGTGTCGCCGCCTCGTTGAGCAACAGTGCCTGCATACCGCCAAGGTAATCGGGTACCCCATAGACGTTCTGTTCTACGTCGTAGTTCAGGACATGCTCGACCTCATCCTGGTCAAACTCCACCTCCTTGCCGTCCGGCAAGAGCATCACGAAACCACCTTCCACTTTCACCCGCATGTTGATCGCCGGCAGGTGATCCATTTCCAGCACCTCGCCGAACACATTGCAGTTTCGAAGGAAGTAAGCCTCTCCGAACACCATGAAATCCAGCCCTGCGCGACTCATGGTTTGAATGCTGCACCCGGGCGAGGCGATGAACTCACGCAGCAGCAGGTTGCGCTTGAACCCGGGAATGGCGCCGTGGTGTGCGTTGGCGCGCAACAACTTCGCCAGCCCCTGGCGCGACACTGGCGGCGTGTAAATACGGCCGTCGTGGCTGGCAAACGTGCCCAGGTATTGCCCGATGTTTTCGGTCAGCACCTGCTCGGGAGCGCCGAACGAAAACGCCCGCGCTCGCTCGCGTGGTGGATTGACGGTTTGCTGGTTTCTTCGCTTGCCCATGTGTACCTGTTCCGCTGAGTGTGTAGGAGCTACGCCGCTGCTTATTGGTGTTGAGAGGTTCGTGAGCCAGCGCGTGCATGATTGCCCAGGCAATGTCTGCGTGACCTGTCGCGTCGGTGCGAGAGGCGCTGTAGGTGATCTGGCCGCTGCTGGTTGCACCGCGTTTGATGGTCAAGAAGGCCTGTGCGATGTCGTTCCAACCGGCGTCCCATTCGATTCGACTGCCTTGGATCGTGTCCTGGGCTTTCAGTACCAGGCTGTTTTTGGTTTCAAGGCTGTAGTGAATTGAGGTCGCACGCGGGTAGAAGTCGCGCACCAGGTCAAACACCCCGTAGCCGATACCGGTGGTGTCGATGCCGATGTGCTGGACGTTGAAACGCTCCGTGAGCTTTTTGATTTGCGCTGCCTGGAAGGTGAACGAATGCCCACGCCAACTGTGCTTTTCCAGTATCCGGAACTTGGCGCCCGGCTCTAATGGTGGAGCCAGGACAACACAGGTTGCGTCGTCTCGCGTTCGACTCGGGTCGTAGCCGATCCATACCGGACTGTTTCCGTAGGGTCGATCGTCCTCGGGTTCGAAGTCCGTCCACAACGACAGATCGGAGTAGCACCGTTCCAAGTCGGCCAGTGCGAACACCCCTTGGGTGCTGTCGATGAATTTGCAGTAAAACAGTTGCTGGAATTTGTCCGCGTCGTACTCGAGTTGCAACTGCTCCAGATCGAACAGATCGCAGCCGCCGGCAATAGCGTCCTCGATGGTGATGATCTTGCGCCACTGGCCATCGGGGCACAGCGCGCCCGCAGCAATTTCCTTTTCACTTGGCCAAGGATTCTTCGCTGCCTTGCGCTTGCTGTTGCGGAAGGTCTCACCAGTCCAGAACGGATAGGCCTGATGCGTTACCGCGCTCGGAGTAGAGAAATACGTCTTGCGCCACTTCTTGTGGGTGCCCATAGCACTGGCCACAGTGCTGAGCTTTTCGAAGTCGCGAATCCAGAAATATTCGTCGATGTAGACGTGACCGTGGTGCCCCTGGGCAGTGCTGCTGTTGGTACTGAGGAACCTCAGTTCGGCGCCGTTGCTCAGCACAATAGGGTTGCCGGTCAGTTCCAATCCAAACCACTGCTGGGCGAACTGGATGATGTAGCTACGGAAAATCTCCGATTGCGATCGGCTGGCGGATAGGAACATTTGATTGTCCCCGGTCAGCACCGCATCCATGAACGCTTCGCCGGCGAAGTAGTAGGTCAAACCCACCTGCCGACTTTTCAGGATGTTGCGGATCCGGCGCGTCAGGGGGTTCTGCTTGGCTTCAAACAATTCCTTCTGATAGCCATACATCTTGCTGATGAACTTATCCAGAAAGTCGACTTCGGTAAGCCCCGAAACGTCATTCTTGACCTTCTTTTCACGCTTCTTGCCGCCCCGTTCGCCCCGCTCCCGGCGCTTGTCCTGGCGCTCGCCTTGATCGTGCGACGGCGCGTCACCTGCCGCAACCTGGGCAGGCTTATTCGACTGTTTCAGCAGCCGATCGCGGACGGTGGTCAATCGGTCGAGTTCGTCCAGTTCGCCTTTGGTGAGCGTGGTCTGTTTCTCAAGAATAAGGGTCAGACGCCGGCTGACCGCTGTCAGCGGTTCTTCATCCGACAGCATCTCGTCCCAGCCGCCCTTGGCGATCCAGTAATAGACAATTCGGATGTTCGGCAGCTTGAGCTGAGCCTGAATCTCTTTCGGCTTACACCGACGCAAATAGAGACGTTTTGCGGCTTCTTTAACTTCGATTGAATAGAGCATGGGCCGCAGTCTATGCGGCGAAAACACCGAAAACGCGGTGTTAAATTCCGCGAATCTCCTAGATCGTGAAAATAGGAGAAAGGCGAAAGCAAAGCGTTTGTTTGGTGGTGCCTGGCTCCCTATCGTGGCGACTCAAACCACCGATTGAGCGCAGAAACGCCAATGCCCCGTTCCCTTGTTTCTTTCTGGAAACGTGTCGCCACCAGCGGCACCACCGCTGATAACCGCGAGATTCTGCCCCAGGAACTGCGCGACATCGCCGAGACCTACAAGCCGTCTTTCTACACGGCAGTGATCTGGTGTGAGCACGAGCGTGGCTATGGATCCCACGGGACGGTTTACGCCGTGCGCCTGGTGGAGGATGACGAGGATCTGGAACCCGGCCAGGTCGCACTTGAGGCACAGCTCAAGCCTAACGATCAATTGCTGTGGCTGAACGACCAAGGCCAGAAGCTGTTCACCAGCATCGAAATCACCCCTAATTTCCGTGGCAAGGGCAAAGCCTATTTGACCGGTCTGGCAGTGACTGACTCCCCAGCCAGCACTGGCACTCAAGAGCTGTATTTCTCCCGCAAAAAGGTCTCCCCAACCGTTTATTACAGCGCCTCCCTTCCGCTGGGTTCGTTCACGTTCACTGAAGCCGAACCCAAGGGCGAGCTGCAAAAACTCCTTTCGATGTTCTCCGGCCTGTTCAAGCGCTTCGGCATCGAAGAACCCTCAGCAACCCCGAACCCCCAATCAGAGAGCCAAACCCCAATGGATGAAGCCCAAGCCAAAGCGCTGGCCGCACTGGTCGAACAGTTGTTGCTCGTCGCTGCCGGCATTCAAACCTTGATCGAGCCTGACACGGCCGAAGTCGAAGCAGACCAGGATCAAATCGACGCGGTCGGCACCTCCGTGCAGGACATCCTCGACACAGCCGAAGAAGAGCGCGAGTACTCCCGTCGCCGTAAAGGTGTGACCAGTAACCAGGCGTTGGCCAAGGCCGTCGCCAACCTGGACAAGAAATTCACCGCTCTACTGGATACGCCGAAGGGACGCAGCGTCCCGCGCACCACCGGCGCGTCGCAGAGCCAGAAGCGGAGAACCTTGTAAATGGGCGCCTCTCTCAGCAGTCACGCCCAGGAACAGTTCGCGCTTTTGCAGGACGACATGGCCGAGTCGTACAACGTCCATGACGTGTCTCGCCAGTTCGCCGTTGAACCGAGCATTGCCCAAGAGCTGAACGACAAAATCACCGAAAAATCCGACTTTCTCAGTCGCATCAACGTGGTTCCCGTCAGCGAAATCAAAGGGCAAAAGGTCATGCTCGGCGTGACCGGCCCGGTGTCCAGCCGCACCAACACCAAAACCAAAGACCGCGAAGCCAAGGACTTCAGCGATGTATCGGGCCTGGATTACGAGCTGTTCCATACTGAGTCCGACGTGGGCCTCCCGTTCGCGAAAATCGACAGCTGGGCCAAGTTCCCGGACTTTGCAGAGCGCTATAGCGCGGCGGTGCAACGCCAGATCGCGCTGGATCGCATCATGATCGGCTGGCATGGCGTCGAAGCGGCGGCACAGACCGACCTCACGGCGCATCCGATGCTGCAAGACGTCAACAAGGGCTGGCTGCAATTGGCACGCGAGCAGATCCCTGCCCAGGTACTGAAGGAAGGCAAGAACGCCGGCAAAATCACCCTCGGCGCCGGTGGCGACTACGCCAACCTTGACGCCCTGGTACATGACGTCAAACAGATGATTGATCCTGTTTTCCGGGATGCCGGCGACCTGATCGCAATCATCGGCAGCGATCTGCTGGCCAATGACAAGGGCAAGCTGTACGCCAAGCAAGGCGACACGCCGACCGAAAAAGAGCGTATCGAGAACGCTCAGGTGATCGACACCTATGGCGGTTTGCCGTCCTTCGTGATCCCTCACTTTCCATCCACCGGCGTTGTCGTCACCAGTTGGGACAACCTGTCGATCTACTTCCAGGACAGCAGCTGGCGCCGCCACCTGATCGAGAACCCAAAGCGCTCCCGTGTCGAGGATTACAACGGCCGCAACGAGGGCTATGTGATCGAGCAGCTGGAAAAGTTCGCGGCGATCGAAGCCAGCAATCTGGAGCTGCTGCCGTGAGTATCGCCCTTGCTCACAAGCGACGCGTTCTCGCAGAAGGCCCGGGCACCGTGACCCGTGCGGAGCCGTACAGCTCCAGCACGGCTCTGGCCAGCCCAGCCAATGCGCAGAAGCACCTCAAGCTGATGGAAAGCGCGCTGGCCGTTGATCTGGAGCGGATCAGCAACATCAACAACCACGAAACCCGCCGTTTGATTAAGCGCGACGAGTTGCTGCCCAAGTACATGGAATACGTCGAGCGCTACCGCGACTCAGGACTGAATCACCCGAACCCGGTGTTGGTGCATGTCCTGGTCTGGCTCTTCGATACCGAGCAGTTCGAGTTGGGTTTGCAGGTCGCCATGTTCGCTATCCAGCAAGGCCAAGCGATGCCCGACGGTTTCAAGCGTGACGTGCCGACGTTCGTGGGTGACGCGGTGATTGACTGGGCCGAGAACGAGCAAAAGTGCGGGCGCTGCCCCGAGCCATACCTGAGCGACATGATGCCGTTCGTGGACGGTGAATGGGATCTGCCGGCACAAATCCCGGCGCGCTATCACAAGTTGCTCGGCATCCGCGCTATCGACACCAAGGAATGGGAAACCGCCGTCCGCCACTTTGAACGTGCCCAAGAACTGCATTCCGAAATTGGCGTGGGAACGCGCCTGAAAGGCGCTCGCAAGGCACTGGAAAAACAACTGGCTGAAAACGCCTCCGAATAACCCGACTACCCCCCCTGCGGGGAACTGTGGACGTGAGTTGGCCATTTATGGCCCACCCCATGAGAAACAGTTTCCCCGCCCTATTTGAGTGTCCAGTAATGAGTTTTTCCGGGAAACCCACGACCTTTGTGGAACAGGCCATCGAGAACGACGGTTTTTGGCCGAACCTCTCCGTGGCTGAGTTTCAGAAGGGTTACCGCCTGCCGGCGGAGTACCTGGTAGACATGCTGGTCACCGACTTAACGACCGCGATGATCGAGGTCAACCGCGATCTGACCAAGCGCAAGAGCGACTGGCAGAACGTGGGTGTCACCAACGTGGAAACGGCCGACCCGATGGTGCTGCCTGAACGCACATTTCACGGTGAGACGTACAAGCGCGCCGTTTACTGCCGTGCTAAAGCCAGCCTGCTGACCCAATTCGCCACCGTAAACCGTCGCGAAAGTGCCGAAAACATCGGCAAGGAATTGCCCGAGCGCGGCGAAACTTTTCTGGAATTCAGCCAGCAAGCCATCCGGGTTCTACAAGGCCGTGGCCGCATAACGGCGGCGCTGCTATGACCAAGCTGCAAGGACTGACCACATACCTTTTGGAACGCCGCCTGGTTGCGCCTGAACAGCTCGACAGCTTCACCGAGCAGGTAAAGCTTTCGCTGATCTGGAAACCCGACGTCGGCGGCATGCACTTCGCCGATATGCACTATCGCGCAGCGATTGTGCTGGAGCGCTTCGCCGACCATCCGGCACGTCTGATGGCCCTGATAGGCAGCTGGCTGGAAAACCACGATGGCGATCGCGATCGCCACGAACTGCCGGCGCCGGAATTCACCGTGGAGCCGTTGGACAACGACCTGTTCGACGTGGAAGTCACGCTGGAATTCGTCGAGCCGCAGTACCTGTCGGAAGATCCTGCAGGCGAGATCGAGGCCTTCGGCAAGACCTGGGCGTTTGTCCCCTTTGATCTGTGGATAGCCGAGCGCGGTGAGGTGGCCACCGATGGCCGGTCGTAGCACTTTCGAACTCGACGTGCGCGGTCGCCTCGGCGTGCGGGAGCAACTGGCGTTGTTGAGTCTACCGGCGCAGCTGCGCCGCCGGCTCTTGAACCAGGTCACCAAGCGCGTGCGGACGATGAGCCGCAAGCGTGTGCGCGAACAGCGGAACCTGGACGGCTCGCCGTTCGCCCCGCGCAAGGGCGACGGCAAAGGCAAAAAGAAGATGGAAGCCGGCCTGGCCAAGTTAATGGTGGTCACCCGCGTAACCCCTGACGAAGCGGAACTGGGTTGGAAAAACGCCCTGACCCGATGGGTCGCTGCCCAGCAACACAACGGTGCCAGCGAACGCCGCACGGCCGCGCAGATGCGCCGCTGGAACAAGACCCCGCCGGGCCTGTCTGCGACCGACAAACAGGCAAAGCGTCTGCGGCGGTTGGGCTTCCGTGTGCGCCAGGCGGGGAAAAAGACACTGACCCGGCCGTCTGTGACGTGGATTCAGGAACACGTGAACTACGCCCAAGCCGGGCTGCTGATCCGCGTCCTGGACGACCAGCGCAAGGAAAACACCGGCGCGCAAAGCTGGGAAATCACCCTGCCGAAACGCCAGTTCATCGGCGCCGAAACTGAACGCGACACCAACCTCCTGATTAACCAGGTGTTGGAACAAATCCTAACTTCAACCCGCTAACGAGGCACTGAATGGCACTCGGTCAAGTCACCGTCGACAATCTCAATCTGGGCCAGGGGCCGGTGACTGAGATTGAGCGTTACTTTCTTTTCATCGGCCCGGCCGGCAAGAACGTCGGCCAGTTCATCCCCCTGAACACTGACAGCGATCTGGACGCCGCCCTGGGCGTTCCAGCCAGCGACCTGAAAACCCAAATCACCGCTGCCCGTCTCAATGGCGGTCAGCGCTGGGCGTGCGTGGCGGCTCCGATCGCCGCCGAGGCCGACTGGCTCAGCGCGCTGGAAAAAGCCCAGCAGCAAGGTTATTCCGTGGAATCCGTGGTGATTACCAAACCGGTGACCACTGCTGCCGAAATATCGGCCATGGATGACGCCGCCGTTGCGCTCAACAACACCTACGGACGCCGTGTATTCGTCATGGCCTCAGCTGCCGGAGTAACCGCCGACCAGACCTGGGCGCAGTACGTGAGTGAGCGTAAAACGCTGCTGGCCAACCTGGCGGCGCCGCGTGTCCTGGTCGTTCCACAACTGCACGGCAACGACTTGGGCGTACTCGCCGGTCGCTTGGCGAACGCCTCCGTGAGCATTGCCGACAGCCCGATGCGTGTGGCCACCGGTGCCGTGCAAGGTCTTGGCCCGGTGCCGGTGGATGGCGACAAGATCCCGCTGCCCTCGGCCGTGCGTTCCGAACTGGATCGAGCACGCTACTCGGTTTCGCAGACCTATCCAGATTACCCGGGCGTGTACTGGGGTGACGGCAACATGCTGGACGCCCCCGGCAGTGACTTTCAGGTCGTGGAGTACCTGCGCATCACCGACAAGGCCGCTCGCCAGATCCGGGCGCTGCTGATTCGCCGCGTGGCAGATCGCCGCTTGAACAACACGCCCAACAGCATGGCGGTGAACACCAACCAATTGATGGCGCCCCTGCGCGCCATGGCCAAGTCCGTCACGTTCGCTGGCCAGGTATTCCCCGGCGACATCGAGCCGCCGAAGGACGGCGACCTAGTGCTGACCTGGCTGAGCAAAACCAAGGTGGTCGCCTACTTCAAGCTCAAGCCCCTCAACTGCCCGAAAGACCTGACGGCGAACATCGCCCTGGATCTTTCCATCGACAAAGCGGAGTAACGCCCCATGGCAAAAATTGGCGGCAAGAACTTCGACGTGAGCCTGGGCGATATCGCGCTACACGTCGAGAACTGCACCCTGGACATCACTGACAACTCGGCCGTGGCCCAAACCCGTGGCGTGCCGGACGGCTATGTGGACGGCGACGTCGCCGCCGCCGGCGAACTGGAGCTGGATACCACCAACTTTCAGCTGCTGATCGACGCGGCACGCTCGGCCGGCAGCTTTCGCGAACTCAAGCCGTTTGACGCGGTGTTCTTCGCCAAAGCAGGCGGCGACGAGGAACTGCGTGTGGAGGCCTTCGGCTGCAAGGTGAAGGTTTCCAGCCTGCTGGCGATCGACCCCAAGGGCGGCGAAAAGACCAAGCACAAAGTACCGTTCGACGTCACCAGTCCGGATTTCATCCACATCAACGGTGTGCCGTACCTCGCCGCCGCTGAGATTGAAGGGATTCGCTGATGGTGGACTGGTTCGACCGCGCCCAGGAGCTGGAGCAGCGCCAACGTGACCAGGCGATTGAGGCCCAGTTGCTCAAGCCTGTGCCGGTCGGGCCAAGCCTGACCCATTGCCTGGACTGCGACAAAGAGATCCCGCCGGCGCGCCAGGCGCTGGGCGGCAAGACGCGGTGCGTCCCGTGCCAGACGGACTTTGAGAAGAGTAAACGCTGATGACCACTGACGCCGTGCGCCTCGGAGTGCTGGAACAGAAGTTCGCTGTCTTCGAACACCGGCTGGGCGAGCTGGAAGACCGCCACGAAACCGTCCCGACCCGCGTCACCAAGCTGGAGCAGGGTTTCGAACACATGGCTGGCCAGCTGTCGGAACTCAACGCCGGCCAGCAGACGCTGACGGTCGCGGTGAACGACATCGGCGCCAAAGTTGGCCGCTTGCTGACCATCCTGACGCTGGTTGGCGCCGTGCTGCAGATGGTTGTGCCGGCACTGCTGCGTGTGTGGTTCCCATGAGCCTGCGCGGCCGTATTCAGGCCGGCTTGATCGCGCTGGCCAGCGCTCCGCTGGTGGTCTTTCTGGGCACCTGGGAAGGCAACGGCCAGAACACCGTTTACGCGGACAAGCTCGCCGGTGGTCTGCCTACAGTTTGCAAAGGCATCACCCGGTTTACCAGCCCGTACCCGGTCGTGGTCGGCGACTACTGGTCGCCCGCCAAGTGCGCCGAGGTGGAGCAGTTGGTGATCCGCAAAACGCAGCTGGAGCTGGCCAAGTGCATCACCAACCCAAACGTGGGCCAGAACACGTTCGACGCCCTGACCAGTCACGGTCACAACTTCGGCGTGACCAGCACCTGCGCCAGTCGAGCGGTCGCGCTTATCAACGCCGGTCGCATCGCCGAGGGCTGCAAAGCCCTGGCATGGGCACCGGACGGCAAAACGCCGGTGTGGGCCTTTGTGACGGATGCCAAGGGCCAGAAGCGCTTTGTGCCGGGTCTGCACAACCGCCGGCTGGCCGAATCCCGGCTGTGTGCAGAGGGCTTTTGATGCTGCGCGAAGCCTTGTTTCTGGTCGTGCTGTGCCTTGTTGCCTGGATCAGTTTCGACGCGCTCGAAGGCCAGCGCGACGAAGCCAGGCGCGAGCGCGACAGCGCGAAGTGGGAAGCCAGCGGCCTGCGGGAAGCGGCACGCATCAGCGGCGAAATACTCGCCGAGCGGGATGCGATCGACCAGCGAAACACCAAGGAATTAACCGATGTACGCACTGAAAACGAACGCCTGCGCCGCGCTGTTGGCGATGGCACTGGCCGGCTGTACGTCAGCGCTACCTGTCCCGCTTCCGGATCTGTGTCCGCCACCGCCGGCACCGCCCGCGTGGCTGATGCAGGACGCGCCGAACTCGCAGCAGACGCTCGACAGGATTATTTCACCCTCCGAGATCAACTCGCCCAAAGCCGGCAAATGATCGTCGGACTGCAGCAGTACGCCCTGGACGTTTGCCGTCGATCGCCGGCGCTCTCGACCAACCCTTTACCCAACCTCAACAAGTGAGTCATCCAATGAACGAACAGAACAAAGAAATCACCCTGGAAGTCGGCGAAAACGAATTCACCTTCAACCTGACGCCGGCGGACGTGACCAAGTATTTCAACGCCCTGACCCAAACCAACAAGGTCGCCCCGGGCAACAACCTGCTGATGAACACCGTCAAGCAGGAAGAAAAAGCCACGCTGAAACCGATCCTGGCCAACCCGGTGATGGTGATGCAGATCGCCGGCGCGCTGCTGGAGGAGTACGCGCCGAACGTTGAGGTGACCGTAAAAAAGCGCTCGAGCACGCTGAGCGCCTGAGCGAAAACGGCCTGAGCCAGTTGATGGCCCTGACGCACCGCTGGCTACCTGGTGCCGAACCCACGCCCGAGGCGATGGGGACAGCCAGGTGGCTTGAAGACGAATACTGGAGACGCATGGAATTTGCCGTGGCTAACGGCATCGCCCTTGCGCTGAACGGGTAACGACATTGGCAGACCGTAGCGCCAGCCTGGCTTTCATTCTCAGCTTGCAGGACAAGGTCACCGCGCCCTTGGGCAAGGTGAAAATGGGTTTTTCCGAGCTTGCCGATCAGAGCGAAAAGCACATCAAGACGATCGGCTTGGGCTTTGCCGGGCTGACGGCGGGTGTGGTTGCGATTCAGCAATCCATGGAACCGGCACTGGAGGTCAACCGCGCCCTGGGCGATGTCCGATCGCTGGGCGTGGCCGAGGATGCTCTGTCTGCGCTGAACAGCAAGTCGCTGGAGTTCGCGGTGAATTACGGTGAGAACGCCAAGGACTTTGTGGCCTCGGCGTATCTGATCGAGGGCGCCATCAAGGGCCTTGCCGGCAACCAGCTCGCCGTGTTCACCAACACCAGCAACCTGCTGGCCAAGGCCACCAAGACCGACGCCGAAACCATGGGCGAATACGTCGGTACCCTCTACAACCTGCAGAAGTCCCAAGCCGATGCCATGGGCAAAGGCGCGTGGGTGGAAAAACTCGGCGGTCAGACGGCGCTGGCGGTGCAGTTGTTCCGTACCAGCGGCGCGGCCATGAAAGACGCGTTCAAGGAGGCCGGCGCGATCGCTACGACCTCCGGCGTCGATCTGGCGGAGCAAATGGCGGTGATCGGCACACTGAGCAGCACCATGGAAGGCGGCGACGCCGGCGGACGCTACAAGGCGTTTTTCGAGAACATCGGCGCCGCCTCGGAAAAGCTCGGCATGAAGTTCACCGACCAGCAGGGCAAGGTGCTGCCGATGATGGCCATCCTGGACAAGCTCCAGGGCAAGTTCGGCGACCTGACCAGCGCCTCGGCCGGGGCCAAGCTGATGGAGGCTTTCGGCGGTGAAGGTGCCCAAGTGATCGGCGCGCTGGCCAAGGACACCGATCGGTTGCGCAATGGCATCGAGCAGTTGGGCAAGGTGCGCGGCCTGGAGAACGCCGAGCAGATGGCCCGGGCCATGGTCGATCCCTGGCAGCAGTGGGCGTCCCTGGTCGAGGTCATGCGAACGGTGTTCGGCCAAGTGCTGATCCCGGTGCTGTCGCCGTTCATGACCAAGATGGTGGACATCGGCAAAACCCTGGTGCGCTGGACTCAGCTGTTCCCGAACATCACTCGCGTGATTGGCATCACCGCGTTGGCCATCATGGGCATCGTCGCCGCGATGTCGGCGCTGACCATGGTGGTGGGCATTGCCCGCATGACCTGGCTGGGCATGCTGACCGTCTGGAAAGTCGTTCAGTTGTTCAGCCTGCGCACGGTCGCCGTGTTCATCCTGCAGAAGCTGGCAATCCTGGCTTACGTCGCCGTGATCTACACCCTGAGCGCCGGCCTGGCACTCATTCGCGGCGCAATGTTGCTGTGGCAGGGTGCGATCTGGCTGGTCAACGCGGCGCTGTTGGCCAACCCGGTGGTGTGGATCGTGGTCGGGATTGTCGCCCTGGTGGCGGTCATTGTCGCGGCCGTCTACTACTGGGACGAATGGACGACGGCGCTGATGAACACCGCCGCGTTCCAGTTCGTCGCCGACAAGCTCCAGAAACTGTCCGACTGGTTTAACTCCATGGGTGGCTGGTCGGGCATGGCCAAGGCCGCTTGGGACAGCATCGTCGGCATTTTCACCAAGGCCGTTAACGGCGTGATCGAGCTGCTGAACAGCATCCCGGGCGTGAACATCGAGGCGCGTTTCGGCGGTATGCCCGAAGTGCCCGGCGTTGATGCCGCGACCAACGCCGCCGACACCGCCAACGCCGCGCAGAAAGCCCAGCAGACCATCAACGCGGCAATCCCCAGTCTTACGCCCGCGCGCCCTTCAGCGGTGCCGCCCGGTGGCTTGCTGACCAGCATCCAGAACAACAACAGCAGCCAGAACAAGGGCACTCATGTGGAAAACGTGAACATTCACACCGGTAAGGCAATGACGCCGCTGGAGATGGAAAACATGGTCGCCATGGCGGTGGGCGGATGAGCGAGTACGTCGATTTGCTGATCCAGGGCAACGACCTGGTGCTGGATCCGTCGCACCAGCCGCTGCTGATCGATGACCGCGCCTGCATCGCCCAGGACATCGCCCACATGATCCGCGACAGCGGGCTGCTGGTCGTGCTGGTGGCCGAGCGCGACCGCCTGCGGCAACGCGACTGTATCCAGCAGCTGGAACTGTTGGTGGAGAACGACGAACGCCTGGTACCGGGGACAGCGCGCATCACTCAACAGGAACCAGGCGTTTACCTGGTGACTGCCAAAACCATCAAATTCGGATCGATTGAGGTAAGTCTGTGAGTCAGGTCGATTTTAAAAAGGTGATCGCTGACGCCGGCATTCCGACCACCGAAGCAGGGCTGAAGGCCGCGTGGGAAAAGGAAGTGGAAGCCCAGGGCGCCAAGGTGGCCAACACCAGCAGCTATTCGCCGTTCTGGCGGGTGATGACCACGTTGGTGACCAAACCGGTGTTGTGGCTGTTGGACTTTCTATGTCTGACCGTGCTGCCGAACTTCTTTGTGAAAACGGCGGTGGACGCCTGGCTGGACATGCTCGCGTGGGCGGTCAATGTCGAGCGCAAAGGCGCGACCAAGGCAAAAGGCAAATTGATGTTCACCCGGGCCATTCCGGACGGCGTGCTGGAGTTGGAAAAGGGGATCGTGGTGCAGTCTGCCGCGATCAATGGCAACGTCTACAAACTGGTTACGACGGCGCCGGCGACGTTCCAGCCCGGCCAGCTCCAGCGAGACGTTCCGGTGGAAGCGATCGAGGCCGGCAGCGGCTTCAACCTCGCCCCGGGTTACTACGCAATCCTGCCGGTGCCGATCCCCGGCATCGTCCAGGTGGTGAACAAAGACGGCTGGCTGGAATCACCAGGCGCGGATCCTGAACCAAACGAACAACTGCGTCTGCGCGTGCGCAACCAGTTCTCGGCGGTCAACCAGTGGCACACCGACGCGGTGTATCGCGCCATGATTTCCGCATTCCCCGGCGTGCGTCCGGACGGCGTTTACTTTGAGCATGGCGCACCACGTGGGCCGGGCAGTGCCAACGCCTATGTCCTGTTTGATGCGGGCGTGCCGGCGGCGACGTACCTGGAGCAAATCAACGCGCACATCCGCGACCAGGGCAACCATGGCCATGGCGACGATTTGCTGGCTATGGTTATGCCCGAAGTCGCGGTGACCGTGACGCTGTGGCTGTGGCCCAAGCCAAACTTGAGCGCCGAGCGAATCAGCGCCCTGGTGAAAGAGGTCGAGCTGTTCGTGCGGGCGGCGTTTCGCGAAAGCACTGCGACCGATTATCAGCCGACGCTGACTTATCCACAGTCGAGATTCAGTTATAGCCGCCTGAGTGAAGAACTCCACCAGCAGTTCGAGGACATCGCATCCCTGCGGTTCTTGCCTGGTCAGGACATCATCAGCGGGCTGAACATTCCGCGCCTGGGCCAGTTGCAGGTGACGGCGCAATGACCAAGCTCAAATTGCCTTTCTGGCTGGGCGGTACCGAACTTTCGAAGCTCGTTGCCGCTGCACAAGCGTGGTGGGAAACCGTCACCGGCTGGCTGCGCTGGCCCTACTCGCAGATCGATCCCGACACCTGCCACATGAGCATTCTTGAGCTGTGGGCCTGGCAGCGTGACGTCACGCGCTTTCAGGGCGAGCCGGAGTCGCTGTTCCGGCTGCGAGTAAAACACGCCTTCGTCAACTCTGTGGACGCCGGCAGCACCGCCGGCCTGAAGCGTATTTTCGAGCGTTTGGGCGTGGGTTACGTCGAGATCGAGGAGCGCCAGCCCGACCGGGACTGGGACGTGGTGTTGCTCAAATTCAGCAACGCCCAGCTGTCGCTGAATCCCGAGTTGCTGCGCGTGCTGATCCAGCAATACGGCCGCACCTGCCGGCGCTACGACTTCGTGACCATCACCCCCGTGGGGCTGCAAATCGCCCTGATCGACTTCAACGACGACCAGCAAACGCTGGTCGCCAGCCTGTAGGAGCGCACCGTGAGCGCCAGTATTACCTTGGCCGGCGAAAGCCAGATTGCCCTGAAGCAAAGCCAGAAAAAGCCGCTGCTCGTCACGCGGTTCATTTTTGCCAACGTGCCCGGGCTGAACCCGGAAACGCCAGTAGACCGCGCCGCCGGCAAGCCATCTGCAGGCCAGATCGTTCAGGTCTATGACATCCCGGAGCAAAACGCCGGCTTCGTGAACCCCAACCAGGTGGTGTACAGCTGCCAACTGGGGTCGGACATCGGCGACTGGGACTTTAACTGGGTCGGCCTTGAGGACGCTGAAGGCGTGCTGTTCGCCGTGTCCTATGTGCCGCTCCAACAGAAGCGCAAGAACATCCCGCCGCAGCAGATCGGCAACAACGTCACCCGCAACTTTCTGGTGGCCTTTGACGGTGCCATGCAACTGACGGGCGTGAAGATCGACGCCAGCACTTGGCAGCATGACTTTACCGTACGCCTTGCAGGGATTGATGAGCGCGAGCGTCTAAGCAATCGCGAGATGTACGGCCGCGCCTGTTTCTTCGGCAATTCGCTGGCATTCGCAAAGAGCGAAAACGGGTTCCAGCTGAATGCCGGTACGGCCTACATCGAAGGCATTCGGGTGTTCATGTCAAAGCCCTGGCCATTCACCGGTGTCATTCCCTTTGGAACAATCACCCTCGACGTGTGCCTGGAACGGCAGCTGAACGATCGGGTGGCGACGTGGAAGGTCGTCTATGGAGAAAAGGGCGATTACACCGACGCGGCTGGCGTTCGCCACTACTGCGTGCAGATCGCCAATTACGCCTCTGCGACAGAAATCTATGACCTGCGTCCAGCGGAGTCGATCGCCGGCGCGCTCATGCAGCATTTCGCGGCGCGTGATGGCGATTACGAAGCTCTACGCGCAAGGGGCACGACCAAAGAAGACGTGGATCTGGGAAACCTGCCCAACGCCAAAAGCGATGATCCGAACACGAACAGCAGTGACATCCTCGCCACGACAGCCGCGTTGAACAAGTTGCAAAAACAGGTCAGCGACTCGATGACCGGGATGGTGGCCGGGTTTTCCATGAGTTGGCCACCAGAAGGTTGGTTGAGGTGCAACGGCGCGGCGGTTTCACGCACAACCTATGCGCGTCTCTTTGCAATGCTGGGTGCTCATTACGGCGCCGGCGATGGTTTGACGACCTTCAACTTGCCCGACATGCGCGGTTTGTTCCCAAGAGGTTGGGACGACGGTCGCGGTGTAGATCCAAGCCGAGCGTTCGGTACTTTTCAGGACATGATGATTCATTCCCACGCACACACGGCCTCGGCCGCAGCAGTGGGCGATCACTTGCACGCTGCCTGGACGGATGCCCAGGGCAACCACGTCCACCGTACCTGGACGGATGCGCAAGGTAACCACTCCCACAGCGCGCCGAGTGCGCCAGGCATTGGCCAGGGGGCCGGTGGGCCAAACACTATCCAGCAGTCTGGCGGCGCTCATGAAACCTCATGGGCAGGAAATCACGCGCACAACGTCGGCATGGACGCTGCTGGTCACCACGCGCACAACGTGGGTGTAGGTGGCGGTGGTGCGCACACCCACGGCGTGACCGTAGCCGCCGCTGGCGGTACCGAAACCCGGCCGAAGAACTTGGCCCTCCTTTTCTGCATCAAGTATTGAGATCGAGCATGACCGAGAAAATCGTTTATCAGACCAACCACTTGGGCATCCTGGTGGGTACGGTGACCGCCGACGAATCGCCGCTGGAACCGGGCGTGTACATGATCCCCGGCGGATGCGTGGAGACAGCTCCGCCGGCAATCCCGGAACACAAAGCTGCCTGGTGGAACGGCAACGCCTGGCAGTTGGTGGATTACTTCGGCGGTGCGGTGGTGTACAGCACCGACACCGGCGAGCCGCGCACGCTCGAAGGCTTTGAGCCAGTGCCGGCAGGCTTCACCATGAAAAAGCCCGGGCCGAACCAGATCTGGAAGGACGGGCAATGGGTCGATGACATCGACGCAGTGCTGGCCGCGCTCCAGGACAAAAAGCTTCAGGCGATCGGCGCCGATTGCGCGGCGTACATCGCCGGCGGATTCAACTCCAGCGCCCTGGGCAAGGTGTACCGCTACAGCAGCGCGATCGACGACCAGGTGAACTTGAATGGCCAGGTGCTGCTGGGGATGGACGACACCTACCCGTGTTACGACGCCGACCAGGTGCTGGCTTTCCGGCCGCACACTATCGCGCAGCTGCAGAAGGTCAGTCTTGACCTGGTGCGGTTCCGCCAGGCGGCGCAGCAACAAGCCGAGATCCTGCGCCAAGCGGTGGCGAGCGCCCTGAAAGACAAAGATCTGAAGGCGATGAAGGCCATCACCTGGACGCCGCCGGCATGACCTGGGCACCGGTGACAATGCGCTGGCCGGAGCAAGCCACGCAGTGGATGGGCGAATTGTCAGCCGCCAAGGATCTGGCCGGCGGCGAGCTGGCCAGCACCGCCCAGCGCCTGGCCGGATTGAAGGGGCTGGCCAACACCAACCCGGGGCCGGTCGGCGATGCCGCAAAAGGCGCGATCGCGGCCGGGCGTGCAGCGCTGGCCGAGCAGTTGGGTCAGGTGCCGGCGTGTCTGGTGGTGACGCCGTTTCAGAGCGGAATCGGCCAGGGCACCGGTTACCAGCGCTTTCTGTCGGCGCCGAACGTCCTGGAACACTTGGCCAAGAAACTGGAGGACGTTACCGACACGGGACGGCCGTCCGGGCCGCAATACGCGCTGTCGATCCTGTTCTTGGGCACACGCCTGGAACAGCTGGCCAGCGGACTGTCGCGGTTCAATGCGTTGCTGCCGATTCCCGACCTGGTACGCACTGAGCGCCGGGCACAGCACCTGATGAAACTGGAAAGCGAAAAGTGGGAGATTCCTGGCGCCGGCACGCTGCCGCTTTGGCAGGGCTTACCGCTGGAGCGCTGCACGGTGGTCAAAGCCGCCAAGCAATCCATGGCCGGCCAACTGGCCGTGCTGGAAGGCTACGCCGCCGACAGTTCGCCGTTGGGGGATCTGGCTGCGCTGGCAGCGCGCAAGAGCGCTCAGCAGCAAGGCCGCGACCAACAGCTGGCCGACCTGAAAGCCTTGCTGACCGGGGGGAGTCCTGACGTCAGCATGCGCGCGCGGCTGATCGGCCCAGGTAATCCCAGCGAGCTGAGCCGCGACCTGCTGAGCGGTGATGCGCCTGGGCATGAATGGGTGCAGTGCGCCGGCCTGTTGTTGGTGGGCAGCAAAGAAGGGCTGAGTTTCGTACAGGAGCTGGTAGGCCTATGACGCTGTTGCTTGATGGGCAGAAAGTCCAAGGGAAGAACCTGAAGGTCACCGCCAATTTGCGTATCGAGAGCGGCGACATGTCGGGGCAGACCAGCAACACCGACAAAGCCCACAAGGGCTTCAAGCCCAAGACGCTGGCCGTTTCGCTGACGATCCCATTTGTCGATCGGACTCAGTTGACCGACCTGATGCGTCTGGCGGAAGCCACGGCAAGCGGTGGCCAGTTGCACCTGTACCGGGTCGTCAATGACACGGCCGAGGCGTTCGGTGTGCGTCAGGTGGAGTTTTCCGAGGGCGTCAGCGCCCGGGAGGCCGACAGCCTGAAAGCTTGGCTGGTGCAGTTCACCCTGAGCGAGCGCGAATCGAACCCGGAGAAAGTCGAAGGCCGGCGCGCCGGCAACAAGGTCAACGCCCAAGGCGCACCGGGCAGCTCCGTGGGTGATGCCGGTACCGGCGGCGAGTCAACAAGCGACAACCCCGCCCTGAGCGGCTTTGAAAAAGTGCTGGGGCGTGTGGATAAGTGGCTGGGCGGGAGTGAGCAGGCGTGAAACTGCACAAGAAACTTTCCATCAACGGCGCGCCGATCGCTCTCATCAAGGAGGACGTCCGGCTGGACTCCACCAGCCCGGGCCGGGCGAACTTCACCGTTCAATCGACGGAGCCGCTGAAAGGGCTGGTGACGCTGGATATCGGCTACAACGAAGGCACGCTGCAACGCCACTTCATCGGCTACGTCGAGCGCTGTACCGCCGCCAACGCGGTAGAACAGGTGCTGTTCTGTCGGGAGCTGGCCGCGGTACTGGCCAACCCGCTGCCGTTGAACCTGCGTCATGTGGATCTGCGCGCCGTGCTGGCCGAGGTCAGCGAACAAACCGGCCTGCGCTTTCGGGTTCCCGAACAGCCTTACGCCAGCGTGAAGGCGCCGTATTTCTATAGCCTCGCCGCCGGTTACCAGGCAATGGACAGCCTCGCCCGGGTATTCAGCATTCCCGACTTCACCTGGCACCAACTGGGCAACGGTGAAGTGTTCGCCGGCAGCTGGGCCGACAGTTTTTTTGGCGCCCGGGCGCCACTGCAAATCCCCACGGAGCTGTTCGACGGCTACCAAGGCAACCAAAGTGCGATGGTCGCGGCCCTTCCCGGGTTGCGACCAGGTGCAACGATCAACAACGGCGAGCGCATCACCAGCGTGACGCTCGCCAATGACCAGATGGCCATCCGATGGAAGACGCAATCCGCCGCGCTGTAGAGCGCCAATTTCCCGAACTCACCGGCGGCTATCACTTGCCGCGCTTCGCCCGGGTGACAGCCGTGGCCGACGCGCCGGCGGATGCCGGAATCTGCGACGACTTCCGCCCGCGCTACGCGGTGGACATTGTGGTACTTGGCGCCGACGACGAGCCGGATCCGGCCATACCGCCGCTCACTGGCGTTCCGTTGCCGCTGCCCACCGGTGGCGAAGAAATGGGCATGTATGCCTTTCCCGAGGAAGGAACGCGCGTGGTGGTGTGTTTCGCCTACGGCCTGCCGAACAAGCCCTACATTCAATCGATCCTGCCCCACGGGCTGAGCATGCCAAAGGTGCCCAAGGGCGACCAGGTATGGCAGCACAGCGGTGCTGCCCAGCAACGCGTCGATGCCGACGGCAACTGGCTTCGCCAGACCGATGGCAAGATCCGGGATCTGGCGGTCGAGCGCGAGGTGGAAGCCCTGGACAACCGCGAACAGTTCCAGAGCCACACGCAGACGATTGACGACCACTCGACCGAGTCGGTGGGTGGCGTGAAGACGATCGAGGCGCTGGGCGCGCTCAAGCTGCTGTCAGGTGGATCCGCGAGCTTGGTTGCGGTGGATGATCTGCACCAGGCGACCGGCCGGGATCTGAACGTGGTTGTGGGGCAGAAACACAACGCCACGGTGGGGGGTGATATGCAGGAGCGGATAGAGGGGTTGCGGCGAAGCGTGTCCGGTAAAGGGCAGCACCTGCAGGCGCCGAAAAACTGGATCGGTTCGGAAACTGTGAATTTGTTTCAGGTAGTGTGCGATGTGCTCAATTTGCTTGAGCAGATGAACGCTCAGATCGCCTCACACGTTCACGGGCCGAGTCCAGCTCCTTCCAACGCCGCTGCTTTTTCCACGAACAGTACATGGGCTGCATCCCACGCGGGGGTATTAAAAGGCGTTACGCGGTAGGCATGTTTTACTATTGAGAGTGTGCGGGCATAAATGGTTATGCGGTATTCGTACATGTTTCCACAGTAAAGTATGGAATACGGGGCGCCCCCCCCCCGTTTGATACAATTAGTTGCCGATGACCGTCTATCGGAAAGATTGCGTGACATAGTGTTTACTTGTGTTGACGGAAGTAAACCGATATCGGTTAACAAATTTGATCAACGCCCCAACGAAACCCTTATGTTTCAGGCGGCGGGCTCGACTCGGCATTTTTGCCCGGGCGCCAGATACGAGAAAGCCCGGGCGGGCCCGGGCTTCTCGCGCTGAATTTGGTGGTTGCTCTGGTCTCAAAAAAACCTGATGATTCTCTCAACCGCCGTTACAGCCCATCATTTTTTTACTCGCAATAGGAAGGTTATGGTCTGGCGACTTCTCAGTCAACCTGGTTGGGTTGCTTACGTATGTAAGTAGTTACGTAAGTTTAAACTCGCATTAACTAGGGTGATCTTGATTTGCGAATAATCATTATTGAGCAGCCGACGGTGGGAGGTGGGCGTGGTTTCTTTTCACGCCCTTCCCTTAACCTCAGAGGAATCAATAAACGATGAATAATAATTATCGTTTTATCCCTGATGAACTGATCCGTCTGCTGCAAACTGCATACTGGTCAATTCGTTTGTTTAAGATCTTCCAGCAGCTGTAACAAAAAGCGGGGGCCTTTCGGCCCCCGCTCTCTTTTCTGCAGCGCGAAGGGCTATACCTTCGTCTTGTTTACCAGCTTCGTACCGCGTCCGACTCGCAACACCTTAGAGACGACGTTACGCAGATTGTTATCCACAACGCCGAGCAGGCGCCGGCCGGTTTCCTCTGGACGACCGCTGAAGGAGGTTACGTGAAAATATTCGTGATCGTCCGGCGATGTCGAAGAAAAGTAGTAGTTGGAGACGCAGCAACGAGGCACGTCAGCGCACACGCCGCTGACCGAATGCCAGGAGTATTTATTCGTTTCCATGACCACAAGGCGGTTGCATTGGGACACGATCGTTTTCTGTTGTTTTACCTTCGGATCCCACAGCTCAAAATTGCCGCCATTTTCAAGCGACCAGTTTGGCGACACGTAGTAGAGCAGATTCAGGCGACGGTACAGGTTGCGCGCGCCGTCGTGGCTGTTGTCGATATGCGGGTTCAAAAAGTCGTCTTTGAACATCATTGATAGACCGCCAGCGTACAGGCTCGGATCCGGGACGATATCGTCCATCCCCACCAGTTGCGCAACCTTGGCCACAACCGATTCGTGCTGCATCGCGTAGGTGATGGCACTAAGGATTTGTGGGTAGTCGGAAAGATCCGTGAGCGTTTTTTTCTTCTCCCGGAATGACTGCCGGTCAAAGAATCCATCCGCGTTGCGTGGAAACGCGTCATAAATCGCTTGAGCCATATCATCCGTAAGTAGGCCGTCTACAACGAAATGGCGCGTATGTGTACCTTCAGGATTGTTCCATTGCTGTTGAATGTCGGTACCGAGCTGGTCAAGACGGTTGACGATCAGCTCTGCGATTTGGGTGACTTCCATATTAGATCCTTGGCCTGGTGGCATTTTCGCGGCAAGCATTCTCCTCGAATCGGATCGCTGTATCAAAGTTGAAACATTTCCTTACTCAAGCCGACACCACCAAGACTGCGCGTAGGCGCAGCCTTCGACGTACTCAATGCCGCTCAGCACAAACCCTGTGACCGCCATCCCGGCGAGGGTGGCATCGAGCAGCGGAGGCAAGGGGTCTGGGTCGAGCGGCATACCCACCTCGACGCGGGCAACATTAGCTGCGCGACCAAGTTCATGGCAGACCGTAGAGTTGACCATCACGTTGCCCCGGATCGCTGGGTAGCGCCGACGCTCTTTCGGATCGAGCGCTATACCGCGTGAGCGCATAGGTGTGACCAGTACGTGCATGCTGCCCCCTACTCGTCTGCGTTTAAGTCGAGCAGTGATTCGAAAGCATAGGCCAACGCTGCGTCCGCTAACTCCAGCAAATCACTGAGGTGATCGGCATCAATCACATGGCCCTGGTGCAGCGCATGGGCTTGCCTGAGTAATGCTTTGTGATGGGCACCGGGCATTGCCAGCAACGCCACTTCATCCCGCAGCATGACTTGCCACTGCGCTATCGCGGGTGACTCCGGGTTTACGGTTCCCGCAGATCCTCTATTCATCAGCCATGCCTACCCTTTCAGAATACTGTACATACAACCAGTATAACGATGGGCGAATCCTCCAACACCAACTGGGCGACTGACGGCGATCGGCGGTCGCTACGCTGCCCAGGGAAAATTCGGCTGACACAAAAAAAACAGCTGAAAAAGCACTTATCCCCCTCCCGCCGGCGGGCTTCGTATGTGTTTTTTTTGCAAACAGTTTAGGTGTGAAATGACCTAGCCAACTCCCGCGCCTAGCGGGCCTCCCCAGTCACATGCGCGTTTCAATAATTGAAAGACTATGCAACCAAATGAAGAAAGTGGCTCGACAGCGCCGACGTTTCGCAGGGGCAGCGACATTCGGCAGAGTGCGTATTTGCGGGGGGGACAGCAGAAAAAACATCAAAATTGAGCGATTTTCCGATATTGCCACATGCAAATATCTTGGCATCCTGACGCCAGACTCCAATGAAGGCAGACACACGAAAGGCCCCGTAATACGGGGTCTATCGAACGATGCAAGCCCCGCTGATCATTTCATTCTGGATCATGCAGTGCCTCCCACTTGATGACACGCTTTCGAATGAGATCTAGAGCAGTCTCAACAGATTGAGTGATGGCCTTCTGATTTTTGTCGGCGTTATCCCAATAGTTCATAAAATTGCCTTCATCAAACGGATGCTCGAATCGGTACTCTGTGGATTCTCTGTTGGAAATCTTGAGCGTTTCCCTGATGGCGTCGTAAATCTCTGCGGGGAAGAAAGGCCGTTTTTTTTCGCTCTCCTGGTACACCTTCCTACCGGCCGCGTGTAAAAGCGCCAAACGCTCCTGCTTCACCTCATCTTCAGATTTAAGCGGATCTCTGAAGTCGGCAACCGGCCTTAGCATGAGACTCCTGTCGCGGAGATCAACCAGCGATTCGGTCAGTTGGCTGAGAACCTCATACTCCTTTTCGTAGCGATATCCATGCACGCTCAGCAACGCCGACATGCCAGCTTTCACGCTTTCTAACTGATGCGCGTAGTCGTATTTCACACTCTCGATTTTTGTGGTGATTTCTGCGATGTCATCTTTAGTGGCAAGGTTTTCACCCTTGCGTTTGAAGTAGGCGGGCAAAAACGAATTTGCGAAAAGCCCCACGATGAACGCTGCAGCAAGGTAACTGATCTGTTGGACATCCATTTCATGCTCCAGAGATTGGCTGATACGTTGCAGGCCAGCGTGGCCGATTCGTGCGCATCGTGCCTGCCATTGCAGGTTTACTAATTTCCGTGAATTACGTCTAGCAGACCGGTATCCATGTCCGTCCAATATCCGTCCAATTTAGCAAGATTTCATTGCTGCACATATGCACAGAACCATTCCAAAACCCTTGATTCTGCGTGTTTTTCTCAATGATTACGGCAATCTAACTCGGGCTCATAATCCTTTGGTCCACGGTTCAAGTCCGTGTGGGCCCACCACATTTGAAAGCCGCGCTACATGCGCGGCTTTTTCTTGGGCGATCAGTTGAGGGGACAATCTTTGCGAGCGCAATGTTCGGAAGACCTCCCCGAAGGCTGTAGGAATGTTCCGAAGTTATGTTTTCTCCCCTCCCCGCGCCTTGTTGACTGTTTCCCCAGACAAGTAATCTCCGGACGCCACTGCCCGTCCAGGATTGTTTTTATGCTGGCGATCTTTTGTACAAGCGGTACATTCTTGAAGACAAAGAAAAGGGCAGCCATTTGGCTGCCCTTGATATTTGAATCCTGATATTTGCATCCTCAGGAAATGGGATGAAGAGGTCTCACCTTACATCGATGTTGCAGCATCGCTGAGGTACCTACGTCCGCTAAAGCCCTGCAAGGCAGCAGATTTCGCGCTCTTGTTGGCATACTTGATAAATAGGCCCGGCAAGTCAAACCAAATATTTGATGTTTGTTTTGGCGCAACGATTGCCTCCACGCATAAGTGACGTGTTCAGTCAGCGCCAGCAGCGTGTCGCCGATAGTGCCTGTAACATGCAAACTCATCCGCCCTCGACAGTCATGGAGCCCCCCCTTGCCCGACACCCGCCCACCCGCACTCGACGAAATCGACCGCCAGCTGATCGCCGCCCTGCAGATCAACGCCCGCGAAAGCGTGGCCATGCTTGCCCGGCAGTTGGGCATTGCGCGAACCACCGTCACATCGCGGTTGGCGCGGCTGGAGAGGGCCAAGGTGATCACCGGTTATGGCGTACGTTTGGGGCAGCGCGTGGTCGATGGCGGGTTGCAGGCGTATGTCGGGATCAAGGTGCAGCCGCGTTCCGGCAAAGAGGTATTGCGCCGGTTGAGCGCGATGGCGCAGGTGCAGCAGTTGTGTGCGGTGAGTGGCGAATTTGATTATGTGGCGTGGTTGCGCACCGACTCGCCGGAGCAACTGGATCAGTTGCTGGACCAGATTGGCAGTGTGGATGGGGTGGAAAAGACCACGACCTCGATCATTTTGAGCAGCAAGATTGATCGTGGGCAGCCGGTTTGAGTAATGGCAATAACCTTCCGATTGGCAAATAGGGCCTCTTCGCGAGCAAGCCCGCTCCCACGTTTGACCGGGTTGAGCGCAGAATCTGCGTCAGACACAAAACCCACTGTGGGAGCGGGCTTGCCCGCGAAAGCGGTCTGTCAGCCACCTTCCTTGGTGGCGGGAACATTGCCTTCGCGAGCAAGCCCACCCGCACAATGATCGAAGTGCAGTAAAAGATTGTCACTTTGATCAATAGAATGGCAAAACGACGACACTTTGCGTCTTATTAACGTGTTCTACGCTCCCTAGAATGGCTGGCATCTTTTCCTATACTCAGACGCGCATCCTGCGTCGGGTCGCCAGCAAGGTCAGCCATGAACAAGAA
>Ga0207713_1000663_pt1 | contig 32707 bp, 49 predicted proteins | sample KBSS64metaG_FD_184404 | JGI IMG/M metagenome (GOLD analysis project Ga0207713, IMG submission 184404) | Switchgrass rhizosphere microbial communities from Kellogg Biological Station, Michigan, USA - KBS S6-4 metaG (SPAdes) (version 2) | ecosystem: Host-associated > Plants > Roots > Rhizosphere >... | reverse complement strand
ACAGATGTTACAGAAGCATATGTATTCGAGTACCACAGAGCACTTAAGAAGGAGATTATGTCCCTTACTTGCGAAGATGCTATCCTACAGGGATTCACGGCATCCAATGGGCACCATTACAGAACAAACCGTGACGACCAGCTAAACTTCCTAGGTCAAAAAGAAGCTTTGAATGATGACCCAACCATTTCTACTGTGGAGTGGAAAACAGAGGATGTAGGGTACATTGACCACACTAAAGAAGAGTGGATTAAAGTATTCTATGAAGCACTCAACTTTAAGACTAAAACTCTGAAGAAGTTAGCTAGGATTAAGATTTATATCAGTAATGCAACTAATGACACTGAGTTAACAGCTATCAGGTGGTCTACTTTTGAGCAGGATTTCCCTACGGAAAGCCCTGAACATACAGACTATGAAGAGCCTGTGGAAGCAGGTGGGGATGGCTCAGGTGAGGGTAACCCAGTAGATGATGCTAGAACGGAATAGGAGATGAGGTCATGTTGCAGGTAGGAGATATAGTTTTTGTTAGGGGAACCTCCCTCATATCACAACTTATAAGAAAGATTGATGGTCAGTACAGTCACGTTACAATGATGGTGACAGACTATGACTCCATTGAAGCAGTGTACCACTCTAAGTGCAAGATAAAACCTTTTGAACATGAGGACTACGATGTGATTAGGCTAGACTTAACCAAGGAGCAACAAGACAAAATCCTATCTGTGGCTAAGACTCTTGAGGGCAAGAGGTATGACTTCCTCCAAATACTTAGAATTATATACGAAGACTTGTTCCATCGTAGAGGTGAATATAAGTTTAATAGCCCGAATCGGTTAATATGTTCAGAAGCAGTAGTAATTATACTTCAGGAGATAGGAGCTATACCAAGAGGTATTGTTCCGAAAGATACCACACCCAACCGCTTATATGAATATCTCAAAGATTACAGAAAGTAGAGCCTTGTGCTCTACTTTTTTATTTATGTCCTATGACACAATATTAAAGTTTAGATTGTCAATTAAGGTTAAGGGGTGTTCAAGTATGAATGACGTAGAACTTTATAACCGAGGGGGTGAGGGCTTGATTAGGTACTATACGGCTCAGTTAGCTAATGGATTTGAATGGAAAGTAATAGCTAGTATTGTAGGAACTACAATATCTATCATCGAGGGATTCTATGGTAGTATCCTTTGGGCGTTTTTAGCCTTGTTCTGTTTTGACTTAATAACTGGTATAATGAAATCAGTTAAGAATGGTGTTCCTATAACTAGTCGTAGATTGAGGGATTCAGTAGTTAAGCTGGGTTCGTATATGATACTGATAACTGCCCTAATCATCACTAGTAAGTTTGAGAAGAGTTTTTCACCTGTAGTCACTACAGTGTACTATTACTTCATCTTCACTGAGCTTAAGTCTATTATGGAGAACGTAGGGGAGATGGGTGTTAAGGTGCCTGGATTCCTTAGAGAGACAGTAGACCAGCGTACAGGTAGTGAAGAGACTACTAAGATTAAGGAAACTCCTAATGAGAAAGTAACAACTAATACGAAATATGAGGTAGAGGTAGTCCCTGAAGATAATAAAATAGTGAACCGTACTACGGAGGAGAAAGAAATTATTATCAAGAAGGAGGACGAATAATATGCAAGCTATCATTACCGATTTAGCAGTCACGATTATCACAGTTTTAGTAGTAATTGTTGGTGCTATTGGTTCAGCGGTATTAGTCAAAGGTAGAGAAGCTCTTAAGAGTGCTAAGCACAAAGATGAGCTAGGTATCGTTGATATTATCACTGAACGTATGGCAGGTCTAGTAGAAGCTGAGTTCAAAGGTGCTAAAGGTGAGGTTAAGCTACAGAAAGCCTTAGCATTAGCTTCAGATGCTTTAGCTCGTAAGGGTATTAAAGTATCAGAGGAAGAAATTAGGGCAGGTATTGAAGAGGGTGTACGTAAGTTACCTAAAGAGTTTAAATTCAATACAGCTACTAGTATTGATGGCATTTCTTACAGCACACCTGACGCAGACGCTCTTAAAACCGTAGCTTCAGAAGCAGTGAAAAAGAGCGATTTGAGATAAGAATGTTATAGACAGAAACCCTTCAGATTCCATTTTGAAGGGTTTTTATTATGCCCAAATTCCAACGTGAATTTGCCTACAAGTTACCCTACTAGACAAGAAATACTCTCTTAAGTATAAGGTTCATTTGACATCCCACGGAAAAGAAGATAAAATTGAAGCAAGAGAATAGTTTCCTCTGTGCGGTTATTTTAAGTAGGAAATTAAACTAATTGGAGGTAATTGACATGGTAGTAGTGGAGATAGGCAATTTATACTCAACGGTTGTAGGTCTCAAGGATACGGTAGCCATTTTCAACCTAGAAAGTGCCCTCTCAGTAGATACCCCTGGTGCTAACTTTAGTGCTAGCTACCGTGCTGGTATGTGGGATGGTAAGACTAAGTTTGCAAGAAAATCTAAGGCAGGTATTAAGTTCCCATCAGGTCTATTGACTACAGCACTAAAGTCTCTTAAGCTGAGAGGGATTGAATACGAACTAGTAGACACTCGTACGGACAGAGAGGTTAAAGTACCCTCAGAGATTAAACTAGCTGACCCTAAGCTAGGTCACATCACTCTACGTGACTACCAGTATGAATCAGTAGTGAAATCCTTAAAAGCAACAAGAGGTGTAGTCAACGTAGCAACTAATGGTGGTAAAACAGAGATTGCTTGTGGTATTATGAAAATTGTTAAGGAGACTCTAGCAGAAGGTGAGAGGATAGTGTTTTTCACTCATTCACAAGAAATCTTCAATCAGTCTATCGAAAGACTAGAAAAACGCCTAGGAGAGAAGGTGGGGAAGATTGGCGGTGGTAAATGGGATGAACAGCCAATAACTGTAGTCATGATACCAACCATCTCTCAGTATATTAAGGAACCTAAATCCCCTAAGAAGACTAAGAAGATGACAGACTATGATAAAGCCATAAAGAAGTATCAAGAGCGTATACGGAACGGAGAAACCGAATTAAAAGAAGAAGCGAAGCAAGTCAAGCAAGAGTTTGCTACTTACAAGAAGGAACAATTGGAAAAGGCTATGGAAAAGCATAAAATGACCAAGAACTTCCTTAAGACTATTGTCTGTTTCATAGCTGATGAGTGCCACCATGCTAGCTCTGATACTTGGTATAAACTGTTCATGGAACTCGATAAGGCTTACTACCGATTTGGTCTAACTGGTACTGTAGATGAGACTCAACCTATTAACCTCATGAGACTATTTGGTTCTACAGGTCGTATTACAAAGAAAGTATCTAATGCTTTCCTTATTGAGAATGGATACTCAGCGAAGCCTACCATTAACATGATTTCATACAAGGCTAAGGAGATTGTGGCTTTCTACGATGTTGCTAGATACGAGGGTATCATCACTTGTGAAGAACGTAACAATGCCTTCCTACACTTTATAAAAGAAGAGAGAAAACTTGGTTCACAGTGTTTAATTATTGTGAACGAAACTGAACACGGTGACATCGTATCAGGTCTACTGAAGAAGAGTAAGATAGACCACAAGTTTACTCACGGTGACAAGACTGATAAGTTCCGTAAATCAGTGCTAGTAGAGTTCAGTGAGGGTGATATTCATACGTTGATTGCTACATCAGTACTAGACGAGGGGGTTGACATCTCTAACATAGATGCTATATTCCTTATGTCAGGTGGTAAGTCAATGAGAATGGCACTACAACGTATTGGACGTGGGCTACGTAAGAAGGACGATGGTAGAGGAGTAAACATCTACGATGGACTGGACTATCATAATGAGTACCTAGTTGACCACACTATGGAACGTTATAACGTGTATAAGGAAGAGAAGTTTGAGATTAAGAAAATAGGAGTGTGATACTGTGATAGTAACCCATGAGTTATGGCATGAAGCGTGTCCTGATGTACCCTTACATTCATACATTTTCAACTACACTTTGTATGACGGAAGAAGAGGGGATGGCATTAGGCACGGTCCAGTACCAGATGTACTGGTTCCAGAGGTTATGCACGAACTTAGAGAGGGCTGGAAGGCTTCTATGGACAGTGCTTTTGCACACTTGAGGGAGCAGGTTGAGAACTTGGGTAAACATATAAAGGATTCAGACTGATAGGAAGCCTACGGGTTTCCTACCCTTTATTTTATAAAAAGAGTATTTTTAATATATTTAAATACTCTTTTTAAAAACTTAAAAAAGAATTTTTAAAAAATTAAGTATTAATTATTTTTCTCTTACTTCGTAAGAGAAAAAGGGACTATCGTCCCGAACAGATTCCATTGGAGGGTATCTGAATGGTAGAGAGAAAACCAATTAAGATTGAACGAGTTCCTATTAAGTTACCTACAGATATAAAGATGAAGCTGAGACTATACGAGAAACAGGAGGAAACTAAGGATGAAGATATTCTTGAGATGATTGACCACTACAACATGCTTATGGCAAAAGCTACAAACAAGACAGGTTTCACTATTGTCTCTATGAGAAATCCTAAGAGAAGTAAGCAGTACATTCACTTTGAACGTGTATTTGAGGTATGTAGAATGAAGGGTTGGGACTTAAAATTATATATCGAAGCACAGTTTGACAGAACTAAGGGTTGGACTAACATGAAATATCCACTCCCTAGTACTCTATATTCTTTGAATGCCTTTAGGCATTTCACTAACTACATCTCAACTCTAAAGCAAACTTATGAGAAGGACGTGGGAGGACACAAGAAACAAAAAGGAAGCGTGACGAAATCTCTAAGACAACAGGTAATTGATGGTATTGTCAACACAGCAGAAATGCTGGATATGTATGTCTCTAAGAGTAGTATGGAAGATAAGGAACAGTACAAAGCTATGAGAATATTCCAGTCATGGGGAGAATACTCACCTTTCTATCTATGGTCTGTACCTTGGTTCCATGATATGATAAAGGAATTACCTGATAGCAAGAAGGTAGATGAGTATAAGAGAGAGTTTGAAAGAATATCCACTTCCAAGAATATTCAAAGGCTAATCGAGATTACAGTAGAACAGGTAGAGAAACACTTCAATTTACCACCCAATGTTAAAATTTAATAGAAGGGAGAGGACTTTGACCTGCTCGACTTAAATTAGTGTGAAAGCTGATTTGAGAGGGGCAGGTATATTTTATGTCTACAGTGTATGAATTTTCAGAACCATTCCAACTTAAGATACTGGCTATAATGGCTAGAGAACCAGCATCGTTTGTATCTTACCAAGAGGTATTCAAACCTCAGTATTTCAAGAAAGATGTGCATATTGAAACAGCACGTATGATTATAGACCACTATGAAAGAGAAATGCAGAGGGCTAAACTAAAGGGTACACCCATTGAACCCCCTACAGTGGAAGTATTCTTTGAGGAGATTCGTAAACTAACCAAGAAGAATAAGAAGAAGTATGAGTTACGTGACCAGTACCATGATGCTGTTATAGGTATTATGGAGGAAGAGCTAACAGACCGTGAATATATCAAGGAGAACATTGTAAAGTTTGGTAGAGAACAGGCTATGAAACTAGCTATCCTTGAGTCTGCCGATGACCTAGAGAAAGGCACAGAGGACTACACTCAGATAGAGGATCGTATATCTGAAGCTATTCGTGTGGGAGAGGATATGTCTGACCTAGGAACAGACTACTTTGAAGAAGTAGATGAGCGTGCAGAGCAGTATGAAGCTGGTGAAGATGGTGTACGTAGGATACCTACAGGGATGTCAGGACTAGATAAAGCCTTAAAAGGTGGTCTAGGTGATGGGGAACTGGGTATTGTTATTGCACCTCCTAACCGTGGTAAATCCTTTGCCTTAACAAACATAGGGGCAGGAGCAGTTTTGGAAGGGTTCAATGTAGCCCACTACACACTAGAGATGCCTGAGAGACAGGTAGCAAAACGTTATGACCAACGTATGACAAAGAAGGATTTCCATTTCCTACAGAATAACAAGAGTAAGTTTGCCGATGCTATCAAGAATATCAGTAAGTTCAAAAAGGGTAAGTTGATTATTAAGAAGTATGCAACCAACATGTGTAATATCAACACTATCCGTTCTCACTTAACTAGGCTTAAGATGGAGAAAGGATTCACACCTGATGTAATCATCATTGACTATGGCGACTTGATACAGCCAAGACGCTCTTACTCAGATAAACGTTTTGAGCTAGAATCAATCTACTTAGATATGCGTGATTTGGGTGACGAGTATCAATGTCCTGTTTGGAGTGCATCACAGGCTAACCGTGGAGCTTTAGATAAGAAAGTTATAACAATCGGTGACCTAGCTGAAGCATTCAACAAAGCTAACATTGCTGACTTCATGGTAGCTCTATGTCAGACAGTAGAAGAAAAAGAGGATGGGGAGATTAGATGGCATATTGCTAAGTTTAGGGATGGTGAAGCCAACATAACACTAGAGGGTGACATTGACTACCCAACAGCTACAATGAATGTATTCGTAAATGACTAAGGAGGACTAATATGGAACCTAGAGACATTTGTCCTGAATGCCTACGCAGAGGGCACACAGCAGAGGTATTCATAGGAAGAGAACTATGCAGATGCCTGAGATGTCATAGAGATGTAGAGCCAGTGGAGGAGACAATTTCCCCTCCCTCTTCTTCTTTTAAAGGGAAGGGGCGGATGATTATCTGCACTATACATGGCAGGAAGCCCCTAGAAGAAGCCGATGTGAATTTACTAGCTGTTGGTAAGCCTAAGGGAGAAACTTACTTTGGTTTAGGGTGGACACATGACCCAGGACTAGCACCTAGTAGGGACTTGGTAACCTTCACCAAGGAACATAACCGAAAAGGACACAAGGACGGTTGGTTTGACCGTTACACCGAAAGGCTTTTGGAAGAGTGGTCAGTTAGGGAAGATGCTAAAAAGTCTCTAGGAAGATTGCTCAAGTGGTTGAAGGAAGGAAAGACAGTTGCGGTATCCTGCTATTGTGACCCACATAAGAGAGAGTTCTGTCATCTAAGCATATTAAGAGACATAGTAGAGGATATAGGTTTTGAGGTAGAGGAAGCACAACCAATAAAGTATAGATAGGAGAGGTTAATTTGAAGATAGCATGTTTCGGGGATTTACACAGCCACAACTACGCACAGTTTGATAAGCATGGTGAGGAGACACCCTCCCAACGCTTAGATAACATTATTAAAACATTAAGGGTCATTCGTCAATATTGCAAAGACAACAATATCAGAAATGTACTGTTTGCTGGGGATATGTTTGATGTACGCTTGAAGGTTAACACTTTCGTACAGAATGCTACCTATGATGAGATGAAGAGATTCAGTGAGGATGGTATCAAGGTACTAGCTATACCAGGAAACCATGACCAAGTAGATAACTCTGATACACCACAGCATTCACTTCACACATTCAATGATATTCCTAACATGACAGTTGTATCAGACCTAGGGGTAGAGTGGATAGAAGATGATGAAGGACACCAAGTACCTGTTGTATGTGTACCTTATAGTAAGAACATTGAACGAACTAAGCAGTATCTAAAGGATATTACAACTGCCAATATTGAGTCTCCTATTCTGTTAGGTCACTTAGGAATCAATGGAGCATTTGTAGGTAGCGGTGATTATCCTATGGCTGATGCTTTTACACCTGAGGACTTACAACCTGACTTCTTCCAGTATATAGTTCTTGCTCACTTCCACCGTAAGCAGTTTATTGGAGGATATAAGCACGCATTATATACAGGTGCTCCAATACAACATAGCTTTGGAGATGAAGGTGAAGAGAAGGGCTTTATTTTAATTGACACGGACAAACGTTACCATGTAGAGTTTGTATCAATTCCTAACCCAATGTTTGTCACTCTAACTTCTGATGATTTAAGGAAGGGTAGTGCTGGTATGTTACAGTACCATGCAGACAATGGTGACTATGTACGTGCTCTACTTAAAGAAGATGAAATACAGCCTTTCATATCACACGCTCCTGTAAACCTACAGTACAAGATAGAGCCTATTAAGACATATGAAGCTCAGTCTAGGTCAGAGGTTAAGATGGGTATGGGGTTCTCTGAAATCATTACCAAGTATGCTAAAGAGAATGTACCTGAGGGCATGGATTTAGAGGGCTTGACTAAGAAGGGTCTAGAGATACTAGCTAAAGTTCAGGAGGGCTAAACATGTGTACAAGAGTTCCAGTCAGTGTGAATCGTAAGCCTGTTACTATGTTTTCTAAGTCAGGAGCATTTCCATCGGGAGGGTGGTTTGTATTCAACGTACCTGACGAACCTGCTCCAGAGTATAGAACTAAGAAATCACAAGAGGTTTTATGGTGTCCCTACTGTGGTGAGTGGACTATATTCCAGCAACGCTTTGATGAACGTGATGTGTATGACTGTAAAGGATACTGTGGATGGAGTAATACCAAAGACTTCCATGTACGTAAGGCAAACAGCCTATGGAATCAGAGTATTAAAGACGCAGTAGCCAATCGGTACAGAAAATACAAATAGTGAAAACTTAGACCTCTTACCATTTTATTTGGTAGGAGGTGTTTTCATGAGAATCTTACATCAGAATAAGAAGAGGGTAAAGTTGGAAGTATCACCTGAGGAACTATTGCTGATACGACAAGCCCTCTTAAAAGAGCGTAATTATAGGAGTCGCACATGGAAAGGTCTATCAGCTAGGTACCCTGAGGAACTCTTGTACCACGCTTTCATGGATGACTCATGTAAACGTATGGTCGGTGTAGTATCTAAGGGAATTGAGCAGTTTAAGAATTGGGGAATACTAAAGTGATACTCTAGGTTCGGAGAACATTCTTCCGAACCTGTTTTATTTAATGTGAGAGGGGGAGGAAGCAATGATTGAGGTAGACTTTAATGGAACAAAGTATGAGTTTATACCCCACGATGTAGACCTGACAGAGCAAGCAGGTAAGTATTGTAGAGCAACACACATCATCAAAGGGTTTGAAGAAGACATAGCACTTCTTATAGAGAAGAAGGGTACAGATATTAGTTTCTTCTTTGGGCTAATGGTTGACTTGGGAAGCATAGGAATGATACATGGATTTGAAGATGATTATGTTAATCAAGAAGCTACAGAACTTGTGTTTTATGCTATTCAAAATGACATTATCATGTGGGAGGAAATAGGATGAATATTGTTGATATCATTGTAAACGCTGACATAGGTGAGAGATTTAGAATGTCTGAACCTGCAATAGGTGAAGAGAGTGACGCATACAAGAAATGGTTAGGACTAACTGTTGAGAAGGTTCTAGGTGGAGCAATCATAGTAGTAGACAAAAGTGGAGTAAAGCAATATGCAGAAGGTGACTTCCTTAACCTGTCGGGATTAGTAGTAGACTCTGAGTGGGAAAAGGTAGTGGGCTAATGGCTCCTTCTAAGAAATGTAAGAGAATGACTGTATACGCAATGGGCATAGATGCAGAGGGCAACGTTGAATGGGCTAGGAATGGTAACAAATCCCTACCAGGGTGTAAGGATATTCCAGGTAAGTGTGGATGTATACATGCTGAAACTAATCTACTTAAAAGGATGCCCAACCCTGTAGCAGTAACCTTGTCCCATTCTCCTTGTATCAATTGTGCTCAAAATCTATTGAGGGCAAGGGTTAAGAAGGTTTCCTATCTTAAAGCCTATAGAATTACTGATGGTATAGACTATCTCAAAGACAACGGAGTAGAAGTAATTGAGGTCGGATAGGCACAAGAAGCCTGATGTTGATAAGTCTGTTTTGTATATAGAGCCGTTCATGATTGGGATGGCTCTAGCAGGATTAATGGGTGAAGTTTATAGCTGGTATACCATAATAAAGGGGTGATTGGTGTGTTTGTAGTAGTTTGGTATGACTGGTTAGATGAAAGCCATGTGATATACACAGGTGGTAGCGCTGGGGAAGCTGTAGCTAAGTTTGAGTTTGCGGAACGCATGGGAGCACCTGTAGAGTATCAGGAATGGAATGATGAAGGAACATTAATCCACTGGAAATATAGGGGGCGTAATCATGAAGATAGACTCATATACTGAAACTGCATTTCATAACATTAAGTATCACATTCAGACTGACAATGGTATCATCCTACCTGAGAAAAATGACTGGGATATTAAGAGCAACATACAGCTTGCCAAAGACAAACTAACTACAGCACACCAAAGACTACTAGACGAACAAGGTATCTACCGCTTTAATGAAGCCCGTATATGGTGTAGAGAAAATAGAAGAGGTGATGCAGAACTTATGCTTGTATTTGATAAGCTAAGTCTGTATAAGCCACAAAGTGTAAGAGGGAGAGGATAATATGGGTTTAAAGTTTGGAGTAGCAGAAGCAGAGTACTTCCTATCAATTGTAAAGAAAGTTACCTTTGATTTCCGTGATAGGGGCTTAGTCCTTATTAGTGGTGACAATAAAGATGATGATGCCTTTGAGAGTAATGGTGCAGGTAAGTCCACATTATTCTCTGAGACAATCGTGTACACTCTGTTTGGGGAAACTATTCGTGGATACAAAGGCAATGAGGTTATCAATGAAGAATATGGTAAGGGCACAAGAACCTCACTACAAGTATTCGATGATGATGTGGAGTATCTTATTGAAAGGCACCGTAAGCATAAGGAGCACAGCAACCATGTGCGTATCTTCCGTAACGGTGAAAATGTTACTCCTAAGAGTGACAAGGATGCCAACCAATACATTATTGACCTTCTAGGTATTGATTATGTATCATTTATCAACTCTGTTATGTTCGGTCAGGGTATCACTAAGATGTTTGCTAGTGCTACTGACAGTGAACAGAAGAAGATTATGGAACGTATGTTGCAGATTGATATATTTGCAGGATGCCTAGAACAGGCTAAGAAAGAGCTTAAAGAGTGTAACAATGATATGGATTTGTTACAACATGCTATCTTTACTAGAACAAATACTCTTATTACACAGCGTGCTAATATTGAGAACCTACAAGAGAAGGAAGCTAGTATGGGCAAGCAGATAGAAGCTACTATCACTGAGTGTGACGAAAGAATAGCTGAGTATAAGTCTGAACTAGAAGATATGGAGACTACGGAAGACCTAGAGGAAAGCATTGCAAACCTAGATGCTCTAGCTGAAAAGGTACAGGCAAAGATTGACTCCTATGACTCTATACAAGAGAGTAGAAACGAACTTGCTACTGACATGCAGGTACTACAGCGTGAGATGAAGGCACTAGAAAAAGAGTATACAGCAGATGGGAGAAAACTAGCTGATGTTCAGTCAGGCAAAAACGTTCCAAAAACGTGTTCTGAGTGTGGGCAAGATTTACCTTTGGATGACACCACTCACATCGAAAATCACCTGAAAGACAATATCAAAAAAGCGATGTCTGAGCACAAGGAAAAGTCTGCTGAATTAGAAGAGTTGAAGGGGCTTGTTGCTAAGATTGATAAGAAGCTAGAGGGTAGAAAGAAGCAGGTAGACAACCTTCAACTCATTAAGGATAGTAAGGCAGAGAAGCGTGCTGATATTAGGCTTATTGAGAATAAGAAGAAGAACCTAGAAAGCAACATTGCTTCTAAGGAGAAAGAGAAAGAGCGTGCATTAGCCCTTAAGGACAAGACATATACAGACCTTATAGAGAAGGCTATCAAGGAAGCAGAGGAGACTAAGGAATTCATACAGGCTGATGAGAAAGCACTAGAGGAACTTAAGGAAGAAGCCAAGCTATATGAGTTCTGGGTTAACAGTTTCTCTAACAAGGGTATCAAGTCAGTACTTCTTGATAGTGTTACACCATTCCTTAATACTAGAGCTAATCACTACCTATCTAAGCTGGCTCCTTCTATTGAGGTTAAGTTCAATACTCAGAAGACCCTAGCTAATGGTGAGAAGCGTGACCAGTTCTCAGTAGAGATTAAGAACCGTCATGGTGGAGGAGCATACAAGGGTAACAGTGGTGGGGAAAGACGTAGGATTGACCTAGCTGTTATTATGGCTTTGCAGGACTTAGTGGCTTCACGCTCTAACAAGGCTATTGACTTCATTCTGTATGATGAAGCATTTGAAGGTATGGATGCTCTAGGCTGTGAACGCTTGATAGAGGTTCTCAAAGACAAGGCTAAGAGCGTAGGAACAATCATGGTTATCACCCACAATGACAGCCTTAAACAGCTATTTACTAAGACTGTTAAGGTAACTAAGTCAGGTGGAGCTACAGTTATTACGGAGGTGGCGGCATAGTGAATAAGATGCAGGTTACAGAGGAAGAAGCATCAGCCCTAAATAGTTTAGGGTTAGGTGACTCATTTTGGGCACAGTACTTTATCATAGGTCACAGTAAGAATTTCTCAGGTAATGGGATATGCATGGGGCAGACGTTTACAGGAAAGGCTAAGGTACTTAATGGTATGTCACCTTTGGACTTTGCTAGATGTGTTATACTGGGTTACGAGGTGAGGAAATGATATCTGAAAAGGCTACTGCAACTATAAACGGTGTAGAGTTTGAGTTTACTGACGTGGAGATGGAGGTAGTCAGGCACTATGGAAAGTCATCTTTTACCTTAGAGTACCTAAATCATAGAGAGCACAGAAAGCTAAGAACACCTAGATTAAGCAGACATTTTAAGGAGGTAGTTGTACCGTGGGACGTATTGAAAGTAAAGAACAAGCTGAAGCGTGGTTAAGGTATATAGAACAATCTAAGATTCCAGTGAGTCAGAGATATATAAACGAGCTAAAGAGAAGAGCAGGTTATAAGGACATAGACCCTATGGATGCTGTAGTTGAGCAGATGGAGGATATGTTACACACCTCCTTGTTTGGGGATGAGGATGAGTACGATGATGATATCAGTTTAGGTATACCATCAAAGTTTGACCCTAACAACCCTATGCATGTAGCCGCAAGACAGCTAGAACATGCAGTAATGTGGGGGCAGTCCTTTGGGGATGAAAATATACAAAGGAATCTTGAAATGGTTAATATAGGAAAACCTATGACACCTCTAGAGGGAGATGGGTTTGACGGATTACGTAAACTTATTAGGGAGGATGATAAGAATGAAGAAGGGTGACGTTTACAGACACTATAAGGGTGGTATTTATACATTTATTGGGATTGCGGTACCTGAGCAGGTATCTATGAAAAACTACTTTGAGGGTAGCCTTACTGCAACACATAGTGAAACACAAAAAGGAGTGTCTGTACAAAGAGTACCAGCTTTTGATAACTGCTATATCTCTGACCTAGACGAACCGGTTGTACTATACCGAGAGGGTAGGGATGGTAAGATGTGGGCTAGACCTGTAGATATGTTCTTTGACTACAAGCCTGTACTGTTTGAAAGTAGCACTAGACCTGAACCAGTGGTAGAAATGGTTAAGAGATTTACAAAGATAATGTGACAATTTTGGACTTCTGACTTTTAATTAGTCAGGAGTCTTTTTTGGGAGGTAGGAACATGTCAACAGCATTAGAATATATAGAATCCTCACTAGGAGGAGGGACACCCCACAATACCTCAAAGGGCATGCAGTATTCCTATATGTGCCCTTTATGTAATGATCATAAGGATAGGTTGTTTATCAATGTAGACAGACAGGTATTCCACTGCCACAATTGTGAAACGAGCGGTACCTTAATCACGTTCATCTCACTCTTAGCAGGGATTACATGGCATGATGCACTTGATATATATCGGGAGTATCAAGGAAAAGAATATCAGCTACCTGACTCATTGGAGCAGGAGGTATACGACAAGCTATCAGAGAAGATGGAGGTGGAGCAAGAGAAGTATATCCATCCCCTACCTGAAGAGTTTGTCCTACTGGAGGATGCAACAGGTAAGGCAGGTAGGCAAGCTGTGAAGTATGCTAAGAGCAGGGGTATAACTATGAAGATTGCAGAGCAACATTATGTAGGGTACTGTGCTGAAGGGAAGTATAAGAATCGTATCATAATGCCAGACTTTGAGCAAGGGGAGCTAATATACTGGCAAGCCCGTACTTGGGAACCACCACCTAAGAATAAGATGATGAAGAAATTCTATAGAAAGGTACTGAATCCATCCCTAACAGATGAGCAGATAGAAAACGGTGTGATAGCTGTTGATAAGTCTGAAATCATTACTAACATAGACTACATCTTAGAAGATGGGGTAGCAGTTATCTGTGAGGGTAAGATGGATAGCTATTCCATAGGAGACTATGGTGGAGCCATTCATGGTAAGCATATGTCAGACACTCAGTTTATTAAGCTTGTAAAGAACAAGAACAAGATAGATTCAGTGTATGTAATGCTAGATGGTGATGCCTTCTCCAATGCAGTTTCCCTAGCAAAACGCCTAGATATGTATTTTGATGAGGTCAGAGTTTGTAGGATGCCTACGGTTGATGATGACCCAGGTAGTATTGGACGTAAGGGTATCCTGAAGTCAATCCAAGAGTCTGAACGATATGGAAGTATGTTCCATGTAAAGTGTCAGTTAAAGGGTTGGATATAATTGAGGTACAGGGGAGAGAAGTTTTGAGAGCAGGGTTTTTTTAACATGAACACGCTGAGAGGAGCAAAGGACTATGAAAATTCCATATTTTTCTGAAATGCCTAATTTTGAGTTAAAGAAAGCGCACATTGATGATGCAGGGTATGATCTACCTATTTGGGATGAGCGCTTAGTAAATGGTGAGTGGTCAACTACAGGTGAGTATACATTACAACCATTTGAGAGCAAGAAGTTTAAGACTGGTATCTACTTAGGTCTACCTACTGGACCACTACCCTTGCCTATGAAAGACAGACACAAGTCTTATGGTGAGTTAGACACACGTAGTGGAACATCAGACCATGTACTGATTTTACTGTGTCACACCATTGATTCACCTTACAGAGGTAATATTAGACTGGCTATTCTTAACCTAAATCAGAAGCCTGTCACAATTAAGAACGGTGTACGCCTTGCACAGATTATTGTACACCCATTTGATTTACCCCACTACATGAGCAAGTGTGATACACTAGAACAGTTCCTAGAGGAAGCAGGAACTACAGAACGTGGGGATAAAGGATTTAATTCTACTGGAGGAGGACTAGGACAATGACAAACGTAAACCAACAGAAAGTTAATGAAGCAGTAATGAAAGCGGTAGGTCAGAACGTGCCTGACTTATCAAGACTTAAGAAGAAAGCTGAGAAGGAAGCAGAAGCACAGAAAAAATATATGAGAAGTATGATGACTCGTCAAGAGGTACAAGATTACCTAATGCCTTTTATTCAACAGATGCAGGAAATGCAGACTAATCTACAGATGATCTATATTCAGAACTTAGCACTTCATAAGTTAGCTAAAGAGAACTGGGGCTTGACGGATGAACAGCTAGACAAACTAGCTAGAGACGTAGCTGATGAGTTCTATAAGGTGCCTGACTATGCTGAGCCTACTAACACTGAGTCTCCTAAGGAGGATGTTAATGAAGAAGCTGGTAATTAAGTCTATTGCATGGTTTGTTGGAGGGGTATTGCTTAGTGCAATACTCCAGCAAGCCCACCCTATGATTACAGCAGATACAGCAGTTAAGCAACTAGAGGATTCAGACTCCGCATATCTACAGTTCCAAGCAGTTATGGGCATTAGCTCTACCATCATCTTAGCAGTATACATCGTGATTGCACTATTCTTCTTACACTTTGATGTCAAAAAACTACGTAAAAAAGGGGATAAATAATATGAAAATGTCTAAAAAGTTGGTATTGGTTCCTGTGTTGGCGATTAGTGTATCAGGACTAGCAGGATGCGGGTTTGTAAAACCATATGATAAGCCTGAGTATGTGGAAATCAAGCCTAACCAAACAGCATTTGTTATCCCTCTTGAAGGTAAGACTAGTGACCAAGGTAAGCTAGATAGTGAGAAGTTTCTAAAGAAAGCACAAGTTTCTTCTAAGCGTATCCAAGTACCTCACCGATGGGTTAAGACAGGTAAGTGGCGTGGAAGTGGTAAATATGTTGATACAGTTCGTGTAATTGTAGTAGACCGTTACCCTGAGACTCGTGAGTGGACTGATGGTAAGCTAGGAGCATTTGTAGGTGAATCTAAGGACTCCATTAAGTTCAAGCAAGGTATGTCAGCTACAGCACAGATTTTAGAGGACGATACATCTACGTTCCTGTATCAATACTCAGGTAAGAGCCTTAAGAAGGTAATGGATAAGGAAATCCGTAACAAGATTGGCTCAGTTCTACTTGAGAAGTATGGTACTATGAATATTGATGACATCCGTGAATCTAAGGCAGACGTTATTGAATATGTACGAAAAGAAGTAGAACCATACTTCAAGAAGCGTGGTATTACTCTATCTAACATTGGTTATATTGGTGACCTTCAGTACCTACAATCCGATATTCAGGAGTCTATCAATAAGAAGTTTAAGGCAGAGCAAGAACAGAAAGCACAGGCTATCACGAATAAGACTGAGATTGAAAAGGCTAAGGCTGATGCAGAAGCGGCTAAGACTAGACAATCGTCTATTGAAGCTCAGACTAAGCTACTAGAGATGGAGAACCAAAAAGAGTGGATTAAGGCATGGGAAAAAGGTGGCTCTCAAGTACCTGAATATATCGGTGGAGATGGAGCACAGAACTTTATGTTCAAAGCCCCTACCAAGAAGTAAGAGGAAAATAAAAGAAAATAAGGGTAGATAGAGGATATAGCGCTGATATGAGTCAGCGCTATTTTGTTTTTAACTGGTGGAGGGGAGGTGCCATATATGACAAAGAAACTACGAGAAGTAGGAGTAACAAAGAGATTCATAGCACTTGGGGTATCAGCTATGTTGAACGTAATGCTGATATGTTTCCTTGTAGTAGCTTGTACTTACGGTAATGCTTTTAACGGTAAGTACTCTTTAGGACTTTCTAGTGCTGTGAAGTCCAATTACTTAGTGTTAGTGTATTCGGGAGGTAAAGTAACCGATTACTACACTATCAAGAATGGGGTTATTCAGTATTCAAAAGATACAGGAGCAACATACTGGGTGGCAGACGAAGGGCTAATGTGGCTTAAGGCTGATGTAGGCGTTAAGGAAGTCAAGAGTCCCGAAGAATACCAAAAGCTTAGGAAAAAGTATAATTTAGATAATGTTGACAAGGCTAATAGAGAAGAGTAGTACGATTGCACTTATGGGACTTCAATACGGAGTCCCATTTTCCTTTTTTATAAAAGAAAGGGAGTGTGCGTAATGACAGAAAAGAAGAAGAGAGTCAATAGCAAACAGAAGGGTTCTGAATATGAACGTAAAATTGCTAAGATTTTGTCTAAGTATTGGGGTGAAGACTTTCATCGTACACCTATGAGTGGAGGACTCCATTGGAAGGAAGATAATAGGGTTGCTGGGGACATCGTAACTCCACCTGAATCAGTGTATCCGTTTACAACCGAATGCAAGAAAAGGCAAGAATGGTCTATGGATCAGTTATTGAAAGGTACAGGTGAAATTGAGGAGTGGTGGAATCAGGCTGTAGGTGATAGTGTTAGGGTAAAGCTTAAACCTTTAGTTATCTTCGCTAAGAACTTTAGCCCTGACTTCATGATGCTACGTTATGAGGACTTCAAGCCCCTTGAAGACAAGATAGAAAGTCCTAAGTTCAACTATTTCGTTGTTAATAGTCCTAAGCATGAGCCAAGAGTAATTTGTCAGTTGTCGGATTTTATTAAGCATATCTCAAAATCTGACATACTGGAGGCATATGGACTAGATGAAAAATAGTTACCGCGTAGATGGAGACATAGTGTATATTGAAACACCCGAATATCATGGAAAGACCTATACCATACTAATTAGTGTATCGGACTTGGAGCTAATTGACTCCTACACTGGATGGTGGAGAGTTAAAGAGAGTCCTTCAGGTATGAGACCTTATACTTCTGTCAATAGGAAGCCTGTGTGGATTCACAAGGTAATATGTACTTGTGAGGATGGTTTGGTAGTAGACCATAAGAATAGAAATACCTTAGACAATACAAGAACTAACCTACGGGCTGTTACCAAGCAGGTTAACAATCAGAACGCAAAAATTAATAAGAAAACAAAGAGTGGCATGGCAGGTGTCCAATGGAGAGAGCGTAACAAAAAGTGGCGTGTTCGTATAAGAGTGGACGGAAAAGAACATCACATTGGGGAGTTCAAAAGTCTAAACAAGGCTAAGGAAGAATGCTTAAAAGCTAAGAAAAGGCTTCATCCTCATGCTATACTGAATAGTTGACAGATACTATGGGTAGGACTCGTTCCTGCCCTTTTCTTATGCTATCTACTGTTTCATAATGCCTGTCCATTTGATGTTTTCATTGATGTGGGGCAAAATCATTTTCAAGAGGGGCGCACACAAGAGCAACCCACTACAAAAACTAATCAAAAGGAGTGTTTCAAATGGCTACAACTACTGGATACGAATACAAAGAAGAGGTTTACACTAACTTAGTGGAGTTATCACAAGCAATGGGGCTTTCTAAGCCACCTACAAAGAAGGAAGTTACTGAAGGTAAATATGCAGACGTAGTAAATGTAATTGACCTTGATACAGAAGATGCAATTGAGGTAGCGCAGGAAGAGCAGTCTACAGACGCAGAGACTAAGCAAGAAGCTACTTCATCAGAAGAAACTGATACTGAGGAGTCTAATGGTGAGGTAGAAGCTAGTGAGGAGGAAGAAGCATGGGAGGATGGCTACCCTGCTAAGAAAGCTGGTGAAGATACACAGGAAGAAGCTAATGCAGAAGATGTACTTGAAGTACTAGGTGAGATTGAAAGCTTAGATGAGTTTAAGGAGTTCTTTAAGGATTTGGATACTGATACAGCAGTTATCTGTGTAAATGCCCTAGACTTGGAAATCAAGCCTACAGATAACCCTAATATCTACCGTATGAGATTGTCAATGGCTCTACAACGTCACCTATTCCCTGAGCACTTCAAGCCTAAGAAGTCTGAAAAGAAAACTAAATACGGTGACTATTCTACTGAGGAGCTTGAAGCTATTGCTAAGAAGAATAAGGTAGAGTTTGAAAATAACCCACATGAGGGTATCCACCGTATGAGACTTATCATGGCTCTTAAGAAAAGTGGACATCTAGTGGAAAGTAAGTAATGTGTAGGGGTAGGGGTGAAAGCCCCTACTTTTCATAACAATATTGGTACAAGCCACAAACAGCTTATATCCCCTAATACATATTGCAACTATCGCCAGAATACACTATTCCACGTTGGAAAAATCTTCTTGACTTTCCTGTAATTTCGTGAGAGAATGATTTCAGTGACTTGATTGCATCACAGAAGAGCGAGCAATATAGTAACAAATAACCTAGAGTATAGAAGGAGATGGGAACTATGGTAAACTTAGAGAATCATGATACAGAGAGAATGAACTGTGAGGTATTGCAAATCGTTTCAGACATCAAGTTATCAAGTACACAAAAAATGATGACACTTATTATTCGTGACGAGAATAATACAGTGGTAGTATCTCAACAGAAATGGTGGAGACATAAGGAAACTGATAAATGGAAGCCTGGTAAGGGATTCCAGTTAGACGGTAGAACCTCTATCATGGTCGGCAAGGCTATGTCAGAAGCAGGTTCTAAGATTGTAACTATCAAGAACTAACAACAACCCATAAATAGAGATAGAGAGATAGAAAAAGGAAAGTAGTAATATAAAATCGGGGTAACAATTATATATGGGGAGAGAGAAGAATATGACATTAAACAATAAACCTTTTACACCTAAATTATCTTGGGAAGCGGTTCTAGCACAGTTTGATAACCTTATTAAGCATGCGGCAGGACAACGAGTAGCAGAAACTACAGTAGATAGCATGATTTCAGCAGAGGATTTATACCAAGAGGGTATGATTAAGTTATATGATTGCTGGAACATTTGGTGTAATGACCCTACAGTAGATAAAGATATGGATGAATTTGCTCCTATCTTTAAGAAATCCCTATTCCGTGTAACTAAGAAGAAGGGTGTTAACCGAGATAAGCAAGGTAAGCAGGTTATTGTTGACCTAGAAGAGGATGGTCTATCTAACATACAAGACCCTAATGTGGAAGATGTCGTTGAGCGCATGTACCGTGACTATGGTATTCAGCACTTAATCGACATCCTTACTTCTGACACAGCTAAAAGGGTTTTGTCGGAGTTAATGGAGCCAAGCCATGACACGCTGTATCAAGTGTGGGCAGACATCGCACGTAAGAAGATGGTAAAATCTCAGATAGAAGCTAACAAGGCTAAGGGCATTAAGGACACACGTAGAGTCAACATTCCTAAAGACAACACAGTACGCATGAAGCATATTCAGAGAGCCTTGGGTATCACTACAAAGCAATATGACATGGCTATGAAAGAGATTCGTGATAAGGCTAGACTAGCTTTAAACTACTAAGCCGAGAGAAATTTTACGATTCAAGGAATTTAATTAAAGTGATTATCCAATGGGAGGAAGAAGAATATGATAAACTTAGATGCAAAAGTACTGAAGGTATTAGAAGAGTCTAGTTGTTTTGGAATCGCATTTGATGCTACTGCACCTGAATGTGCTATGTGTGACGTAAAATTAAACTGTAAGTCTAAGGTTGAGGGAGCTAACATTCCAACACCTACAACAAAGCCAAAAGTCAATAAGCCTGCTCCTAAACCTGACAAAGCTGACAAACCGGCTACTAAGAAGAAGGACTCAGCAGTTAAGAAGGAAGCTACAGCTAAGAAAGCTACTACTGAGAAGAAAGCACCTGCTAAGAAGGCTACAAGCAAGCCTAGCGGTAATGCTCCAGACTTCAAAGATGTAAAGCTACCTGAATTAAGAGAGATAGCAGAGAAGGAAGGCGTAGAGTACAAAGAGTACGGAAACGATAACATCACACGCATGCGCCTAGTAATGGCTCTTAAAAAGCACTTCTCTTAAGACTACAGAAGGGGCGTACCTACAAGGTACCCCCTTTTAATATGGAGGTAAAGATAATGGACAGACAGCCGATAAAGATTAGAAAGCCTATATTCAAACCCTCATGTACATGTTATGGTACTGTAGTTGCAGTTGAGGGCAAGCCTTACTATTTAGATATGACAGAGACACCTTTTCATAGATTAGACCAATACTTGAAGAATGTAGAGGGTACCACTACTCTATATACAGAGGAGTTCATGGAGCCTATCTCAACTTATGCTGAACAGAAAGTGCTACTAGCTCTAGAGAACAAGATACCAGTTGCTATCAAGACCAATCAGATAGTTCCTGCTAACATACTTGAAGCAATGAGGGAGGTTCCTCACTGTTCGCTTCACATCAATATTAACTTCCTAGAGGATTCTGTAAGCAAGATGCTAGCCCCTCACTCAGATGGAGTCTTTGACCTTCGGGAGATGATGTTTCTAGCAAAAGCATGGAGAATCAGTAGTGTGCTTCAAATTGACTACATGCCACATTTACTTCATGAGTTAGACCTGTATGAGCTTATTGAGGTTACTAAAGTTTATGCACCACATGTGATAGTACACTTCAAGGACTTCACTTATGATGAGTACTTAACAAGTAAATCCCTATGGGAGTCTATTGCACCATCTTCTCTACAGAAGTTTAATGAGTGCTATGAAATGACACCTGAGGGAGGGGCTACAGTAACAGACTCGTTTAAAGAGAACTTTCTACCTGAACTAAAGGAATTTGCAAGTTCACGTAAAGTTGGTATTGAGGTGCTTGGTAGCTGGGCTTCTGTACAGGATAAAGTCAGACACCTGAAAACAACGAACACACCATTTGGAATGCGTCCCTTCTTCTATACAAAAGTTGATAACAAGTTTGTAGAGTCACCAACGATTCAAGAGCAAAAACCTTGTGAAGAGTGCGGAAAGCAGAGGTTCCTATAAGATGCTACCAAAGAAGAGGTTCAAAAAGGGAGATAGGGTTTTCGATAAGGTTTGTGGATTCGGGACTGTCAGTAGGGACAGCTATTACTCTAGAGACTTTGGTACTTGGACTTGTGTAGTGTATGATGATTTTGTAGGTCAAAAGTACCCCTTATGTGGGAATGATGAAGAGCTTGTACTGGAAGAGGAGTACAAAAAGGCTAAGGATTAATCCTTAGCCTTTTAATATGCTCTCTAATCTATTCTTAAACTCTGAGTGAGAGCCAATAATGAACCTCAATGACCATTCATCAGTATACTTGGTAACTGAGTCTTTACGCTTAGTCAAACCCTCCTCTGTAAACAATAGGATTCGTGGGAATGATGGACTTTTGAATACCTTTGTCCATGGTTGCTTTAGCCACGATTTTGACAGGAAGTATTCTCTATACGAGTCAGTCTTATCCTTTAATTGCTGTACAGTTTCGGTAGCAAGGTCAACCTCCACAAATAGAGGATAACCCTTTCCATTATACTTAATAAAGCAAAAGATGTCAGGTATAATCTTTGTATCATTGTAATTATGCTTCTTCTCCACCTCATAGATTGTGACTGTTCCTCCTATCTCCTTCACAACCTCCTTAATCCTACATTCATATTCATTAATCATAACCCTATGTTCCCACCCTTGACGCATACTTCTAGCCCCTTGCTCAGTGTAGTATATTGGTTTTGTATAGTTTTCTAGGTCAAGGAGTATCTGACCAGCTTTGTCTAAGCAAATGTGTTGTTGGCTAGACCCCTGCCCCAAGCCTACAGTGGGATATATCTTGTCTATAATGTGCTTTTGATAAAGTAGTTTCAATCTCTTATTAAGTCGGTCAGTAGAAGCGAACTCAGGGTACAGTCTTTCTATTTGGTCTCTACGTAGAATCCTACGATCCTTAATAAGCCTGATAAGCCCCATGTCACGCTCTGTAATATACTTGCAGTTATCACGCACCCATTCTCTTGTAACCTTCTTAACAATAGGACGATAGTACTTTCTGCTTGACGAAACCTCCATTTTTACCCCTCCTCTATAATGTCATCCATAATCTCAATAATTTCTAGGTCTGGCTCTTCACCGTTTGCTTCACATTTCTCCAAATAATTCTCTATTTCTTTTTCTAGTGACTTCCTAGTTGATTTGCGTTCATCTTCATCTTCAAAGGATTTAGGTTGTGAAAACATTTCTTCATCTTCTGAGCCATTTTCGGGCGTTAAAACGTCATGCATACCAAACTCACCACTAGTCTTGTATCTGAAGATTTCATCCATTACTTCTAGCTTTGGTCTACCTAGAAGTTCAGCACACTTAGGGAATAGGTCATCATTGTTGAATCTGTCATACCTATTCTCAGCCATATCTATAGCCTTAGCCATGAAAGCTGGTGTTGCTTCACCCTTAGCGCTATACATCTTAAGCTTGACTACTAGATGTTGCTTTGGCATCCCCTTTGCTATATCTGCTATCTTGAACTCAGGCTGTATTACAGACTTAAGCTCCTCTAGGTTATCTTCATCTGTTTGGAATATAAGGTAGTGTGGTCCAGCTTTACGTATCATTTTAGGCAAATCTCTATCAGTTTTCTTAAGTTGCTCCCACCCATGGAACATGAATATCAGACCACATCTGTACTTTCTATAACGAGTTAACATATTTCTCCACCGCTCACTACCTTTGATGTAATGGTCAGGCTCATCTAGTAATAAGAAGCAAGGCTTCCTATCATCTTCATTGATAATGTCTTCTCTACTGATAATAGCTAGATTGAACTTAGCAATCAGGAATGATACCAGTGCAGTCTGTATGTTCTCACCTAGTGTTTCATTAGCTCTTACTAGAACCATGCACCCTTCATCCATCCATTTACGTATGTCAAATAGGTAGTCACCATTTTCGTCCTTCTTAGGCTTCTGTAGTATAAAGTTTTTGAGGGCTTTCTTACGCATTACAGGGGCTAATCGTCTGAAGGCTTCATCATATATCATTGCTCTATCCTCTTTCTTGTATCCATCGTGAAAGTTTTCCCAATCTGCACGTAGCTCAGGGTCTTCAATAGTAGGTATTACCTTACTTCTGAACTCAGCATTATTAAGCATGTTCTCAACGTCTTGGAGTGTAGCGTCTGGTGTAACAAAAACAGCTTTGACAGCGTTCTCAACCCAAACCCTAGCCCTCATGTTCAACGCATTTCCTGACACTAGCTCAATATAGGCAAGAATCTCTTCCACAACCAAGTCTTCGACTACATCAGTATTTCTACCTCTGAATATTTCATTCCAACCAATACCCATAGGCATCTCACTGTTAAGTAAGTCTACTATTCTCACTCTATGTCGTTGGTCAGGTGATATTCTGTCTAGTACACGTTGTACAGATTTCCCATCAGCCGCATCTATAAGGAATACTCCATACCCTCTGTTAAAGGCATCTAAGGCAAATGATACAGCAAATGTAGTCTTACCGCTACCTGGCTCTCCTATAACCACACGTGGCATACAAAGTAGGTTCGGGTTCTTGCCTGAGAAGTATACCAGCTTATGTTCACCATCACTGTCTTCATACGTAGCAAAAGGTATTCCACCATCATCTTCAAATATTTCTTTTGGTACATCCGTTTCTCCTCTATGCTGTACCAGAGACAGCTCATTGTAGTGTTCAATCTGTGACTTTTGGTCAGGTACCTGCATTATCTTAGCCAACTCTAGGGAGCATAAGTAGTCTCCATTGAGATGTATACTCATCTTCCTCTCAGTAACCTTGTTAAGCTCTTTCTTCTTAATCCTAGGATTTGTTATCTTTTCTTCTACTAGCTTGTTATCAGCTTCTAAGGGGTCAAACCCTCCTGATATAGCACGTATCAAGGACTGTCTACGCTCCTTGTCCTCAGACTTAGCTACAACACGTATGTTAGCCTGAAATGCTTCTGACCTAGTTTTGAATGATGTACTCTTATTCTCTAAGTCCCCGTACTTAGTTTTATTCATCTCGGCTAGTTCTCTATTATTCTCCCATCCAGGAATTACTAGGTCACCTAGTAGATTCATGAGTTCCTCAGCCACCATACCTACAACGTAGAGTGACTGATTCATGACCTCCTTAAAGGTTACTTTCTTACCCTTCTTCCTAGGGATTATGCCTGACTTCTTCATTCTATCTAAGCTATCTCTAGCTGTGTGGTTCCAACTGTTACTTTGTGGTCTTAAGCCTATTTGTAATAGTGCCATGTCATCTTCTTTTAGGAAATGTTTAGCGTTAAGGAATGAGTCTAAGGGGGAGTATGAATCCTTTGCTGTATTGAGGGATAATAGTGAGTTGTGTTCCATTGTGAGGTGTGTTATGTCTGTATTGTCTATGTCAAACTCTTGTAGGTAGTTGCTTACTTCTCGTACGTTACATTGCTTCCAAACCTTCATTACCTGTCTAGTTATAGACTCCTTAATGTTCTCTCTGTCAGGAACTACTAGGTAGAAGTGTATCTGACCCTTATGCAAGAATACTTCCCACCACACGTTGTATTCCGGTGTATAGGTTAAGCATCCTCCTGTAAGATTTATACGCCTTTCTAATGGTCTGAACAGCCTTGCAAATTCTGCTACTAACCATTTAACATTTTGGTTAGAGGTCATTCTACTAGGGGATATTTCAAGGACTGCATACCTGACTTCCTCCTTAACAAACACTCTTATTCTAGTCTTCTCTTGGATGATTTCACCTTGCATGATAATACCTCCTAATGTATGATTTTGTCAATAATCTTAGGGATGATACCTACAGGTTCCATGATAACCTTAGTCATTTCTTCATTAGTAGGGGTTAGTGTCTTCTTGACTATCCCACCTACTTCATCTTTCAGCTCTAGCCATAATAGGTCTAATGCCCCTTTACTCATTAGGTATAGCCCATCTCCTAGAGTAGCAATGGCTCCAATGACCGCATCAGGTGCTATGAATACAGCAGTTCCTACCCAAATGGTAATTCGTATAGTCCACTTTATCTTTCCCAGCATGCTACATGCCCCCTGTTAGGGAGACTACAACAGCGTTAACTGCTATAGCCATTAGTTTGATAATTCCCATACCCACAGTAACCACGATTGCAGAGCCTACATAAATAACCTTTTTGCTAGTTGTCTCATTCATAGTTGACACTCTCCTCAGTTGTATAAGTTATTTAGCTTATTTTCTAAATCATCGTTGTCTTCCTCTGTATCCTCTACTTCTCCTAGGGATAAGAGGGAAGGTGGCTCCTTGTCTTTCTTTGTCGGTTTTTGTGTTACCTTTGTCTCACGAGGTGTTACATTTGTGGTCTCTTCTTGTTTCACTTGGTCTTCTTTTGTAATACCTTGTGGGACAGATATTGTCTGACTTGGTGCTACAAAGCCCCTCTTGAAGTAGGAGTCGTCTGTGGGTACATCTGAATACCCACTAGACTGCATTCCTAGTATGACCATTTCCCTAATGAAAGCACTCCTATCCCCCTCTAACTGGTCGAGGATAGGTGCTAACCATTCAGTTTTCTTGTTAAGCTTAAAGGAGTACTGTTTTGCCATAAGTTCTCACACCCCACTTATAGTATCCGTTTACTACTGCCCATTGTGGGTCAGGTAGCAACTCTGCATCAATATGCTCCTTAATACCTTCAAATAGATTGGCACCACCGCCACCTGCTACTAATACCATCTCAATATCGTGTACTCCATCTTTCCACTTATTGAGAATATCAGCCATCATCTTCTCAGAAGTAGCATCAAACGCATACTTGATTAGAGGTTTCATATCAAGGCGCTTACCACCTTTACGGAACTCTCCAGTTCTTACAATTGCCTCTACTTCATATAAAGGAATCGTCTTTCCTAACTCTTCCTCTACACGGTCTGCAATAATCTGATATGCATAGTTCATTGCAACTTTGATAGAGAATGTATGCTTCTCTACTGGTGACATTGCATCAACAACGTATACATCAGTAGTACCAAAGCCAGGGTCAATAACTGCAATAGTCTTACCTGCGATAGATTTATCTCTAAAGTTGCCATCTTCATCTAGTAGGAAGTCTAGTAATGCTCCAAATGGTTGTGGGATAAACTTACCTTCATCTACGAAGACTTCACCTTGGATACCACGCTGTCTATCAAACTCCACATGATAAGGGTGAACTTTACCTGTCTTAGTGGTTCCTAAGAACATCTTAGTAATGTCTTCTTTATACATATCATAGTGGCTTACTGGTAATCCTGAGATTAGCTTAGTCTCAAAGCTACCATGACCAAAGCCCTTAGCTAATGCTGTTCTTGCTAGAACATCAGTAACCTCACTGTTGAAACGCTTATCCTGTAGCGAGTGCATGATAACATCTGATTGGTCAATAGCTAAGTCTGATACAAAGCTGGAAGACATCTTATCAGTTGCCTTATAGAAGATAATATCATCCTTATCCTTATTACCCATATCTAGGTCACGGAAGCGTAGCTTCTTTCCATGACCCACTACAGATTTCATAATATGCTTTCTACCGTTAACAATACTTTTTGTATACAAAAACCCTAAATCAATAGCTGAAAGATTCATCATTTATAATTACCTCCGTTTGTGATAGTGTCACTTTGAAAAAACCCTAATCTCTTAAGTTCTCTCCCACCTATTAGAAATGTACCGCCCCCTTCAACATACTAGCAATCCATCTAAGGAAGGCAAAGAACGCTGGTAGTAGTGCTATTCCAATATAAGCGTAACCTACTTGCTTGATACGGTTCCATCCTGCATCCTTATTCTTACCTGTTGCCATCATTACACAACCTATTAATGCATAGAACCAAAGGATAGGCTCTGCAATGGCAGTAAACACATCTATAATTTCTGTAAATCCTTGTCGTATTTGCTCTCCTCCGCCTATATGATTTGCGGCTACCATTAAACCTTCATGGCTCTTATCTGCAAATGCTCTTTTGGCGATACGGACACCACCTACTGCAAGGACAATAGCTCTAGTAATCAAAGGTACCATCTTCGTCTTACGAACTTCTTCTAATTCACCTGTATGCTTACTTTTAACAGCCATCTTTGTCTCTATTACTGGCTTTCTAAAGACTTCTCTACCACCAACGTTAATAATCATCTCTGTCATTAGTACAACCTCCTTAATTGGTCAACGGAACCTCTCTCAGGTGGGCAAAAGGGGAAAATAAACCTCAGTTTCTGGAATCGGCAGGAACACTAGAGGAAAAAGGGAAAGTACTAGCAAAGGGAGTCTTAATTAAAATAATGCACCTAGTCTTTTCGAGGGGTCGTGTTGATTTGAAAACATCTTACTCTTTCCTAGCTTGTCAGATGAGTAGGGGTCGTTTTGAAACTAAGAGTAGACTAATAGGAATCTGTGAACCTACAGGATGGATTTTTGCTTGTCATTCCGAAAAAATTAAATTTAAGGAGGGATTGTATGAAAGACTACAGAAACGAACAAGGTACTGGTGCTTTAGGAAGACTTATCTTTAAGCGTGCTATCATTGGTCTTGTTATCCTCCATGCCCTAGAATTAATCTTACAATAGAACCTAGACGAATTGCTCTCCAGCGTTCGGAAAAAACAAAAAGGAAGGGAGCACTGACGTTAACTCACTCAGGCTAGCAACGTATATCACCTCCACGGATGGTATCGGATGACTAAGTACTAGTGAGTGGGCTGAGGTAGCTCCCTTATTTGTGTATTATCTGACCTGCATTATTCTGATATTTATATTAGACTAATCAGGAGGTGGATTATATGTTTCAATATTTCCATGATGTAAATGCTTATGTAGAAGAGCAGAAGGCTTATCAAGCTGACGTTGTTAAGCTTGAGCTAGATGAAGCTAACAAAAGGGTCACTGTTAAGGTAGTGGATGCGTATAAGAATGTTATCGCTGGTAGAGCACCTCTAATGGATGAGACTTATACAGATAGTATGACTGCTATCAGAGCGTATGAAGAAGTGGCTCACCAATTGTCACAGGGTGACGTTATCAGAAACATACCAGCTGGTAGAAGTTTACGTAATGCTGGTGACAACAACCGTCAGGCTAGCTACTAAAAAGAGTGCCTTAAGGCACTCTTTTTTAAAAATAATTTAATTTTTTAAAAAGAGTATTTTAATACATAAAAAAGTAATTTAAAAAAGAGTATACTTTTTATATAAACTTTTATATTACCCAACTAGCTCACAATAGGAGTACCCTACAGCAGGGAGAAAACTTCTGATTTGTGGGCTTAATTTATGACTGAAACCCAAAGGAGGAGATTCATATGGCAGAACAACAAACAAGAGTATATTTTGGTGAGAATCCCAGTCAACTTTATATCAACGCATTATTCGATCTTATCAACAACGGTAAGGAAGTAGGTCCACGTGGTAAGAAAACCCTAGAGCTTAGACCAGCAATCTTTGAGTTCCATAAGCCTATCAACCGTGTGACAATGCTAAGAGGACGACAAGTAAACCCATTCTTCCAGTTAGCTGAATCACTATGGATTAGTGCAGGATTGAGTGATGTGTATACACTTACACGCTACAATGAGAACATGGCTACTTTCTCTGATGATGGAGTAACGTTTAACGCTCCATACGGTGAACGTCTAAGACATTGGGGGCAGAACAGCTACCGTGGTACAGTACACAACCCAATTGACCAGTTACATGATGTATATCTGAAGCTTAAGAAAGACCCAGACTCACGTCAAGCAGTAGCATTTATTGGTAACCCACACTTTGATAACAGTGCTTATACCCATAGTGGAGGTAAGGACATTGCCTGCAACATCAACATTAAATTTAAAATCCGTGATGGTAAGCTAGACATCAATGTAGACAACCGCTCAAACGACTTACATTGGGGTACATTTGGAGCTAACCTGTGTCAGTTCTCTACTCTACAGGAGTTAGTTGCAAGTTGGTTAGGTGTTCCAGTAGGAAATTACTTCCAATCTACAGATTCTTTACACATCTACACTGAAGAGTATGGTGCTAAGGAAACTGATAAGGTGTTACGTGCAAATGGGTATGAGTTTGATGATGTTACTAAGATGCGTGAACTTAACCTATCTGCCCCTGAGGTTAGAGAGTTTCACTTTAAGGATGAACCTAGAATGAGTAGCTCATACGAGGAGTTTGAAGGTTTGCTAGATACCCTGTTTGGTTCAGGTAATGTGGTTGATAATATCCTTCATAACGATGAACGTTTGGCTAATGAGTGGGAAGCATTATTAGTATACTTTAGTACTTGTCCTGATGATTACTTCCGTTTCACACTACAAGCAATGACTACTTATCGCTGTCACAAGCTAGGCATTGCAGACGGTGTGATTCAAGGCTTTAAAAACATGAAGGATTCAAGTTGGAAGGTATCTTGTCTACGCATGTTGTATCCTAAATACAAAGACAACGAAGATTATACACTATTATATGACCACCTTGATGAGGATATTGTTAATTATATCGAACGCAAGGAGGGGTAATAATGGAGTACAAAACTAATCAGATGGGTACTATCAGTACTAACGTTAAGCTAGATGTTAGTCCTGATGGTATCAGAATGACATTCACTAGTTTAGATAGTGATATTGCGAAGCTAATAACTCAAGCTGGTGACTTTGAGGTAGTACTTAATGAGTACCAAACGTTTGAGACTAGCAACTTGGTAATGAGAAGTAAGAAGGTTATCGACTTTGTGGATAGACCTCCTGAACTTCCTACTGAGGGGTGACAACTTCAGATTTGAGGGTTTTCTTTTAGGGAAGGGGCGAATGAGTCTCTTCCCTAATTTATTGGAGGTGGGTATATGGAAAACAATGCTGTTGATAAAAACCATGTAGTCAGAGGATTAACTATTGCTGTGGATTTTGATGGCACTATTAGTACAGAAAGAGAAATGGGGGCACCTTTAGTATTGCAACCCCACTGTAAGGAAGTCCTAGAGTACATGTATGAAACTGGAGTTAAGCTTATCCTTTGGACTTGTCGTAGTGGTCAGTCTCTATCAGAAGCTATTGACTTCTTAAAGGAGCAGAAGATGATACACTTCTTTAAGGCAGTCAATGACCAGCTACCTGAGATAAACGAACTGTACTATCCAGATGTGGCACGTAAAGTAGGAGCAGACTACTATATCGATGACCGCAACCTAGGAACAAAGATAGACTGGTTGGAAATTCGTAGTAGCATTTATGGGAGGTAGGAGAGAACTTTGGTTTTCTTCCTTTCTTTATTGTGACTGAACCTTGACAAAATGAATAAGGAGTGATATAATGGTTAACGTTGGAGATTCTGTATTCGTAGACCCGAATGAATATGAGGGTATTGTAGCTGACGAAACTGGTCAAGAGGTACTGGACATAGCCTATATAGATGTTAATGGAGACTTCTGTAGTGCTGAAAACGGTGAACTTAAGTATGCTATATCCAAGGGCAAGAGCTGGGTATGGGTTAAGGCTAAACACTGTGAACCTGTTACAACAACTAGTGAGTCATTCTTTGACCAAGATGCACGTAGCCCTCAGTTAGAGGAATTGGGTTACTCGATGATAGCTTGGAAAGATGGCTTAGAAGACAGACCTGACAATACTAATTTGCCACCTGTGGTTACAATGCTTATGGCAATTCAGTATGATAAGGAAGGTCACTATGGTTCATCTTGGAAAGGTAAGGGTGAATATAGAGGTATCATGTCTAACATTGACAGGAAGTATGACCGATTAGACCACCTGACACAGCTAGAGATTGAGAAGGCTATGAAGTCTTTACAAGACCTAGAGAATGACCTTAAGATGAAAGAAATTGAGCCTAGTGATGTACCTGAGAGTAAGATTGATGCTATTGCTGATTTGGCAAATTACTGTCTGCTATACATGACATACGTCAAGGAACAGTACCCTAGAGTATTCAACGTGTGGGTCAAGAAAAACGTACCGTCATACTTAGCTGAGAAGATTCCATTCATACAAGAATAGTACAACCCAGATAAGGATTCAGAATTCATCCCATACAGGGAGAGAAGTTTTGAGAGCAGGGTTTTTTTAAGTCAGAAGGGTCAGTGAGGGAGCACAACACGGAACGGTACATTGTTCCAAGTTGGAACTACTCACCATGACCGTCTAAAATACACTGGATATTCCTGAGGAGGAAACTAAAATGAATAAACAAGAAACTGTAAAAGCTATCGCTGATAAAACTGGATTAACTCAAGTAGCTGTTAATAAAGTGTTTAACGCTTTTGAAGAAATCACTCATGAAACATTAGGTAAAGGTGAGAAAATCCAAATTACTGGATTCCTTAATATCAAGCCTGCTTACCGCTCTGCACGTAAAGGTTTCGACCCATTAAAAGGTGAAGCAATGGATATTGCTGAAACTGTAGGTGTATCTGTTAAAGCTGGTGAGAAACTTAAAACTGCTGTAAAAGGCTTAGACGTTTCTGCTTTCCGTCCAGCTCCTAAAGCTGAGTAATAGTTAACTAACTAACTTGTTGTGGTTACAAGTTAAGTAGCGCATATGAGTCTCTGCGGTGGGGACTATAATAACATCACCGCACCTTGATAAGTTCTATTAATACGTATGATAAGTGCAAAAAAAGAGTCTTAGGGTATAACCTTAAGGCTCTTTTTTATGCTACTGGGGAGACAAGTTGTGATTGAGAGGTTTATTTGATTTGAAAAGGAGGAGGACTGTATGCCCTATACACCAAAGCACGGAATGAG
>Ga0207713_1000660_pt1 | contig 32844 bp, 39 predicted proteins | sample KBSS64metaG_FD_184404 | JGI IMG/M metagenome (GOLD analysis project Ga0207713, IMG submission 184404) | Switchgrass rhizosphere microbial communities from Kellogg Biological Station, Michigan, USA - KBS S6-4 metaG (SPAdes) (version 2) | ecosystem: Host-associated > Plants > Roots > Rhizosphere >... | reverse complement strand
CGCCGAAGGCTCCCATTGCATCGCGACGTGCACTTTCGCCAATCACCACCACATAGGTGTGATATTTCGGCTTAACGGCCAGCACGTTCCAGGTGTCTTTCATATTGGAAAGCTCAGCCATGCGCGCCTGTTCGTCGAGAACCTCTTTATTATTGACAACGACGTCTTTCACGAAGCGGAAAACCGGATAGCCGATATTGATGAGCCTTAGCTTACCGTCCCAGGGAATATTCTGGATGGGGGCGACAAACGCCACGGCAATGCTGAAAACCAGACAGAGTATTTCGATCTTACCCCAGGATTTTTTCTCGCCCGACTGACGGCGGATGGCGATAACGCCCAACGCGAAGATAAAGATCCCGACCACGTAGCTGTACCACGGGAAGATCGTCAAGATCTCCGTCGACTCTTCCATATTGGTCGAGTGCAGCGCCAGCAGGGTATTAAAGTTTGGCGCGCCGTAAGCCTGGCCAAACGGGAAATAGAGTGCAGCAACCAGCGAACAGATCCCGATTAACGCCTTTTGCACGCGCGGTGCGGCTCGCCACAGCACATGCAGAACGCAGGTGAACGCCACCGCGTAGAGCAGGCTAAAGGGATAACCCAGCGCAAAGTTAATCAGTAATGACTGCAAAAAGTAAAAACCCGTCCACGGGCTTAAGGCCCGGCTGCGGGTCACAACGGTATCTATCAGGGTTACATTCATAGGTCACTATGCAGGGCTGCAAGAAGATAGTGCGAGCGCTAAATAATATCAACAGTTGCTAAGCAGATGTTTTGCGAAGGGGACTGCAAATCCGTAAAAAAGATCGGGAATAAGGCGGCTGGAAGCCAGTTTACAATGAGATTGTGACGGGAAAATGAAGCGGCGTACCGCAACGCCGCTTAGTGGGAAGGTTTGTCGTCCTGATGCGGTTTGTTGTTAAACATATCGCACAGCATGTTCAACAGCATTAAGCGCACTTTAAAAGGAGAGTGAGTAAACACGGTCATGCACCTCTTGAATTCGTTCATAAGACCTCCTGAGTTTTGATCCCTTCGATCCGTGAAGGGTGACTGCATTACATACAGATATAGCACAGGCTATATTGTAAAGCATTAACAATCTACGAAAAACAATAAGTTATATATTTATCAATGGGTTGTGATAGTTAATAAAGGTTAGTATTCGGCAGTATTCCTAAGCTGTCGCGACATTTTTGCGACATTTTAAAGGATTAAGTCGCACGGCATCTTCAAGGTGGCTAGGGGCGAAATGCGCATAACGCATAGTCATGGTGATGTCAGCATGGCCAAGAATTTTTTGCAGAACCAGAATGTTCCCGCCGTTCATCATAAAGTGGCTGGCAAATGTATGGCGCAGAACATGGGTAAGTTGGCCGGAGGGAAGTTGAATTTTCGCACGCTCAAGAGCAGAGCGGAAAGCGTTATAACAGGGCTGCGGAAACAGAGCGCCTTTCGTGTCAGGCATTTCAGACAGAAGTTCTTCATCAAGGGGGATTGTTCTGTTGCGCTTTCCTTTGGTTTTGATGAACGTGACTTTTCCGCCAGCAACTTGAGAGCTTTTAAGGGTTGCTGCCTCATTCCATCTTGCGCCGGTAGCAAGACAGATTTTCACGACTAGCTCTAAGCTTTTCACTTTGCTTCGTTTGCATTCCAGTAACAGCCGATCAATTTCTTCAGCTGAAAGGAAAGCCATTTCGGATTCATCAGTACGATACTGTCTAACGTTTTCCAAAGGGTTGGGCGCTGACCATTCCCCGATCCGCTTCAGTTCGTTGAACATGGCAAGAAAGTAAGCATGCTCAAGATTCATTGTTTTCGGGGAAACCTTCGAAACTCTGTTGGTACGAGCATAGTGCCCATCAAGCCTTTTAGCGCGGTATGCCGTGAACAGTTGCGCATTGAACTCTGTAGCCAGCGGGAACCCCATGCATTCTGCCGCCCAGGTCATAGCGTCTTTACGCTTTTGGCCGTTGCGCAAAGCCACGCCATGGCGTTCGTGCCACATCGTAATTAGGTCGATTAAAGTTCGTTTGTCTTTCCCTTCACCCAACCATGGTGCACTGTCTACCTTCTGTAGCGTATGGTTTTCAAATGCCAGGGCTTCCCCTTTTGTGGCAAATTTTTTACGTATTCGCTTCCCGCTCTTGCCATTGCTGCGGTTGACTGTGTAGAAGTCGGCGATCCATTCGCCATGAGGTGTTTTTCTTACTGGCATAAGCATTCACTTTTGAAATTAATTAACAACATTATTTCTTTTTTCTTTAACTAACTTGAGGTTTTCGAATTTAAAAATACAAATTGAGTTATCTTTTAAAGACAGCGCAAAAGCTTTATCTGCCATAACATCAATATATCTGTATTTGTCATTTTCGCTACTACTACATAAAGCATTTGATTCGACTAAATAAGTGTTTTCTCCCGCAAGGATTCTATCTCCTTCTAAGACACCCCGCGAAAGGAAAAAAACAGGCATAAAGCAAAGTATGCTATAAAAAAGAGCTTTGTTTTTGAAAGGAATATATGCCATTAACTCTTGATTTCTACATGTAGTAAAAAAAACAATCGAAGCCAATATCCAAGCAATGGCAGCATATCGAATCATTTTATTACCTGTAACAAGGTTGTATATTACACTCCCTAAAAAGAGGCATACCATTATGATTACGTAGCTATATCTTAAAATATAATCAAATTTCTCATGTTTTGACATTTCGGAGTATTTTGCAGATACGTCTGTTCGCGGACCGTTGTAGTTGTTCATCGCTACCTGAACGAGATACATAGCTAGCGCGATTATCATTGGCCATATTGCTGATTTAATGATATCAGAAACACCTATGTAATTTAGTATGTTGATATCAAAGCGTCCCCAAAAACCCCAAAGGTAGGATATGCTAATAAACAAGGCATACGCGGTAATCAAGGTACTATTCAGTACGGTTTTGTTTTCCATTCTGTCTATCCTTCAAAAATAAATTATCTTATTTGAAGTACTACCCGCCCAATTATTTTAATGTCGTCAATGCCACAATCAAAAGCCATACCAATACCGCTAACTCTTACTTGTTTAATAGGGATTCGTGTAAGAGTTCTAATACTATTTTTACCTTCAATTTCAACAAGCCATTCATCGTCGTAAACTTCGGAGAAGTCCTGCTCAATGATATATTGTTGAGAACCTTCGATTACACAGAGTGGGCTTTGGGGTAACGGTTTGCCGGGTAAAAAAGTAACTTTATCAAGCATTAAAAAGCCAGCGTCATATAATTTTCCATCAACTATTTTCTGGCGTGACATTTTCATAATGTCAAGCTCTTCATCATTGAATTTCTTTCCCTGACCCGTTGCAAGCCATTCAAGCGTAGCTCCAGTCTCTGCGATACATCTAACGACAATGTCAGAGGGGAAAAAATCCCTCTTATAACGGTTGGCCAAACTGCTGCTTGCGATATCAAGATGATTGGCCAAGGCTAGTTTTGATGTGAACCCATAAGCCTGAATGACCCGGTCAAGCACTTCTGATCCACCTTTTGAGAACTCCAGTTGTAGCTTCACGAAAATTTTACCTTGAATTGTAGCTCTGAGTGAGTTTACACTTCGAGCTGTAGCTTTAAGTGAATATTGCCCGTTACAGACCTGTATTGCCGTACAGGTTAACCTGTGGAGTTTGCCTTATGCGTCCTAACATTACAATCGTCATCCCAGAGCCATACCTGCCATTAGATGAGTACTGCCGCCGTACTGGCACTAACAAAGAAACAGCTAGGAACCTGATTGAATACGGGAAATTGCCTATTAAGCCGAAAGGAAAGCAGAAGAAAGGCCTGATTGAAGTCAACATGGCCGCGCTAACCATTCAGGCGTTAAGCGAATGCGATATTTCGCTTAACGCTTAATCCATCGTACGGATTAGGGAGAGGCAAACAATGTTTGATTATCAGACTTCTAAACATGCTCATTTTGATGCAGCTTGCCGAGCGTTTGCGCTGGCGCACAATCTGGAAGATGTAGCCGCTGCCGTTGGTATGCGTCCGCAGATTCTCCGAAATAAGTTGAATCCGGTTCAACCGCACCGGCTGACCTGCGATGAGCTTTTGGCTATCACCGATTATACCGAAGATGCGCGGTTACTGGATGGGATGCTGGGGCAGATTAACTGCCTACCGTCCGTTCCTATCAATAACGCCACTGAAGCCAACATGCAGTTTTGTGCGTTGAGCGCCACCGCAAATGTGGGGGCAATCGCTGGGGAAGCTGTATCAACTGAGCACATGACAGCGGCACGCCGCACACAAATTCTCGATCGTGCCCGTGATGCTATCCGTTCCCTTTCCGTCCTGGCTTACACCGTTGAAAGCCGTCTCCACTCTGCGCCGGTTCTCGCTGCTGCCGTCGATATCGTTACTACCAGCGCCAGCGGCATGATGTGAGGGATATCCATGAAAGCTTTTGTTACGTACCTGAAAAAAGAATCTCCAGCCATGCAGCTGCCCAGCGGGTCAACCGGATGGCTTGAGCTGCCAAACGGCCAGCGCTGGAACCCTGGCCACCAGTACAAATTCATTGCTCGCTCGTCACGTCGTCCATGGTGGTTTCGTTTGTTCGAGATTATCAGGGGGCGTTATGGCCATTAGCTCAAAACAGCAGGAGATAGGTCTTAAGTGGCTGGGGAATATCCGCCGCAAATACTGGAGCGAGAAAAGCGAGGCCGCCGAATGGTGGGAAAAATTAACACCAGAATGGCGCGGGGTTGTTTTGCATGCGGCCGCAGTTGCTTCCGGGCTGGACGTTTTCAAAGCCCACCTGTGTAAATGCTGTTGTTCTGAGTTATTCGAACGCCTGGACTACCGGGCAATGATTCAGCTGCGCCAGGGCATATCCAGGGCACGTTTGACGTTTGAAGGGTTCGGTAGTTTGAGTGACAGCGATTTTTCTAAGCGCAGCGCCAACCGCCAGGTGAAAAAGGCACATCCGATCCACAGCAGTAATGGCGTACAGATGATTATCGCGCCTCATATCGTTCATAAGATGCAACAGCAGGAGAATCATTAATGTCCATTATCTCTGTAAACGCCAAAGAACTGGGGCAGGAGCTTGCTGCGTGGGGTGTTCCGCATAATTACGCCATTCTCTTTCTGGAGAAAAGCACCGTTAAAAATGGCCGTGTGGCCTTACATCCATTTTTCTTTAATGACACCGAGCACATGACAAACAAGCGGCACTGGCTGGCCGTAAATGTTGCTTACTGGTGCTGTGTTTATCGTGAAGCGGTAAGCCCGTTCCAGCAGGTTGAAGCGCTGGCCGGTATTCGTTCCATGTATTACGTCGCGGGATCATTGGGTGCTGGCGAAATAAAAGCGCTGATCCAGGAGTGGTGGCGCAATACCTACGAGCTGCACAAAGTGCCAGCGCCGAGCTACTCAGCCGCACCCGTTACCGTCTCTTTCCACTAATTAACTGCCTGAATTTTTGGCTATCCCTGCGGTGGCCGGGGATTCTTTTGTCCTGAGGAAACCAAAATGCAAACAACACGCATGTTTTTACCCGTCAACCAATCCGGTACTGACCTGCTGGCAATGCTGGCAAAAGCTACTGAGGAAGGAAAAGCGGCCTCCGCCGATCTGTGTTCTGCCCGTCTGGATAAGCTGGCCGCATATGCCGCTAACGAAGGTTTAAGCGCTGCCGAAATTGTTGATCTGATCCGTGAAGAGGCTGCGGCCATTTGCAGTAAAGGCGGTGCAGCATGGCAGTAAAAACCCCTCTTAAATGGGTGGGCAGCAAAGTCCGCCTTATGCCGCAGCTGCGTGACCATTTGCCGGAAGGCAAACGCCTGGTTGAGCCGTTCGCGGGTTCGTGCGCCGTCATGATGAACACGGACTATGACGAATACCTGATTGCTGATCTGAACCCGGATTTAGTCAATCTGTATAAGGTCATGGCCTACCATACCGACGCGTTTCTTGTGGAGCTTGAAACCCTGTTTTCTGCCGGGGCGTTGGGTGAACAGGAGAGCCGCGCTATTTTTTACTATGCCGTCCGGGACGCGTTCAATTTGTCCGGAAAGGGGCATGGAGCGGAAAGCGTTGAAGCCGCTGCCCGTTTCATGTACCTGAACCGCCACTGCTTTAACGGGCTTTGCCGTTACAACCGCCGTGGCCAGTTCAATGTCCCATTCGGGAAGTACAAGAAAAACTATTTCCCACTAAAAGAAATCCGTGCATTTGCTGAAAAGGCGAAGCGCGCGACGTTCATCACCGCACATTACTCTGAAACGCTGGCGCTGGTTAGTGCCGGGGATGTGGTCTATTGCGATCCACCGTACCTGACGGAATCAGGCAATTTCACCTCATACACAGAAAGCGGCTTTTCACATCTTGATCAGGGGCGACTGGCCAGAAAGCTACGCCGCCTTACTGAGAACGGCGTGAGTGTTGTTGCGTCAAATAGCGATCTGGAGATGGTGCATTACCTTTACGCCGGATTTGAGGCAGTGAAGGTCAACGCGCCCCGCAGTGTTGGTGCCGCAGCTGCAAGCCAGAAAACTGCCGCAGAGCTGATCCTGAAATCCCCGTCAGTTGCAAAGGCTCGTGCATGACGCTCGTTGCTAATGGCCAACATCACGCCGTCGATATCTGGCGGCGTGATACCTTTGCGCCCGGAACGCCAGCGAACGCGACGATCACAGAGCGCCGTTTGTGGGCAGTTAACCCACAGGACTACGAATGGCGTTCACAGTTTCTTCACGAGATACCGGACTGGTTAGCCGGGTATTTTGGCAACCGTTACGAAAAGCTGTTTGCTGGCCGTGACGGCCGCCGCCGTGCCAATACATTCCTGCGCAAAACTATCGGTGAGAATGTATTGCCACGTCTGCGGAAAGTGGCTGCGCGTTACCAGCTGGCCGCTGATGTAAGCGATCTCCCATTCGGAAAGTCATTGCAGCGCTTGCCGTCGCTTGACCGCACCGATCTCAAAAAGCTGTCTGGCCAGATATCTGGCTGGATCGCTCAGATGTTTTATGACTTCACCGACACGCTGAAGGGAAAACCAAAAGACGAAAGGGAAATGCGCCAGCGCACGCTGAAGGCTTACCGCAACCTTTGTTCGCTTTCCCTCATGCTGAACAATCAGCCGCCGTACTGGGCAGAGCATGAAGCCAATGAAGGCCATCTGGAAACCCGAAAGGCGGAGTCCGGTATTTTGCGTCTCATGGCGCCGGAATGGTGGTATCAGCGCCTGAAGCGTGCCCGTGATCTGCAACGTGAACATCTGGCCATCGCCGTTGGCCAGGTGCAGAAATCTGCCAGCGCCTACGTATCACGTAAAACCCTGGGCGAATGGATAGAGCAGAAAAAACGAAATCTGGAGTTCTTCAAAAACTTTGATCTGATGGACGAAGAGGGCAACCGTATTGCGCTGGACAGCATGGTACACCGCAGCGTTGCTAACCCGGCCATTCGTCGCTGTGAACTGATGGTGCGTATGCGCGGGTTTGAAGATATCGCCAATGAACAGGGGCTGGCTGGCGAGTTTTATACAATCACTGCGCCTTCCCGTTATCACGCGGTACACAGCAAGGGCGGCTTTGTGTCTCAGTGGAACGGATTAAGCCCACGGGACACGCAGCGTTATCTATGCAACGTCTGGGCAAAAGCACGCGCGGCGATCTCCCGTGCCGGTATTCATGTTTTTGGTTTTCGCGTGGTGGAGCCTCACCACGACGGGACACCGCACTGGCATATGCTGCTGTTCATGCGTTCGCAAGACGTTGAGGCGGTGCGGGATATTCTTTGCTATCACGCCAGGATTGCCGATTCAGAAGAGCTTCAAACACCCAACGCACTTAAGGCGCGTTTTCATGTTGAACCTATTGATCCCGCTAAAGGGTCTGCCACGGGCTATATCGCTAAATACATCTCAAAAAATATCGACGGCTTTGCGCTCGATGGCGAACAGGATGAAGAAACCGGGGAAAACCTGCGTGATATGGCCAAATCCGTATCAGCCTGGGCATCCCGCTGGCGTATTCGTCAGTTTCAGCAAATTGGTGGTGCGCCAGTGACTGTCTGGCGGGAGCTGCGCCGCCTGGGCGATCAGCGCCTGACTGATAGCCGCATGGATGCGGTGCTGGCGGCGGCAGATGTTGGGGACTGGGCTGCCTATACCCAGTTGCAGGGTGGCGCACTGGTTGCGCGTTGTGATCTAGTTGTTCGTCTGGCGTATGAAATCACAGAGCAGGGTAACGAGTACGCCGAAGATGTTCAGCGTGTGCAGGGTATCTATTCGCCTTTGATCCCGGATTCGGAAGTATGCACCCGTCTGGTCAAGTGGCAGAAGGTTGCGAAGTTGGCCGAAGCGCCAGCGGAGGCGGGTTTTTCTGGCGGCAGCGCCGCCCCTTGGAGTTCTGTCAATAACTGTACGGAGGGTGGAACCCGGAGACGGTTAAAACTGGAACTGAACCAGCGAGGTTTTGCCGGAACGGATGACGAAATCGGCATTCTCAGGCGCGGCGGTGGTCTTAAATTTGGCCGTTCTGCCCTGATTTACAGACAGGGGCGGTTGCAGGAGAAGCGGAATAATCCGGAAGAGGAACAATGGCCAGGCTGGCAGTGATGGCCTGTAAGTGTGTGATATTTAATAGCAAAGTCATTACTTGAAAGAATAATTATTTCACATATCGTGCTTTTAGGTGTACTGTATGTTCGTACAGTATTTTGTGATTTTGTGGAGGCTGCATGGATATCTTAGAGGCATCAGTAAAGCTGGAGCGCATCGAACTGCTGGCAAAAATAGCCCATGCAAGTGAAATGAGCTCGAAGGAAAAAACTATTGCCTTAACATGGATCGGTGAGATTGCTGAAGAAATGCGATGCGTGGTCAGGGGGGAAATAAAACCCCCCCGGAGCGGGGGCGTTTCAGGCGGCGGGTGCAGCCTTCAATAAATCCAGTGCCATTTGTTTTTGGTCGGGTGACAGGTTTTTGAGCAATGTTTGCACCAGTGCGTCACCCGTTTTAGCGCTGGGGCTGAGGGTGTGGGAAAACGTCAAATTCATAACAAAGGTGTGCCCACACTCCACATCAGCACAGGCGCAGTAAATATCTGCAATCTGGCGGTGTTTCCGGTTGGTCTTGCGAATCACAGCCTTTGAGCCACATTCAGGGCATTCAATCTTCAGGACTCTCATATTCCGCTCTCCAGCTGTGAAATAATGCCTGGATTTTAGCCTTTTTTGTCTCATGCTGCACCCTTCTCCGTTGTTTCCATTGCAAAATTCAGATGCAGGTGGCGCGGGATTTCCGGATCGCTGTTGATGGCCATCGCCAGGCGGCGCTGAATGGGCAAGACTTCATTCTTTTTGTAGGTGCGTTCCACCTTTTCCGGGTCGCCCAGTCCGGCAGTGTTCTGCGGAACGATACCCGCCAGCCCGGCCGGGAAGCGGTGCGCGTTCAGAATGTCCTGGGCGCTGATGTTCTTCACGCTCGCAAACTCATCTTTGGCCGAAATATCCCCCATCTCAATAAACTTGATCGCGTCCCCGTCGCCGCCAGGGATGTTTACTAGGATGGTGGAGAAGTTGCCGATCCCCTTGCTGTCCCGCAGCTGCTGTTCAATCTCCTCCTCCATTTCGTCCGTCATGCTGGGGTCACGGGTATACAGAATGCCGCCCGTGTGTGCGCCGTTGTGGTAGTAGCGACGGCGGAAAATGACCGCCTCACTGTTCAGCAGGGCAGAATGAACGCCGCCGATGTAGTCCGGCAGACCATAGATGTGCTGCTGCGGGTCATACATCTTGATGAAAATGATATCGTCAGGCGGGAACGCCAGCGGCTCACCTTCCTGTAAAACCACGTAATCCCCTGGCACAGTCTCCGCGTTTTCTTTCTCCTTACGGCGGCGCAGGTAAAGCCCCGGAAGTGGCTGAAGTCCGATCACATCGCCCCAGCCATTACGGACTTTGGCCAAGGCTATATCCCCGAAAGTCAGGTAATCAAACACAGCGGCTTCGAGCTCGTCGAACGTCAGGCCGCCGCCCTGATAGTCCGCCGTGACCATGTTTTTACGGGCGTGGATAATCCCGCCGTGCTGGCCGTTCAGGTTGATAAGCTGCGCCAGCGCCAGGCGGTCAATCGGCTGGGTGTAGTGATCGGCGGCGTTGTCGTACCAGATTTCCCGGTAATCGGTTCCGGTTGTCAGTACCGGTTCCGGCTTGCCGAAGCTGATAATGCTCATTTTTTTGGATTTGTCACCGCGCTTCTCGCGTTTCACAAAGCGTTTCTTTTTGCTCATGCTGCCTGTTTCCTTACACCCCAGCGGGATTTTGGTTTGTTTTCGTAGTTAAGTGGCTCGTTATGCAGGGCGTGGGTAATTGCCCAGAATGCCTCTGCGTGGCCAGTGTCCTGGCTGCGATCTGCAACGAAGGTCATGGCGTTACCGCTTTGCGTGGTGGTACGCCGCACGGACATAAAGCTGGCGGGGATTTCCTTCAGGTTTTTGTCCCACTCGATACGCTGGCTTTCCACCACGTCCGCGGCTTTCAGTACCAGCTGGTTTTTGGTGTTCATGTCATAGCGAATCGGCACAACAACCTTCATGGCAAAGTGCTGGATGTTGTCAAAAACACCCTGGCCGATCCCGGTTACATCCACCCCCAGAAAAGTGAAGTTGTACTGGTCGAACAGTTTTTCGATCTGCTTTGCCTGGTAGCGGAAGTTCATGCCCTTCCAGTAAATCACCTTCAGCACGCGGAATTTTTCAACGGCGAACATCGGCGGGGCGACAATCACGAAACACGACAAATCGCCGCTGCGTGCCGGGTCAAAGCCGCCCCAGACTGGCCTGTCTCCAAACGGCCGTTTTGCATCCGGGTTATGATCCTGCCAGGTGTCCACCTCCACGCCGCACGCTTCCAGATCGGAAAAGCTGAAAACGGAATCCTTGCTGTCCACGAACACGCACATATAAAGCATGTCGAATGTGGCGGTGTTGTAGCGATTGCGCAGCTTCTCGATGTTGGCCAGGTTGAAGCCGCCCGCAATGGCATCCTCCATTGTGATGACGTATCGCCACTGGCCATCCGGGCAGAGCCGGCCGCCGTCCCGCATTTCATCAAACAGCGGAAATTTTATGGCGGCGCGTTTCTTGCTGCCCTGTTTCCACTCTTCACCCGTCCAGAACGGGTACGCCTGGTGTGTTTTGGCTGATGGCGTGGAAAAATAGGTGGTACGCCATTTGTCATGGGTGGCCATCGCGCTGGCCACCTCGTTCAGTTTTGCGAAGTTGGGAACCCAGAAATATTCGTCACAGTAAAGATGGCCACTGTATGACTGGGCGGTGTTTTTGTTGGTAGACAGGAAGCGCAGCTCTGCGCCGTTGCTTAAGCGGATCGGGTTCCCGGTCAGCGTGATACCAAAATACTGCTCTGCAATGTTGACGATGTAAGACCGGAACACTTCCGCCTGGGCTTTGGACGCGGACAGGAAGATTTGTGGATCGCCCGTCATTACCGCATTTTCGAACGCCTCAAACGCAAAGTACCAGGTTGCACCGATCTGGCGGCTTTTCAGGATGTTCCTGACCAGCTGGCCGATGTTGCGGCGCAGGTGTTTCTGATATTCGAAAAGATGCTCATCCGCCCAGGTGTCAAAATCATCCTGAGTCAGTGACGAGATATCGTTTTTCTTGTACTTGCGTTTGCTGCGGGGTTCGTCCTCGCTATCCCCTCGCGCAGCTGCTTGCCGTTCTCCCTTGCTGCTGGCCAGCTTTTCTTTATGTTTATTGCTCTGGGCACGCAGCTTTGTGGCGTGAGCAATAAGCAAATCCATTTCTTTTAAATCCAGATCCGTTTTATTGTCACGCCCGGCTAACAGCTGGTAACGGCGTTCAATTGCCTCCTCTGTGCTTTCAAAACTGAGCAGGTCAGCCCATTTATATTTTTCCGCCCAGTAGTAAACGATCCGCGCATTCGGCAGATTTAATTCTGATGCAATTTCTTTCGGCGTGTAGCGGCGCAGGTAAAGAGCGCGGACAACGCCTTTTAATTCGTCTGAGTATTTAGCCATAGATTTAATTATGCCGTGGTGCTGATGAAAAAACGGCGGGGTTAATTCGGGGCTGTTCGGTAATGGCTTATAACCGAACTGTTCAGAATAAAGCGTAATGCGGGGAAGTGTTTAATTAGCAATAATCAAATCCACAGCAAGGGAAACAGTTAATCGACAGAGGGGGAAATATGTGTCGCATTTAAAAACTGGCTGGCTGTGTGTTGCTACTGAAGGCGATACGGTTGATGGACGGGTGCTGGAACGGCAATGGATTATCGACATGGGGGAAACCTATGACCCTAAACATTACGCCGCATTACTCTGGCCGGAACATGAGCGCTACGCCGGAAACTTTGGTGAGGTGCTGGAAGCGATGTGGCAGGACGGTGATGACGGGCTGGCGCGGCTGTATGTCAGTCTGTGCCCGAATAAGCGCCTGATTTATGCAAACGACGAAGGCCAGCTGCTTTATTTCTCTGTAGAGCCGGAGCTGAACTGGCGCGGAGGGGATCGTACATATCTGAAGGGGCTGGCTGTTACTGACAACCCGGCAAGTGTGGGAACTACACGGCTGCGCTTTAGTCGGCGCAAATTAAACAAACAGGGATATTACAGTTGTGTGATTTCCCGTAACGGTAAAATTACGCAGGAAGGGAAGATGAAAAACTGGCAAAAATTGTTTGGTATTAAGCCGAAATTTGAAGATGAAAATTCGCAGGACGATCCACCTGCTGATGATAAATTGCAGGCGCTGGCAAGTGCTCTGAACGATCTGGAAGCGCGTGTGGGTGCAATTGAAACCCAGCTTAATTCCGTGCAGGACGATGTGGACACTATTACTGAAGTAGTGGACACGGAAGAGTTTGCCGCTATTCGTGATAATGCAAAAGAGATTGTTACCCGCTTTAATGATTTGGGTAACAAAGGCGGCAAACGTAAAGAGCGTCAGATGCCGTCTAAATCCGGTCAGTTTAAATACCTGTAATTAACCGCAACGCGAATAAGCAAAACATTTTTATTATCGCTTAATTGCGAGGGAGTCTTATGTTACTGAATAACCGTGCGCGGGATTTACTGGACAATTATACGGCGGGTATGGCGCAGCATTTTGGCACGCAAAACCCTGGTCGTTATTTTTCGCTAAATGACCCGCAGGAAACCGCGCTGCGTCTGGCCATGCTGGAGTCAGTCGAGTTTCTGAACTGGATCACCACGCTGGACGTTGACCAGCTGAGTGGCCAGGTCGTTAACGTGGGGGCGTCTGTGCTTCACACCGGGCGCAGTGAAACAGGACGTTTCGTCCGCCAGGTGGGTGTTGATGGCAATACCTATTCACTGGTTGAAACGGACAGCTGTGCGGCGCTGCGCTGGGATCTGCTTTCCGTCTGGGCGAACGCCGGAAAGGAAGAAAACGAGTTTTACAACCTGGTGCAGACCTTCAGCACTCAGGCGTTTGCGATGGACATGCTGCGTATCGGCTTTAACGGTACACACCGCGCCAAAACCACAGACCCGATCGCCAATCCGAACGGCGAAGATGTGAACATTGGCTGGCATGAAATCATGAAAACGATGCTGGGTGGCAAGCAAATCATGACCGATCCGGTGGTGCTCGATCAGGCGGGTGATTATAAATCGCTGGATGCGATGGCCTCCGATCTGATTAACGCCAAAATCCCGGCACAGTTCCGCAATGACCCGCGCCTGGTGGTGCTGGTAGGTGCTGACCTGGTGGCTGCTGAACAGTACCGCTTGTTCCAGGCTGCTGACCGCCCAACGGAAAAAATCGCGGCGCAGCTGCTGGGTAACACCATCGCTGGCCGTCAGGCGATTATCCCGCCGTTCATGCCGGGCAAACGCATGGTGGTAACGCCGCTTTCCAACCTGCACATCTACACCCAGCGTAATACGCGCCAGCGTAAAGCCCGGTTTGAAGATGACCGCAAGCAGTTTGAGAACAGCTATCTGCGTAACGAAGGCTACGCGATCGAGGTGCCGGAGCTGTACGCGGCGATTGATGAAGATGCAGTGACGATCGGCAAGCCGTCTGAGCCAGTGGAGGGTTAATCAATGTCTCTTTCACCCGCGCAGCGTCATAACCAGCGCATTGCGATGGAACAAAAGCTAAAGCAAAGCCTGGCCGTTGGCACCACGGAAAGCATGCACCTGCTGATTAAGGCACTGGAAACAGACGTGGAGCAGGTGCGAAGCCTGCCGCTGATTGCAGATCGCGTTGAGCATAAGCGCAGTGTGCTGCTTCCGAAATGGGTTCCGACTGTGGAAGCGTATCTGGCCAGCGGCCAGGTATATGCCAATCCGGTTCTGGCGTGGTGCGTGATCTGGCTGTTTGACGTGGGCGATCTGGATAAGGCGCTGGAGTGGGCTGATATCGCTATTGCCCAGCAACAGGCCACGCCGGAACGGCTGCGCAGCAATTTCCCGACGTTCGTGGCCGATACGATGCTGGCCTGGGCGGAGGAGTCTGCCGGGCGCGGGGAAAGCATTGAGCCGTATTTCTCACGCACGTTTGAGAACGTGGCCACCAGGTGGCGGCTGCATGAGCAGATAACAGCGAAATGGTTCAAGTTCGCCGGGTTGCAGCTGCTGCGCGGTGAGGATGGTCAGAAAACAGCGGCGGGTGTGGATGATGTGGAAACACTTCAGAAAGCCGATCAGCTGCTGGCCTCCGCTGAACAGTATTACTCAAAAATCGGCGTTAGAACGCAGCGGCAGACTATTGCCGCACGCATCCGAAAACTGACGCAGGGTTAAAGACTACCGCAAGCCAGGCGGGCGCGGTGGAGGGCAGAAACACGATGTGAAGCTGCGCCGTGGAAACCGGACAGCCCGCCTATTTTTTCGGGGGTTCCATGTTTAGTGGAAAGCCGCTTGATTATCAGGATGAGCCGCTAAAAAACGAAGGGTTCTGGCCAGACCTGAACCTGAAAGACTTTCAGGCACAGCGAGCGATCCCGGCTGATGTTGACGCGGACACCGTTGCCCAGGCGCTGCTGGCGGCTGTGGCGGAGGTGAATGCGGAGCTGGAAAAAGTGGAAGCCAGCTGGAAGGCAAGGGGGATTCTGAGCGCAGAGGACGCGCCGGGGGCAAGGATGGGGGAATTAAATGCCCTTTGTGCGCAGTACATAAAGGCGGTTTTCGCCAGAGCAAAAGCGGACTTGTTGGGAGAGTTCGCCACGGTTGGACGGCGCGATTCTCACCCCGGGCAGGAAAGCACGGAAACCCGCGCCGGGTTGCTGACTGAAGCCTCTGTGGTGATCCGACGCATAAAGGGACTGAAACGGGCAACGGTGAAAAAGGTATGAAACAGACACAGCTTGAAAATCTGACGGCGTTCTTTACCGACAACGTGCCAGCCCGTGCGATGCAGTCATTTGGCAGCGTAGTGGATGAAATGGAGTTCGTTCCGGCTGCAAAGGATATGGGGCTGGGGCAGTACCGTCAGGCGGTGATCCGCTATGACGCGGTACTGAGCTGGGAGCGTTTCCCGTATCGCCTGTGTCCGCCGCAGCTGCTTATGTCCCTGATGGCTGCCTGGCTCGATGAGGCAGACCGGGAGTTACTGGACGAAATCGGGGTAACTGAGGCCGATCCGCAGTGGGATGTGTCAGTGGCCGATGAAGAAACCGCCGATATCGTTCTGACGGTTCCTATGGCGGAAGAGCTGGTGATCCGTGAGGACGAAAAGGGGCGAATCCCCTGGCAGGGTAAACGCTGGTCGCTGGTTGAGCCGGAAATCTGGACGGCGCTGACAGCAACGATTTACGGCGTGGATGAATCCGGTGCGCCTGTGGGTGATGTGCCGTGATTGCCGGAGGGGAGCTTAACAAGCGCCAGCTGGCGGAGCTGCAAAAGGCGCTGACCAGCATGGAGCTACCGCCCAAAAAACGGCAGCGGCTGCTGTGGCGAATGGCGAAATACGGCGTGATTGCCGCAGCTAAACGCAACGTGCGGAACCAGGAAACGCCGGAAGGGGGAGCCTGGGCAGGACGCAAAACAAAGCGCAAAGGAAAGATGCTGCGCAACATGCCGAAACTGCTGCATATCCGTGAAATGCCTGAAATTCAGGCCGTGCGGATCTACTTGCAGGGCGGCGGCTACCGGAACGGGGAAACGCCTGTACCCGCTGGCACGGTTGGCTATTCGCAGCAAAACGGCATGCGCGTCCGGGTAAGTCGCGCCAGCCAGCCAGGGAAGGCACAGCCAGGCAAGATGGCCACTGCTGCGCAGGGAAAAAAACTGCGTGCGCTGGGCTACCGGGTGCGCCGGGGGAAGCGCTGGAAGAAGCCCACTGTCCGGGAAATAACCAGCGAAATGCCATATGCACAGGCAGGGTTGCTTATCCGGAAGTTAAGCGGCAAGGCCGTAAAAACGAGCTGGACTATCGATCTCCCTTCCCGCGTATTTCTGGGAATGGGTGATGAAGACTTTAACAAGGCGCTGGCACGCCAGCTTCAGGCCATTGGCTTTGGCTGGGATGTAAATGCGCAGGATATCAGGGGGAGAACATGACCTGGCCAAATGTGACCGTTAACCAGGTAAATCAGCTACTGGGCGAAACCAATGAGGTGGAACGCGCGGTGCTGTTTATCGGTACGGGAACCAAAAATACAGGCAAGACCATGGCTGTGAACACTCAGAGCGATTTTGATGCGCTACTGGGTGAGGCTGACAGTCAGTTAAAAAGTGACGTGCTGGCGGCGGTGTCGAATGCTGGCCAGAACTGGTGGGGGTTCGTTCATGTGCTGGCTGCTGACAGTGAGCCGGACGCATGGTTTAAAGCGGTGCTGGCCGCGCAGGTGTCGTGCTCGGTTGAAGGCGTGGTGCTGAGTAATGACATTTCAACGAAGGCGGAAATTAATCAGGCCATTAAGCTGCGTGCGGATCTGATTGCGAAGTATGGCCGCTGGGTATGGTTCATTCTGGCCACGCAGGGAATGCAGGACGAAGAGGGACAGGCGGACTATCTCACCAGAATGTCCACGCTTCAGGCTGGCATTGCGGAAAAAGCCGTGCAGCTGGTTCCCCGTCTCTGGGGCAATGAACCGGGCGTACTGGCTGGCCGCCTGTGCAGTCGTGCTGTAACCGTGGCGGACAGTCCGGCGCGTGTCAAAACGGGTGCGCTGGTAAGCCTGGGCAGTGATGAACTGCCGCTGGACGGGGCGGGGGAAGTGCTTGAGCTGGCCACGCTTCAGGCGCTGGAGGCGCAGCGCTTCAGCGTGCCGATGTGGTATCCGGACTATGACGGTTTTTACTGGTCTGACGGCCGCACGCTGGATGTTGAGGGCGGGGATTATCAGTCCATTGAAACGCTGCGCGTTGCCGATAAAGCCGCACGCCGGGTGCGTCTGCTGGCCATCGGCAAAATTGCAGATCGTTCGCTTAACAGCACGCCGGGCAGCATTGCCGCGCACCAGACGCTGTTTGCGAAACCGCTGCGAGAAATGTCCACAGCAGCGAATATCAATGGCGTGTCGTTCCCTGGCGAGGTGAAGCCGCCGCAGGATGGCGATGTGACCATTGTCTGGAAAAACAAAAAGGCGGTGGAGATTTACATTGTGGTGCGCACCTGGGAAGTGCCGCTGCAAATCACCATTAGTCTGTTACTGGATGCCAGCCTGGAGGCCGCCGCATGAGTAAGCGTATTTCGGGAATGTCGTTTGATTCTTATGTTGACGGTGATCTGATCCACATCGAGAAAATTTCTCTCGATATCACGGACAACAGCGCGGCAGCGCAGACCCGTGGCGTGCCGGATGGCCACGTTGATGGTGATGTGGCCGCAGAGGGTGAGATTGAAGTCAGTTCCAAGGTGTTGAGCGTACTGACGGCAAAAGCGCGATCGGCGGGTTCATGGCGCGGTATTGAGCCCGTGGATTTCCTCTTCTATGCCAAAGCGGGGAGTGAGGAAGTGAAGGTGGAGACGTTCGGCTGCAAGCTCCAGCTGAGTAACCTGCTGGATATCGATCCGAAGGGCGGCAGCGTGTCCACGCACAAAATCAAATATTTTGTGACCAGTCCGAAGTTCGTAAACATCAACGGCGTGCCATATCTGGAAGCGGCAGCCACGGAAAACCTGATCGGTTAAGGGGCAGGGATGCAGGAGTATGAAAAAGGGTTTATCGCGCTGGCTCTGATGGGGGCACTGATTGCCCTGGGCAAAATGCTTAACAGTGACGAGCCGATCACGTTACGCCTGGTTCTGGGGCGCGTCATTGTCGGCAGCGCCTTATCGCTGGCCGCAGGGGTTGCGCTCTACTTTGTGCCGGACATTCACCCTCTGGCGCTTGCCGGAATTGGTTCTGCGCTGGGTATTCTGGGGCTTAACGGTGTAGAAGCCTGGCTGCGTAAAAAAGGGATTAACTTTCTGGGTAAAGGAGTGGGGAAATGACGTTAAGCGAGAAACAGCAGCTGTTTACCGTAAAGGTGGCCAGTCTGATCCACTGGGCTGAAGAGCACGGCTATCGCCTGACATTTGGCGAGGCGTACCGCACGCCGGAACAGGCCGCGCTGAACGCTAAAAAGGGCAGCGGCATCACTAACAGTTTGCATACCCAGCGCCTGGCCGTGGACTTTAATCTGTTCGTGAATGGCCAGTACAAAACAGACACCGCCGATTATCTCCCGCTGGGTGAGTACTGGGAATCGCTGGGCGGTACGTGGGGCGGGCGCTTCAAATCCCGTCCGGACGGTAATCACTTCAGCCTGGAACATAACGGGGTGCGCTGATGACAAACGGCCAGTGGCTGGTAGTGGTTGCGCTGGCATTTGTCTGGGGCTGGCTGTCCTCTGACTGGCGGCGTGACAGTCTGGAGCTGGCAATCAACTCCGCCGCGCAGGTTGCGGGTAACAAGTCCCAAAAGGCGATGCTGGAGATAGCCAGCGAATCCGCCAGGGGGCTGGAAGATAAACTGGAGGCGCTGGAGAGTGGCAGACCGAAGGAAATCAGGACGGAAATTCTTAAGCCGGTATTCACTAATGTTTGCGTGTCTGATGAATTTATCCGGATGTATAACGCAACCGTCGAAAATACCGAACGTACCCTATCAGGAAAACCTGAAGCGCAAATGCCCAACGGAAAATCTTCCGCGCATTAAAGGTAATACCGGGGCGGATATTGCTGCCCCTGCTGTTGAATATCAGGATTTATATTCTGTGTGTGCGGCGCGTCATAACGCGCTGATTGACGAAATAAATAAACGAGAGAGCTTTTAAATGGAACAGAAAATTGCACTGGTTGTATGTGGTAAAGAACTTGTTTTTGCACCGAACCAGACCGCCTATAACAAATTCATTAATGAAATGGCAATGGATAACAAAGTTGCCCCGGCGCATAACTATCTGACCCGCATTGTGGAGCCAGAAAGTAAGGATGCGCTCATTGAGGTATTAAAACGTCCCGGTGCGGCGTTGCAGCTAACGGGTAAGGTAAATGATATTTACGCGCCTGAGCTGGAAATTGAAGTAAAAAACTGACAAAGCGAGTCCGGGCGATAGAGAAAAACGGACTCGATCAGTATTTAATTTTACGCCGCCACTATTTACCCCACGGGGAAGATTCCATTGATGATATCGCTGCCGCTGTCTGGCTGGATAATCGTTACTGGGAATATATGCGTATTGCCACGGCAAACGGAATAAGCACTGCTTTTAAAGGCACTGAATGAAACAGTTAGATTTTACATTAAGCCTGATCGATAAATTGTCCCGCCCGTTAAAACAGGTGCAGAACAATGTGACCGGCTTTGCGGATAAATCAAAAGCAGCGTTTATGCGTATTGGCGGCGGCGTGCTGGCGCTGGCCGGAACGGGGATGGCCATTAAAGGCGCGTTGTCTCCGGCCATTGAAATGTATGACGCGCTGAATGATGCGGCTGCAAAAGGAATTGACAGTACCGCGCTTAAAACAGTTCAGCGTGATGCGCTGACGTTCAGTACCACATACGGAGCCAGCACGGTGGAGTTTGTTAAATCCACGGAGGAAATCAACGCTGCCATCGCCGGGCTCACGGGCAATGAGCTGCCGAAAGTGACTAAGGTTGCCAACGTCCTGGCGTTTGCCATGAAATCAACCGCTGCGGAAACGTCGGAATTCATGGGGCAAATGTTCGGTAACTTTTCCTCTGATGCCGCACGCCTGGGAAAAGTGCAGTTTGCTGAACAGCTGGCCGGAAAAATGGTTTTCATGCGCAAAACGTTCGGCACGGAAATGGCCACTATCAAAGACCTGATGGAAGGTGCGCGCGGCGTGGGAACCAACTACGGCGTCGGGCTGGATGAACAGCTGGCCGTGCTGGGACAGCTGAGCCGCACCCTGGGAACGGAAGCGAGCAGCGCCTATGAGGGCTTTATGACGGGCGCAATTGATGGCGCTAAAAAGCTGGGGCTGTCCTTCACTGATGCAACCGGAAAAATGCTTTCCATGCCTGAAATGCTGGCGAAGCTACAGGGAAAATATGGCAAGAGCCTGGAAGGGAACCTGAAGGCACAGGCGGAGCTGGATGAAGCCTTTGGGGACAGTTCGGCGGTGGTTAAGCAGTTGTATGGAAACGTGGCATTACTTCAGCGAAATATCACCGAGCTGGGCGGCGCTGACGGGCTGAAACGTACCCAGGAAATGGCAACCAAAATGGTGAAACCGTGGGATCGCTTCATCGCGATCCTGACGGCCATTAAAACCGTTATTGGCCTGACGCTGATCCCGGTGCTTTATCCGCTGCTGAATCGCCTGGCAAATATGGGGCAGACCTTTGCTCGCTGGATGCAGCTGTTTCCCAATATCGCGCGGGTAGTGGGTTATGCCGCGATGGCACTGCTGGGCTTTGCAGCTGTAGGTGCTGTGACCAATATCGTTATGGGCGTTTCCTCGTTTGTAATGGGGGGACTGCGTGGGCTCTGGAAAGCCCTTACATCGGTAACGAAGATTTACACCGCTACAATCTGGCTGGCGCAAAAGGCGGTGCTTATCTGGAATATTACGCTGGGTGCGCTGCGCGGAATACTGCTGGCGGTTCGAATGGCAGCGATTTTGGCCGGGGTTGGTATTAATTTTATGAGCTGGCCTATTCTCCTGATTATTGGTGCTTTAGCTCTGCTTGCCGTTGGTTGCTATCTCCTGATTAAACACTGGGATGCGATCAAAGCTGCGGTAATGAATACGGAAGCCTTTACTACCGTCGCCGCTGTAGTGGAATGGCTGGGGGGGGTATTTTCCAGCGTCTGGCAGTATATCAGTGAGGGATGGGATAATTTTATTGCGTTACTCAAAGGTTTTTCACCTTCTGAGGCATTAAGCGGAATGGCAAGCGGTATTATCACGATGTTTGATAATGTCTGGAAAACCATTAAAGGAAGCTTTCAGAAGTCGTGGGGATGGATTGTTGGGAAATTAAATAAAATCCCCGGCGTTAATATTTCTTTAGGAACTGAAGCGCAACAGTTACCGCAAAATACATTATTGCCTGAGCCACCCTCTGTGATTTCTCCTAATACTCTTTTAACGGGTGGTGAGCTTAAAGGGATTGAACGAGGCGGAATCAGTAAAACCATAAACAGTAATACCAAATCTGTGACGGACAACAGCCGGAAAATTGGAACGGTAAATATTTATCCGAAAGAGACGCTTTCACCGGGACAATTGCAGGAGTGGCAGGAGCTAAACGCATGAGTGAATTGCTTTACATCGATCTGCTGATTGAAAACGGTAATTTCGTACTGAATACCGGGAAAGAGCCGGAACTGTGTAATAACAGAAAAAGTATCGGGCAGGACATTATTCACAGCATTCTGGAAAGTGGGCTGGCCACGCAATTAATTGGTGAGCGCAGCCCGACTTTACGCGCCGATATCTTCACGCAGCTGGAGCTGCTGATTGAAGAGGATGAACGGATTGTGCCTGGCACGGTGGAGGTCAGCGAAGAAAACCAGAAGCGTTTATGGGTAACGGCCAGCACGTACGACTTTGGCGGAATATCGGCACAGGTGGATTTATGACGGAAAAGCCGCAGGTTGATTTTGAAGAGGTAGTGAAGTCCAGCGGGATGCCCGTGACTGAAGAGGCTGTGCGCACCCGTTTTAATGCGATTGCAGCCCAGGAAGGGCTCATTACTAACACGTCGCGCATGTCGCCATTCTGGCGACTCATTACCGCGATTGTGACCGCGCCAGTGATGTGGCTTAAGGACGCGCTGGTTTCTGTAGTCATGGTCAATATGTTTGTGGCCACGGCGGGTGGGCAGATGCTGCGCCTGTTGGCCTGGGCGGTGAACGTTACGGCTAAACCCGCCAGCGCGGCGGAAGGGGTGATCCGATTCTACAAAGAGGATGTAAACCAGTCCGTCACCGTGAAGGCCGGGACGGTTATTCAGACTGAAAGGATTAACGGCAAAATTTACGCCGTGGCAACCGTAGCTGATGTGGTGATCCCGTCCGGCACGGCCAGCGCTTTGCTTGCCGTCAAAGCTACGGGAACAGGCGGCGCGTACAACCTCGCGCCGGGTTATTTTCGCATTTTGCCCGTGGCCGTGGATGGCATCAGCCATGTAGCCAGTGAAGAGGACTGGCTGACAGTACCGGGCGCGGATGAGGAAAGCGATGATGAACTGCGTGAGCGTTGCCGCAATCAGTTCAACCTGGTGGGGAACTACCACACGGATGCAGTTTACCGTTCGATGATTGCCAGTGTGGCAGGGCTGAGTATTGATCGCATCTTCTTTCTTCACGATGCGCCGCGTGGGCCAGGTACGGCGAACGCGTATTTATTGCTGGATAGCGGGGTAACGTCCGAGCCGTTTATTGAGGCGGTAAATGACTATATCAACACGCAAGGACACCACGGCCACGGGGATGATATGCAGTGTTTTGCCATGCCGGAAACCCGGCACGATCTGAGCGTTACGGTTTATGTCAGGAGCCTGGGCAACCTTGAACCGGAACAGCAGGACACGCTGAAAAAAGGGATTGAAAACCTGATCCGCTGTGCTTTCAGGGAAAACACGGATTACGACGTGAAAAAGACGTGGCCTTATTCCCGGTTTTCATTCTCTCAGCTGGGGCGGGAGATTCATAAAACCTTTTCTGATGCGGATTCGGTTGAGTTTTCACTGAAAGATATTACGAGCGTTCTGGATGTACCGCGCCTCAACTCTTTAACGGTGGTTTTGCAAGATGACTGAATTTCTGAAAAAGCTGGCCAGTATGGCGCTGCCGTCCTGGATGAATAAGGGCGAGCCGCTGAAATTGCTTAAGACCGCGCGGACGTTCTGGGCGGAGGTGTACGACTGGATAACATGGCCGCTGCGGCAGTTTGAGCCGCTGACCTGTATTGAGCCGGTTCTGAATTTAATCGCTTATGACAGGGACATTACCCGCTTTAGCGGTGAACCCTTAAGCCTCTTTCGTAAGCGTGTGGCCTACGCCTTTATTAACGCGCGGGATGCAGGTTCGGTTGAGGGATTTATTAACATTTTCGAGCGGCTGGGGATTGGTTACGTGGAGCTGGTTGAACGCCAGCCGGACATTGACTGGGACGTGATCATGGTGCGCGTCACGGATAGCCAGATAGCAGACAACACGCAGCTGATGATTCAGATAATCCGGCAGTACGGACGAACCTGCCGCCGCTATCAGTTTGAAGTGATTACGTCGGAGCGCCTGGCCATCCGGGCGGGATGGGATCAGGGTGAATATGTGGTTTATCCGGCACGGCTAAACAGCACGGAAGCCATAGGCGCTACGTTTAGCGCGAGTTTATAGGGAGTATTTATGTCACAGACTGCTATCACACTGGCTTTTGAGCAGTGGAAAGCAAGCCAGTCCGTCACTGGTGAGCCCGTTCTGCTGGATGAATTTGTTTTCGCCAGCGTACCGGGACTGGATGCCACTAAGCCAATTGATCGAAATGAAACGCTGCCGCCAGATGCGCAAATTGTTCACCGTCAGGCTGTAAGCCGTAAGGGCGTTGTAAACGAAAATGCTGTGGTGCACTCCGTTGTGCTGGGTGCTGACGTGGGCGATTTTTCATTTAACTGGATCGGCCTGATTAACAAAGCAAGTAACACGCTGGCCATGATTGTGCACGCACCATTACAGCAAAAGCTGAAATCGAAAGATGGCCAGCAGGGGAACGTTCTTACCCGTTCGTTTTTAATGGAGTTTAACGGCGCACAGACTGAAACAGGAATCAACACGCCAGCGGAAACCTGGCAGATTGACTTCACTGCCCGCATGGCCGGGATGGATGAACGCCAGCGCCTGGAGAATATCGACATTTACGGCGCGGCGGCATTCTTCGGTGACGGCTATCTGGTTGGTAAAAATGGCGCGCAGTATTACGTAACTCCAGGTGTGGGGTACGTACGCGGGCTGCGTACACAGCTCACGGTAAGCCAAAATATTATTGTGACAACGAAACCGGTAAAAATCTGGCTGGACGTAGCCTGGGCAGGGACGCTGACAGGCGCCTGGGCAGTGGATAGTAAAATCACCGTCACCAATGAACTGGCCGATTATGTGCAGAATGGTGTGCAGCACTTCGTGTTTGCAGTAGCCAGCATTGATGCAAACGGCAATATCACAGATCTGCGCCCGAAAGGAACGCTAAATGATCAGTCCGCCAGTGATGCGCTAAAAAAGCATGAACAATCCCGAAATCACCCTGACGCAACAACGGCTGCCAAAGGCTTTACCCAATTAAGTAGCGCCACTGATAGCGATTCTGAGGCGCTAGCGGCAACGCCGAAAGCAGTAAAGGCGGCTAACGACAATGCAAATGGCCGCGTGCCGTCAGGGCGGAAGGTTAACGGGCGAGCGCTGACAGAAGATATCAATATCACTTCGCAGGACATTTTTAACGGTCAGGCCATGCTGATTGGGAATGCTGCCGATCTGAATAGCTTTACTACACCGGGATTATATTACCAGTCATCCAATGCGCAGGCGGAAGCTGGAACTAATTACCCCGAAAAGGTGGCCGGGTCGCTTGAAGTATACAAACATGCAGGTGTTACGCAGGTATACCGGATATATGCCGATTCACGCTCATTCATCCGCATTTATTATAATGGTACATGGACGCCATGGGCAAAACAGTATGACTCAGCCAATAAACCTACACCATCAGATATCGGTGCGGTGTCTGCGAATGGAGGTGATTATAACGCCACATTCAAGCTGGGAAGAGTTGAAACCTTGCCAACAGAATCAAATATGTCTGCTCTTTATAATGTGCGGGCTGGTGATGGCGGGGTTGTGTCAGGTGTTGAATTTAACTGGTACGGTCAAAAATTCGCAGTCGGCATTACCCGCGACGGAAGCACCGGCACAAACGGTTTAGTATTTCAACACAACGGATATACGCGCCTGAGAATAGATAAGGATGGTAATTTAATATCTACCGGTGCAATTTCCGCAGGTGACAAAGTAGTAGCTGGCGCTGGCGTTTTCGATACTCCAGGTGTGCGGGTTTATTCTTCAAACAACCCCCCAAATTTAAGCGCTTATGCAACAACATCATGGACTATCGCTAACTTCCTGCAAGGGGGGCTTAGGCTGGCTTCGGCAGGAGTCGCCACAAACGGAAATAATGATAACGAATTTGCGTATGCGCCTAACGGAACGGTAGTTACTGCTGTGCAACAAAGAACGAATTACACGGCGGTACAGTATCGTTCTCTTCAATATAACATCGGCGGAAACTGGTACACAGCATGGGTGGCTTAATGACAATGCAGTCTGGAGTGTTTAAAAAATATGATCCATTAGATACGTGGGGAAAATACACCCCGGCGAAGGTAGCTAAACTATCGCCGGAGGAGCTTGAATTATATTACGTTGCAAAATCTCCAGAGGTGAATATCGTTTTCCTGAAAGATGACAACGGCAATGACTGGTATCTGTGGCTTAAGACGCTTTCGCAGGAAACGCTAAAAATATCATTTAACCCTGACACGAAAGAAATTATCCATTTCTCTTATGATGCAAGCGCGATATTCCCGATTAATCAGGTTGTCGTTGAAGTCGCGCCGGAGAATGTACCGGATGAATTTACCTCAGCGGGCGAGAAAGCATTAGGTGGCGCATTTCTTTTTGATGGTGGAAAGATTATTGCCGCGCCAGTCGATTATGCAGCTGAAGCGCAAAGCAGAAAACAGGAGCTACTGAACCAGGCTAATAACGTGATTGCCACGCTTCAGGATGCGGTTGAACTTGATATGGCCACTGTAGAAGAGGCTGACCATCTTACGCAGTGGAGAAAATATCGTGTCTTATTGAGTCGGGTTGATGTTACTGCCCCTGTCTGGCCGGAGGTTCCGGGAAATGTGGCGTGAGGCTCGGATTGCATTCAGCGATTCTGTTGCGGCTTTGAATTGTTCCGTTATCCCTGCTCACCCGTGGATTTACGGGCTGGGGCAGCAGACGGATAACGGCGCTTATCTCAGCCCGGTTAATGCAATCACGTATCTGGCTGAAAAACTGGCCGGAACGGGCGGAGAGGCTGATCTGGTGATCATTATGGTTTCTGGCCAGACGCATGAAAATTTCATGAAAAGCCTGAATAGCCTTGTTGAAGTATTCCCCAGTCCGGTATTCACCCAGGTGCGGAGGCTGGCACAGTCCGCCGCGCAGCTGGCAGCTGAGAAGATGCAAATACCGGCAAAATACAGTCAGAGTATGCCAGCGGCGATCCCGCTTTCTGTGCCTACAAGCCGCACTGCTCTGGCGGCCGCAGCGGTGAAGAAAGCCCAGCAGGAGGCCGCAGCCGTCGCTGATTTGACGGGCGTAAAAAAGCTGATGGGGGATTTTAAACAGCAGCGCGAAAGCCTGATTTCTGGCATTGCCAGCGGGTTGGCGGAATTACAGGGCAAAAGCGCCAGGGCATGGGTATTTACCGCCAGCGGCGATCTGCCGTCCACGCTTCTGGAGCTGGTAAAAGGGATACCGCTTCAGTCCTCCGTGTATACCGCAGCGATGTTGCTGGTTGGCGACAATCTCGACGGCATAAAAGGAATGATACATGACATCGAACCCGACACTGGCGCTTAACGGCGAAGCCATCCTGCTGAAGAACATGCGCGTTACGGTTTCCCAGCAATTCCAGGATAAAGACCAGTCCGGCCAGACAAGTGCCACGACAAAATCAGAGCAGGGCATAAAAGGCAAAGAGCTGCGCGTTTCAGGGGAAATCCCGTATAGAAATCCGGAGATCCTGCGTCGTATCTTTGAGCTGGGCAGCGCGACGGATGCCAGCGGCCAGCGCCAGAAATACCGCGTAGCGCATGAGGCGGCGCGGGCTGTTAATTTTCGTGAGGCGACGTTTACCGGAACCCTGGACGCGCCGCCGCAGGACGGGCGCATGTCCTGGCTGGTTACGTTCACGCTGACCGAACATATCAGCGTGCAGGAAAAACGTGAGGCCAGGGCAAGCGGCAAAACCAAAGCCGTGAAACAAACGGCGGGAAGTGGCAGCGGCCAGAACGGAAGCCAGGCAGCTGGCGAGGATGAAGAAAAACTGACGTGGTTTGAACGCAAGGTACTCAAGCCCGTAAATGATGCACTGGGATAAAAATGAAGCCGATTAAACGCCTGTACCTTTCAACGGATGAGATCCACCTGGCTGATGCCAGCCTGGTGCTGGAGCTGAATAGCTGCGGCCGGGGGTTTATTACTGCCGGGACAACGCAGGACTATACGGGCAAACTGGTGCGTCTCGATGTGGGTTATACCGATCTGGTTTTGCGCTGGTTCACCGGGTATGTGGAGCGCTCGCAACCTGCTGAAAATGGTTTCCAGCGGTTGTTTGTTCGTGAGCTGGTCGGCGTTTTTGAACGTCTGTGGCCATGCTCATTCCAGCATCCTACGCTGCGCGATGTAGCCAGCTGGTTGACGGAGCATAGCGGGCTGACAATCAGTGTACCGGATGCAGAGTATTCAGACCGTCCGATCCCACATTTCACCCATAGCGGTACGGGTTATCAGTTGCTGGATAATCTGGGTAAAGCTTTTAGCGTTACGGATTACGTCTGGTACCAGCTGCCGGACGGCGGGGTGTATATAGGCGGCGCGGAAAAAGCCCTGTTTGCTGATCGCCCGATTGAGATCCCCAATGAATTTAACCAGGGGGCGGCTGGCGGGAACTCCATGACGCTTCCCCTGGTGCAGAGCCTGCGCCCCGGGGTGGATCTGAACGGGGAGAGGGTGACAAAAGTCCACCTGCAAAATGACACGATGGCCGTAACCTGGACGCCTCGCAACCGTGCCACGGGTCAGGCACTCCAGAAAACGCCCGTGCAGCGCCAGATTGAAAGCCATTATCCGGAACTGGCATCCGGGATGCACTTACCTAAATTTGCCCGCGTCATGAATCCCGTTGAAGCGGTGAAAAGCGGTAAATTCTCCGATCCGTTCCGTCCTCGTTATGCGGTTGATGTGCAGCTGTTAGACGCGGACGGCAACCCGGATAAAGACACGCCTGTTTACTCAGCTGTGCCTCTGCCGGTTCCTATGGCGGGTAACGATTCCGGGATGTTTCAGTTTCCCCCTGAAGGGACGCTGGTTGAAATTGCCTTTACTGGCGGAAGGCCGGATAAGCCCTTTGTGCGGCAGACCGTGCCGGAGGGAACCAGCTTACCGGATATCCAGCCAGGCGAGCAGCTGCAACAGCAGCGTGCGGAAGTGTCGCAGCGCGTCACCCAGGCGGGCGACTGGGTGAGGCAGACAGACCAGACGATCAGTGAAATATCTATGGCGCGGATGGTTAAGGCCGATACGGAACAGCGGGAGCTGGTGAGCCGGGAAACTACCATTAAGGCCACGGATAAAGTTACGGTGCTGGGCACGTCCACACTGATGGCCGGAGCCATTCAGCAGGTATGCACGGGTGATTACAGCCAGGCAGTGAATAACCGCGTTGCGAGTATCGGCGGCGATGATGAAACGGACATAGCCGGGAGCCAGACAGTCACCACGGGTAAAGACCTGATTGAGAAAATTGGGCTGATACGTAAAAGCGTGGCGGCCGTTCAGCAGCAGATTATTGCCCCGGTAGTGTGGATTGGCTCTGGCACCATCAACGTGGCGCAGCTGATGCTGGACACGCTGGACGTGGTAAAAGAGCTGGCAGAGCAAACGGCAGACCACACGCACAGCAATACGGGAGCACCAACCAACGCGGGAGCCATCCGGAGCACCGGAGCGAAAGCGGACACGCTGAACGGCAAATACTCCCCGGTGATTGGCAAATAAGCCGTTTAAGACCTGAGCCCGCGCAAGCGGGTTTTTTTATGCCCTTCATCCCCTGCGGGGTGTCTCTTCTCTATCCTCACAAACAGACTTTGCCACGCGCAATCAGTAGCGCTCTGGCGTGTTCCAGCCTTTCAGGCAGTCAGCGTCACCCTTAAAGCAGATCGTACCCTCAGCAGGGCGCTGGCGCGTCACAGCACGGCAAAAAAAATCTTTCGCAGACAAAAATCGCACTACACCGCACCCGCCTGCGGTTTTTGGATCATAAAAATTTTTCAGTTTTATTTTTCTTCAAACCTGACCGCCAGACCGCGCCAGTGCTGACGGCTTTGAGGAAAATCAGAACTGAAAAGATTGAAAAGATTTTCAGTATTTTCCAGTTTTAAGGATCAAACTAAAATCTTTGAAATAACCTAACCAGCAGAAATATAAAGATATTTTTGTTTTTTTTGGCCACCTTTGGTGTTATGCACATCATGTATTAATAATTCATGTCTGACTTCTTTGAGGTAGTACTGGTGCGGGTTTGTGCACGAGTACTGCTCCTACCAAAGATGAAATAAAATGGAATGAAGCAAGTAATTAAACAAAGGGACGTCTAAACTCTAGCTCCTCGTCACCCGCGTCTTTTTCTAACCACTTCTTCCTTATAATTTCCTAAAATGTAACCCCTAATTTCCGAACCTAATTTTTCGCAAACAAATGGGTAGTGAGGATCGGAAAAGTAAAATTGTATATTGCAATTGTCAATGAAATCACCTTCCTCATAAAACTCATGCTTTATGACTGGCATGTAATTGTATCTATTCCGATAAATGCCCTGAACGATATTAAATACATGAATATCTTCGTAGGTTTTATTGCTGAATTTTTTCAAAAGCATTTTCAAGTCGTTAGAATCTAAAGAAAAGACTTCATCGACTTCCTTCCTGTGCTTTTCGTCAAATAGTTGAATTATAGCATCTTTATATAATGAATTGATTGTGCAATAAGTATGTTTTTTATCTATTCTATGCTGTGGTAGTATTATTTTGTTTTCAAGTAATCCCAGAAGTGCATTATTGTGTGATTCCCCGACAGTTGTACCTGACTCAATGGTACAATCATCATCCTTTAATTTTAGTAGTATTTCTTTAGCATCCGGTGAGTAATCGTTGAAACTTTTCTTAAATAGCTCTACTTTTCGAAGTTCATTTGCCTTTCTAGCTTCTTCTTCTTTTTTTGTTTCACGTTGTTTATTTATTGAGTCGATTTTCCTTGTTACAAATTTTATTGCCAAATCGAATGTGTTAAACAGAGTGGCAGATAATAAAGCACCTAATGAGAATCCTATTACAGTTATTAATGTTAATGATAATTCATTTGGCAACTTGAAAGGGTTGAGTTTTGGCTCGATAAATACCCAGCAACAAATTATCGAACCAGCGATCATAAGTAGCCTTAAAGATGACCTAAAGGTTACAAGGTTAGTTAAGTGCGACAATACCGTCGCAATAGGATCAGCCATTCTTGCCTCCTTGGTTTCATGAACTGTAACAGTTTACATCAGTCATCATACGGAAGGGAGATGCAAACCACGTTAATTACTACAGCAAAGTGAGTCTCATACGACACTTTTGCGACATTCATACTATTAGTGAAAAAAAACCACTCGATTGAGTGGCTTAATTATATGATTTTAAATCTAAAACTCAATAGCCCAGCTGGGCTTGAACCAGCGACCAAGCGATTATGAGTAGAACATTTTCTTTACCTACTCACAATGATTTATTATAGAATATGTTTTAGATATTCATGTCCTTTTTCAATCGTTGATTCCATAATAAAGTTATAAAGTTGTAATTCTTTCATAATATTATCTGCTTCTGATATATCATTCACTCCAATCGATGATTGATTTAATATCGATTTGAGTTTGGAACAAAGTATGTCGATTTGTGATAAGTTTGTTTTAATATTATTAATAAATCCTGTTAGAGTATCCTGTTCAATATGTTGATTTAACTCTGATTCAAATGTTTGAAGGTCTGACAACAACGACAAGCATCGGTGTTTTAAACTAGATGCCTCATATAACGATTCGTCAGCACTATTAGTTAGTAAAAATGATGAGGATTTTGAAAAGTTTTTATAAACTTGGTTAGTCGCAATTTTCTTGAATAAACTTGCGTTGTTTTCGAAGCTTTTTCTTATTAACTCTAGTTTACTTTGCGACCATAATTCCTTATTTTCATCTTCAATATATGGCGATGTATTATTAGATAACTCTTCAACCTCTTTTAAAGAGGAGTCGCGTATTTCAATATTTGCAAGGTGCTCTTTTGATTCATGTAAAAAAGTAAGTTGATTTACTATTTTAAAGTTTTTGACTTGAGCTTTTTCACATATTTCGGTTTTAAGTGAAGCTAAAGCTCCATGTGTTTTCCCTTCATGGATGTACCACCAATCTTCTTTGAGGTCATCACATACAAATATTACGTTATGTATGTTATCTGATTTTGATTTTTCTATGATCTCATGCCATAGATAAAGATCTCCATATTTTGCTTGAATCTCTACGCCTGAAAAGAAATATGTCTCACTTTTCTTAACATCCATAAAGCCAGGTGGGATTTTATTCTTATAACGCTGTTCACCTTCAGCATTTATAGCATTTATTTCTTCTGCAGTAGGGGGGGTGCCAACATTATTTCCGATGATTAAGTCGATTTCATCTCTTATAAAATCATGTTGCGATATTTTTTGTTTGCTTTGAATACGTGGTGTGATTTTATCACGTATGTAATCCTCAATAGGATTTTTAATTTTGTTTTGTAATTCAGATATTTCATCGTTTAAAGAGTTATAAAGATGTTTTTTAACCCCACCAGAGGATAAAATGTTTTGTGAATGGATTTTTTCTAATTCTTTTTGTATTTTGGTCAAACTGGAAATACTGTCTTCAATTACTATACGTCGCTTTCTTTGATATTCAAATCCTACTTGAAATGGTATCCAAATTTTTGATGAAATTTCTTTCATTACTTTGATAATGTCTTCTCTAGTATGATCTTCGCAACGATAGAGATTAAGTAGACAATTAGTATCAAAGACAAATAAGGTTGTATCAGATAACCAAATTTGTCCTAATGATTCGCTTGGGGTACTGTAGAATCCAGCAAAAGTAGATTTCAAAGTTAAGCTCCGTTTCTCTGAAACATCAGTTATGGAAGCTAATTTAAATCACAGTGCGCAGATTTTCCAGCATACCCCTTAACTTCATGAACTGATGACTATCACGACATAACCTATTACTTCTGGAAGTGAATCTTTTAGTGCGACAATTTTGAGGCATTTAATGATTTTGGCATTTTATTTATAACTAATTTTTTATTTAATGTATTGATTTATATGATATAAATTGAATGTTCTATTTTTACATCAAGCTATATTGTATAGCTATGGCTATTTCGTTAATTTTTTGTGCTTGCGGAGCTATGGTTTACAATGTGCGCTCTCCAAACCGGGCGCTGGAAGCGTCACCCCACTGAGGAAGTACAA
>Ga0207713_1000653_pt1 | contig 33050 bp, 43 predicted proteins | sample KBSS64metaG_FD_184404 | JGI IMG/M metagenome (GOLD analysis project Ga0207713, IMG submission 184404) | Switchgrass rhizosphere microbial communities from Kellogg Biological Station, Michigan, USA - KBS S6-4 metaG (SPAdes) (version 2) | ecosystem: Host-associated > Plants > Roots > Rhizosphere >... | reverse complement strand
GCGCGCCTCGACAGACTGAACTGGTTTGACGAGATACGGTGAAGTGTCCGAGTGGCTTAAGGAGCACGCCTGGAAAGTGTGTATACAAGAAATTGTATCGAGAGTTCGAATCTCTCCTTCACCGCCAAATTGACAAAACGCAAACCCCTGATTTTCCTAGAGAAAGTCGGGGGTTTGTGGTTTTTGGCGTCCAAAAAATGCCCCCATGGGACCGCCATGGGACTGGTGCGCTATGTTGGTGCGAAAAGCTGCAGCTTGGGGACCGTGCCTGCATAATTGATTTCACGTCGGATTCGGAAGTCTGAGAGTAAATGGGAAACCCCGCCCAAAGCCTCGCTCAACCCCGCAGTAGAGTGGGCGCTTCGACATCGCTCGCCCAAGGGGGCACGACCATGGCACTTCCTAAGTTTGACTACAAACCCCAGCTCACGCCCGACGTGGAGAAAGTCCCGGCGCCGGCAGTTCCTCAAGCTCCACCCCAGCCTAAGCCGCACCCGCCGTTTTTGGTGGCGGGACCGATGGGCACTCAGGAATGGGTGTACCCCAAGCACTAAATAGCTAGGCGTGACTCTTAACGAACTGAACAGGAAAGGAACCCCCGCTGCGTCGGAAGCTGTGCTTACAATAGGCCATCATCCAAGGAGAGGTTCTGAGACTATGAAATACCATTACTACCTGTTCACTTTCTATCAGGTGACTGGCACCGCTACCGTGCATAACTCTGTCGCCCTGGGGCTTCCTCAGGCACGGGTTACTCAGGCGTCTATCAACAACGCTCAGAAAGTGATCGGCATGATTGGTTCTACGCCACTAAGCGTGTCTTACCTGGGCGAGATGACTCAGGAGGAGTTCGCGACTGCGCCGGCGTGATCCCGCGTTACCAATAACGCCGCTTATGTTCAATTGCCCCCCACAACAAGGCCCGCTCCGGCGGGCTTTTTTGCGCTTGGTGGAAACCAGACCCCGGGAGTCTGGTCTACCATTACCGCTGATCATGGCTGAGCATCACCGCTAAGGACGAGAGACGTGTCGCTACCCATCACCGCACGGCAGATGAACGCGCTAAGGGCGCTACAACGGAAGGACCCGGACCTGGGCGAGTTGGCCACCGCCATCGCGCTGGCCTTCGATGCCACAATGGTCGATAACCCGCAGATGGCGCGGTTGATCCTGGATAAGACCTGCCGGCGAATGGTCGCCCGGGACCCCGGCAGTCATGAAGCAATGATTCAGCACCTGGCGACATTCGGTAAGTTAAATTGCCTGACGCCTGCGCAGGTCGACGATTTTATCGATCGAGTCAGGAGGCACGCTTAATCATGCACCAAGGCATTCATGAAGAAGCCCTGCGCGCGCTGGTGGAGGGTGGCGCGGTACGCGATACGTTGGTCAGCCGCCAGGAGGAAAAATGGACGTTGGCCATCCGTTTGGGCGGCGCTGGCAGTCGCTGGTTGGCGGTACGCTCGCGCCGCGAGGTGCTACGCACCTGGGCCAGCCTGACGGCCGTAGGGCGATTTGCCGATGCGGTGGGGTTGCGCGGATTTAATGTGGAGCTGTAAGCGGCGAAAGCTTCAATGCTAGCTGCAGCATGCCTACTACGTCCGGCCCGTCCTCGTTGATCCACGTGCCATAGTGCTGACGGATCATGTTCCCATTGGTGTGCCCCATCTGTTCGGCGATCCAATCGATTGAGGCAATACCCGTGGTCAGCAACTGACTGGCGTAGGTATGCCGGCACTGACCAGGTCCTCGGTATCGAACCCCCGCCGCAAGCAAATGAGCCTTAAAGAAGCGGTCACGTACTACAAAGTCGTTTGCGTGTGGCAAGCCGCTTTTGGTGTTCACAAAGACGAAGTGCAGCGTGTGCCGGCGTACCGTTTTGTTGTCCCGCTCAACGACCTCTACGGTTTCCGCCTTTCTCTTTCGTGTCAGTGCATCGATCTTACGCAAGGCATCCCATGCGGGTGCCAGCAGACGAACCTTGCGCATCGAGCGACGGGTTTTTGTCACTCGATAAGCACCGCGCACCTTAGATCGGCGAAACGTTACCGTGCCTTGCGCCAGATCGACGTCCTCCCATGCCAGAGCGATGGTCTCGGAAACCCGTGGGCCGGCCCAAATCATGAACTGCACCATTAACAGCTCATGCGTGCGGGTGGTCGGTGTTTCCAGGATCTGCTTGATTTCTGCTCGGGTAAACGGGTCCGGTGCCTCTGGATCGGGCAGGCGCACCATCAAACCTTCGGTGGGGTCGTGGGCGACTTTCATCCTTGTGCGGTAGAGCCGGAACACCTGGCGCACGTTGCTGATGATGTCGCGGATGGTCTTGTTCTTGAGGGTTTTGGACAGCGGGCCCTGAATCCACTCCTGCAGGTCTAGGTGATCGATCGCGTTGATCTGGACTTTGCCCCAGCGCGGACGCACATGCACTTCGGCCTTGTTCGCGTAGCCTCGGTAACTGGATGCGGCCACGCTGTTGGCCTTGATTCGTAACCACAAGTCCAGATAGTGACCGAAGGTGTTCTCCTCCAGCCTGGCGGAGTTGGGGAAGTGCCGGGCGTAGTCAAAGGTGCCGGCTTGGATTTCGTATTCGATGATGGCAATCAAGCGTTTTGCCTGGGCGACAGTCGCCGGCGTGTTGCCTCCAGGTATGGATTCGCGGCATTTTTCGCCGTCGTATTGAAAATAGATTCTCACGGAATTACCGCGAGTTTCGACCCCACTCATGTAAACCCCTAACGCTGTGCTCGTGTAACGACAGTCTGACGATCGGAAAAAAAAAGGCCCGTTTCCGGGCCAAGTATCTGGTAGCGCATCTTCTTGTGGACGCTGCTTACCGTTTCGGCGTGTGGTTGCGCAGATGGGCGTTCTGCAACTGGCGCAGCCGGCTGCATTTCAAATGATTGCCCTGTACACGCCAATGGCCGCATTGGTCGCAAACGCTGGTGTAATCGATGTTCCAGGGAAAGCGCCGTGCGGTTGTTGCTGCAGTCCGTTTACCCATTGCGGGATACGCCCGGGGTTGTGGGCTTGGCGAGCAGTCGGGCTACGACGGCCGCATCTGTTTCGCTCAGTTCGCCCAGGGTGTTGGCCATCTGGCTGAGGCTTTCAAGACGAGTGCGTGATTCAGGGGTTTTGTGCACCAGGTAGCCAATGACGGCCGCGCCGATGATCGCGGTGGCCGCCAGGTGGCGTGCCGGTGTGGTAGCCTTCGCGCCGCTGCTGCTTAGGTTCTGTGCTTGCATGGTATAGCCCTCTGTTGCGGTTAGGTGTCGGGGAGCTGCAACTCCTCGACACTGCTTCTTTTAAGGTCAGTCCTTACGGGCCATGTGGATCACCAGGCCGTCAAAATCCGGCTCATGCTCAACGCATGATTGCCACTCCAACACCCTCAAAATTTGTTGCCTGCTGCAGTCGTCCACCAGGATTTCGCGCTGGCCACCGGCTGCCCGAACTTCCAGGATCTCCAACAAGCCATCCTCCCCATATGCACCGGCCTGGATGATCGGCGCGCTCTCGCCGCTGAATTCCAGGCGGTCCTGCACGGACTGCAGCTTGCTTGTTTTGCCGTCGCCGGCATTGCCCATAAACACTTGGATCTGCATCGGTCTTACTCTCCTTTACGACTTGAATGTCCAGCATTTCACTGTGGTCGGCCGGGGTTGTGAACACGGGTTGCGGTTGTTGAACGCAGCACGTACAGCGCTGTGTACGGCTTTATTGCTATCCAGAAACTTGCGGGAACGGGACTCTTTGAGCAGGTCGCGCAACGTGGCCACATCGGCCAGCTTCTGTTTGTGTTCGGCGGCGCGCTCACAGAATTCATTGAGGTTGATAGCAATCACTGTGGGGTCGCTGCTGTGGTCGACTACCGGGTCTTCGCTCAAGGATTCGAGGTAGTCGTAAACCTCCCAAAACTCGGCCACGGCTGCATGGTCGGAGCTGATCGACGCCTGGCGCTCGATGGCCATCCGCACGATCTGGCGCTGGGTGGCAGCGACCTGGGGATCACTCAATTTCAGTACCAGGCGAATGCCGTCCAGCAGCGAGAGCATTTGCGCATGGTTTTTGCTGATGCGCTCCACGCGGATGTAGCCGCGCAGGTCATAGCCGCAACTGGTGCAATTGCCCTGGTCACTGGCATAGGCCGTGCTGCAGGCGAAGCAGTGGGTATGCAAGCGGCGCAGCTTCGCTTCGTGATCGGGCATACGTTGGGCGAACAGCTCTAGCACCGCGGATTCCTTGCCCACGGCCCGCAACAGGAAGTGGCTGAGGGTGCCGCCGTCCAGGGCGTTGAGTTGATCAGCAGCAGCACGGCTTTCCGGCGTGACGGTCGGGCGTACAAAGTGCAACTTCACAATCCGCGTCATGATCGCTTCGTGGGCGACCACGGCCGCGTTCTGGCTGATCGCGATCGTTCCCCTGAATGGAGGCTCATACGTTTCGTTGCCGGCCGTCTTGACCCCTTTGGTGGCCAATGTGCCGCCGCCGTAGAAGTCTTTCAGCTCGTCCCATTCGAAGGTTTTAGCGTGCGCTCGATCATCGCCGTGGCGATCCGCTTCCAGGAACACCACTGGCATGCCGGAGACCTGGCCCATCAGGCGAGAGCGCCCAGCCTTGGTGGATTTCATAGGGTCAAATCCTTCATAGCCTTCGCGGCCGAGTAGTTTCCAAAGGAGGTTCAATAGGGTGGTTTTGCCGGCACCGGCCTCGCCTGTGGCTTCCAGAAAAGGGAAGGACTGATAGCGGGCGCGGATCTGTTCGCAGAACAGCGAGCCAAAGAAGAACACCAGCGCGACGAATCCCTGGGCACCGAAGCATGTCCACAGCAACTGCACCCACTTCTCGTCAAAGCCTTTCGCTTCGCGCTGCAGCTTGATCGGGACGCCTTTCTGAAGGGTTTTCAGGCGCAGCTTGCCGAACTCGAAATAGTCTTCGCTGTTGACCTTGTAGGTGGTGCCGTCCTTGATTGCGATGTCTCCGTAGACGTAGCAGGCGTATTCCTTGCTGTAGCCCACGTAGTCGATCGTTGAGACAGTTTTGATGCCGAACAGTTGGTCTTTCATGAGCTTGTCGAGCTGCTGGCCACTGCCTGTAAACATGGCACCTGCCGCCATGCCGAGCAGTCGCTTTTTGAACTCGCTCGCTGCCGACAACTGGCCGCTGGTGAAGGTGTTTTTCACACTTTCGGAATCGTGGGGGAAGTCCACGCGCATGTAGTACCAGGATTCGTCTGTTACCTCGTTACGTTGGAAGTACAGCGCCTGGGGGTAGCAGTTGGCGATCTCTACGACGCTGCCGGATTGCTGCAGCGCTTTTTCTCGCTGTTGTGCCTGGTTCAGCAGTTGATCGTCGTGGTTCTCGCTGTCCTCGATGTCGGACATGGCACGGTTGAATTTCTCCATGTCCAACTTGAACCAGTACAGGCGGCTCCCGAAGCCCAGGTGAAATTCCCCGCGCTTGTTCCAGTCGTACATGAGCAAAGCCTTTTCCGCCGCGCTCTCGGCCAGCAGCAGGGCGCCCTGGTGACGGGCCTGCTTGAGGTCGGTCGCGATCTGGTCGGCGCGTTTGGTTTCGTCCTGGATGAAGCTCCAGCGCTGATGAAGGTCGTTCCAATCTGACTTGCGACCGTCGCGTTGCGGGATCTGCGCTGACTCGCAGACGAAGCCCAGGGCACGTGCTTCGCGGACCCAACGCCTGGTGTAAGCGTTTGCGCTTGGCTCGTTATCCAAAGCCCAAACCAGCTTGGGCAGCTTGCCGCCTTCCCGGGTTTTAATCAGTGCCTTGAGCGAGTCCCCTGGGAATGCGTTGGAGGACATTGCAGACACGGCCGCGATGTCGTGGTGCACCAGGGCGATGGCGTCGAAGATCCCTTCGACAATCCAGATCTCCTTGGCTTCAAGCAGATCGATGCAGGGCGGGCACCACCAGACGCCGCGATAGCTGTCCTTGGATTTGAAGCGGGCCTTCATCTTGCCGAAGCGGTGCGGCTGATCGATCAGGCGTTCCCACCAGCCACCTTTCTCCAGGGCGAACCGCACAGTGGCGCTGCCGGCGTTGTGTTCAACGGAATAGAACGTTTCCTGGGTGAACCATCCCTGAATCAGCTCAAACCGAAAGCCCCGGGCGAACTCCAGGTAAGCGCGTGCGGTGGCGTTGGGATGTTGGTCTGTCGCCGGCGCACGTTTGCTCCAATCTTCAAACAGATCGTCGTACAGCTCTTTCACGTGCAGGGTGTGGCCACACTTTTCAGGGCGACCACAAATCACCATCCATGGCGTGTCAAAGCGGGAGTACAGCTCTTTCTTTTTGCACTTCGGGCAGGTGCCGCCGCGCATGTAGTCGGTGCCCGTGCGGTGCTTGAGCCCGAAGTCGGACTGGAGGCGTTGCAACACGTCTTGGCGAAGATCTTCTTTCATGGGGTTACTTCACTGCTTTGAGGCTGTGGGACAGGGCTGCCATCAGGCGTTTTTGCGCAGCCATTACCGGGACATGGGCGAGGATTGCGCCGTGGCGCAGACCGTCCGCAACAAGGCGGAACTGGTCGGCGTACCAGTGTTCGTTGAGGCTCAAGCGATACTGTTCGCGCAGGTTGGCCAGCAACGCTTCGGCCTCGGCCGGTGGCAGTTGGGTGGTGACAATTACGGCGTTTGTCATCGTTAAACCTCGATTTCAGGCGCAGCTCACCCAAACCCACGGGACGTGGGGCCGGCGATTGGTTGGATTGGGTGTTACGAGTTGGCGGAGCGCAAACGCACGTTGTCAGGGGCGTTCAGGATGCGTTCATAGATGAGGCTGACGGGTACGGACCAGCAAAATCCTTTGATTGGATCCTTGATTACCACAACGGTGTCGCTGCTGTAGTCCAGATCGAGGCGCTGGCGAAAGGCGATTTCCACCAACTCAGTGTGGGCAAGGGAGACCAGTTTGATTGCAACCGATTCCGTTACGCCGAGGCTGGTAACCAGGTGTTGAATGGTTCTGTTGAGAAGCGTCGACAGGTCGCCCAGGTGTTCGGCTTGATGACGCTCAAGAAATGCCAGTGCGGCGTTCTGCATACATTCCTGATAGTCCAGGGTGTTGGTTTGAGCATTCATTTTGCTTTCCCTGATTTGGCGCGGTACAGATCGATTGCGGCATAGACTTCGGCAGTCCGTGCAGCCATGTGCAAGGTGTGGGCGTTCTGTATCAGCTCCGCCTCTGCGTCGGTGATGACACCGTCATCGAGAGCCTGGGCAATGGCTTGATCGACCGTTCCTTGCTTGGCTGAACTCTGCATAGCCCGCGCATACATCTCTACGTTGTCCAGGTTCTCTGGGTGGGTAACCGGTACGAACATGCCGCCGTACATTGCCGCCACGTAGTTGGGAAAGTGCAGGGTGCCGGTGACTTGCTCCAGCAGGAAGATCTGCGTATCCGTCAAAGGACGGCAGTTGTTGTTCTCGTAGGCGTGGTTATCAAACTTCTTGAGTGGCAGGCCAATCCTGGCGGCAGCGCATTCGCGGCCACCTTCGAAGGTGCAGATAATGGCACTGACAACTTCGCGACGTGTTTTTAGAACCTGGCTTTCCATCTTCTGCTGTTCCCTCAGTGCGCCGGCCATTACTGTGCAATGACGCCGTCTTTGATGCCGAGCAGTACGGCGGCGCGATGGGCCTCCCCACGGCGACACTGGCTTTGGCCATTCAGGACCGCATAGACGGTGCTGGGGTTGAGGTTGTGTAGAGCAGCAAAATTTTTCGCGGTCTGACCACGCTTCTCCAAGGACGTACGCGCTTGCTGGCGCGCTTGCTCGGTGATGGTTGAGTTGGGCATAGTGCAATTCCTTGCGTTTTCGTGTGATGACAAGCGCAGGATGTGGCAAAAAACTGCCATTGTAAATATGCGGATGGAAAAATATTGACTCTCTCTGAAGAGATTGGCGCAAGGCTGCGCCAACAACGTGCCCAGGCTGGGCTGACACAAGATCAAATTGCGGAACAGCTTGGCGTCTCGAAACGAACTCAAGGAAATTACGAGTCCGGTTCCAGCGATGCTCCAGCTTCCTACCTGAGCATGGCTGCAAGCGTGTTGGGTTTTGACGTGCTTTACATCGTGAGCGGAACACGCACCACCTTGAAGGCCGATGCGTTGTCGGAGGTTGAGGACAGCATTGTTCAGCAGTACCGCAGTATCCCGCCAGACGATCAACGAGCCATTCGGCGATTTGTAAAAGCCATGGCGGATGAGGCGGTGAAAGGGTCTTCTTGAATACACTCTTTCGGCCATGTCTTCGGCTCGCCCCCATATCAATGCGTCAGCAATGCATTTTATGGAGTGGTAAGCATGTTGGATCGCACAAACGCCGAAGCCGGTTACGTTGAAATTGCAGCTTCTGCGTGTCATGAGCTTTCGCATATCGAACGTCGCCTGATTGGCTTCTATCGCCAGTTGAGCCCTCGTGACCAGGAACAATTGCGCCGGCTGACCGAAGCGCTGATAAGCAACCCGGACCAGTCCGACGATTGATTTCTGGGCCGCCGGCATAGTGTTGTCGGCGGTTTGCATCATGCGACTGCCTGCGATCCAAGCTTTTCAAACAGCTCCCGCTGTTGTGCCCTGGGCATGTCTCGAAGCCGATCAATCAGCAGCCTGTCGAACGTCTGTGCTGAAGGGCTGAGCGTGTGTGAGAACGTGAGATTTGCCACCCAGCTGTGCCCACACTTTGCGTCGAGGCACTGGCAATACAGTTTCGCGAAATCTGCAGACAGCACCTCACGTGATGCAATTCGGCCTTTGTGTCCGCATTTACAAGTAACTCTCATGTTCCCTCCCCAGGGCGCATCAAATTGCCACTATGTTCGCATGTGATGCAGAATTTTTCTCTATCTCTGAAATATCAGTTAGCGCTTTCCGCTGCTAAGGTCGGCTCTCTCCAGTTGATGTGCCTGTCTCTCCGAAGGGTGTCATTCACCTGGTTGAACAACTGGCAAATCGGCCTGATCTCGTTGCTGGTGTACACGCGATCGATCTTCTCTATGTCGCCAAACCCCCCGTTGTTCTCCGGGATGATCCCGGCCAGGGCAGGATTCATTCGCCATGCGGCGATTACGTCGTTGCGGGTGATGTTCTTCACTTTCTCCAGCTCGTCCTTGGCCTGGAAGTCCCCCACGGGAATGATCTGGATCGCGTTTTCCTTACCGTTTGGAATGTTGACGAACATCGAACGGAAGTTGCCCACGCCCTTGCTGGCGCTGATCTGGGCGCGCAGGTTGTCTTCGTCCTCTTCGGTTAGGTCCGGGTCGTTGGTGTAGAAGATGTAGCCCGCGTGCGCGCCGTTGCTGTAGTAGCGCCGGCGGAACAGGGTCGCCGCTTCGTTGAGCAACAGCGCCTGTAGGCCGCCCAGGTAGTCGGGTACGCCGTAGATGTTCTGTTCTACGTCGTAGTCCAGGACGTGTTCGATTTCGTCCTGGTCGAAGTCCATGTACTTGCTGTCGGGCAGTAGCATTCTGAATCCGCCGTCGACCTTCACACGCATGTTGATGGCCGGCAGGTGCTGCATCTCCAGCACTTCGCCAAAGGCGTTGGTATCGCGATAGAAATACGCTTCGCCAAACACCATGTAATCCAGGCTGGCGCGGCCCATTGTCTGCGTGCTGCAGCCTTCGGACGGGATGAATTCACGCAGCAGCAGGTTGCGCTTGAACTTGGGAATGGCGCCGTGGTGCGGGTTGGCGCGCAGCAGCTTGGCCAGGCCCGCCCGCGACACCGGCGGCTTGTAGATCTCGCCGTCGTCGCTGAGAAACACCCCCAGGTACTCGCCGATGTTGCCGGACAGCACCTGTTCGGGCTCCCCGAAGGTGAACGCCCGCATGGGCTGCGGCTGTCGTGCTTGTTGGCTGGCTTGGGGCTTTTTGTGTCGAGGCTTGGGCATTGGTTCCGCTCGTGACGTAGCGGCTACGGCGCCGCTTGTTGGTGTTGAGGGGTTCATTGAACAGGGCGTGCATGATTGACCAGGCGATGTCAGCGTGGCCGGTGGCGTCGGTGCGCGAAGCGCTGTAGGTGACCTGGCCGCTGTTGGTGGTACCGCGCTTGATAGTCAGGAATGCCTGGGCGATGTCGGTCCAACCTGCGTCCCACTCGATGCGGCTGCCCTGGATCGTGTCCTGGGCCTTGAGTACCAGCAGGTTCTTGGTCTCAAGGCTGTAATGGATCGGCGTGGCTTTCGGGTAAAAGTCGCGCACCAGGTCGAACACGCCATAGCCCACGCCGGTGATGTCGATACCGATGTGCTGGACGTTGAAACGCTCGGTGAGCTTCTTGACCTGGGCGGCCTGGTAGTTGAACGAATGCCCCCGCCAGCTGTGCTTTTCCAGGATGCGGAATTTCGCCCCAGGTTCCAGCGGCGGGGCGACCACCACGCACGTGGCGTCGTCGCGGGTGCGGCTGGGATCGTAGCCAAGCCACACCGGGCTGTTGCCGAAAGGGCGATCCAGTTCCGGGTTGTAGTCCTCCCACAACGACAGATCGGAGTAGCAGCGCTCTAGGTCCTTGAGGCCGAATGCACTTTGGCTGCTGTCGATGAACTTGCAGTAGAACAGCTGCTGGAATTTGTCTTCGTCGTACTCCAGCTGCAGCTGCTCCAGGTCGAACAGATCGCAGCCGCCATCGATCGCATCCTGGATGGTGATGGTCTTGCGCCATTGGCCATCGGGGCACAGGGCGCCCAGGGTGTAGGACGCCTCGGTGGGCCAGATGCCGCCGGCTTTCTTGCCGCGTTTGCTGTTGCGGAATTCCTCGCCCGACCAGAACGGGTACGCCTGGTGCGACACCGCGCTGGGTGTCGAGAAGTAGGTTTTGCGCCACTTCTTGTGGGTGCCCATGGCGCTGGCCACGGTGCTGAGTTTTTCGAAGTCGCGGATCCAGAAGTATTCATCCACATACACATGGCCATGGTAGCCCTGGGCGGTGCTGCTGTTGGTCGACAGGAAGCGCAGTTCGGCGCCGTTGCTGAGCGTGATCGGGTTGCCGGTCAGCTCGATGTCGAACCACTGCTTGGCAAACTGGATGATGTAGCTGCGGAAGATCTCCGATTGCGAGCGGCTGGCCGACAGGAACACCTGGTTGTCGCCAGTGAGTACAGCGTCCATGAACGCTTCGCCAGCGAAGTAGTAGGTCAGACCGACCTGGCGGCTTTTGAGGATGTTGCGGATCCGGCTAGTCAGCGGGTTTTGCTTGGCCGCGAACAGTTCCTGCTGATAGCGGTACATCTTGCTGATGAACTTATCCAGGAAGTCGACTTCGGTCAGCCCGCTGATGTCGTTCTTGGCCTTCTTTTCCTTTTTCCTGTCGCCGCCTTCGCCACGGCTGGAGCGTTCGCCACGCGAGCGTTTGCGTGGTTCCTGGGGCTCGCCCTGGTCGTCGCCGTTCGATGTGGCCACCGGTGCGGGCTTGGCCGCTTGTTTCAGCAGGCGTTCGCGAACAACGGTCAGTCGATCCAGTTCGTTGAGGTCGTCTTTGGACAGGCTGCCGACTTTGTCCAGGAGCAGGGTGATCCGCCGGCCGACGGCCGTCAGCGGTTCTTCGTCCGACAGCATATCTTCCCACCCGCCCTGGCGGATCCAGTAGTAGACGATCCGGATGTTGGGCAGGTTGAGCTGCGCCTGAATTTCCTTGGCCTTACAGCGGCGCAGAAACAGGCGTTTGGCGGCTTCTTTAACTTCGGTCGAATAGTACATGGGCCGCAGTCTATGCGGCGAAAACGCTGGAAACGCGGGGTTAAATTCCGTGATCCGCCTATATCGCGAATATAGGAGAAACGCGCATTTGAACCGTTTGTTTGAGGGCTGACGGCTCACTATCTTGGCGGCTCATTCAGCGATTGAGCGCAGTTAAACCCATGCCCCGTTCCCTTGTTTCGTTCTGGAAACGTGTCGCCACCAGCGGAGCCACCGTTGATGGGCGCGTAATCCTTCCCCAGGAACTGCGCGACATCGCTGAAACCTACAAACCGTCCTTTTACACGGCGGTGATCTGGTGCGACCACGAACGTTGGCCAGGCTCCCACGGCACCGTCTACGCGGTGCGTCTGGTGGATGAAGCCGAAGACCTGGAACCCGGCGAAGTGGCGTTGGAAGCGCAATTGAAGCCCAACGACCGCCTGCTGTATCTGAATGACCAGGGCCAGAAGCTGTTCAGCAGCATCGAAATTACCCCGGACTTCCGTGGCAAGGGAAAAGCCTACCTGACTGGTTTGGGCGTTACCGACCAGCCTGCCAGCGTGGGCACTCAAGAACTCTACTTCTCCCACAAGAACAACCGCGCCTCCTACTACGCCGCGTCGGTCGAACTCGGCCGCCTGCAGGACGACAGCCAGGCTAGCGCCGAAACCGGACTGATCAATGCCCTGACCGGCTTTTTCAAGCGTTTTGCCGCCGATGTGCTGCCCGCCGAAACCACCCAACCCCAAACAGAGAGCAAACCCCCAATGGATGAAGCTACAGCAACGGCTTTGACGGCCCTGGTGGCGCAGCTGCTGGTTGTCGCTGCCGGCCTTCAAGCCGTCATTGAGCCGGCCGCCGCAGACGCACCTGAGCCCGACCAGGACTTGATCGACGACGTCAGCACGGCCGTGGGTGACATCGTGGCCACCGCCGAGGAAGAGCGCGAATTCCGCCGTCAGAGCAAGGGCAACCAGTCCGTACTTGCCAAGCTGGATGCGCTGCAGAAGCAGTTCAGCGCCCTGCAGAACAACTCCACCGGTCGCCAGTTGCCGCGCAATCCCGGCCCGGTAACCACCGTCAAAAAGCGGGTGCTCTAACATGGCCTATTCACTGAGCGCCTTCGGCGCCCAAATGTTCGCGGAGCTACAACTCGCCATCGCGGAAAGCTATGGCGTCGACCTGGCTACCAAGATGTTCAGCGTCGATCCAACCATTGCCCAGGAACTGAACGACGCCATCACGGCCAAGTCGGACTTCCTGGAGCGTATCAACGTCATTCCGGTGACCGAGATCAAAGGCCAGAAGGTCTTCATTGGCGTGTCGGGTCCGGTCACAGGCCGCACCAACACCAAGACCACCGATCGCGAAGCCAAAGATGCGTCGTCGCTGGACCAGGACACCTACGAGCTGTCGTCGACCGAGTCCGATGTGGGCCTGCCTTACGCCAAGATCGATGCCTGGGCCAAGTTCCCGGACTTCCATCAGCGTTACTCCGCAGCTGTGCAGAAACAGATCGCGCTGGACCGCATCATGGTCGGTTTCCATGGCACCCATGCTGCCGTGCAGACCGACATCGAAAAATACCCGATGCTGCAGGACGTCAACAAAGGCTGGCTGCAGCAAGCCCGTGAGCAGATCCCGGCCCAGGTTCTCAAGGAAGGCAAGGTCGCCGGCAAGGTCACCCTCGGCGCCGGTGGCGACTATGCCAACCTCGATGCCCTGGTGCACGACACCAAGCAGCTGGTGGACGAGCGTCTGCGCGATGCTGGCGACCTGATCGCGATCATCGGCACCGACTTGCTGGCCGCAGACAAGGCGAAGTTGTATTCCAAACAAGGCGACACCCCGACCGAAAAAGAGCGTATCGAAGAAGCCCAGGTAATCGCCACCTACGGCGGCCTGCCGAGCTTTAGCGTGCCGTTCTTCCCGGTCAACGGCGTGGTCGTCACCAGTTGGGACAACCTGTCGATCTACTTCCAGGACTCCAGCTGGCGCAAGCAGACCGTCGACAATCCAAAGCGCTCCCGCGTTGAGGACTACAACAGCCGCAATGAAGGTTATGTGATCGAGCAGCTGGAAAAGTTCGCCATGACCGAAAACGTGGAGCTTGTGGCGTGAGTCTGGCCCTTGCGCACAAGCGCCGCACTATCGCGCTGGGAGGCGCCGCCATTACGGCGGCTGCCGTCTCCGCAGCGCTTCCTTACTCGCCGGCGGAAGCCCTGACCAGCCCGGCCAATGCTCGCAAGCATCTACTGCTGCAGGAAGCCGCATTGGACCAGGACCTGGCTCGTATCAGTGCGATCAACGGCCTGGCAGGGCGCCAGACGCTTAAGCGCGAAGAGCTGTTGCCCAAGTACCAGGAATACGTGCAGCGCTACTGCGAGTCGGGTTTGAACTTCCCGAACCGTGTTGCGGTGCAGGTGATGGTCTGGCTGTTCGACACCACCCAGTTCGAAGACGCCCTGGAACTGGCTGACTTCCTGATGGAGCAAGGCCAGCAGATGCCGGAGCGCTTCAAGCGCCGCGACATCCAGACCTTTGTTGCAGATGCCGTGTGCGAGTGGGCCTACGCCGAATACACGGCCAAGCGCAGCCCTGAGCCGTACCTGTCCGACCTGCTGCCGCTGGTTGATGGCGTGTGGAACCTGACGGAGCAGATCCCCAGCAAGTACCACAAGTTGATCGGCATGCGCGCCATGGAGGCCGAGCAGTGGGAAACCGCGCTCAAGCACTTGGAGCGCTCCACCGAGCTGTACGCCCAGGCCGGCAACAACACCCGTATCAAAAGGGTCCGCAAGGCCCTGGAAAAACAAGCGGCTGATACCCCGGCCACCGAATAACCGACTACCCCCCCAGCGGGGACCTGTGGAAGTGAGCCGCCCATTGATGGACCGTCCCACTGAAAACAGGCTCCCCGCCCTATTTGAGCGGTCAGCATGAGCTTTTCAGGTAAACCCACCACCCTGGTGGAACTGGCGATCGAGAACGACGGCTTTTGGCCGAACCTCGGTGTGGGCGAGTTCCAGAAGGGTTATCGCCTGCCGGCGGAATACCTGGTGGAGCTGCTGACGGCTGAATTGACCACGGCGATGACCGAGGTCAACAGCGACTTGGCCACGTGCAAAGCGCGTTGGCAGAACCAGGGTGTCACCACCTTGGAATCTGCTGACCCTACGGTGCTGCCCGAGCGCACATTTCAAGCAGCGACGTACAAACGCGCCGTTTACTGCCGGGCCAAAGCCAGCCTGTTGCCGCAGTTCGTGACCATCATCCGCCGCGACAGCGCGGAGAACCTGGGCAAGGAATTGCCCGATCGCCCGGAAACCTTCCTGGCATTCAGCCAACAGGCTGTGCGCTCGCTGCAGGGCCGTGGCCGCATCACGGCGGCATTGCTATGAACAAGCTCCGCGCCCTGACCACTTACCTGATCGGCCTGAATCTGGTGCTGCCCGAGCAGATCGACAGCTGGGCCGAGCAGGTCAACCTGGACCTGATCTGGAAAGACACCACCCAGGGCCTGTACATGGGCGATATGCGTTATCGCGCCGTAGTCGTGATCGAGCGATTCGCCGGCAACCCGGCGCTGTTGATGGCGCTCCTCGGCGGCTGGCTGGAAACCAACGATCCCGATCGGGACGACGACCTGCCGGCGCCGACGTTCGCCGTCGACCAGATCACCCCGGACGAAGCGGATCTGGAACTGACCCTGGAGTTTGTCGAGGCACAGCACCTGGCCGAAGACCCCAACGGCAAGGTCGAGGCCTTCGGCAAGAAGTGGGGCCTGGTCGACTTCGACCTGTGGGTTGCTGAGCAAGGCGAGGTCCGCGGCGGTGGCGCGTAGCACTTTCGAGCTGGACGTACGGGGCCACCTGGGCGTTCGCGAGCAATTGGCCCTGCTGAGCCTGCCCCCGCAGTTGCGCCGGCGTTTGCTCAACAACGTGACCAAGCGCGTTCGGACTATGAGCCGTAAGCGGATCCGCGAACAGCGCAACCTGGACGGTTCGGCTTTCGAGGCGCGCAAGGGCGACGGCAAGGGCAAAAAGAAGATGGAAGCCGGCCTGGGCAAGTTGCTCCAGGTCACCAACGTGAGCGCGGACTCCGCAACCCTGGGATGGCGTAACGGCCTGACCGGCTGGGTCGCCGCGCAGCAACACCACGGCGCGACCGAGCGCCGTACTGCCGCGCAGATGCGCCGGTGGAACAAGGTGCCCGAGGGCCTGGCCGCGACGGACAAACAGGCCAAGCGCTTGCGCCGCCTGGGCTTCAAGGTGCGCCAGAAGGGCAAGAAGAGCCTTTCCCGGCCATCCGTGGCATGGATTCAAGAACACGTGAACTACGCCAAGGCGGGCCTGCTGATACGCATCCTGTCCGACGAAAAGGCCGAGGGCAACGGCACGCAAAGCTGGGAAATCACCCTGCCGAAACGCCAGTTCCTGGGCGTCAGTACCGACCGGGATACCAGCCTGCTGGTTAACCAGGTGCTGGCACAAATCCTCAACTCCCCCAAATAACGAGGCACTGCATGGCACTTGGCAAAGTCAGCGTTAACAATCTCAACCTCGGCCAGGGTGCCGTGACCGAGATCGAGCGCTATTTCCTGTTCATTGGTCCCGGCGCTAAGAGCGTCGGTAGCCTGATCGCCCTGAACACCGACAGCGACCTGGAAGCGGTCCTGGGCCAGCCCGTCAGCGACCTGAAAACCCAAGTCGCGGCGGCCAAGGCCAATGGCGGCGACCGCTGGGCGTGCCTGGCGGCTCCGATTGCTGCCGATGGTGACTGGCTTGTCGCACTGGAAAAGGCCCAGCAGCAGGGCTTTTCTGTGGAAGCCGTAGTGATCACCAAACCGGTGACCGCTGCTGCTGAACTCTCGGCCATGCATGACGCCGCGATCGCCGTCAGCAACACCTACGGCCGTCGTGTGTTCGTGATGGCCAGCACCGCCGGTATCACTGCAGAACAGACCTGGTCGGAATACCTAGCCCAGCAAAAGGCGATCACCAAAGACCTGGCGGCACCGCGTGTCCTGGTCGTGCCCCAGTTGCACGGCAATGACCTGGGCGTCCTGGCTGGGCGTCTGGCCAATGCCGCCGTCAGCATTGCTGACAGCCCCATGCGGGTGGCCAGCGGCGCGGTATTGGCCCTGGGCAGCGTTCCCAAAGACAAAGACGGCCTACCCCTGCCATCGGCCATCCGATCGGAACTCGATAACGCGCGTTTCTCAGTCTCGCAAACCTACCCCGACTACCCGGGCGTGTTCTGGGGCGACGGCAACATGCTCGATGCGCCGGCGAGCGACTTCCAGGTGGTTGAGTACCTGCGGTTGGCCGACAAGGCTGCTCGCCAGGTGCGCCCGTTGCTGATCCTGCGCGTTGCCGATCGGCGCCTGAACAACACGGCCAACAGCATGGCGGCCGCAATCAGCGCGTTTATGAAGCCGCTGCGGGTGATGGCCAAGTCCACGACCTTCGCTGGCCAGGTGTTCCCGGGCGAGATCGAATCCCCGAAAGACGGCGACATCCAGCTGATGTGGCACACCAAAACCAAGGTGGAGGTGTACATCAAGATCAAGCCCCTCAATTGCCCGAAAGACCTCACGGCGAACATCGCCCTGGACCTTTCCAACGACGATTCGGAGTAATCCCGTATGTCCCGTATTGGCGGTAAAAACTTCGACATCAACCTGGGCGACCTGCAGATCCATGTTGAAAGCTGCACCCTGGACATCACCGATAACACCGCCGTGGCGCAATCCCGTGGTGTGCCCAACGGGCACGTCGACGGTGATGTGTCGTGCAGCGGTGAATTCGAATTCGACACCAGCAACTTCAACCTGCTGATCGAGGCCGCACGCACTGCCGGCAGCTTCCGACAGTTGGAGCCCTTCGACTCGGTGTTCTTCGCCAAGGCCGGCGATGAAGAGCTGCGCATTGAGGCCTTCGGCTGCAAGTTGAAGGTATCCAGCCTGCTGAGTGTCGACCCCAAGGGCGGCGAGAAGTCCAAGCACAAGGTGCCTTTTGACGTCACTAGCCCGGATTTCATTCGCGTCAACGGCGTGCCGTACCTGGCTGCGGCCGAGATCGAGGGCCTGCGCTGATGGTTTGCCCGTTCGATCGCGCCCAGGCCCTGGAACAACGTCAGCGTGACGCGGCGATCGCGGCCGCACTTGCTGCAGCACGGCCGAGCGGGCCAAGCCTGACCCACTGCGAAGACTGCGATAAGCCTATCCCGGAAAAGCGCCAGGCCCTGGGCGGGATGACTCGCTGTGTTCCATGCCAATCACTTGTTGAGCAAGGACAGCGCCGATGACCTCACGCGCCAAGCCCAAAGGCACCCTGGAAAGCCGCTTCGCTGTGCTTGAACACCGTGTCAGCGACCTGGAAGAACGTCATGAAACCGTGCCGACCCGTGTCACCCGGTTGGAAGGCGAATTCGAACACATGGCTGTGCAGCTCTCGGATCTGAACGATGGCCAGCGCGAGCTGACCGCCACCGTGTCCGACATCGGTACCAAGGTCACCCGTATGTTGGCGGTGTTGACGGTGCTGGGTGTGGTCGCGCAGATGGTCGGGCCGGCGCTGCTGCGGATCCTGTTCCCATGAGCCTGCGCGGCAAGATCGCCGCCGGTGGCGTCACGCTCTGCAGCTCCGCACTGGTCGTGTTCTTGGGCACCTGGGAAGGTAACGGCCAGAACACCGTCTACGCGGACAAGTTGGCCAGTGGCCTGCCGACGGTGTGTAAGGGCATCACCCGTTACACCAGCCCGTATCCGTTGATTGTGGGTGACTACTGGTCGCCAGCGCGCTGCGCCGAGGTGGAACAGTTGGTGGTCGAGAAGGGCCAATTGGCACTGGCTGACTGCCTGACCAATCAGGCGATCGGGCAGAAGACCTTCGACGCCCTGAGCAGCCATGGCCACAACTTTGGTACGCCGAGCACCTGCGCCAGTCGCGCCGTGGGCCTGATCAATGCCGGCAAGATCGCCGAAGGCTGCAAGGCACTCGCGTGGGGCCCCGACGGCAAGAGTCCGGTGTGGTCGTCGGTCACCGACGCCCAGGGCCGCAAGCGCTTTGTACCGGGCCTGCACGCTCGCCGGCGCGCCGAAGCGGCCATGTGCGCGGAGGACTTGTGATGCTGCGCGAGATCCTGTTTCCCCTCCTGCTGTGCCTGGTGGCGTTTGTGGCCTTCGACATCCTGCAGGGGCAACGCGACACCGCCCGCCTGGAGCGCGACAAAGCCCTGTTTGAAGTGATGGGCCTACGTGAAGCCGCCCGCATCAGCGGCGAAATGCTGGCCGACCGTGACGCGATCGATCTGAAACGAACCCTGGAGCTGGACCATGAACGCGCTTCAAACCTTGAGCTGCGCCTTGCTGTTGACGATCGCCGTCAGCGGCTGCGCGTCAACGCCACCTGCAGCGCTGCCGGCACCGAAAAAGCCAGCACCGGCGGCGTGGTTGATGCAACCACCGCCGAACTCACAGCAAACGTTAGACCGGATTATTTCACCCTCAGAGATCAGCTCGCCCTCAGTAAGCAAATGATCCTGGGCCTGCAGGACTACGTGCACCAGGTGTGCCTGCGCTGAACTGCAACACCCTAAAACCCACCACCACAACGGATATGAACATGACCCAAGCCCGCGAAATCACCCTGGAAATCGGCACCAAGGAATTCACCTTCACCCTGACGCCCCAGGACGTGACCAAGTACTTCAACGCCATGACCGCCAACAACAAGGTGGCACCGTCTTTCAACCTGCTGAGCGGCACCGTGCTGCCCGCTGAAAAAGCCGGTTTGCGCGAGCTGCTGGCCAATCCAGTGATGACCATGCAGGTGGCCGGTGCGCTCCTCGAGGAGTACGCGCCTGACGTCGAGATCATCGTAAAAAAGCCCTTGAGCACGCTGACCGCCTGACCGAAGACGGCCTGGGCCAGTTGCTGGCCCTGACCAACCGTTGGCTACCTGGTGCCGAGCCCAGCATCGAGAACATGGGCACGGCCAAGTGGCTGGAAGACGAACACTGGAAACGCATGGAATTTGCCGTGGCAAGCGGCATTGCCCGTGCGTTGAACGGATAGGAACCACATGGCCGATCGTAGCGCCCGCCTGGACTTCATCCTGGCCCTGACCGACAAGGTCACCGCGCCCTTGGGCAAGGTGAAGATGGGCTTTTCCGAGCTGACCGAGCAAAGCGAAAAGAACATCAAGACCATGGGCATGGGCCTTGCCGGTGTGACGGGCGCTTTTGTCGGCATCAACGAATCACTGCAGCCCGCGCTTGAGATGAACCGCGCCCTGGGCGAGGTTAAATCCCTGGGCGTGGCCGAAGATGCGCTGAGTGCGTTGAATCAAAAGGCTCTGGAGTTCTCGGTGAACTACGGCGAGAACGCCCGGGATTTTGTCGCGTCGGCCTACAGCATTGAGGGCGCCATTAAGGGCCTGACCGGCAGCCAGTTGGCCACCTTCACCAACACCAGCAACCTGTTGGCCAAGGCCACCAAATCCGACGCCGAGACCATGGGCGCCTACGTGGGCACCATGTACAACCTGTTCAAAGGCCAGGCTGACGTCATGGGCAAGGGCGAATGGGTTGAAAAGTTGGGTGGCCAGACCGCTTTGGCGGTGCAGCTGTTCCGCACCGACGGCGCCCAACTCAAGGACGCCTTCAAGGAAGTGGGTTCTATCGCGACCGCTGCCGGGGTTGATATTGCCGAGCAGTTCGCGGTGATCGGCTCGCTGAGCAGCACCATGGAAGGCGGCGACGCCGGCGGGCGTTACAAGGCGTTCTTCGAAAACCTGGGCGCTGCGTCCGAAAAAATGGGCCTGAAGTTCACTGACTCCAACGGCAAGGCGCTGCCCATGCTGCAGATCATGGACAAGCTGCAGGGCAAGCTGGGCGACCTGACCAGTGCGTCGGCCAGCGCCAAGCTGATGGAGGCGTTTGGCGGGGAGGGCGCGCAGGTGATCAGCTCCCTGGCCAAGGACACCGACCGCCTGCGCAACGGCATGGAAAAGCTGGGCAAGGTGCGCGGCCTTGAGGACGCGCAGAAAATGGCCATGGACATGGTCGACCCTTGGCAACAGTTCGGGGCGGCGGTCGAAGCGCTGCGCATCGCCTTTGGCCAGGCACTGATTCCGATCCTGACGCCGTTGATGGCCAAGCTGTCGGGCATCGCCGGCACCATGACCCGCTGGACTCAGATGTTCCCCAACATCACCCGGGTGATTGGCATTGTCACGCTGACGATCCTGGCGCTGATTGCCGCCATGTCCCTGCTGACCTTCGCCATCGGCGCCGGCCGCATGGTCTGGCTTTCGATGGTGACGGTCTGGAAGGTTGTGCAACTGGTCAGCTTGCGAACCACGGCTGTATTCCTCCTGCAGAAGGCTTTCATGCTGGGCTACATCACCGTGGTCTACGGCCTGACTGCCGTGCTCGGCTTGCTGCGTGGCGTGATGCTGTTGTGGCAAGGCGCGATCTGGTTGGTCAACGCGGCGCTGCTGGCCAACCCGGTCGTGTGGATCGTGATCGGGGTTATGGCCTTGGTCGCGGCGGTGATCGCCGCCGTTGTGTACTGGGACGAGTGGACGGCCGCGCTGATGAACAGCGAGGCGTTCAAGTGGGTCAGCGACCAGCTCACCGCGTTGTCGGACTGGTTCGCGTCGATGGGTGGTTGGGCCGGGATGGCCAAGGCCGCGTGGGACGGGATCGTCGCGATCTTTCACACGGCAATCAATGGCCTGATCGAGATGCTGAACAAGATCCCCGGCGTCGACATTGAAACCCGCTTTGGCGCCATGCCCGAGGTGCCCGGTACCGACATCGGCGTCAACACCCTGGACAGCGCTGCAGCGGCGCAGCGCGCCCAGCAGACCATCAATGCGGCCATTCCAAGCCTGTCGCCGGCGCGGCCCAACGCCGTGCCCCAGGGCGGGCTGCTGACCAGCATCCAGAACAACAACAGCAGCCAGAACAAGGGCATGCACGTGGAGAAAGTCGAGATCCACAACAGCAAGCCTATGACGTCCCTGGAGATGGAAAACATGGTCGCCATGTCGGTGGGCGGATGAGCGAGTACATCGATCTTTTGATTGTTGGCAATGACCTGGTGCTGGATCCGTCGCGTCAGCCGCTGCTGATCGAAGACCGGGCCAGCATCGCCCAGGACATCGCTCACATGATCCGCGACAGCGGCCTGCTGGTCACCCTGGTGGCCGAGCGCGATCGCCTCAAGCAACGCGACTGCATCCAACAACTGGAACTGCTGGTGGAGGCCGACGAGCGCCTGGAACCGGGCACGGCGCAGATCACCCAGCTGCAGCCAGGCCAGTACCTGGTCACGGCAACAACCCTGAAATTCGGCAATATCGAGGTGACTTTGTGAGTGACGTAGATTTCAAGCAGGCGCTGGCCGACGCCGGCATTCCAACCACCGAGGCGGGACTCCTGCAGGCGTGGGAAAAAGAGGTAGCCGCCCAGGGCAGCAAATTGAGCAACACCAGCGCCTATTCGCCGTTCTGGCGCGTGGTGCGCGCCCTGGTGACCAAGCCGGTGCTGTGGATCCTGGATTTTTTCATGGCCACGGTGCTGCCCAACTTTTTCGTCAAGACCGCTGTAGACGCCTGGCTCGATATGCTGGCCTGGGCCGTCAACGTCGAGCGTAAGGGCGCTACCAAGGCCAAGGGCTTTTTGCTGTTCACCCGCGAAGCCGCCGGCGGCGCCCTGGAAGTACCGGCCGGAACGCTGGTGCAGTCCGCATCAATCAACGGCCATATCTACCAGGTGGTGACCACGGCGGTGGGTATCTTCGCCGATGGGTTAATGCAGTTGCAGATCCCGGTCGAGGCGGTCGACACCGGCGCCGGTTTCAACCTGGCCCCGGGGTATTACGCGATCTTGCCGGTACCGGTACCGGGCATTGCCCAGGTGGTGAACACCGACGGCTGGTTGACTACACCTGGTGCAGATCCTGAGCCCAACGACGAGCTGCGTTTGCGCACCCGCAACCAGTTTTCAGCGGTCAACCAGTGGCACACCGACGCGGTGTATCGCGCCATGATTTCGGCCTTCCCGGGTGTGCGCCCGGATGGCGTTTACTTTGAACACGGCGCGCCACGTGGCCCAGGCAGCGCCAATGCCTATGTTCTGTTTGAAGCGGACGTGCCGGCGGCGACGTACCTGGAGCAAATCAACGCGCATATCCGCGACCAGGGCAACCATGGCCACGGCGATGATCTGTTGGTGATGGTCATGCCGGAGACTCAGCACCTGGTGCAGCTGGAGATCTGGCCGCGCTCGACATTGACCACTGAACAGCGCGAAACCCTCAAAGACAACGCCGTGCTGTTCGTACGTGCGGCGTTCCGTGACAGCACCGTTACGGACTTCCAGCCAACGCTGACCTATCCCCAGTCGCGTTTCTCATTCAGCCGCCTGGGGGAAGAGCTTCACCAGCAGTTCGCCGGCATTGAGTCTCTGCACTTTTCAACCGCCGACATCATCAGCGAGCTGAACATTCCGCGGATCCAGAGCTTGGAGGTGCTGCTGCATGATTAAGCTCGACTTGCCGTTTTGGCTTGATGGGACCGAGCTGGCCAAGCTCAAGGCTGCCGCCCAGTCCTGGTGGGAAAAGGTCGAAGGCTGGCTGCGTTGGCCGCTGCTGCAGATGGACGCGGACACCTGCCATATCACCGTGCTGGACCTGTTGGCCTGGCAGCGCGATATCACCCGCTTCAAGGGTGAACCCGAGGGATTGTATCGGTTGCGGGTTAAGCACGCCTTTATCAATGCCGTCGACGCCGGCAGCACCGCCGGCATGAAACGCATCCTGGAGCGCCTGGGCGTCGGTTACGTCGAGATCGAGGAGCGCCAGGCCGGTCGAGACTGGGACGTGGTGCTGCTGCGGTTCTCTGACTCCCAGCTGTCGCAGAACCCCGAGCTGCTGCGCGTGTTGATTCAGCAATACGGCCGCACGTGCCGGCGTTACGACTTTTCCACCATCACACCGGTCCCGGTGCAGATCGCCCTTGTTCACTTCCACGACGATCAGCAAACGCTGGTCGCCAGTCTTTAGGAGCCCTCATGGGAGCCAGTATTACCCTTGCAGGTGAAAGCCTGATCGCGCAAAAACAAGCCGCAAATGCCGGGCTGAACGTCAGTCGATTCATTTTTGCCAACGTACCCGGGTTGAATCCCAATACTCCTGTGGACCGTACGGCGCCGAAGCCGCCGGCGGGTCAGATCGTCAATGTGCACGAGATCCCCATTGAGCATGCGGGTTATGTGAACCCCAACCAGGTGGTGTACAGCGCGCAGATTGGCTCTGACGTTGGTGACTGGGATTTCAACTGGATCGGCCTGGAGACCGTCGAGGGCGTGCTGTTCGCGGTGGCCTATGTGCCGATCCAGCAGAAACGCCGCAACATCCCGCCGCTACAGATCGGCAACAACCTGACTCGCAACTTCCTGGTGGCTTTCGACGGCGCCCTGGCCCTGACTGGCGTCACCATTGATGCCAGCACCTGGCAGCACGACTTCACTGTGCGCCTGGCCGGTATCGATGAGCGCGAGCGCCTGAGCAATCGTGATGTCTACGGGCGGGCGTGTTTCTTCGGCAGTTCGCTGCAGCTGGAAAAGGTCGGTAGCACGTACCAGCTCAAGCCTGGCACGGCGTACATCGAAGGGATTCGCCTGGTGCAATCGGCGGCGCTGCCGGTTGTGCCGCCGGCATTGCCGGCCAAGGCTTGGTTGGACGTCGTGCTGCAGCGTGAGCTGAACGACGTTGCGGCCAGTTGGGCGGTGGTTTTCGGCGCGGAAAAGTCAGACTACACCGACGCCCTGGGCGTGAAACATTACTGTGTGGCGATCGCGGATCTGGCCGCTGCCGGCGTTACCGATCGGCGTCCGGTGGAAGCGATCAACGGGCCCTTGGTGCAACAGTTTGCCCTGCGCACTGGCGACTATAGGGAGCTGCGTGCCCGAGCGACGACCAAGACCGACGTGGGGTTGAGCAATCTACCCAACGCAATCAGTGACGACGCAGAGACCGACAGTAGCGAGATTCTGGCCACAACCAAGGCCGTGAAGGCTGTAACCAAGCCTCTCAGCACCGGTATCACGCCCGGGATCTTTGACCTGGTTGAAGTAAATGCAAATGGGCACGTCACCAAGGCCTCACGGCAAAAGATCACCACCGTACTGAATTCAAGTGCGTCCTTATTAGCCAGTCAGCGTGGACTGGTCTTACTCGACGCGGGTGACGGCAATCGCGTGGTTTCGTTACCGGCCTCAGATGCGTCGCTGGGCGTGATCGATTTGGTGGTGCGCCGAGTCGACAACACCGTCAATCGGCTTGTTATTCAGGGCAAAGGCACTGACAAGATCAGGTTTCACACGCACCTGAACGTTGGCGGATACCCATTTTTTCTACTGATGGGGGCCGGCGACTGGTGGCATCTGCGAAGCGACGGCGCCGGTAATTGGTGGCCGCTGGGACGTTTTGACAGCACGCCATTGGGACGCCCAGTTTTTGAAACCACCACGTTGTTCAGCCCTGGTGGATATGGCGCGCTCAATGGGGCGCTACTCAGTCGGACAGACTGGCCATGGCTTTGGGACCACGCCCAGCAATCCGAAATGATTTACGCGGAGGCTGCACGCCTTGGCAAGGAAGGCGGCTGGACCATGGGGGACGGTCTTTCTACGTTCCGTGGCCCCGAAGGGCGAGGCGAATTCCTTCGGGTTCTCGATGAGGGGCGCAGCATCGATCCCGGTCGGGTCGCGGGATCCTGGAAGGCCGACACGTTCAAGGCCCACAAACACCGACAGCAATACACGGGTTCCTTAGGCGGCGGCGGTCATTGGGTCAATGGCGGCGCGAACGGCCCAACGACCATGACTGACGCCTCAATGGAGGCCACCGGCGGTTCGGAAACGGCTCCAAGACATATCGCCTATCCGGGCCGAATCAAACTCATCTGAGGTTGTTCCATGATCTATCTCATCGATAACGCCGGCGCCTTGGTTGGTCCGGTGGTGTTACCCCCAGTGCCTGGAGTTGGCTACCAGTTGCCAAGCAACGGTGTAGAGCTGCCCACGAAGCTGAAAGCCGCCGCGACCGGTTTCGCGTGGACGTTGCTCGACGGCCAGCCGACTCAGGTGCTCGACTGTCGCGGAGACGTCTACGACACGACAACTGGCTTTTCCGAGCTTTGGCAGGTTTTAGGCCCTATCCCGGCGACCTTCACACAGAAGCCCAAGCCGTCAGATGCCCACCAGTGGCTTGATGGCGAATGGGTCCAGCATCCGAGCGTGGTCCATAGCCAGCAGGTGGCCAAGGTCAATGAGGCTTGTGAAAGCGAGATTATCGGCGGGTTTGTCTCCAGCGCCTTGGGTGCGCCGTATCTGTACAGCAGCCAGTTGGATGACCAGCTCAACCTGACTGGCATGATCCTGCGCGGCATGGATGGCCTGTATGCGTGTCGTGATGAGTCCGGGGCTAAAGAGTTTCGTCCACACACTGCTGAGCAGTTGCATCAGGTCGGTGATGACTTCACGGCGTTCAAGCAGCTGTTGCTGCAGAAGGCCAATCGGCTCAAAAAATTGCTCGATCAAGCGCTGGCTGACGGCGACCTGGCAGCGCTGGAATTCGTTACCTGGGAGAGCCCACAGTCATGACGTGGGCAACGGTGACCATGCGCTGGCCCGAGCATGCCACTCAGTGGATGGGCGAACTGTCAGCAGCTCAGCATCTGGCCAGCAGCGAGTTGGCCAGCACCGCGCAACGCCTGGCCGGACTGGATGGCATGACCAGCACCAACCCGGGGCCAGTGGGTGACGCCGCGAAAGGCGCGATCGAGGCCGGCCGTGCGGCACTGGCGGGGCAACTGGGCGAGGCGCCGGCGTGCCTGGCGGTGACGCCGTTTCAAAGCGGTGTCGGCCAGGGCCGTGGCCACCAGCGCTTTCTGTCTGCGCCCAACTTGCTGCAGCAGCTGGCCGCCAAACTGGTCGATCCGAGCGACAACGGTCGACCGGCTGGCCCGCAATACGCCTTAACCCTGATGTTCCTGGGCACGCGCCTGGACCAATTCGCCGAGACCCTGGCGCGCTTCAACGCGCTGTTACCGATCCCTGACCTGGTGCGGGCCGAACGTCGTGCCCGCAACCTGTCGCGTCTTGAGACGGAAAAGTGGGAGATCCCCAGCGCTGTGCCTTTGCCGCGCTGGTCGGCGCTGCCCCTTGAGCGCTGCACGGTGGTCAAAGCGGCCAAACAATCCATGGCCGGCCAGATCGCCGTCCTGGAGAGCTACGCGGCTGATAGCTCGCCCATGGGTGACCTGGCGGCGCTGGCTGGGCGCAAGGCTGCCCAGCAGCAGGACCGCGATAAGCAACTGAACGACTTGAAAACCCTACTGGCCGGTGGCAACGCCGATCACAGCATGCGGGCGCGGATCCTGGGCCCCGGCGACAACAACGAACTGCGCCGCGCCTTGCTGCAGGGTGATGCACCTGGTCATGAATGGGTTTTGTGCGCCGGCGTGCTGCTGGTGGGCTCGTTGGATGGTTTGAGCTTTGTCCGGGAGCTGGTCGGCCTATGACGCTATTACTCGACGGCCAACAGATCCTGGGCAAGCGCCTGAAAATCACGGCCAACCTGCGTATCGAGAGCGACGATCTGTCGGGGCAGACCAGCAACAGCCAGACCGCGCACAAGGGGTTCAAACCCAAAACACTGACTGTCTCCCTAATGATCCCCTTCGTTGACCAGGTGCAACTGCGCAGCCTGATGCGTTTGGCCGAGGCCACGGTTGGCGGTGGCCAACTCAAGATGTACCGCATCGTCAACGATACCGCCGCCGCGTTCGGGATCCGTGAAGTGCAGTTCTCTGACGGTGTAAGCGCCCGGGAAGACGACTCGCTGAACGCCTGGCTGGTGCAGTTCACCCTGTCGGAGAAACTGTCCAACCCCGAGCGGGTGGAGAATCGGCGCGCCGGCAACAGCGTCACGTCGCAGTCCGGCCCGGGTTCGGCTGTTGGCGGTGCCGCTGGTGGTGGCGACGGCACCGGCAATCCCGAGGAACTGAGCGGTTTTGAACGGACGTTGAAAAAGGTCGACAACTGGCTGGCCCCAACACCATGAAACTGCACCAGGTACTCACGATTAGCGGCACGCCTTACCCAGTGATTAAGGGCGAAGTACGGCTGGATATTAAGAGTCCCGGCCGGGCGACTTTCACAATTCAAGCCGGCGCACCGGTCAAGGGCCTGGTGACGCTCGATGTCGGTTACAACGACGGCCCGCTGCAGCGCCACTTCATTGGATTTGTCGAACGTTCGACGGCGATCAACAGCGTGCAGCAGATCCTGGTCTGCCGCGAACTGGCGGCGATCCTGTCGCAGCCTATGCCGTTGAACCTACGACACGTCGACATGCAGGGCGTGCTGGCCGAGGTCAGCGACAAGACCGGGCTGCGCTTTCGCGTGCCGGACAAGTCTTACGCCAAGGTCAAAGCCCCGTTTTTCTACAGCCTGGCTGCCGGCTACCTGGCGATGGACAGCCTGGCCAGCGTATTCAACATCCCCGACTTTGTCTGGCAGCAGCAGGGCGACGGCGAAGTGTTCGTGGGTAGTTGGGCCGATAGCTTCTTTGGCATCCGCCCGCCGCTGGAACTGCCCGTCGAACTATTCGACGGCTATCAGGGCAACCAGAGCGCAATGATCGCGGCCCTTCCAGGGCTACGACCAGGTGCAACCATCAACCAGGGCGAGAGGATCACCAGCGTGACCCTTGCCGGCAACCAAATGGCGATCAAATGGACGACGCAATCCGTCGCAGTGTAGAGCGGCAATTCCCCGAACTGACCGGTGGCTATCACCTGCCACGCTTTGGCCGAGTGGTGGCCGTGCCCGATGCACCGGCAGCTCCTGGTCTGTGCGATGACTTCCGGCCGCGCTTTGGCGTCGACGTGGAAGTCCTGCTGCCCGATGGCGAGCCAGATCCCGCGCTGCCGATCCTGACCGGCCTGCCGCTGCCGGCGCCGATGGGCGGGCAAGAGGCGGGCATGTTCGGCTTTCCAGAGGAGGGCACCACGGTGGTAGTCAGCTTTGCGTATGGCCTGCCGCACAAACCCTTCATCACGCAGATCCTGCCCCACGGCCTGAGCCTGCCCCGGGTTCCGAAAGGTGACCAGGTTTGGCAGCACAGCGAAGCCTGCCAGCAACGTGTCGACGCCGACGGTAACTGGCTGCGCCAAACGGACGGCAAGATCCAGGATAAGGCGATCGAACGGGAAGTGGAGGCGATGCAGAACACTGAGAGCTTCCAGAGCCACACCAGGACGGTGGACGACCATTCAACTGAGTCGGTGGGTGGGATAAAGAAGATCGAGGCGCTGGGCGCGCTAAAGCTGTTATCGGGCGGATCAGCAAGCCTTGCGGCGGTGGATGACTTACACCAAGCGACAGGGCGGGATCTGAACCTGGTGGTGGGGCAGAAGCACAACGCCACGGTGGGTGGCGATATGCAGGAGAAAATTCAGGGCCTGCGCCAAAGCGTGGCCGGGGTGAGTCAGCAGCTGCAGGCGCCGAAGAACTGGATCGGGTCCAGTGGCGTGAACCTGTTTCAAGTGATGTGCGACACGCTCGATCTGCTGCAGCAGATGAATACGCAACTTGCTGCACACACTCACGTACCTGGGCCAACTCCCAGCCCGACTGATGCCGCTGCATTCACGGAGAAAGCGGCGCTAGCTTCGGCGTTAGCCGTGAAGTTAAAACCGATCACTCTATAAATAGAGCGCGATTCGCTGTTATCAGTCGTTATCTAGAGTGTATCGAGGTGAAATTCATTGCATGAAACTGTGGATAACCTTGGCCGGCCGAGAGCAACTTTCGGCCGGCCGTGAAATATACTTCCGCCGGCGCCTACCGTTCGTCGGGTCGCGAGCCATCAATAAGGTATTACTTCGCGCAAGTGCACTTTGTGGAGGGTGCCCACCATTGCAATTGCGCCGGGGAGGGCAAACCCGCTAACTGTCGAGGTTTGGAGAATGTGTCATGAGGCGGCCGGCCAAAAAAAGGAGGGGCGCCGGCGCGCAATGCAGAAAGGCCGGGCGTGCGCCCGGCCTTTCTACGATAGCGGCAAGTGGTTTCCAAGCCTCAATCCTGTGATAGATTGATCTCCAGCACTCGACGCTCTACAACTTTTGAATCTAGACAACTCGAAAGGTTAGGGCGTAGCCATAGAGCAGTCAACCCTACAGTTATCCAAAAAGCGTTGGTAGTTGCGCTAGAAAGTATATTAGTTGCGGTATAAAGCATATTAATTGCGTGTTAGTGCAAAGGTTAACTGCTCCGTTGAGTGCTTGCTTAATGCGTCATCGTCTTGGTGAAGCGAAGCATCTAACCATTGGAGTTTAAAAAATGATTCGATTCGTTTCTCGCTACATTCCAGAAGAGTTAATTCGTTTGCTACAAACGGCCTATTGGACGATCCGACTGTTTAGGATAATTCAGCAGGTCGAATGACCGTTTCAATGGCAGGGGCTTCGGCCCCTGTTTTTGTCCTCTGCTCGATCATCCCTGCCGGCACCACCAAGATTGCGCATAGGCGCAACCATTGATGTACTCAATCCCGCTTAAGACAAAACCGGTCACAGCCATTCCCGCCAGCGTTGCGTCCAGTAGCCGTGGTAATGGATCCGGATCAAGTGGCATCCCCACATCCACTCGAGCCACATTGGCGCACCGACCAAGCTCGACACTGTTTTCCGAGTTCACCATCACATTGCCCCGTATCGCCGGGTAGCGCCGCCGATCCTGGGGCGTCAGCGCAATGCCTTGGCGTCTCATAGGGGTAACAAGCATATGCATGTATTAAACCGCCTGGTCGCCACTGTGACAATCAATCAGTGCTTCCACTGCGTAGGCCAGAGCACCGTCGGCCTGCTCCAGGAGATCGCTAAGATCGTCACGGTTGATCAACTGAAGGCGGAGCAGGGTGTGGGCCTGAATAACTAGTGTTTTGTGGTGACGCCCAGGATTATCGAGCAGTGCAGCTTCGTCCCGCAGAATTAATTCCCACTGCGCAATCGCGCTGCTCCTATCACCCGAAATTGCCAAATGCTCCGTGTTCATAGCTCGCCTCTGAATCAACCTAACAATACTGTATGAATAAACAGTATAGCGATTAATGCGCAGAGGCAATGTCGATCCGATGAAATGAGATCAAGGCCGAGGCAGGGCACACGTTGTGAATTCCTCCGGGCGAAGAAAAAAACATCTGAAAAAGCACTTATCCCCCTCCCGCCGACGGGCCTCGCATTCGTTTTTTATGCAAATCCAAAAGTAAAGTAAACCGACACGCAGCACAGGCAGACCGCGGGGCCGACAGGGAATAGAAGAACTGCACAGAGTGCAAACTTTAGAAAAGGATTGAAGCCGATTCGCACAGCGACGCTGTCGCTGACGGGGCTTTCGAACGCCATGAAGAGCCCGGCCTGCAAGGACGCGCCTAAAAAAATACGCCATTAGAGGCGTTTTCGAATTTCGGACGTATCGAATTGCATCGGGCTTCCCACAACTGTAGCGGGCACCCGTTTTCCCCCGCAGTCCACGGGTTTCAAAGCCTCGCAGGCTATCGCGCAGTTTTCAAAGAAACGCATTGCGCAACGGAAGGAAGATTAACTGGCCGCAGAGGCGGCCAGTTTTAATGCGCTGCCAATCAGGTGAAAGGAAGCATCATTGTGATCGAAGACAATTGCGGGCAGCGAAGGAATCCCGCTTTCTCATAAAGCCCCACCAGCCTTTCATTCAGCGGGTGCACTACGAGCGCAGTCGAAGCGACTTCTTCCGAAGCAGTAAGCGCCCGGAGTACTGCGTCCTGAATCAGATCGAGCGACAGTCCAGTACCTTGGAGCGTCTTACATACCCCCATGCGCCCCAAGATAGTGATGGGGTGCTGGTCGGGAGAGTTGCGCTGCGCCTTTTTGGGTACCACGTCTGCCCGCATGATAGTGCCGCTCGACAATGTGTAATAACCGACGACAGTGTTCGTATCTTTGATGCAGACGACGAGCACTGTGGCAGTTTTCGCGATTTGGGCCTTGGTCGCCTTTTTCTTGAGGTACTCGTTGATAGAGTCCTCACCACAATCGAACGAATCCAGATCGTGATTTTCATTCAGTTTTGCGGGAGCGCTTAACTCCAGCGAGACGGCCTTTGCAGCAGTTTCTCTAAGCATTTGTTGCTCCTTACGGGATTATTCTGTAAGGCTTGCTCAAATGCGTCGAAGTCATCATCGGCAAGGACGAACAGACGCTGATCAAGGATAACTTCCTCAGCCTTTTTACAGGCAGCATCCAAGATGAAGCTGGTTCGGTCGCTTCCCGACATGGCAGCGGCCACATCGATCAAGTCTCGTTTCCGAAAGTCGACCCGCATGTTGATCGGGACGGGTTTCGTTTTTTCTGCTGCAGCGGACTCCGCACGCAATAGAGATCTGGTCATAGTTTTCCCTTCGTACTCACGGTTTTTTGGATGCAGTTACCTCTTCAATTTCATGTTTCGATTACTCGGCTGGTTTGAAGAATTTTCATTTGCAGGCCTCAGTTGTAAGCGCTTCTGATTAGGGGACATTCCCTGATACGAATCCTCTCATTCTGTGTATGAGTTGTCTATACGTAAAGCAAGTGGCTACACAGCACGCGACGAGCGGTCCAGGCAAACGGATTGCGATTTTGGAACCAGGGCCGGGAAAAAGGTAATTTTGGTTAGGGGGAGTAGTAACGTCTCTGGAGCCCCCGTATTCCGTGGGATGAGCACATTACCTAGAGGGGTAATATTTGGTAATGGCAAAGGTAATATTCAGCCAAGTGCCCGGTTTTGCTGGGGCTGGATAAGGCTGGGAATTACTCGATGAAAAGGTAATGACCTAACCTATAAATTACCAAATTATTACCTTCCTAAATATCCATCAAGCTATTGAAATTAAAGGTTTTTATTCCATTTTTTCGAGCGTATTACCAATATTACCTTTTTCCCATGCCTCAACGTAAACCGACCGGCACGCCGTTTTTTACCCCCTCACAACCCTCGCGCACTAACTTGGTGCAAAACCCATGGGACTACCGTGGGACTGAGAATGCCGATTTTTTGGAGAGCGAGCATCGCTGCAGCCCGCGTAAAGCGGGCACTTGCATGATGAAAGTGACTTTGCGGGTAGTTTCGAATCTCTCCTTCACCGCCACATTTTGAAAACGCGAACCCCTGATTTTCCTAGAGAAAGTCGGGGGTTTGTGGTTTTTTGCGTCCGAAAAATGCCCTCATGGGACCGCCATGGGACTGGCGCCC
>Ga0207713_1000652_pt1 | contig 33081 bp, 22 predicted proteins | sample KBSS64metaG_FD_184404 | JGI IMG/M metagenome (GOLD analysis project Ga0207713, IMG submission 184404) | Switchgrass rhizosphere microbial communities from Kellogg Biological Station, Michigan, USA - KBS S6-4 metaG (SPAdes) (version 2) | ecosystem: Host-associated > Plants > Roots > Rhizosphere >... | reverse complement strand
CGGCACCGGAATCGCCCACAGCGAATACAACCTGGAAGCCACGGACACCAAGATCTTCCAGATCTGGATTCTGCCGACCGAAACCGGCGCACCGCCGTCCTGGGGCGCCAAACCGTTCCCGAAAGGCAACCGCGAAGGTTTCGTGACCCTCGCCAGCGGCAAGGACGGTGACGATCAAAGCCTGCGCATCCGCGCCGACGCACGTTTGGTGGCGGCCAATATCAAGGCCGGGGAAACCGCTGAATACCGTCTCGATGCCGGACGTCGGGCGTATCTGGTTCCCGCTACGGGTGTCATTGAAGTCAACGGCTTGCGCGCACAAGCTCGAGACGGTGTGGCGGTGGCCGATGAACAGGTGTTGACCGTCACTGCGCTGGAAGACAGTGAAATCGTGTTGGTGGATCTGGCCTGATCGGCGAATCGCGGGTACAAAAAAGGGCGGCCTCAGGGTCGCCCTTTTCCGTTGCCTGGATTTACTGGATGCTGATCGCACCGTCTACCAGTGTTTGCGCTTCAGCCACCAGTTGCTTGAGGTGGTCGTCGCCGATGAAGCTTTCGGCGTAGATTTTGTAGATGTCTTCGGTGCCCGACGGACGTGCAGCAAACCAGCCGTTTTCGGTCATTACTTTCAGACCGCCAATGGCCTGATCGTTGCCCGGCGCCTTGCTGAGGATACTCTCGATCTTCTCGCCCGCCAGTTCGGTCGAGGTGACCTGTTCCGGCGACAGCTTGCTCAGCAGGGCTTTCTGCTCAGGATTGGCCTTGGCGTCGACACGCACCGAGAACGGTTCGCCCAGTTCGTCGGTCAGCGCGCGGTAGGCCTGACTTGGGTCGCGGCCGGTACGGGCAGTCATTTCAGCAGCCAACAGGGCCGGAATCAGACCGTCCTTGTCGGTGCTCCAGACACCGCCGTCCTTGCGCAGGAACGAGGCGCCGGCGCTTTCTTCGCCGCCAAAACCCAGTGAGCCGTCGAACAGACCATCGGCAAACCATTTGAAGCCGACCGGCACTTCGTACAGGCGACGGCCCAGACGCTTGGCCACGCGATCGATCAGACCGCTGCTGACCACGGTTTTACCCACGGCCGCGTCGGCACGCCATTGCGGACGGTTCTGGAACAGGTAGTCGATCGACACCGCCAGGTAGTTGTTCGGTGCCAGCAGGCCACCGGACGGCGTGACGATACCGTGACGGTCATGATCCGGGTCGCAGGCGAAGGCCACGTCAAAGCGTTCTTTCAGGCCGATCAGACCTTGCATGGCATGGCTGGACGATGGGTCCATGCGGATCTGCCCGTCCCAGTCGACGGTCATGAAGCGGAACGTCGAATCGACTTCCTTGTTCACCACGTCCAGGTCCAGACGATAGTGCTCGGCAATCGCCGACCAGTAGCGCACCCCTGCTCCGCCCAGCGGATCGACGCCCAGGCGCAGTTTGGCACCGCGGATGGCATCGAAGTCGATGACGTTGATCAGGTCAGCGACGTAGGTGTTGACGTAGTCGTGACGGTGGGTGGTTGCGGCCTTGAGCGCCTGCTCGTAGCTGATGCGTTTGACGCCAGCCAGTTTGTTGGCCAGCAGTTCGTTGGCCTTGGCTTCGATCCACTTGGTGATGTGGGTATCGGCCGGGCCACCGTTGGTTGGATTGTATTTGTAACCGCCGCTTTGTGGCGGGTTGTGCGACGGGGTAATCACGATGCCGTCGGCAAGGCCCGTGGTGCGGCCCCGGTTGTAGCAAAGAATGGCGTGGGACACGGCCGGTGTCGGGGTGTATTCGTCGCCTTCGGCGATCATCACGGTCACGCCGTTGGCCGCCAGCACTTCCAGGGCGCTGGCCCCGGCCGGGGTCGACAACGCATGGGTGTCGATGCCGACGAACAGCGGCCCGGTGATGCCCTGGGCTTCGCGATACAGGCAGATCGCCTGGCTGATAGCCAGAACGTGCCACTCGTTGAAACTCAAATCAAAGGAACTGCCCCGGTGCCCGGAGGTGCCGAACGCCACGCGCTGGGTGGAAACCGAGGCGTCGGGTTGACCGGTGTAATACGCCGTAACCAGTCGCGGGATGTCGACCAACAGTTCTGCCGGTGCCGGTTTGCCCGCAAAAGGACTGAGTGTCATGCAAAACCTCTGAAATAGAGTGGTTCAGGAAATTACAGCGGAGTTTACTGGCAGTTTGACCAGAGTGCGATGGGGGCTATCCGGTACAAACCGAGTGTTTGGGTGAATTCGTGCGCGGAGCCAGTCGCAACGCATCCCCGAGCAGTCCGACAAGTATTAACAACGCCTCCTCGTCCCCGCCGATCACGCCGAGACGCAGGTTCTGCGCATGCAGTCCCTGGATACTGAACAACTCCCCAGGTGCAATCAATACGTTTTGTTTCAGCAGCCGTTGAAACACGGCGTCCATCGCTACCGCATGCCGGGATTGCAACCAGATCGTTGCGCCGCCCTGTGGCTCGACGACATCCAGCACATCGCCCAGGCGCTCGCGAATGAGCTGCACCCATTGCGAACGCCGCTCCCTGAGCAGTCGTTTCAGTATCACCAGATGCTGATCGACTCTACCGCTGGCATAGAGGCGCGCAATGGCTTTCTGGCGGATCGGCGAGAGCCGGAACGAACGCAGCAGGAAGTGACGCTGCAGAGCATTGCGCCATTGGCGTGACAGCACAAAACCATAGGGGGCTTCGACACCAATGTGTTTTTCGAAGCTGGAAAACACCAACAAGCGGTCGGGATCCAGCAACTCGCGCAGAGGTTGACCTCCAGCATCGTCCAGCAACTCGCCATGACAGTCGTTTTCCAGTACCCAGATGCCATGACCGATGAGCAACTGCGCGACAGCATGCCGGTTGTCCTGAGGAAAACGGCTGCCGTGGGGCATGCTCAATCTGGAAGACAACAGGATCAGCCGAACAGGTTCGATCTTGAGCAGTGTTTCAAGTTGCTCTGTATCAAATGTGCCATCAGGCTGCAGTGGCAGTTCAATGACTTGCACGTCAAAAGACTGAAGCAGACGCAGGACCGCCCAGTCGCAGGGGGATTCGATCAGCACCGTTGCATGTCGCAGTTCAAGAACTGCAATCAGGATTTCCAGCACCCCCCGCAAGTCGGCGCCGATGTAGACGTCTTCGGGATGCCAGCAATGTGTCGCCGAGGCGGTATAGCGGGCAGCCAGAAGCGTGCGCAGTTCCAGCTCGCCGCAAGGCTGCGCGGCTGTCTGCAGATACCGTGGATACTGACGCAACAGTTCTCGCTCCACCATCAACAACGGGCTGTCCAGAGGCTGGGCCGCCGCCGGGTCATCACCGCTCAATACGCGCATGCCGTTGCACCTGGCACTTACGCAGACCGTTTCCAGCAGATCGTTGCCACCTCCCGGCGGCATGAACGATGGCGTTGCTTGTGCAAAATAACCTGATTTGGCTACGGAGTAGACCCGGCCTTCCTTCTCCAGCAAGGCATAAGCGTACTGAATGGTCGAGATGGACACGTTCAGTCGCTCGGACAACTGCCTTAGTGACGGCAACCTGATCGCTCCTTGATTGCCTGGTTCATCGATCAACTGAGTCAGATAACGATAGACAGCCTGATAGGCGAAACCCGATTCTCGTGATGCACTCATGAGCCAGGGTCCGCAGGCATTTTTCCTTGTCCGGGCAATACGTTCACACTCAGCCTTCCGCCTTGCGGTCAACATGTGAAGTCTCATGACCTGATACTTCAGCGGTACTCGCTGCCTGTTCGTCCATCCGGATGCCATCCATTGCATACAATCGGTTGATCAGTCTTACGGGCAGTCCACTGACATCGGTCATCCATTGCAGAACCTGCTCCGGAGCGTGCAGTCCCTGCATCGCCCGGTGCAACTCCGGCATCGCGACCAGCATGCCGGGGTGGCAGGTGCGCAAAAACCGCTCAAGACCAGCGGCTCCATCGATGAAAGGGGCAAATATCAGGCATATCAATTGCGCCTCACTGAGGCCAAAGTTCCGCTGCAGGGAAGAGGTAGCGTGCGCGCGCTGCTCGGTGAGGTTGGACAGATTGCCGAATGTCAAAAGGAAACGGTCACAAAGCTGCTCGGGGGTACCTTTGCGACGCATCGTTGCCAGGCACTGCTGCAGGTATTCCGTGACACCGACCTCGTAGTTGCGACCTTCTACGTAGCTGGCCTGCAGCCCGCTCAGATAAGCGCCGACCAAAGGATCGGCACATTCACCGGGGCGTGGTTCGAACATCAGCTCGTCGGCCTGAAAGCCCAGGAAATCGCTGAGCAACGGCCATCGCTCCTCCATCTTGCCAACGACCATGTCGTCGATGCCGATGTAGCTGGTTCGCCGACAGGCTTCAAACTCGCCAAGCGGCCGCCACTGAGTCAGTTCCTTTTCGGGGTAGAGTTCGCGGTAATAATCGCCGCCCATGTTGTCGAGCAGACGGAACAAATCGGCGAATCCACCGGCCGTTCGTGGCAACGCGCCGATGCTTGCCTTGCGCGCCGCCCGATCCAGACCTGCGATGAATTGCTCCTGCTGGTACACGCTGTCACTGGCTATCAACGCATCGACACCATTGCCCCAACGTGCAACCTGACCGTAGAACTCGGCTGTGCTCAGGTACAACTCATCCCACAATGCCAGGCTCTCATTCCATGTGCGACGATGCCCCAGCATCAGCAGGTTGAGGCGACCGGACTCGCGCCCTTCTTCGCTGACGCAAACCTCATGGTTGAAGGGCAGAACCTCGCGATGATCCACCATCAGTAGCTCCACCCTTGGATCGTCATACAGGAACAGTGCGCCGAAGCTACGATGCATGTTGTGCAGCGCCGACGTCGGTGCGCCGCTCCAGCGCAGGGTGGCGACACGCAACTGGAAAGTGGCCGGAGCGCGTCCTGCGATGCTCAATTGCGCCGCACGCAACAGGGCCAGGCTGTAGCAACAGTCACGTGTGCCGGATTGAGTCACCATGACCTTGAATTCGCCGATGCGGTCCATACCGCCGGCAGCCACCGCCAGTCGCTGTATCAATAGTTGCAAAGCCGTGCGCTCGGCTCGGGAAAAAAAACTCAGCAGGCGTTGCAAAACTTGCTGGTAGACATAATTCATTGCTTGATCATGGATCGTGCTCATCAGTACTTCACCCGGTATCAAAGGTTTTATATCGCGCGGCCACGAATGGCGGACGCACGATCACTCTTCATTAATTAATAGACGCTGAAATGCTAACACTTAAGTTTTTGTAGTTATTTGAAACAGTTGAGCGCGTAGTATTTCAGGATCTTGAGCGACATGGCTGAAAGCCCCGCCTTGGCTGGGCTGCCTGCAAGAACGGGCTTTCCTAGGAAACTTCTTACAAGCCCCTGCACATAATGAGCACAAGAAAAAAAGAAGGGATTACATGACACCCCTACAAACTTTAAACAGAAGTTTGAGGGGCGATGATAAACAGCCGACTGATACTGCACGGAACAAATAGAATGCACAGACATAGCTCATTCCTTGAGATGAAAGTAGTCATTCAATTATCAGGGTCTGGAGGCCAATTAGAAGATACAGATCGAGAGCAAAAACCAGTTCAGTTGCTGAACGTCCCCAGGCGTCTGGCCCAGGGATTTCTCGATATCTGAAGGATTAAACGCACAAGAGTCCGTGGGGCCACGGACTCTGAATGGGAAAGTCAGGCAGTTTCGATTTGCAGAGCAACCCGCTCGCGACATGGGCATTCGTCCATGTAGCGGTGAGCTTCGACAAACTCGTTGAACGGAAACACCCGGGTCTTGAGCGGCAGCAGCACACGGTCAGCGGTGAGCTGGTTTATATCACGCAAGGCACGCTGCAAGGCGACGTGGTCCTGAATGATGCCGAGCTCCGGCTTGCCGGTGAAGTTGCCGATGCAATGCACGAAAAACTGAATGTTCTTCTGGAACGCTGCGCAGGCCGGGAATGGCGTCTGGTTGCCGCCCTGCAGGCCGTACAGCACCAGGCTGCCACGCGGTGCCAGTACATCGCCGAGCAGCGACATCTGTGGCCCGCCGAGACCATCGAACACCACGTCGACACCGCGGTTGTCGGTGATCTTGTTGATCCGCATCAACAGGTCTTCTTCTTCGGTGACAATCACTTTCTCGGCACCGAGCGACAGCAGGTACTCACGCTCCTCCGCTGTTTTGGTGGCGGCAATCACCCGCACACCCAGTGCTTTGCCCAACTGAACGAAGGATGGGCCGGCGCAGTGGCTGGCGTCGGTCACCAGGGCGAACTGCCCGGGTTTGACCCGTGCCAGATCAACGTATCCGAAATAGGCGATCAACAGCGGCGTGTAATGCACGCTGGCTTCAATCGGGCTGAGCACATCCGGATAGCGGGTCAGCGCGGTGCGCGGCAGAACGATCAGTTCACCGTAGACCGGGTAATCGTTGGGACTCTCGGCCGGGAAACTGGCCACCTTGTCGCCCACTGCCAGATCTTCGACGCCATCGCCGATGGCCGTGACCACGCCGGCCATTTCATGACCCAGGCCTGAAGGCAGGCGCGCCTGGGACGACGCCAGATTCTGGCGCCAGAGCGTGTCATACCAGCTGATGCCGATCGCCTCGACACGCACCTGCACTTCGCCAGGACCTGGCTGAGCAGCCGCATGCTCTTCGCATTTGAGCACCTCGGCCGGACCAAACTTGTGAAAACGGATCGTGCGGGACATCGCAAACCTCGTCAAAGTAACCTCTAATGCCATGAACTCTATCTGGGCTTTCCAGCCAAGACTATCAGTGGCTATTAATAGTCGACATGCCTGTCATTGATTCCGCAGCATGGTCAGCATTGAGAAAATCCATGAAAAAACTGCTGCCGCCTTCTCAGTAAAGCTGAATTACCCGGTGCAGAGTACCAGCCTTTCCCCGTAAGATTCATGCCGGCCATTGTTCTCATATGGCCACTCTCGTCAAGCTTGATGACTCTGCCAGGACTCCAGATGAATCGTAATGACCTGCGTCGTGTCGACCTCAACCTGTTGATCGTGTTCGAAACGCTGATGCATGAGCGCAGCGTGACCCGTGCGGCGGAAAAGCTGTTTCTCGGCCAGCCGGCGATCAGCGCGGCGCTCTCGCGTCTGCGCGGCCTGTTCGACGATCCTTTGTTTGTGCGCACCGGGCGCAGCATGGAGCCTTCCGCCCGCGCGGTGGAAATCTTCGCCCTGCTCTCCCCGGCCCTGGACTCGATTTCGACCGCCGTCAGCCGCGCGGCGGAATTCGATCCGGCGACCAGCACGTCGGTATTCCGCATCGGCCTTTCGGACGACGTCGAATTCGCGCTGCTGCCGATGCTGCTCAAACGCCTGCGCGCCGAAGCACCCGGCATCGTGCTGGTGGTACGCCGCGTCAACTACATCCTGATGCCAGGCCTGCTCGCCTCCGGCGAAATCTCCATCGGCGTCAGCTACACCACCGACCTGCCGGCCAACGCCAAACGCAAGGTCCTGCGCCGCAGCGCACCCAAACTGCTGCGCGCCGACACCGTGCCGGGGCCGCTGAGCCTGGACGATTACTGCGCGCGCCCGCATGCGCTGGTGTCGTTTGCCGGCGACCTCAGTGGTTTCGTCGATGAAGAGCTGGAAAAGCTCGAGCGTAAACGGCACGTGGTACTGGCGGTGCCGCAGTTCAACGGACTGGGTACGCTGCTGGCGGGCACCGACATCGTCGCGACCGTGCCCGATTACACGGCGGATGCACTGACGGCGGCGGGCGGTCTGCGCGCGGAAGACCCGCCGTTGCCGACGCGCACGTTTGAACTGCATATGGCTTGGCGGGGGTCGCAGGATAATGATCCTGGGGAGCGATGGTTAAGGTCGCGGATTCAGATGTTTTTTGGGGATCCGGATAGTCTCTGAACCGAGGACGAACATCTAAAAATGCGAATCGCTATAGCGCAAGCTCTTGCTTGCGCTTGATTTTACAAGCAGCTAGCCAAATGCCATCATTCGCGCACCGATAGCTTTAGCCAAGGACGTTGCGTGAGCCACAAGTTCAAATTCCTGACCCTTCCTCACCGTTCCGGAGAGGTCGCGAACGTTTTCATTCACGGCTATTCGGCCGGTCACGACATGGAAGACCGATGCGCGCTACGCAAATGCATACCGTCCTCTTTACACAACTGCATCAACATCTTCGCCTTCTGGCCGTCAGGTCATTGGGCTAAGTTCGATGATTGGTCAAGCAAAAGTATCCTTGCGGCGGGCCGACTCAGTTTTCTGGCCGGTGCAGGGCTCGCGGTGGCTGATCGCGCGTTCCACTTCAATACCAGTCGCAAGCGCGCCACAGCCATGGGTAAAACGCTGCTATCGCAGCTTGAAACCTATCTGCTAAAACATCATCCCTACGTTTCAAAAGTCAATCTGGTCGGACATTCACTCGGCGGTCGTGTCGTCATCCATGCCCTGCTCGACTTGCAAGGCAAACCTGCGGATGACAGCCTGGTGATCGGCGATGTTCTTCTGATGGCTGCGGCGAGCACGCTGTCGGGAGATGAAGCGAAAACCATTGGCGAACGCATCAATGGCAAGCTCTACAATGCCTGGTCGAGCGACGACAAGGTCCTGTTGTTCAATCTCGGGGAAAACAGTGCCGGTCGTCAGGAGATCGACCATTGCCAGAACGTGCCAATGCATGGGTTTGGCCATACAGACTATTGGCCACGTCTGGATCGGGTGCTGCGGGCATCAGGCTTCCATGGTTACAGGGGTGGCCTGCCCTCTGCAATACAACCCGAGTTGGTCATCAAGAACCCCGATCCGGTCGTGGCCGACCACCTTCTCTATGACCTGCTTGAATTGACCAGCGACGGAATTCGCAGCCAGGTCGTCAAGCACCTGCGTAGCAGTAGCTGGACAAAACTGGAAACAGAGCATCCGCTCTATCTGCTGACCAAGGAATTCCAACTGCTGGGCGGTCACTGCCTGGTCAACCTGGCGCGGGGAAAAGGTCTCAAGTACGTTCAGATCCTGCTCATGCTGGCCGAACATTACGGGTTGGTAAGCGAGTTGCACGACTGTGCGCAAGTGATCGAAATGGAGGCGCTGCTGATCAGCAAATGCTTCCAGTCGTCATTCGGCGAAGAGCATGTGCTCGCATCGATGCAGGACATTGTTCAGCAAATACATGGCCTGTCAGAGAAGGAGTATTTCGAACAGGTCGATGCCCTGGCAGCGAGTCTGACCGTTACCTCGTACATCTCGACCCCGGAAACGCCCGCACCGGTTTATCGCAAGACCGGCTCCGCACAGACGGGTGACAGTAAAGAGTTGGTGCTCGCTAGCGGGTCGTTCCTGACATCGTTCAGCACTCTGATGCCGACCGAACGTATGAAGGCAGCGGTGATCAATCTGAAAAGTGCGGTCAAACCGGGCTACTCGGCATTGATTCCAGCGGTTGCGGCTGTCTTCTACGCGCGCTTGAAGCTGAACAATGAAGGGTTGCTCTGACGTGCTGATATAAAACCTGGCCAGCGGCTGCTGGCCAGGCTCACCGGATCAAACCACGCCGTACTCGCCTTCGATGACATTTTGCGAGTCAAACGCTTGGCTTAAGTGGGTCTCAAGCTCTGCCAGTTGAGTCTGGCGGTTGCGCAGGTCATCGAGGCTAGCTTCCTGCTCGACCAGGATCTTCTCGAACGCCTTGATTTGTGGCGCGAAAATATCCATGACTTTTTCGTGATCCATCAGCAGTTTCATTGGCTCGGCAAAGTAGCTTTTGACCACTTCGGCCAAATCGCCCTGCAACTGTTTCAGTTCGGTTTCCGCACGCTGCTGCTGGGCAACACTAATGACGTCAGTCAACACCTGAATGCCTGCACCAATCGGGCCGGCCCACCGGCTGATGTTGGCAGCCAGCTTGGTTGCTTCCCAAGGTTTGAATTTGTAGACATAGCCGGTGAGGTTTTTCAGGGTCTCACGGGCCAGGAATACGCCACTCTTGATGCTTTCAACAGGAATTTTCGATACGGCCGTCAGCGCACGGCTCGACGCTGACAACGCCGACGCGGTGATGCTGTCGGCGAAGTCCGAAGAGCTGTCTAGTTGATGTTCGATCTTGGCACTGATGCCGCTCATGATGCTTGAGGACTGGTTGAATGCGGTGCTGAACAGGTGATCTATGCGAAAGCGCAGCTTCTCGCCGATATCATTGTTCGAAAAACCAATCTGCGATTCGAGAAAGGCGCGTACCTGGTCGCGCGGCAATGTGCGAATGCTGTTAAGCAAATCGGTTTCGAGGTTGTTCAACTCTTCGTAGAGGTTGCCGACCGTCGCTAGGACTTTCCGTTTGCCCTCGGCAATATCCTCCTGGATGCGTGCGGAATCACGTCGCTGGTTATCGGCCAACAGCCTGAACTTGATCAACTCGTCCTGAGCCAGGGCGATTTTCTTGCCCAGCACATCACGCACGACATCGATGCCGGTCTTCTTGATCAGGGTTTCACGACCGCTGCCATCGAGTACTTGTTGCGTCACCACTTTGAGTTCGCTGATTCGCGAGCGCTGGTCATACAGGTCCTTTTGCTCCAGCCAGAACTCCAGTCCGCGGCTATTCGGGTTGGAGGCTACGCAGACCACATTGATCGCATCACGCTCGGCCGCAGAGAGGTCGACAAAACGCTGCAATTTATCCAGCAGGTTGTTCTTTTTGATTGTGCTCTGCTGCTCGAACTCTTCGGCATCGCGCAGATCGGCAACTTCATCCATTTTATTGATGACGAAAATGGTCGAACTCAACTTGTTAAGATCGCGCAGTACCCAGCGGACGATGTCCTGGTGACTTTCCTTGAGCGGGTTCGTGGCATCGACCACATAGAAGATCAAATGCGCCTCGGAAATATAGTTCTTGGTGATATCGCCGTATTGCACCAGCGCGCCGTTTTCAGCTGCCTTTTCCTTGTCACCGAACAGACCGGGAGTGTCAACAATCTCACAACGGTCCTGAAGATTGTCGGGACGATAGATCGCCAATGCGTCCGAAGACTCATTGGTGTCGATCTTCATGTCTTTCATGACCTGGCCCAGCCAGCCGGCAACTACGCTGGTCTTGCCGTCGGAAAATGCACCCAGCAAAGCGATACGCAAGGCATCGGACTGAACGTCGCCGATCGCCTTCCTGATCTTTTCGATGTCCTGAGAGACGTCCAGCCCAAGTGCCTCCAGCGCGCCCACCAGTTTCTGGAGGTTGTCGAGCGACTTGATCACCTCGGTCTTGCTGGCATTGAACTGTTTAAATTGTTCCATAGGGTCTATCTCCCACCTCGTTTTTCAGTGCCTGAATCGAGGCGATCTTTTCATCGAACAAGCGAGTGACGTCGGCCATCTTGCGGCGTTCGTCCGTTAATTGGCTCAAGACTGAGCTTTCGATTTTGTCCTTGATCTTCGCCAGCATGTCTTCGGTATCACGCTTGAAGGTCTTCGTTACCTTTTCACGCTCGGCCTTGATGGCCTTGGCGACTTGCTCCTGGGCTTCGGCAATTTTCTTGCCGCGACCGCCGAGGAAGTAACCAAACGCCGCGGCGAACACGCCGATCACGCCGCCGACAATCGCTCCGACGATGTTGCCGATCACCGGAAAAAACGTACCGATACTGAACCCGCTCAAGGCATAGCCGCCGACGCTCAGCAGGAAACTGCCTACGTCAGAGAAATTGAAACTGATGGCGTCCATGGCACTGGACAGCGAAATGGAGTTATTCGCTGCTTCGCTCAAACGCTGCTGGAAACTCACTCGCTCGGCATTTTCCTGCAGGCGCTTGAGTGCACGCTCGATGGTCCGGGACAGGTCTTCAAGCAACTGCTCCTGGATCTCCTCCAGCCTTTTGGACAGTTGTGACTGTCCGTCGCTGACGTGGCGCTGAATGACACGCTCGACATCATCCTTGTCACTGAAGTGCACTTCGACAGCTTCGCGCGCCTCCGAAGTCAGATCATTGAAAAACCGATCCAGTGCGCTATTGCGCTTGGAGCCGAAGCTGCTCGCTAGGTCCTGGAAACTTTTGCGAATGACCTCTTGGCACTCGAGAACTTCCACACCGATCCGGGCGCAGACTGCCTGATGCTCGTCTCGTTGCTTCTGCAGGTCCGCGATGGTGTCTTGCAGCAGGCGCAGCACTTTGCGCTTGTTACTTTCGACGATGTCGACCTCAAAACTGGCGCAGCCATCGCCGATGACCTGGTGTAACTGATCCAACTGGCTGAAGCTACGCATCGCTTGTTGGCTGACAAAGTCCTGTTTGTAGGCACGTTGCGACTTGAGCAGGTCGGTTCGAGCGGGGTGAATGCTGGTCAGGCCACGCTCATCGAATGCGACCCCCGTAAAACCGAGCAATCCTTGCAGGCTTTGGCAGCCGCTAACGAGTTCGGTACCCAGGATGTCTTCAAGCACCTCACGAGTCTGTTCGCGGGTCGCGACGGCATCTTTATGAGTCAGCTCAAGCGATTCACGGTCACTGTCGAACTCGTAGGAGTCCGCCTTGCCGCGCAGATTGCAAATCGCATACACCTTGGCATCGCGATTGAGGTAGTGCTTGATCTTCCGGGCGGTCTCGGCCTCTGGTTTTTTATTGGTGCCGTTTACGTAGAACACCAGATGGGCTTTGGCGATGGCCGCCTGAACCATTGCTTCGTATTTCGACTCGTTACCCTCGATACCGGGGACGTCGATAAGGTGAAAGTTCTTGCCCTGATGGCAGAACTGGTAGATCACGTTGTCCTGGGTGAAGTCTGCTTGGCCGGTGCCAACGATCTCGCCGTCGACCTGGCCGGCACAACGCTGCAGGCTTTCGAGTTCTTTCTGTTGTGTGAGCAATGTCGGGAGCCTGTCGCTAACCAGCTCGCTCAAAGAGTGTTGTTCGTGCATGAGTAGGTCCGGATTCTACGAAGAGAAGGTCATTGCAAGGGCATCAATGCAATGGCTCACAGCAATTGCGCATAACCCAGGGCACCTGCAATGGCTCCCAACACAATCCCTCCCACTAATCCGAATACCAGCTTCATCCTGGCCCGCTGCTCCAGCGAAATACGGGCAGACTCACTCTGACGTTGGCACTCGCTCAATTGCGCCTGGGTGGCCTGCAACTGACTGCCCTTCTCCACCAACTGTTGCTCAAGGCGCTGAAGGTCGCCACGCACGCCCTGAAGCTGTAAGCCTGTCTGCTGCAGCTCGCTCTGGGTTTGCGTGTGGTTTTTCTGGCTGTCAGCCAGACGTGTTTCGGTGGCTTGCAATGCCTGACGAGTGCTGTCGAGATCGCTGACGGCAAGGCTCAGGCGCTCTTTGCAGTACGCGTAATCCTGCCGAGTATGTTCGAGCTGCTGGCGGGTCGTCTGCAGATCGCGCTGGGTCTGATTGACCAGCGCACCGATGTCGTCGCCCAGTGCAGCTATATCTTCACAGAAGCTCACATAACGAGTACTGAGCTCTTCGATGAGCTCATCGCTTTTGTGCGAGAACACCGCTTGAATATCAGCCGCGGTCGCCTGGTTGCGCTGAATCAGGGCTTGGCGTTTCTTCTCTTCGAAGAGGATGCGCAGACTCTCGATGATGGTGCTCTTGCCAGCGTTGGTTTCGCCAAAAAAGGCAATGGTGAAGTTATCCCACTCGGCGTGCTTTTCCAGATAGGAAATCTCGCCATCAAAACGCGACTTCATTTCGCCGAGCTTTTCCTTGACGCTGGCGAGGTGGAGATTGCCCTTGTCATTACTCACATCAAGCCTGGAGACATCATCCAGCGCGGTGGCAATGTCGCTGGCTACGCGGGCATATAGCCTGGAGAAATCTTGAGCCTTACTCATATCGTTCCCTGTTGTTTTCGGCTGGATCCAATTCAGCCCACAAATTGCATTTTGCCATCACGACTGTCAAGTTCACTTCTGTCGCATAGACGTCTTGGTTCCGGCGTTTTGCTCTCAGCGAGAAAGGTATTTATCAAGGACAGACTGCTCTGGCAGCAACAACCTGCGGTTCTCGATACAAAAAGGTAGAACCCAGAGTTTTAAGTCATTCGAGCTGCTGAAGTGAAATACCGGCAACGGTTCCGCAAATGAATCTGTCCATGGGTAGATCAACACAACATTGCCGGCGTCTTTCAGGTAGACATGTGCATACGCATGCAACTGGTAAAAGTCGGCCTGGCTGAGCAGGTATTTCTCACGACTGTTGCCTTTAATGCTGTCCAGAAGCTTCCACTTGGTATCAAGCACCATATGGGGCTCAGCGCCCTGCTCGATCAGCAGATCCGGCTTGAGGCGAAACCAGTCCTGTTGCCGATGGCTCACGAGATGGTGCTTGCTGGTCTGGGTCCGCAGAGTGAAACCTTGCTGAACTTGAGCTTTAAGATGTTTCGCCACGTAGGCTTCGAACAATGCCTCCATGGGAAACAGCAATGAAGGCGCGTCGTGTTTGCCTGCGCCTGCTACCGGACTGTCGCCCTGCAGGATGAATCGCGCCCAATCAAGCGCAGGCTCGTAATAAGCCATGCCTCGGTCAAGCCGTATGCGCTTGAGGTCTTGGCTGATGTCGCTACACAGGGGCACTTCGGCAAAAACAAAACTCAACTCTCGCGCCAACCGCTGATTATCGGGCGTTTTGCACATATTCAGCGTTTTGCGCAGGGCGCTATGAATAAGCCTGTTTTCTGCTCGATCCTGGATGAACTCGTCGAATTCGGTAAAGAACCGGTCACGGCGCAGCAGATTCTGCGCCAGGTGAGGGGCCATTAACAGCTTGCCGCGCAGGCTGGAAAGGTTAGCCTGCCGAGCGCTGTAGTCGCTGCGCAATCCCCGATTCACGACATGTCGCACGGCCTCAAGAAATTGGCGTAGGAACACCTCGAGCAGCGGCATGTGTTTCATTTTCAGATCAGCGTTCGACGTTTTGATATGGCGAAAGCCGCGCAGGCACTTGAGCATATCGATCAGCAATCTGCGTGATCTGTCCGCACACATATCGCGACCGATCTTGGGCAGGATCTCGATTTGATAACCGCAGGGAGCACGCAGCACGCCAACGTAATTGCTGAACCGAATGGCGCGCCGGCCCTGCCGACTGGTTAGTTTCAACCAGACCGGAGCGCGTTCGTCAGGGGTCAGGCACTGCTCTTCCAGCCAAGCGAAGACCTTAAGGGGAACAGTCGTGCCATTGGAGTCTTCATCCGAGGCGACCAGCGTATCGAACTCGAAAATCTGTATCGCCGTCATTCAGCAAACGTCGCATAGACACCGACATAGGCTGGCGGGCTACCAAACACCTCCTTATTCAAGCGGTATTGAGGCCGCAACGAGTATTCATCCAGATCATCACGGGTGCCGAACAGCGTTTTGGAACCCCTGTCGGCGTTTCGCTCGTGGACAAACTGAAGCGCTTCGTCGGTTTTCTGGTTATCGCCCAGTACCAGGCGGACTTTCTGCCAATCCTCGAAAAAGTATTCTTCCAGCAGTGGAAGGATACGTGTCCGGAAAATGGTGACGAGCGCCTCGAAACGTGCCTCAGGGACAAGGTTTTTCAACGGTGTGAAGTACGCGTGTCCGATCGTATGTTCACGGTCATACAACGCCTCGATGCGTGCGTTAAGTGCCGTCAGCAAACGATCAAGCTGTATTTCATGCTCTCCACTGACAACCTTGATTTCGGTCAGCACACGAGGATCGGGCATCAATTCGACGAACTCAAAGCGCCGGCGCAATGCCGTATCAACTAGCGCCAGCGAACGATCAGCGGTGTTCATTGTGCCGATTACGTCAACGTTTGAGGGGACGCTGAACGATTTGCCCGAGTAAGGCAATGTTAGTGTCACCTCATACTCGCCACCCTTGCGCTTGTCGGCTTCGATCAGCGTGATCAACTCACCGAAGATCTTGCTGATGTTGCCGCGATTGATCTCGTCAATCACCATCGCGTATTGCTGGTGTGGATCGGCCTGGGCCTTTTCGCACAGTCGAAGAAAGGCACCTTTTTTGATCTCGTATCGTACATCCTTTGAAGCGGCTGATTCAGCGTTTCCATCAACCGTCGGCCCCTCTGAATCGACCAGCACCGGGCGCAGGCCTTCAACGAATTCTTCGTAGCCGTAGGACTGGTGAAAGGTCACAAACTCATAGCGTTTTATCCCATCGGCAGATGTGTATTTGCCACTGAGCAAATGTTGCAGCGTGCGGGTCTTGCCAGTGCCCGGAGGACCAAAATAGATTTCATTGCGTGGGGCGGTAGCTCCCACGGTCAATACGAGGCCAACTGGCTGCTCGCCCTCCTCCCCGCCGGCTTCTTCTTCGCTGCTGTAATCATCCGGCCAGAAGCCAGGACGATTGGATTGTTGAATTTGCTGGGGCCAGACACCAGTCTTCTGGGCGTTTACCGCTTCGACCGATGCCACCAGCTCCTCACTCAGTTCCAGGTTTTTCGATATCGTACTCACGTCACCGAATGAGACCCACCTGACCGACACACGATTCGCTTGCACGAACAGCACTCCGACCGATGATCCCCTTATCGCGCTCTTCTGCTTCCACCCGAATACCAACTGGGCGTTAGTAGACTTTGTAGACCACCAATCAAAACCCACTCTATGTATCGCGACGGCCAAGCGCACAAATAACTGTGTCGTCTCGCGGCTCCATTGTGGTTGCCGCAGTTTGAAATCCTTGCTGACCTCGAAGTGCCTCAATATTTCGGCGTCGGTGGGTGCAGTGGTCAAGCCAAGTTGGTCAGCCATTTCGTCGTATCCGATTCCAAAGTGTGTAATAGCCGCGGCGCTCCATTCGACAATGCCGTGAAAGCCTCGCTTCAGGCCTTCTTCAGCCGGCAAGATCGCGACAATGGGTGAAGCTCCAAAAGGGCCACGCAACTTCTCATAACGTTCGCGCAAGCCATCATCTGCAATTTTTGTGTCGACCAGATCGAGTTTGACGACGAAGCCCTTGGTGGCATCAATCCCTACGGTATAAGCCAGCCCCAGGGGAGCATCCCTGCGAGGGTAGATACGGGCCCAGTTGTAGCCCAAAAATTTTCTGTACCACTGGCTTATGGGTCTGCGAATAACGCGGGGGGCTGTGCTATCGGGGAAGACGCGATGTTGCAATGCATACGCCCAATCCTTGGTGATGTCATAGGCTTCGCGCAATTGACGATAGGCTTGCCGGTGAGAAGCATCGGTTTTGTCAAAAGGCCTGTCATGCCAGGTACGCAAGCATTGGAATTGGTCTTGGGTGAAATAGGTTGGCGCCACTGATGTCATTCCGTCCCTTGAAAGTGATCGCATGGTGCCATCACTGCCGGCGTGTGGATAGATCTTTGCGGTCTCGCCACCATTTATTAATCGTCAGATAATCCTCACCCCACAACTTCACCCCGACTCTTGCACGCCGGGCAACACAGAATTGCCCTGAAACCAATTGATAGCCCCCTAACGAAAGGTGCATGCTAGAGGGCTTCCCTCGGGTTTATATCATTCCGAATGATAGTTACCTTCGTGTCATTCGATTCGTTTGCTACCTACCCGCCGAGCATCATCCGCCCATCTTCAATACATTGGCGGATGCATCCATGGAACAATCACTCAAACATTTGCGCTTCCCGTTGGCTCTGTTGGCCGTGCTGGTGATGAGCGCGTGCGGCAAGACTCCGGAAACTGCCGCCACCATGCCCGCTGCCAAAGTCAGTGTGGCCAAGGTGCTGGAACAACCGGTCAACGAGTGGGACGAATTCACCGGGCGCCTCGAGGCGCCGGAAACCGTTGAAATCCGTCCGCGGGTCTCCGGCCAGATCGACGAAGTCGCCTTCACCGAAGGTGCGCTGGTCAAGAAAGGCGACCTGCTGTTCCAGATCGACCCGCGTCCGTTCCAGGCTGAGGTCCGCCGCCTCGAAGCTCTGGTTGCCCAGGCCCGCGCCAACGCCACCCGCAGTGAAAACGAAGCCGGCCGAGGCGAACGCCTGCGTGCCAGCAACGCCATCTCCGCTGAACTGGCCGACTCGCGCACCAGCGCTGCACAGGAAGCACGCGCCGCTGTCGGCGCCCTGCAAGCGCAACTGGATCTGGCCAAACTCAACCTGAGCTTCACCCGCGTCACCGCGCCAATCAGCGGCCGCGTCAGCCGTGCCGAGATCACCGCCGGTAACCTGGTGACTGCCGATACCACCCCGCTGACCAGCGTGGTGTCCACCGACAAGGTCTACGCCTACTTCGACGCCGACGAGCGTGTATTCCTCAAATACACCCAACTCGCCCGTCAGGGTCAGCGCGGCGCGACCACCCCGGTGTACATGGGCCTGTCCAATGAAGACGGCAACCCGCACCTGGGCCAGATGAACTTTATCGACAACCAGGTCAACCCGAAGACCGGCACCATCCGTGGTCGCGCGGTGTTCGACAACAGCGACGGCAGCTACACCCCGGGTCTGTACGCACGCCTGAAACTGGTCGGCAGCGGCACCTACAACGCCATGCTGATCAACGACGAAGCGGTCGGTACCGACCTCGGCAAGAAGTTCGTGCTGGTGATGGATGGCGACAACAAGACCGCCTACCGCGCCGTTGAACTCGGTCCGAAGATCGAAGGGCTGCGTATCGTGCGCAGCGGCCTGAACAAGGACGACACGATCGTCGTCAAGGGTCTGCAACGGGTTCGCCCTGGCTCCCCGGTTTCGCCTGAAGTGATCCCGATGGCCAGCGAGCAAACCATTGCCGCTCTCGCTCAACAACGACAAGCGCTGGAAGCCAGCAACCTGCCTAAAGTCGCACCTGCCAAAGGCGCGCCGGGTTCGGTTGTGAAACTGGCTGCTGCGACCCCACGCGGTTAAGGGACGACAACTCCGATGAATTTTTCCCAATTCTTCATTTCACGGCCGATCTTCGCAGCGGTGCTTTCGCTGTTGATCCTGATCGCCGGTGCGATTTCGCTGTTCCAGTTGCCGATCAGCGAATACCCGGAAGTCGTGCCACCGACCGTGGTGGTGCGTGCCAACTTCCCGGGCGCCAACCCAAAAGTCATCGGTGAAACCGTGGCCGCTCCATTGGAGCAGGCCATCACCGGCGTCGAGAACATGCTGTACATGTCCTCGCAATCCACCGCTGACGGCAAGATCACCCTGACCATCACCTTCGCCCTGGGCACTGACCTGGACAACGCGCAGGTGCAGGTACAGAACCGCGTGACCCGGACCGAGCCGAAACTTCCCGAGGAAGTGACGCGCATCGGTATCACCGTCGACAAGGCGTCGCCCGACCTGACCATGGTTGTGCACTTGACCTCGCCGGACAAACGCTACGACATGCTGTACCTGTCCAACTACGCGATCCTCAACATCAAGGATGAGCTTGCTCGCCTCGGTGGTGTGGGTGACGTGCAGCTGTTCGGTATGGGCGACTACTCGCTGCGTGTATGGCTCGATCCGAACAAGACCGCTTCGCGCAATCTGACCGCGACTGATGTTGTCACCGCCATTCGTGAGCAGAACCGTCAGGTTGCCGCCGGTCAACTGGGTGCTCCTCCTGCCCCGACTGCGCAAAGCTTCCAGCTGTCGATCAACACTCAAGGCCGCCTGGTCACCGAGGAAGAGTTCGAGAACATCGTCATTCGTGCAGGCGAGGATGGTGAAATCACTCGCCTGAAGGACATCGCTCGCGTTGAACTCGGTTCCAGCCAGTACGCCCTGCGTTCGTTGCTGAACAACCAGCCGGCCGTAGCGATCCCGATCTTCCAGCGCCCAGGCTCCAACGCCATCGATATTTCGAACGACGTTCGGGCGAAGATGGAAGAGTTGAAGAAAGGCTTCCCGCAAGGCATGGACTACAGCATCGTCTATGACCCGACAATCTTCGTACGCGGCTCCATCGAGGCGGTGGTTCACACTCTCTTCGAAGCACTGATTCTCGTGGTTCTGGTGGTGATCCTGTTCCTGCAGACCTGGCGCGCCTCGATTATTCCGTTGGTAGCTGTGCCCGTATCGTTGATCGGTACGTTTGCGGTGATGCACCTGTTCGGCTTCTCGCTCAACGCCCTGTCGCTGTTCGGCCTGGTACTGGCGATCGGTATCGTGGTGGACGACGCCATCGTGGTGGTGGAGAACGTCGAGCGGAACATTGAACTGGGGCTCAATCCCTTCGATGCGACCAAAAAGGCCATGGGTGAAGTGACGGGCCCGATCATTGCCACGGCGCTGGTGCTGTGTGCGGTGTTCGTACCGGCGGCATTCATCTCGGGCCTCACCGGTCAGTTCTACAAGCAGTTCGCTCTGACCATTGCCATTTCGACCGTGATCTCGGCGTTCAACTCGCTGACCCTGTCGCCAGCGCTGGCCGCTGTGTTGCTCAAAGGTCACGACGCCCCGAAAGACCGCTTCTCGCGAGTGCTGGACAAGATCTTCGGTGGCTGGCTGTTCCGTCCGTTCAACCGTTTCTTCGACCGTGCCAGTCATGGCTACGTCGGCACCGTGCGCCGGGTCATCCGTGGCAGCGGCATCGCCCTCTTCCTGTACGCAGGCCTGATGGTGCTGACCTTCTTCGGTTTCTCCAGTACGCCGACCGGATTCGTACCCGGCCAGGACAAGCAATACCTGGTGGCCTTCGCGCAACTGCCGGACGCCGCGAGCCTGGACCGCACTGAAGACGTGATCAAGCGCATGTCCGACCTGGCACTGAAGCAGCCAGGCGTGGAAAGTGCCGTAGCGTTCCCGGGCCTGTCGATCAACGGTTTCACCAACAGCCCGAACGCCGGCATCGTGTTCGTGACCCTGAAACCGTTCGACGAGCGTAAAGACCCGAGCATGTCCGCCGGTGCGATTGCCGGTGCCTTGAACGGCCAGTACGCAGGGATTCAGGAAGCCTACATGGCGATCTTCCCGCCGCCGCCGGTACAGGGTCTGGGCACCATCGGTGGTTTCCGCCTGCAAATCGAAGACCGGGGTAACCTGGGCTACGAAGAGCTGTACAAGGAAACCATGAACATTATTGCCAAGAGCCATAACGTTCCGGAACTGGCCAACCTGTTCACCAGCTACACCGTGAACGTGCCACAGGTCGATGCCGCCATCGACCGGGAAAAAGCCAAGACTCACGGCGTGGCCGTCAGCGACATCTTCGACACCCTGCAGATCTACCTGGGTTCGCTGTATGCCAACGACTTCAACCGCTTCGGTCGTACTTATCAGGTCAACGTTCAGGCCGAGCAGCAGTTCCGCCTCGAATCCGACCAGATCGGCCAGCTGAAAGTACGCAACAACAAGGGCGAAATGATCCCGCTGGCGACCTTCATCAAGGTCAGCGACACCTCGGGCCCGGATCGCGTGATGCACTACAACGGCTTCATCACCGCTGAAATCAACGGTGCGGCAGCCCCGGGCTACAGCTCCGGCCAGGCCGAAAAAGCCATCGAGAAATTGCTCAAGGATGAACTTCCGAACGGCATGACCTACGAGTGGACCGACCTGACCTACCAGCAGATTCTGTCCGGCAACACTGCGCTGTTCGTATTCCCGCTCTGCGTATTGCTGGCGTTCCTGGTACTCGCGGCGCAATACGAAAGCTGGAGCCTGCCACTGGCAGTGATCCTGATCGTACCGATGACCCTGCTGTCGGCCATCACCGGTGTGATCATCTCTGGCGGCGACAACAACATCTTCACCCAGATCGGTCTGATCGTACTGGTGGGCCTGGCGTGTAAGAACGCGATTCTGATCGTCGAGTTTGCCAAGGACAAACAGCAGGAAGGCCTGGATCCGCTGGCTGCTGTACTGGAAGCCTGCCGTCTGCGTCTGCGGCCGATCCTGATGACCTCGTTCGCGTTCATCATGGGTGTTGTGCCACTGGTGTTCTCCAGCGGTGCCGGTGCCGAGATGCGTCATGCCATGGGTGTGGCGGTGTTCTCCGGGATGCTCGGTGTGACCTTCTTCGGTCTGCTGCTGACCCCTGTCTTCTATGTGCTGATCCGCAACTTCGTGGAGCGCAGTGAAGCGCGCAAAGCGGCCAAGGCGCAAAATCTTCAAAAGCCACTGGAGGCGCACCCATGAGTCTGAAAGTCTTTCTGCCGAGCCTGCTGGTGCTGGCCCTGAGTGCCTGCGCCGTCGGCCCTGACTACAAGACCCCGACAACGGAGGCGGCGAACATAACGTCCGCCACCGACGGCGCCGCCGGCCAGAAGAACTTCGACCGTTCGAAATTCGAAGGCATCTGGTGGCAGCAGTTCGACGATCCGACTCTCAACCAGTTGGTGACCCAATCGCTGCAAGGCAACCGTGAACTGCGCGTGGCGTTCGCCCGCTGGAAAGCCGCCCGGGCGATCCGCGACGACGTCAGCAACGATGCGATGCCGACCATCACCAGCCGCGCCAGCAGCGATCTGGCCAAAGGTCAGATTCCGGGCCAGACCACCAAACGGGTCAACAGTGAACGCTATGACCTGGGCCTGGACATGGCGTGGGAGCTGGACCTGTTCGGACGCATCCAGCGCAATCTGGAAGCCAGCGACGCCGACCAGCAAGCGGCTGAAGCCGATCTGTACCAACTGCAAGTCACCATGATTGCCGAACTGGTAGACGCTTACGGTCAACTGCGCGGCGCTCAATTGCGGGAAAAGATCGCCCTGGCCAACCTGAACAACCAGCAGGAGTCGCGCAAGATCACCATCAGCCTGCGTGACGCCGGCGTTGGCGATCAGCTCGATGTCGAACGTGCCGATGCTCGTCTGGCGTCGGTCGAAGCCAGCGTGCCGCAATTGCAGGCGGAACAGGCCCGGCAGAAAAACCGCATCGCCACCCTGCTGGGTGAACGTCCGGACAAACTGACCGTCGACTTGAGCCCGAAAGACCTGCCGGCGATTGCCAAGGCCTTGCCGATCGGTGATCCGGGCGAACTGCTGCAACGTCGTCCGGACATCCTCAGCGCCGAACGCAAACTGGCTTCGGCCACGGCGCGTATCGGTGTGGCCAAGGCCGACCTGTTTCCTCGGGTCAGCCTCAGCGGTTTCCTCGGCTGGACGGCCGGACGTGGCTCGCAGATCGGTTCTTCGGCGGCCAAAGCCTGGGCGCTGGGCCCGAGCATTACCTGGGCAGCGTTCGACCTCGGTAGCGTGCGGGCCCGTCTGCGCGGCGCCGATGCCGATGCCGAAGGCGCACTGGCGACCTACGAGCAGCAAGTGTTGCTGGCACTGGAAGAGTCGGAAAACGCCTTCAGTGATTACGGCAAACGTCAGCAACGTCTGATTTCGCTGATCCGTCAAAGCGAATCGAGCCGCAAGGCTGCCGACCTCGCCGAGATTCGCTACCGCGAAGGCACCACCGATTTCCTGGTGCTGCTCGACGCCCAGCGTGAACGCCTGAACGCCGAAGACAGCCAGGCCCAGGCCGAAGTGGATCTGTACCGCGGCATCGTCGCGATCTACAAGGCTCTTGGTGGTGGCTGGCAGCCAGAGACGGTCGCCAGCAAGTAACAGTTTTTAAAGAGCTCCTTTGGTTGGCCGCAACCAACCAAATTTTTTGCCCCGCGTATCATTCGGTCGCGGGGCTTTTTTGCGCCTGTCTTTCAGGGTTTTCCAGCACCGTAACTGTCGCTGTGGTGCCGGCTCTCAGTCGGTCCTTGCCTGAATAATCGGGATCGATACCGATCCGCACCGGTACTCGTTGCGCCAGTTTTACCCAGGTGTAGCTGGGGTTGATGTTGGCCAGCAATCGACTGCCCGGCGCGTTTTCCCGGTCAGCAATGGCGAAGGCGATGCTCTGCACGGTGCCGCCGAATTTTTCCCCGCTCATCAATTCGATCCGCACCCGGTCACCCTCCTCGATTCTTGGCAACTTGGTTTCTTCGAAATAGCCGCTGACATAAAAGGAGCTGCTGTCCACCAGCGCCAGCAAGGCACTGCCGGCCACCGCGTAATCCCCCTGACGGGTCAACAAATTGGTGACATATCCGCTGACCGGCGCTTCGACTCGGGTACGTTGCAGATCCAGTTCAGCCTCGGTCAATGCAGCAATCGCCAGTTGCACGTTGGCTTCGGCCAGACCGAGATTCGCCTGATTGCGCAACAGATCCGCCTGGGCCACGGCCACGTCGGTACTGGACTTCTCCCATTCCTCCCCGGAAATCGCGAACCCTTGCTTGAGCGTTCGTCGCCGACGTTCTTCGCTCTGGCGTTGTTTGAGCAATGCCTCGCTGGCGACAATGGCTGCTTGTGACTGCCCAAGCGTGGCCTTCGAGACCTCCACCGAGCGTTTCGCATGCTCGACGGCCAGGCTGTAGCGAGCCGGGTCGATCTCCAGCAGCAATTGCCCCTTGTCGACATGCTGGTTGTCCTGCACGGCGAGCGTGACGATGCGACCCGAAACATCCGCCGACAGCGTCACCACATCCGCCCTCACCCGCGCATCCCGCGTCCACGGGGCCCGGGTGTAATGTTCCCAGGCGAACCAGCCAAGCACGATTGCCAGCAGCACCACCGCCAATGTCGTCAATCGAGTAAGCAACGTCTTCAAGATTTCAGGCTCCCATCAGCAAAATCAGTGCGGCGCATACACAGGCGTACAAGGCGCCTTCGAACAGCGCCTCGTGCCAGACAAAACGCAGGACGCCAAGCCGGCGCAAACCCCAGTCGAGCACCAGAAAAACCGGTATGGCCATTAACAGGGCCTGGGCAATGGGAGGCAGGTAGACGCCGCCAATCTCGAAATCAATGGGCAAGGACGGGCTCTCCTACAGAATTGTCGGGCTGCAAATGCTCGCCATGTCGTTCCAGAAACGACACCACGATCAACAGGGCCACACGCATGCGAAAGACCGACCACAAGTGCTCATGGGTGGCGACATGCAAGGCATCCAGATCATCGCCGAGCGCTTGCAGCGTAGTCAGTAACGGTGTCAGGCGCACATCTGGTCGGCCGGCGACAAAACGACCGGTCTGACGCAATGCCGTCGACAGCTGCCGAACGAATGCGTCAGTGAGCAGAGTATTGTTCTGTGCCTGTTGCCTGAGCTGGTGCATGGCCACGCCCAGCGCTACACAGGCGAGACTGATTTCATACAAACGCTGCATGTCCCGATCATTGGCGGCTGGCAACACCCCCAGCATCGAGGTCAGGCGATCGACCATGCGACTTTCGAAGGCGAATTGCTGTTCGTCGGTAGCCGGGCTTTTTGTCAGTTGATAGACCTGCTCCCGCGCCTCGTTATAAAAGCGCCTGATTCGAAAGGCCGGGCGGAACGGGAAGATCCAGGCGTAGACGATCAGAGCCAGTATCGCCGCACTGACGTAGGCGCCGGCAAATTCGAACCATTGGATGGCGGTGTTCTGCCCGGTGCCGACGTTCTGCGGCCCGAGCATCAGGAAACTCGACAGGCCCAGGCCCATGCCGATACCGGCGGTGGCCGGGCTGGACAGTCCGACTGCGATCACATACAGCAAAGGCGCAAGCAGCAAGGCCAGCATCTCGAAATCGCTGATCGCCGGGACCAGCATGAACTGATAGAAGGCCGACACCACCAAGGCCAGTCCCAGCCCTCGGGCGTAACTCTGCGCGGCAACCAATGGGCGCGGAAACGTCGCCATCAACGAACACAGGATCCCCACCAGGATCATTCCGCCCCGCGCGCCGTCCCACGCGGTTTCGATCCAGATCAGCCCGGCTACCAGCAACGCGCTGAAGGCGCGAATGGCGTTCATCGTTGCGAGGGTGAAATCCAGGTGCAAGGGGCTGGACTGGCCACGGAACATGCAGCTGGCCTCCCGCCCTTCCTGTATCGCGTCGCTCAGTTCGAGAATCTGCTCCAGCTGCTGCAACAGCCGCGCCTGTTCCCAGCGCAGCGCCCAGGCCAGCGAGCGCAGGGTTGCACTCATGTCTTCCGTCAGTTGTTCGGCCTTGTAGGCCAGCGCTTCGAATTGCTGTTGCAGCGCGACGAACTGGTGCCGCACCTCGGCCGGCAATGAGCGCCCTTGCTGTGCGAGCTGATCAAGAAGTGCCAGCTCCTCGGCGCGCAATTGCTGGATGTCCAGCGGCAGATCGCCCTCCCAGCGCTCGGTAAGCAATTCCCGCTGGTGACGCAACGCGGTGAGGCGCGAAGTCAGCAGCATCAGTTGATTGCCGAGTAACAAAACCAGATTGTTGGCGCTGCGCAGACGCGGAGCATCGAAATACAAATGCCGGCGCAGCCCTTCAAGAGCGCTGATTTCCCCCAGCAGCTGCATTTGCCGACGCTGAAAGTCCGCTTCGCTTTCTTCGGTTCGAAGCACCGCGGCTGAATGGCTGGCGACCAGTCTGATCACCTGATCGACCTTCGCGAAATAGTTGCGCGATACCGCCTCCGGCCGAGCCGTCAGCAGGCTGACCACGCAAACGCATGCCACCGCCAGCAAGGTTTCGGTGACCCGGGTCACCGCCAGCAAAAAGGTGCCGTCCTGATCCGGAATCGCCAGCAGCGCCACCACTACGGCGGTGTACCCGCTGAGCACGAACGCCTGGGAACTGGTGTAGCGCAATAACGTGCCGCCGGCCGTGCACAGGGCCAGCCACAGCGCCAGGGTCGTGATGAATGGCAACGGTGCCTGGGGAAAGATCGCCATCAGCAGCACCGCCACCATCGCGCCGAGGGTCGTTCCGATGATTTGTCCGAAGCTGCGAGCCAGCGCCATCCCGGCCAAGGGCTGGCTGATGATCACCACGGCCATGATCGACCACTTCGGCTGGTCCAGATCGAACAGGAACGCCAGGTACAACGTCAGCAATCCGGCGGCAATCGTGCGCAAACCAAACAGCAGCACTGCCTGGCTGGGGTGGATCACCGCCTTGAAATAAATAAGCAGGGATTGCATGGGTAGCCTCTTCGAAACAACTTCTGCAAGCGTAGACACTGCATGGAGGGCATGACGGCAAACAGGGTCGACACAAGCTGTAGGTCGATTCAACGCCTGTAGTAGGTCATATCGGGGAGAGGGTTTGACTCACGGCGCGAGCTGACAGAAGCTTGCGACCTCCGCTACAAAACGAAAGTTTCGGAAATTCGCATGCCTCAGTCTCGCCGCTATTTGCTCATCAGCCTCGGCCTTGTGCTGGCCCTCTTTGTGGCCTGGCTGTCATTGCGCAGTACCGCGCCCGTGGTGCCGGAAGCGATCAAGCATGGTTACAGTGAAGCGCTGGCCGCTGCTCGCGCCGGCCAGCCGGGTGCCGCGCGGGTTTTGTACCAGCAACTGGGACGTCCGGACCTGTCGGTCAAACGTCGCGTCTGGCTGCATGCGGAGTTACCCAATTACCCGAGCCCCCAGGCCCTGAAACTGGCGGATGCCGATCTGCAAAACCAATCGCCGGAGGTCCGGCTGGCGGCAATAAAAAGCGTGACCGGCCTGGTGCCGGGCGGTCAGCGCAGCCTGCTGCTGGGCCCGTTGCTCGACGATGAGGACCAGACCGTACGCTTTGCTGCGATCAACGCCCTGCTCGGCTTGTCGCCGGATCAGCTGGGCCTGTATTTCGCCCCGCTCCAGCAAGGCATCGACGTGTGGGAGCAAGCGCTCAAGAGCCAGCCGGAAAGCGCCGCCAACTATGCGCAGCTGGCGCGCCTGTATCTGCACAACGCCGAACTGAAACAGGCACAGCAAGCACTGGAGCAGACCTTGCGCCTGGATCCCGGCAACCTTCCGGCGCTGGTAATGCAGATCGAAGTGCTCGACCGTCAGGGACAGAGCGATGCCGCCCGGCAACTGCTGGCCCGACAGCTGAAGGCCCAGCCCGATTCGGCCTATCTGCAGCATGCGCTGGGCCTCTGGCTGCTGCACCACGATCAACGCGAATATGCCCTGCTCGGCTTGTCCAAAGCCGTGGAACTGGAGCCCGACAACAAAGACTATCGCTACGACCTCGCCACCACCCTGCACAGCGCCGAAGAACTGGAAGCGGCGCAAAAGCAGTTGCAGGAAATCGTCCAGCGCCACCCTGCCGACCGCAGGGCGCGGGTATTGCTGATCAAATACTGGAAAGAAAGCGGTCAGTTGCAGAACGTACAGATTCTGCTGGCCCAGCTCGAACAGATGAACCCTGACGATCCCTCGTTGCAGCAAGGTCTCTAGCGACCTTCTCGACGCAACCTGCAAGAAACTCGGAACCGCCGTCTCGGCAAAAGGTCAAGTAATCAGGCAGTGCAAAACGGCGTCCGGCGCCCGCTGCCTCGTTTCCCCTAGTCATGAGAGGGCATTTTTTGTCTACATCGAACGCGTTGATCAGTGCAAAAGCCGCCACCGGCATCGAAGGGTTGGACGATATCCTCGCCGGTGGTCTGTCCCGCAGTCACGTTTTCTTGCTGGAGGGCGAGCCTGGAACCGGTAAAACCACAGTCGCGTTGCATTTTCTGCTGGCCGGCGCCCGTGCCGGCGAACGTTCGTTGTACATCACGTTGTCCGAAACCGAGCGCGAATTGCGCCAGGGCGCGGCTTCCCACGGTTGGGAACTGAACGAAAACATCGAAATTTTCGAGCTGACGCCCCCGGAAAGTCTGTTGAACGCCGAGCATCATCAGAGCCTGCTGTACTCCTCGGATCTTGAGCTGGGCGAGGCAACCAAGCAGATTTTCGAAGTGGTCGAGCGCTTCAAGCCCACCCGGGTCGTGCTGGACAGCCTGTCGGAAATTCGCCTGCTGGCGCAAAGCTCGCTGCGCTACCGTCGACAGATCCTGGCGATCAAGCATTACTTCGTGCGTTACGACGCCACGGTACTGCTGTTGGATGACCTGACCACCGAATCCCTCGACAAAACCGTTCACAGTGTCGCCCACGGCGTGATCCGCCTTGAAGAACTGACCCCCAACTATGGCGCTGAACGTCGTCGCGTGCGGGTGATCAAGTACCGTGGCCAGAAATACCGTGGCGGCTTCCATGACTTCACCATCATGGGCGATGGCGTGCACGTCTTCCCGCGTCTGGTGGCGGCGGAGCACCGCGGTGATTACCCACGGCTGCAACTGTCCAGCGGTATCAAGGAAATGGACGCCTTGCTCGGTGGCGGTATCGAGACCGGCTCCAGCACGCTGATTCTCGGACCGGCGGGCACGGGCAAATCCTTGATCACGATGATTTTCGCGGCGGCGGCCGTGGCCCGTGGAGAAAAGGCCGCCCTGTTCATTTTCGACGAAGAGCTGGGCTTGCTGTTTGAGCGCATGAACAACATCGGCATTGACCTCAAGGCGTTGCAGGCCACCGGCAATCTGCTGATCGAACAGGTGGACGCCGCCGAATTGTCCCCCGGCGAGTTCTCTCACCGGGTTCGACGCTGCGTCGATGAAGGTGACATCAAGACCGTGGTGATCGACAGCATCAACGGCTATCAGGCCGCGATGCCGGAAGAGAACGCCCTGGTGCTGCACATGCATGAACTGTTGCTGTACCTGAACCGCAAGGGCGCCGCGACGTTCATGACCGTCGCCCAGCATGGACTGGTGGGCGACATGCAGGCCCCGGTCGACATCACTTACCTCGCCGACACTGTGATTCTGCTGCGTTATTTCGAAGCCCTCGGCAAGGTTCGCAGGGCAATTTCGATTATCAAGAAACGCACCGGTAGCCACGAATCAACCATTCGCGAGTACCGTATTTCCAAGCGTGGCATGACCATCGGTGAACCGCTGGACGCCTTCCAGGGCGTACTGCGCGGCGTGCCTACTTACCTCGGCGCGAGTAATCCGCTGCTCAAGGATGACAACTTGTGACCGTCACCGTGCCGCTGTCGGAACGAGCACTGATCCTTGCGCCCCTGGGGCGCGACAGCCAGGTTGCGCTGATGATCCTCAACGAGGCCGGCTACGGTGGTCTGATCACGCCCGATCTGGCTACGCTCTGTGCCGAACTTGAACCCGGCGCCGGGTTACTGCTAATCGCCGCCGAGGCCCTGCGTGGCCCGGAGCTGGAATCCCTGCTGTCATATCTCGATCAACAGCCCGCCTGGTCAGACCTGCCGATTGTGCTACTGACACACCATGGCGGCTCAGGACAGGGCCCCTCGTCTCAGCTCAGCAAATTACTGGGCAACGTGACGTTTCTTGAGCGCCCTTTCCATCCGGTGACCTTGGTCAGCCTGATCTCCACGGCCCTGCGAGGGCGACGACGACAATACGAGGCCCGCGATCGCCTGATCGACCTGAGCAATAGCGAGCGGCGCCTGCAATCAACCCTCGAAACCCTCGAGCAACAAGTCGAGGAACGCACGGCGCAACTGCGGCACAACGAAGAAGCTCTTCGTCAGTCACAAAAGATGGAAGCGGTCGGTCAACTCACCGGCGGTATCGCCCACGACTTCAACAACATGCTGACCGGCATCATCGGCAGTCTCGAACTGCTGCGTCGGCGACTGGCTCGTGGCCGGCTTGACGATCTCGACAGCCTGATCGATCTCGGAGTGACTTCGGCCAACCGCGCCGCCGGTCTGACCCATCGTCTGCTGGCGTTTTCCCGTCGCCAATCGCTGGATTCCAAAGCCGTACAGATGAACGATCTGGTGCAATCGATGGGTGAACTCCTGCAGCGCAGCCTCAACGAAAGCGTTCAGCTGGACATGCGCCTGCATAAAGAATTGTGGGTGGCCGAGGCGGATCCGAATCAACTGGAAAGCGCCCTGCTCAACCTGGTGATCAACGCGCGTGACGCGATGCCCGATGGCGGCAACCTGGTGGTCGAGACCGGCAATCAGGTGCTTGAGCGGGATTTCACCGACGCTTACAGCAACCTGGAACCCGGCGATTATGTCGTTTTGAGCGTGACGGACAACGGCTGCGGCATGCCCGAAAGTGTGATCAATCGCGCGTTCGACCCGTTTTTCACCACCAAGCCGATCGGCCAGGGTACAGGCCTGGGCCTGTCGATGATCTATGGTTTCAGCAAGCAATCCGGGGGGCATGTGTCGATCGACAGCAAGATCGATGAGGGCACCACGGTCAAACTCTATCTGCCGCGTTTCCAGGGCGAATCGCTGCCTCACGCACCGACGGACATGGAACAGGCGCCCGACGCCGTGGAAGGCGAAACCGTCTTGATCGTCGAAGACGACCCGGCCGTGCGCGTGCTGGTCAGTGCGGTATTGAGTGAATTGGGTTACGGATTTGTCGAAGCCAGCGATGCCGACGGTGCCGTGCCGATTCTGGATTCGGAGCAGCGCATCGACCTGCTGATCAGCGACGTCGGTCTGCCGGGCATGAACGGTCGGCAACTGGCGGAAATCGGCCGGCAATACCGGCCAGACCTGAAGGTCCTGTTCATCACAGGTTATGCCGAACACGCGGCAGTGCGCGGCGGGTTCCTCGACCCGGGCATGCAGATGATCACCAAGCCGTTCACGTTCGACCTGCTGACGGCGAAGGTGCGGGAGATGATTCGCGGGTGACGCTTTGCTCCTTGTCCTCCCTGACAGACGGTAACTTCCCATAAGCGGCCAACTGCGAAGCATAGGCCGCTTTTGCATGCTCGAAACCTGTCAACTCTGACAGCTATTCGACATCTATTCATGATGTTGAAATCCACTTCAAGAAGGTCTCTCGCTGCTTGGCTGGTGAGTTTGGGCATTGGGCCTGAAGACCAACTTGTGAGGTAGGAACACATGGAGCTTAAAAAAGCGCTCGTGCTTTTGATGACGCTATCCATCGCGTCTTGTCAGACCCTGGAACAGACACAAGCCCCACCGCAAACGTCAGTAAATCGAGCGGGTATCAGTCAGACTTCATTGACCGCTTCGCAGAGTGGCGCACAAGTCGCAGCGACTCTAACTGCCAACTATTCGAATGACAGCCCAACCTGCGGAACTCTGGCGGCATTCGACTGTTCTGGCGTAGTTATAAGAGGGACTGTCCCTTCTCCGAATTACTTTTCATGGAATCCCAGTCCCGTTTCACAACGGAATGGAGGGGTATCGGCCTCTTACTTGCGCAAAGATTCAAAATTTTCGAGGCTTGCTTATGGAATGACAAACGGATTTATCGTGGCACCCCTCGCAGAAGCTTTACCCGGCAAAATCCAGTTGAAACCTCTTTGCAGTTTCCCTATCGATGGCTGGACACAGCGTCGACTAACGCCCTGTGGAGCCCACCCAGACCATCCCAATCAAAGCCGAAGCTGCGAGATTATCGGAATCGATACTGCCGAAAAATGGATGGCTCATTGGGCCTCTGCTCCAGGCGGTTATCCGCACACCTATCAATGCGGATTCAATGTAGTTAAAGCCACGCCGGCTGCCGATCGGTTTTACCAGACCATTCGCGCAAGAAACATGCTGGGACCCGAGTGGTTCGGTGAGCAAAATGAACTGGTTTTAGAAACGTGGCCACAAAACATTCCCGATCAATTACCCATTCTGGCGTTTTTCTATACCACGACTGGCTTGGCTGGCGCGCAACACGACCAACGCGATTTTTTCAAAGCAACCAATGGAATGTTTAAGCCAATCATCAAAATCACACTACCAACCTCCGCCTCAGGCAATGCCACTTTTACATTCAACCCGGCAGACCAGGCGGAAGAGGAATGTACGCCTAACCCTGAAAACGCCTGCTAAGAGCTGGATCTCAGGCCAGCAGTTCCTGAATCTTCTCCTGCAACACATCCAGATCGAACGGTTTTTCCAGGATCGGTGCACGACGAGTGATCGGACTGCCGGTCTCACGGATTTCCTGCGGATAGCCGCTGATGAAGATCACCTTCAGATCAGGGCGCAATTTGACGGCAGGTTCGGCGATCTGCACGCCGGAGATCCCGCCAGGCAGGCGGAAATCAGTAATCAACATGTCCAGATGCGGCTTGCTCGCGAGAATCTCGAACGCCTGCTCGCCGTTTTCGGCCTGCAATACGCGATAGCCCTGGCCTGACAAATAATCGGTCAGGACCATCAGGATCACCGGTTCGTCCTCGACGACGAGTACTACATCTTGTGCATCTACGCTCATGGGAAGCCTTTGTTCGGTCAATAGCTGCTGATACGACCGTGTGGTCACTCAGAGGTTGCGTTTGTTTTGCCGTTTTCCTGGAGCGGCAGACAAACGCGAAACAGGGCGCCCTCGTTGATCTTGCTTTCGACGACGATGGAGCCGCCATGGGCGGCGACGATCTGCTCGGA
>Ga0207713_1000650_pt1 | contig 33268 bp, 29 predicted proteins | sample KBSS64metaG_FD_184404 | JGI IMG/M metagenome (GOLD analysis project Ga0207713, IMG submission 184404) | Switchgrass rhizosphere microbial communities from Kellogg Biological Station, Michigan, USA - KBS S6-4 metaG (SPAdes) (version 2) | ecosystem: Host-associated > Plants > Roots > Rhizosphere >... | reverse complement strand
AGTAAGCCGGTGCATTAATCCGGTGGTTACAAAGTCTTCGGTGGAGCGGTAGTTCAGTCGGTTAGAATACCTGCCTGTCACGCAGGGGGTCGCGGGTTCGAGTCCCGTCCGTTCCGCCACTTATTAAGACATTAAGCCTGCCTTCCTGGCAGGCTTAATGGTAAGAAGATTTAGGGGCGTAGCTCAGTTGGTAGAGCACCGGTCTCCAAAACCGGGTGTCGCGAGTTCGAGTCTCTCCGCCCCTGCCATATAGAATCCTTTGCTTCGGCAAAGGATTTTTTTTGCCTGAAAAAGATGAAATTTCATCTTATTCGTTTGTAGCCTGCATCTCTGCAGGCTTACCACTTCAATCTATAATGTTGATTTTTAGCAGATCTTTTATCTGTGATTGCTTGTCGCTGTTTTGCAGCCAAATGGCATACAACGGCCGGGAAAGCGTTGTGGAATCAGCCACAGTATGCAGCCCAGATTTATTGTCTGCCCAGCGTGTGGGTAACCAGGTGCAACCCTTCAATAGGGAAAGATGCTGGCAAGCGATCTCCGCAGAGCTTGTTGTTAACTGCGGGACATCATCGCTGGCAATCAATCCTGCTTCATGCTGCTGAAAATCAGGCCCCCACTCCAGACGTAAATAACTCAGGTCAGCCTTCATCATCGAAGGTTCAGAAGCATAAAGTGCAAGACCAAACTGCCCTACAATCTGGCTGCTAAATTCATCCATTTTGGGGGCTTCTGTGGTGATAAGAAGATCAAGCTGACGCTCGTGGAGTTGCTTAACAAGCGACTGACGTTGCGCAATCCTGGCCTCAAATTGCAGGTGACCATGTGAGTGATACAGCCGAGTAAGCCACTGACTCAGCATGCATTCCCACAGTGATGCACTGGCTCCAATTGAGAATTCGTTGTGCCGTGATGTATGCGCCACCTCTTTACGGGCTGCCTGCCAAGTATTCATCAATGTCTCTGCATAAGGGAGCAGTTTTTCACCGGCTGGCGTTAAACGAATGTTGTTGCGGTGGCGGGTGAAAAGATTCACACCCAGTTGATTTTCCAGCTGTCGAATACGAAAACTGACCGCTGACTGCGTCAGGTAAAGGGCTTCCGCTGCTCGCCCAAAGTGGCGTGTTCTGCTCACTTCAAGGAAAGTTTTTAGCAATTCCGTATCCACATCTTTCTCCGCAAAATTATTTGTCGTTATGATTTAAATGTTTTGTTTTACACTCTGTCAAGCGTAACTAATACTCCGCGCCATAAATAGCTCGGCCAAAGAATTAGGAGCGTGTAGGATGGCGGAAAGCTTTACGACGAATAATCGTTTTTTCGACAATAAAAATTACCCACGCGGGTTCTCTCGTCACGGCGATTTCACCATCAAAGAGGCGCAGCTGCTTGAGCGTCATGGTTATGCCTTTAACGAGCTGGATCTGGGTAAACGTGAGCCCGCAACTGAAGACGAAAAACAGTTTGTTTCTGTTTGCCGTGGTGAGCGCGAGCCGGAGTCTGAAGCAGAACGTGTATGGATCAAGTACATGGCGCGCATCAAGCGTCCTAAGCGCTTCCATACACTGTCCGGCGGCAAGCCGCAGATGGAAGGTGCAGAAGATTACACCGAGTCTGACGACTAATCTGATGAGAAAAGGGGCCTTGGCCCCTTTTTTTATGCCAGTAATTTTTGCAAATGCAGCAGCAGACGATCGATAGCGCGATAGCTCAAGGCTTCCTGCAGATGTTGTCGCTGAATCTCAGGGCACCCTTCCACATCGGCAATAGTTCGGGCCACTTTTAACAAACGTTGCCACGCACGAATGGACAGACCAAACCGCGACAAGGTCTCTTCCAGCCAAACCGCATCCTCAGACTTAAGAGAACAAAACTGGCGGATCCCTGCATTATCCAGGCGGGCATTCAGCCCCGTTTGACGGGCGTACTGCCGGGCTTGTGCAGCGATAACCCGGTCGCGAACGGTCGCAGAGCTTTCCCCCTTGATACCGGTTTGCCGGAGCAAGCCAGGTGGAGGTAAAGGTATCTCAAGCGATAAGTCGAAACGATCAAGGAAAGGGCCAGACAATTTTCCCAGATAGCGCAGCGTTTGCTCCGGCGTACAGCGGTTATGATGACCCTGGTAGTGTCCGGTTGGGCTAGGATTCATTGCCGCGACCAGTTGAAACTGCGCAGGGTAGCTAATTTTTGCCCGTGTGCGAGAGATATGGATCTCACCCGACTCAATAGGCTCTCGCAGAGCATCAAGCACGCGGCGTTCGAATTCAGGCAGTTCATCCAGAAACAGAATGCCATTGTGTGCCAACGATATTTCTCCAGGCCCAGGGATTGATCCGCCACCCACCATCGCGGTAAGTGAGGCGCTGTGGTGTGGAGAACGGAAAGGACGCCGCCGCCACTGTTTTTGCAGTGACGTTGAACTCACCAGGCTGAAGATTGCCGCGCTTTCGAGTGCCTCACGGTTATTGAGTGGAGGCAGTAAACCGTTCAACCTGCTCGCCAGCATCGTTTTACCTGTGCCTGGTGGGCCGATCAGCAACAGGTTGTGCCCACCTGCGGCAGTGATCTCCAGAGCTCGCTTTCCCTGCTCCTGGCCCAGGATGTCACTCAGATCCTCTGGGGTATCCGGCAGCACGTCATCACTCTCAATGGGTTCGCTCAGTTCATGACGCCCCTCAAGAAAAGCGCAAACCTCCTGGAGATGCCCGGCTATCAGGCAGCCCTTCTCAGCGATAAGGCTCACTTCTGATGCATTCTCATTGGCCACAATAATTTGTCGACCTGCACTAATGGCTTCCAGTGCTCCAGAGATTGCGCCGGGAACCCCTCTTAGAGCGCCTGTAAGCGCCAGTTCACCAATGAACTCGTACGAGCAAAGCCTGGGCGTCTTAAGCTGCTCAGAAGCCACGAGAAGCGCTATAGCGATAGGTAAATCATATCGCCCCCCCTCTTTAGGTAGGTCTGCAGGGGCAAGATTGATAGTGATCTTCTTCGCGGGGAAGGCATAGCCGCTATTGATAATTGCACTGCGTACCCGATCTCTTGCCTCCTTTACCGTTGTCTCCGGCAAGCCAACAAGGGTGAGTCCGGGCAGACCATTGCTCAGATGAACTTCCACAGAAATAAGCGGCGCTTTTACCCCAAAAGCGGCTCGCGTATAAACAACTGACAGTGACATAAACGCTACCTCCTGGTGTGACTATGCCTGTGCCATTTTTCGCTGTTTAGCGTCAGTTCGTTAATTTACGAGGCGTATTCATGCTTTTTAGCTACGTAATGAAATGATTGCGCCATCCTGGAATCCCCCTCACAAATGCTGAGGACGCCGCGTATTGAGGGGGTCAACAGAGCGCTGAAAAAATGAAAAATATTCATTTTCTAATTTCCTCATATAAAACAAAGGTTTTATTAAAAATAATTCGCCAGCTAACCAAATTATCCATAAATAAATCTTGTGTTGAATTCAAAAACTGTGATAACTCTTTAGGTATTCCTTCGAACAAGATGCAAAAAGAACTGAAAATGACAGCCCTTCTACGTGTGATTAGCCTGGTCGTGATTAGCGTGGTGGTGATTATTATCCCACCGTGCGGGGCTGCACTTGGACGAGGAAAGGCTTAAAAAACAAGCCTTAACGAACTAAGACCCCCGCACCGAAAGGTCCGGGGGTTTTTTTATGACTAAAAAACTTAAATGAGGAGCAGAGAATGATGACTAGCACAAAATTCTGTTTCTCCCGATTTATGACGGGGAACTAACTATGAATGGGGCACAGTGGGTAGTACATGCGTTGCGCGCACAGGGAGTCGAGACTGTCTTCGGGTATCCGGGGGGCGCAATTATGCCGATTTACGATGCATTGTATGACGGCGGCGTGGAACACCTCTTGTGCCGACACGAGCAGGGCGCAGCAATGGCCGCCATTGGTTATGCACGTGCGACAGGCAAAACCGGTGTCTGCATGGCAACGTCAGGCCCGGGCGCAACCAACCTGATTACCGGTCTGGCTGACGCGCTGCTCGATTCCGTTCCCGTTGTGGCGATCACCGGCCAGGTGGCTGCTCCGCTTATCGGTACCGATGCTTTCCAGGAAGTGGACGTGCTCGGCTTGTCATTGGCCTGCACCAAACACAGTTTCCTCGTTCAGTCCCTGGAAGAGCTGCCGCGCGTGATGGCAGAAGCCTTCGAGGTAGCGAGTTCTGGCCGCCCTGGACCTGTTCTGGTTGATATCCCGAAAGATATTCAGATCGCTCTCGGCAATCTGGAGCCGCACTTTTCCACCGTTCAAAGCGAGGATGCCTTCCCGCACGATGCTGTAGAAGAGGCGCGCCAGATGCTGGCAAACGCGCAAAAGCCGATGCTCTATGTCGGTGGTGGCGTGGGTATGGCGCAGGCGGTTTCTGCCCTGCGTGAATTTATCGCGGTGACGCAAATGCCCGCCACCTGCACGCTAAAAGGCCTGGGTGCGGTTGATGCAGATTATCCATACTATCTCGGCATGCTGGGTATGCACGGAACCAAAGCGGCAAACCTGGCGGTGCAGGAATGTGATTTGCTGATTGCCGTCGGTGCTCGTTTCGATGACCGCGTCACCGGCAAGCTTAATACGTTCGCCCCGAATGCCAGCGTTATCCACATGGATATCGACCCGGCAGAGATGAACAAGCTGCGTCAGGCACACGTCGCGTTGCAGGGCGATCTCAATGCGTTATTGCCCGCGTTGCAACAACCGCTGGAAATCAACTCATGGCGTCAGCATGCAGCTGATATGTCCATTGAACATGCCTGGCGGTACGACCATCCAGGTGATGCCATCTATGCACCTCTGCTGTTGAAGCAGTTGTCCGATCGTAAACCGGCTGACAGCGTTGTCACCACTGACGTCGGCCAGCACCAGATGTGGTCGGCCCAGCATATGACCTACACCCGTCCGGAAAACTTCATCACCTCCAGCGGCTTAGGGACGATGGGCTTTGGCTTGCCTGCTGCCGTCGGCGCGCAGGTCGCCCGCCCGAACGATACGGTAATCTGTATCTCCGGTGACGGCTCCTTCATGATGAACGTCCAGGAGCTGGGCACCGTTAAGCGTAAGCAGTTACCGCTCAAAATCGTGTTGCTCGATAACCAGCGTTTAGGCATGGTTCGCCAGTGGCAGCAGCTGTTCTTCCAGGAGCGTTACAGCGAAACGACCCTGACCGATAACCCCGATTTCCTTGTGTTGGCCAGCGCTTTTGGTATCCCTGGTCAACACATCACCCGTAAAGACCAGGTTGAAGCGGCACTCGACACCATGCTGTCAAGCGAAGGGCCTTACCTGCTTCATGTCTCAATCGACGAGCTTGAGAATGTCTGGCCGTTGGTACCACCCGGTGCCAGTAACTCACAAATGCTGGAGAAATTACCATGATGCAACATCAGGTCGCCGTGCAGGCTCGCTTCAACCCGGAGACGTTAGAACGCGTTTTGCGTGTGGTGCGTCATCGTGGTTTTCAGATTTGCTCTATGAATATGGAGACGGCCACTGACGCCCAGAACATCAGTATCGAATTAACCGTTGCCAGCCCGCGGTCGGTCGACTTACTGTTTAGTCAGTTATCAAAGCTGGTAGACGTTGCCCATGTTGCCATCTGCCAGAGCACAACCACATCACAACAAATCCGCGCTTAAGCGTGACAGGAAGAAAAAATGACGACGAAAAAAGCTGATTTCATTTGGTTCAATGGTGAGATGGTTCGTTGGGAAGACGCGAAGGTCCACGTCATGTCCCACGCGCTGCACTACGGTACCTCCGTGTTTGAAGGCATCCGTTGCTACGATTCTCACAAAGGACCAGTGGTGTTCCGTCATCGTGAACACATGCAGCGTCTGCATGACTCAGCCAAAATTTATCGCTTCCCGGTTTCTCAGAGCGTTGATGAGTTGATGGAAGCCTGCCGCGAGGTGATTCGTAAGAACAACCTGACCAGCGCCTACATTCGTCCGCTGGTGTTTGTGGGTGACGTCGGTATGGGCGTGAACCCGCCAGCCGGTTACAACACCGATGTGATCATTGCTGCGTTCCCGTGGGGGGCATACCTGGGTGCTGAAGCACTAGAGCAGGGGATCGACGCAATGGTTTCGTCCTGGAACCGCGTGGCACCCAATACTATCCCAACCGCTGCCAAAGCGGGCGGTAACTACCTCTCTTCTCTGCTGGTCGGCAGCGAAGCGCGTCGTCACGGTTATCAGGAAGGCATCGCCCTTGATGTGAACGGGTATATCTCTGAAGGTGCAGGTGAAAACCTGTTTGAAGTGAAAGATGGCATTCTGTTCACACCGCCATTCACCTCTTCCGCGCTGCCGGGTATCACTCGTGATGCCATCATCAAGCTGGCGAAAGACCTGGGTATTGAGGTGCGTGAGCAAGTGCTGTCCCGTGAATCTCTGTACCTGGCTGATGAAGTGTTCATGTCCGGTACGGCGGCGGAAATCACGCCGGTTCGCAGCGTAGACGGTATTCAGGTAGGTGAAGGTCGTTGTGGTCCGGTGACCAAACGCATTCAGCAAGCCTTCTTTGGCCTCTTTACCGGCGAAACAGAAGATAAATACGGCTGGTTGGATCAGGTTAATCACTAAGCATAAATATGGGGCGGCACGCACCGCCCCAGTTAAATAGTCAGACGGGAGTAAATAAAGCATGCCTAAGTATCGTTCCGCCACCACCACCCACGGCCGCAACATGGCGGGTGCACGCGCGCTGTGGCGCGCCACCGGGATGACCGACGCCGATTTCGGTAAGCCAATTATCGCTGTGGTTAACTCCTTTACCCAGTTTGTACCGGGCCACGTGCACCTGCGCGATCTCGGTAAGCTGGTTGCAGAGCAAATCGAAGCGTCCGGCGGCGTGGCGAAAGAGTTCAACACCATTGCGGTGGATGACGGTATCGCGATGGGGCACGGGGGCATGCTTTATTCACTGCCGTCGCGCGAGTTGATCGCCGACTCGGTTGAGTACATGGTTAACGCCCACTGTGCCGATGCGATGGTCTGTATCTCCAACTGCGACAAAATCACCCCGGGGATGCTGATGGCCTCCCTGCGCCTGAACATTCCAGTGATCTTCGTCTCTGGCGGCCCAATGGAAGCGGGTAAAACCAAGCTTTCCGATAAAATCATTAAGCTCGACCTGGTCGATGCGATGATTCAGGGCGCAGACCCGAAAGTTTCTGACGAGCAGAGCGACCAGGTTGAGCGTTCCGCGTGTCCGACCTGCGGCTCTTGTTCAGGTATGTTCACCGCAAACTCCATGAACTGTCTGACCGAAGCGCTGGGTCTGTCCCAGCCGGGTAACGGTTCACTGCTGGCGACCCACGCCGATCGTAAGCAGCTGTTCCTCAACGCCGGTAAACGCATTGTTGAGTTGACTAAACGCTACTACGAGCAGGATGACGCCAGTGCGCTGCCGCGTAACATTGCCAGCAAAGCCGCGTTCGAAAACGCCATGACTCTGGATATCGCTATGGGCGGTTCCACCAACACCGTTCTGCATCTGCTGGCGGCCGCGCAGGAAGCCGAAATCGACTTCACCATGAGCGATATCGACAAGCTCTCCCGCAAAGTACCGCAGCTGTGTAAAGTGGCGCCGAGTACCCAGAAGTACCACATGGAAGACGTGCACCGCGCCGGTGGCGTGCTCGGTATTCTGGGCGAGCTGGATCGCGCCGGTCTGATGAACCGCGAAGTGAAAAACGTGCTTGGTCTGACGCTGCCAGAATCGCTGGACAGATATGACGTGATGCTGACCAAAGACGAAGCGGTGAAAAACATGTTCCGCGCCGGCCCGGCGGGTATTCGTACTACTCAGGCGTTCTCACAAGATTGCCGCTGGGATACCCTGGATGACGATCGCGCCGAAGGCTGTATCCGTTCTCTGGAGCACGCCTATAGCAAAGACGGCGGCCTGGCCGTGCTGTACGGTAACTTCGCAGAAAACGGCTGCATCGTGAAAACCGCAGGCGTGGATGACAGCATCCTGAAATTCACCGGCCCGGCAAAAGTATACGAAAGCCAGGACGATGCGGTTGAAGCCATCCTCGGCGGCAAAGTGATTGCCGGTGACGTGGTAGTGATCCGCTACGAAGGGCCAAAAGGCGGCCCGGGCATGCAGGAAATGCTCTACCCAACCACCTTCCTGAAATCCATGGGCCTCGGGAAAGCCTGTGCGTTGATCACCGACGGTCGTTTCTCGGGCGGTACATCGGGTCTTTCCATCGGCCACGTTTCGCCGGAAGCGGCAAGCGGCGGCAACATTGCCATTATCGAAGATGGCGATCTGATCGAAATCGATATTCCGAATCGCGGTATTCAGCTGAAACTGAGCGATCAGGAAATTGCCGCTCGTCGTGAAGCGCAAGACGCGCGTGGCGACAAAGCCTGGACGCCGAAAGACCGCCAGCGTGAAGTCTCCTTCGCCCTGCGTGCGTACGCAAGCCTGGCTACCAGTGCAGATAAAGGCGCGGTGCGCGATAAATCTAAACTTGGGGGTTAATGATGGCCGAGTCACAACCCTTATCCGCCGCCCCCGAGGGGGCGGAATATCTCAGGGCGGTGCTACGCGCGCCGGTCTACGAAGCAGTGCAGGTTACTCCACTGCAGAAAATGGAAAAAATCTCATCGCGTCTCGACAACGTGATTCTGGTGAAGCGCGAAGACCGCCAGCCGGTACACAGCTTTAAGCTGCGCGGTGCGTACGCGATGATGGCCGGGTTGACCGACGAGCAGAAAGCTCGCGGTGTGATTACCGCTTCTGCGGGTAACCACGCTCAGGGCGTGGCGTTCTCATCTGCTCGTCTGGGGCTGAAAGCGTTGATCGTCATGCCCGTCGCCACGGCAGATATCAAAGTTGATGCCGTGCGCGGTTTCGGCGGTGAAGTGCTGCTTCACGGCGCGAACTTTGACGAAGCAAAAGCCAAAGCGATTGAACTGGCGCAGCAGCAAGGGTTCACTTGGGTACCGCCGTTCGATCATCCGATGGTGATCGCCGGGCAAGGCACGCTGGCGCTGGAATTGCTGCAGCAGGATGCCCATCTCGACCGCGTCTTCGTGCCGGTTGGCGGGGGGGGACTTGCCGCGGGCGTTGCTGTGCTCATCAAACAGCTGATGCCACAAATCAAAGTCATTGCGGTTGAGGCGGAAGATTCTGCCTGCCTGAAAGCGGCGCTGGATGCGGGGCATCCTGTTGACTTGCCACGCGTTGGGCTGTTTGCCGAGGGCGTGGCGGTGAAACGCATTGGTGATGAAACCTTCCGTCTGTGTCAGGAATACCTTGATGACATCATCACCGTCGACAGCGATGCTATCTGCGCGGCCATGAAAGATCTCTTCGAGGATGTGCGTGCGGTTGCGGAACCGTCTGGCGCGTTAGCGCTGGCGGGGATGAAAAAATATATCGCACAGCACAACATTCGTGGTGAACGTCTGGCGCATGTCCTTTCCGGTGCTAACGTGAACTTCCACGGCCTGCGCTACGTTTCTGAACGCTGCGAGTTGGGCGAACAGCGCGAGGCATTGCTGGCGGTGACCATTCCGGAAGAGAAGGGCAGCTTCCTCAAGTTCTGCCAGCTGCTGGGCGGCCGTTCGGTGACGGAGTTTAACTACCGCTTTGCCGATGCCAAAGACGCCTGCATTTTTGTTGGTGTACGCCTAAGCCGTGGGCTGGAGGAGCGTAAAGAGATCCTTCACCTGCTGCACGAAGGTGGCTACAGCGTGGTCGACCTCTCAGACGATGAAATGGCGAAACTGCACGTGCGCTACATGGTGGGCGGGCGTCCATCGAAGCCGCTACAGGAACGCCTGTTCAGCTTCGAGTTCCCGGAATCACCGGGCGCATTGCTGAAGTTCCTGCATACGCTGGGTACGCACTGGAATATTTCTCTGTTCCACTACCGTAGCCACGGCACTGACTATGGACGCGTGCTGGCGGCGTTCGAACTGGGCGAGCATGAGCCGGATTTCGAAACGCGCTTGAACGAACTGGGCTATGACTGTCACGACGAAACCCATAACCCGGCGTTCAGATTCTTTTTGGCAGGTTAATGGTTTGGCAAAATTTGCCAGAACGCATCAATAAGCGGCTCATGCAGCCGCTTTTTTTGTGCGCATACGCCAAGCTCAAACGGCGTTTTCTCGTCGCTGCGCTCTAAAATCATCACGCGGTTACGCACCGGCTCTGGGCTGTTTTCCAGCACCACTTCCGGCAACAACGCAATACCACAGCCCAGCGCGACCATCGACACCATCGCCTCATGGCCACCAACCGTGGCGTAAATGGACGGATTGCTGATTTTCTGACGGCGGAACCACAGCTCGATGCGGCGGCGAACCGGCCCCTGATCGGCCATGATAAACGGCACCGTGGACCAGTCCGGTTTCTCTACCGATACCTGATTTCGCACCGGGCAAGGCAGCGCCGGAGCAATCAATACCACCGCCAGATTTTCCAGCATCGAGAACGCGACTGCGCCCGGCAGCGTTTCGGGTTTACCGGCAATGGCGAGATCCGCTTCGCCCGTCACCACTTTTTCCATCGCATCGGCGGCATCGCCGGTGGTGAGTTTAATTTCAACCGATGGATGCTCCGCGCGAAAGCGGTCGAGGATCGGCGGAAGATGACTATAGGCGGCGGTAACAGAACAAAAAATGTGAAGCTCACCGGAAAGCGACGGCCCCTGCTGATCGATAGTGTGTCGCAGCTGCTGGTACTGCAATAACGTTTGCTGGGCGAAGACCCGCAGCTCTTCCCCGGCTTCCGTAAGCGTGACGGTGCGGTTATCGCGCACAAACAGGGGCTGGCCGAGGTCTTCCTCAAGGCGCTGAATCTGGCGCGAAAGCGTGGAGGGGCTGACGTGCATCGCCCTGGCGCTGCGGCCAAAGTGACGGCTTTCCGCCAGATGCAGGAACAATTTCAGATCGCGTAAATCCATTGATTCCACTCCCCCTTTTTACATTGCAAATATTGCAACGTGACGTTGTGAATATATCAATTTCCGCAATAAATTTCCTGTTGTAATGTGGGTACATTCTCGCTGAACAGCGAACCGAACAATAAGACGCACAACATCACGAGGTATCACCCATGGCTAACTACTTTAATACACTGAACTTGCGCCAGCAGCTGGCGCAGCTGGGCAAATGCCGCTTCATGGCGCGCGACGAATTTGCTGATGGCGCAAGCTACCTTCAGGGTAAAAAAGTGGTCATCGTCGGCTGTGGCGCACAGGGTCTGAACCAAGGCCTGAACATGCGTGACTCCGGTCTGGATATCTCTTACGCACTGCGTAAAGAAGCCATTGCTGAGAAGCGTGCTTCCTGGCGTAAAGCGACCGAAAACGGCTTCAAAGTTGGGACTTACGAAGAGCTGATCCCACAGGCGGATCTGGTGGTTAACCTGACGCCAGACAAACAGCACTCTGACGTTGTGCGTTCCGTACAACCGCTGATGAAAGACGGTGCGGCGCTGGGTTACTCCCACGGCTTCAATATCGTCGAAGTGGGCGAGCAGATCCGTAAAGACATCACCGTTGTAATGGTGGCACCGAAGTGCCCGGGTACCGAAGTTCGTGAAGAGTACAAACGTGGCTTCGGCGTGCCGACTCTGATTGCGGTTCACCCGGAAAACGATCCGAAAGGTGAAGGCATGGCGATTGCCAAAGCATGGGCAGCAGCTACCGGCGGCCATCGTGCGGGCGTTCTGGAATCATCCTTCGTAGCAGAAGTGAAATCTGACCTGATGGGTGAGCAGACTATTCTGTGCGGCATGCTGCAGGCCGGTTCTCTGCTGTGCTTCGACAAGCTGGTGGAAGAAGGTACTGATGCGGCATACGCAGAAAAACTGATCCAGTTCGGCTGGGAAACCATCACCGAAGCGCTGAAGCAGGGCGGTATCACGCTGATGATGGATCGCCTGTCTAATCCAGCGAAACTGCGTGCTTACGCGCTGTCTGAACAGCTGAAAACCATTATGGCTCCGCTGTTCCAGAAACATATGGACGACATCATCTCCGGTGAATTCTCGTCCGGCATGATGGCTGACTGGGCAAACGACGATAAAAACCTGCTGAACTGGCGTGAAGAGACCGGTAAAACCGCGTTCGAAACGTCTGCACAGTTCGACGGTAAAATCAGCGAGCAGGAGTACTTCGATAAAGGCGTTCTGATGATCGCGATGGTGAAAGCAGGCGTTGAGCTGGCGTTCGAAACCATGGTGGATTCTGGCATTATCGAAGAGTCTGCGTACTATGAATCTCTGCACGAGCTGCCGCTGATTGCGAACACCATCGCGCGTAAGCGTCTGTATGAGATGAACGTGGTGATCTCTGATACCGCCGAGTACGGTAACTACCTGTTCTCTTATGCGTGTGTTCCACTGCTGAAAGAGTTCATGACCACCCTGCAAGCGGGTGACCTGGGCAAAGCGATTGCTGAAGGTGCGGTAGACAATGCGCAGCTGCGTGACGTGAACGATGCGATCCGCAGCCATGAAATCGAGAAGGTTGGCCAGAAACTGCGTGGCTACATGACCGATATGAAACGTATTGCTGTTGCGGGCTGATAAACCAAAAGGTGCGGGCTGATGCCCTCACCCCGACCCTCTCCCACGGGGAGAGGGGGCATACATTAAAGGCCTTCTCTTTGAGAAGGCCTTGCTGTTTAATTCCGGTACAACACTTTGATAATGTGGTAGCCGAACTGGGTGTGCAGCGGGCCAGTTGGCTCCAGCACCGGGCATGAGAAGACCACTTTATCAAACGCCGGAACCATCTGACCCTGGCGGAATTCACCCAAGTCACCGCCGCGTTTTCCTGACGGGCAGATGGAATGTTTTTTTGCCAGCTTGCCGAAGTCGGCACCATTTTTAATTTGTTCCAGAAGATCTAAAGCCAGTTTCTCTTCTTTAACAAGGATATGCACTGCTGCTGCTGTTTTTGCCATGATCGTGCCTTGAATAGGTTGAACGTAATTGGGGCGCAATATACCACGCGTTAACGGCGGTAGAGCACCTTAATGATATGGTAGCCAAACTTGGTTTTAACAGGGCCGAACGGCTTGATAAGTGGACAGCTAAAGACCGCCTGGTCGAATGGCCCAACCATTGCACCCTGCTTAAATTCCCCTAAATCACCACCGTTACGTCCGGACGGGCACTTAGAGTAGCGCTTTGCCAGGTGATCAAAGCTGATACCGCGTTTCAGCTTGGCGAGGATCTCCTGGGCCAGCGTCTCTTCTTTTACCAGAATGTGCAGGGCTGCTGCGGTCTTTACCATGATTCTGCTCTCGGGGTTTATCGCGTTTTTCTCACTTTATCATTAGCCGGTAAATCTGCGCCCGGCTTTCTGCTACAATCCATCCCCCGTTCGAAGATTGAGCAATATTTCCATGCGTTTAAACCCTGGACAACAACAAGCGGTCGAATTCGTTACTGGACCATGCCTGGTGCTGGCAGGGGCAGGTTCCGGTAAAACCCGCGTGATCACCAATAAAATCGCCCACCTGATCCACAATTGCGGCTATCAGGCGCGCCATATTGCGGCGGTCACCTTTACCAATAAAGCTGCGCGTGAGATGAAAGAGCGTGTCGGCCAGACGCTGGGACGCAAAGAGGCACGCGGCCTGATGATCTCGACCTTCCACACGCTGGGGCTGGATATCATCAAGCGTGAATATGCGGCGCTGGGAATGAAGTCCAACTTCTCGCTGTTCGATGACACCGACCAGGTGGCGTTGCTCAAAGAGCTGACGGAAGGGCTGATTGAAGATGACAAAGTCCTGTTGCAGCAGCTGATCTCGACGATCTCAAACTGGAAAAACGATCTGATGACGCCCGCCCAGGCGGCGGCGAGCGCCAAAGGCGAGCGGGATCGGATCTTCGCGCACTGTTATGGTCTGTACGACGCACACATGAAAGCCTGTAATGTACTGGACTTCGACGACCTGATCTTGCTCCCGACGCTGCTGCTGCAGCGGAATGAAGAGGTTCGCGAGCGTTGGCAGAACAAGATCCGCTACCTGCTGGTGGATGAATACCAGGATACCAACACCAGCCAGTACGAGTTGGTGAAGCTGCTGGTGGGGCAACGCGCCCGCTTTACCGTGGTGGGTGATGACGACCAGTCAATCTACTCCTGGCGCGGCGCACGTCCGCAAAACCTGGTGCTGTTGAGCAAAGATTTCCCGGCGCTTCAGGTAATTAAACTGGAGCAGAACTACCGTTCCTCCGGACGTATTCTGAAAGCGGCGAACATCCTGATTGCCAATAACCCGCACGTATTCGAAAAGCGCCTGTTCTCTGAACTGGGCTACGGCACCGAGCTGAAGGTGCTCAGCGCTAACAATGAAGAGCACGAAGCCGAGCGCGTCACCGGTGAACTTATTGCCCACCACTTCGTCAATAAAACCGAATACAAGGATTACGCGATCCTCTATCGCGGCAACCACCAGGCGCGCGTCTTTGAAAAGATGCTGATGCAAAACCGCATCCCCTACAAAATTTCTGGCGGCACTTCATTCTTCTCGCGTCCTGAAATTAAAGATTTGCTGGCCTATCTGCGCGTGCTCACGAACCCGGATGATGACAGCGCGCTTCTGCGTATTGTTAACACACCGAAACGTGAGATTGGCTCGGCAACGCTGCAAAAGCTAGGCGAGTGGGCGATGACCCGTAACAAAAGCATGTTTACTGCCAGCTTTGATATGGGACTGAGCCAGACGCTGACCGGGCGCGGCTATGACGCGTTAACCCGCTTCACCCACTGGCTTGGCGAAGTGCAGCGCCTGGCGGAGCGAGAGCCCGTGGCCGCGGTACGCGATCTGATCCACGGTATTGATTACGAATCCTGGTTGTACGAAACCTCTGCCAGCCCGAAAGCGGCAGAGATGCGCATGAAAAACGTTAACCAGCTATTCAGCTGGATGACCGAAATGCTGGAAGGCTCCGAGATTGACGAGCCGATGACCCTGACCCAGGTCGTCACCCGTTTCACGCTGCGCGATATGATGGAACGCGGCGAGAGCGATGAAGAGACCGATCAGGTGCAACTGATGACGCTGCATGCGTCAAAAGGGCTGGAATTCCCGTATGTCTATCTGGTCGGTATGGAAGAAGGTTTACTGCCACACCAAAGCAGCATTGATGAAGACAACGTCGACGAGGAGCGCCGTCTGGCCTACGTGGGGATCACGCGCGCTCAGAAAGAGCTGATCTTTACGCTGTGTAAGGAACGCAGGCAGTACGGTGAACTGGTTCGCCCGGAGCCTAGCCGTTTTCTGCTGGAGCTGCCGCAGGACGACCTGATTTGGGAGCAGGAGCGTAAAGTCATTACTGCTGAAGAACGCATGCACAAAGGACAGGCCAACGTCGCTAACATTCGCGCCATGCTGGCAAAAGCCAAAGAGAAGGGATAACAGCGTGTAGGCCCGGCAGGCGTAGCGCCACCGGGCAACATTCAGGCCTTACTTGACCTCAAGCACCCAGTGAACATAGCTCTGCCACTGGCACTCCTGCTCGATCAACTCTGCCCCAAGCGGGTGATTATCCAGCCAATTCTCTGGCAACGTCAGCGTCAGCTTCTCGTCATCCGCCACCAGATGAATGGCAGGCAGCAAATCATCGCGACGGCGGCTGGCAAACAGAATCGCCAGGCGCAGCAAGCGGCACATGTGCTCGGCAACGCGAGGGGGAACGGCGTTCTGCTGATGCAACGAGGAGAGATCGACCGTATTAGTCTGGTTCAGCAACAGGGTGGCCAGCAATTTTTTCTGCGCAGGGGTGTAGCCCGGTAAATCGAGGTTACGTACCAGATAAGCTGCGTGGGCCGGTGCCTGCTTAAAATCGATACTCAGCCCGACTTCATGCAGAGCACAGGCGCTAAGCAGCAAATCACGGCTTAAGGGTTCAAGATCCCAGCTGTTCGCGACCTGATCGGCAAAGAGTGACGCCAATTGCGCTACACGTCCAGCCTGATCGGTATCGACAATAAAGCGTCGCTGTACGTTACGCAGCGTACGGCTGCGGATGTCCTGGTCAACCGACAGGTGCAGCATCCCGTAAACCAGGCCTTCGCGCAGTGCGCCACCGGCCAGGGTCATACACTGGATGCCCAGTTCGGTGAAAATGGCGATCAGTATGGCAAGGCCGCTTGGGAAAACCAGCGCCCGTTCGAGTGTCAGGCCTTCAATCTCAAGCTCTTCGAGACGGCCGCACTGAATCGCACGCTGTTTAAGCTGCTGGAGTTTGGCAAGCGTGATCCGCTCGTCCATACCCTGCGCCATCATGATTTCCTGCAATGCCTGTACGGTTCCGGACGCACCCACGCAGACTTTCCAGCCGTGATAGCGCAATTCGTCCATGACCGGGCGTAATACGTCGCGCGCGGCCTTTTCCGCCTCGTCAAAGTTCTCTTTAGCGAGATTGCGGTCGGTGAAATAGCGTTCAAGCCAGGTCACGCAGCCCATCGACAGGCTGAACAATGACGTCGCCTGTGCGCCCGTGCCGGTCACCAGCTCGGTACTGGCCCCACCGATATCCACCACCAGACGGCGATCGTCGCCGCCTGTCGTGTGTGCCACGCCCTGATAAATCAGACGCGCTTCCTCTTCACCGCTGATAACCTGTACCGGACATCCGAGGATTTCCTGCGCTTTCGCAATAAAATCAACGGCGTTAACCGCCAGGCGGAGCGTCGCGGTCGCGACAACACGGATCTGCGTATGCGGGATATCCTGCAAACGTTCGGCGAAAAGGCGAAGACACTGCCAGCCACGTTCCATGGCTTCAGGGGAGAGGTGATTGTCGCTGCTTAGGCCCGCCGCGAGACGGACCTTGCGCTTAATGCGCGTCAGCGTTTGTATGCTTCCCGCCACCTCGCGCACAACCAGCATATGAAAACTATTCGAACCGAGATCTATTGCCGCATAGAGCGAGGTGGAACTCATACACTTCATCCTTCACGTTGCCTCATCGTTGGCTGCTTCAGCTCACTCCCGTTACTTACTGACGTAGGCCCCTGGAGATTCGCTGCCTTGCCGCCCTGATGCATAATGAACGATGTCGTGAATGACATAGCGATTTAACCTGAACGACGACGATTACGCGGCGGGCCGGAGCGACGCGGGCCATTGCCGGAGCGGGCGCGGGTAAGGCGCTTAGGCGGTGGCAATTCGCTTAACAGCGCGTCCGGGTTGTATTTGCTCTGCGGAATAGAGTGACCGATATAGGTCTCAATGGCTGGAAGGTTCAGCGCATACTCTTCACACGCAAGGCTAATAGAGTGACCGCTTGCCCCTGCGCGACCGGTACGTCCGATACGGTGTACATAGTCTTCGCAGTCGTCTGGCAGGTCATAGTTAAAGACGTGCGTTACGGCTGGAATATGCAGACCGCGTGCTGCCACGTCTGTTGCGACCAGAATATCGATATCGCCGCGCGTGAATTCTTCGAGAATACGCAGGCGTTTTTTCTGCGCCACATCGCCGGTCAGCAGGCCAACACGGTGGCCGTCTGCAGCCAGATGGCCCCAGATGTCTTCACAACGGTGTTTGGTGTTTGCAAAGATAATGGCGCGATCTGGCCACTCTTCTTCAATCAGCGTTTGCAGCAGACGCATCTTCTCTTCGTTGGAAGGGTAGAAGAGCTCTTCTTTAATGCGATGGCCGGTTTTCTGCTCGGGTTCTACTTCCACATATTCAGCGTTGTTCATCTGCTCGAAAGCCAGCTCACGAACGCGATAGGACAGGGTTGCGGAGAACAGCATGTTCAGGCGCTGGTTTGCCACAGGCATGCGGCGGAATAGCCAGCGGATGTCTTTGATGAAGCCGAGGTCGTACATACGGTCAGCTTCATCCAGCACCACGACCTGGATTGCACCGAGGTTAATGTGGTTCTGTTTTGCGTAATCGATAAGACGGCCCGTGGTACCGATCAGGATATCCACGCCGCTTTCCAGCACTTTAAGCTGTTTATCGTAGCCATCGCCACCATAAGCCAGACCAAGTTTCAGGCCGGTGGCTTGTGCCAGAGGCTCAGCGTCTGCGTGGATCTGTACCGCCAGTTCTCGCGTCGGGGCCATAATTAGCGCGCGCGGCTGGTTAACTTTGCGGTCTGCAATCGCTGGGTGAGAAAGTAAATAATGAAACGTTGACGTCAAAAACGCCATCGTTTTGCCAGTACCGGTTTGCGCCTGCCCTGCAACATCGCGACCGGCCAGCGTCAGCGGCAGGGCGAGGGCCTGAATAGGCGTGCAGTTATGAAACCCTTTATTTTCAAGGGCTTCGATCACTTTTGGGTGCAGGGCGAAGTCGGAAAACTTCTGTTCTGTTAAATGTGTTTTGCTCATAGTGTGGTAGAATATCAGCTTACTATTGCTTTACGAAAGCGTATCCGGTGAAATAAAGTCAACCTTTAGTTGGTTAATGCGACATCAACACGTCGTTGGTGGAGACAAAACCAACGTACCAGGCTTATTCCTGTGGAGTTATATATGAGCGATAAAATTATTCACCTGACTGACGACAGTTTTGACACGGACGTACTTAAGGCTGACGGGCTGATCCTCGTCGATTTCTGGGCTGAATGGTGTGGTCCTTGCAAAATGATCGCCCCGATTCTGGATGAGATCGCTGACGAATATCAGGGCAAACTGACCGTTGCCAAGCTGAACATCGACCAGAACCCGGGCACCGCACCAAAATACGGTATCCGTGGCATCCCAACCCTTCTGCTGTTCAAAAACGGCGAAGTGGCAGCGACCAAAGTGGGCGCGCTGTCCAAAGGTCAACTGAAAGAGTTCCTGGACGCTAACCTGGCGTAAGGTTTCTCCGCTGTGCGTTCAGAGCTCCCGGCTAAATGATGTGGAACTCTGGACGCCCGGCTGAAGTCGTGCTAAGTTAGCTATGACTTCGTTTTAAACATATCTTGTTGTTTGAATCTTGTTTTACCCGATACTTCCCGTTGTTAACATGAACAGTGCGTGAAGTGGCTAAATTCCGGGCTTGTCACTCAATCCGTCTTGTCGTTTCAGTTCTGCGTTCTTTCCCTGTGACCAGACAGCGAACAGACATGAGTTGATGGCCGCTAAACAGGCATGGATGACCCTGCCATACCATTCACAATATTAAGTTCGAGTATCACCCCGAGTTTAAGAACCCACACCATTATGAATCTTACCGAATTAAAGAATACGCCGGTTTCTGAGCTGATTACTCTCGGCGAAAATATGGGGCTGGAAAACCAGGCTCGTATGCGCAAGCAGGACATCATTTTCGCCATCCTGAAGCAGCATGCTAAGAGTGGCGAAGATATCTTTGGCGACGGTGTGCTGGAGATATTGCAAGACGGATTTGGTTTCCTCCGCTCTGCAGACAGCTCCTACCTCGCCGGTCCTGACGACATCTACGTATCCCCTAGCCAAATCCGCCGTTTCAACCTCCGCACTGGTGACACCATTTCAGGTAAGATTCGTCCTCCAAAAGAGGGTGAACGCTACTTTGCGCTGTTGAAAGTTAACGAAGTTAACTACGACAAACCAGAAAACTCGCGCAATAAGATCCTGTTCGAGAACTTAACGCCGCTGCACGCGAACTCTCGCCTGCGCATGGAGCGTGGTAACGGTTCGACTGAAGACTTAACGGCACGTGTGCTGGATCTGGCTTCACCGATTGGTCGCGGTCAACGTGGTCTGATTGTGGCACCGCCAAAAGCGGGTAAAACCATGCTGCTGCAGAACATCGCGCAGAGCATTGCCTACAACCACCCAGACTGTGTGCTGATGGTGCTGCTGATTGACGAACGTCCGGAAGAAGTGACCGAGATGCAGCGTCTGGTGAAAGGTGAAGTAGTTGCTTCTACCTTTGACGAACCAGCATCTCGTCACGTTCAGGTTGCAGAAATGGTTATCGAGAAGGCAAAACGCCTGGTTGAGCACAAGAAAGACGTGATCATCCTGCTCGACTCCATCACCCGTCTGGCGCGTGCTTACAACACCGTGGTACCGGCTTCCGGTAAAGTTCTGACCGGTGGTGTGGATGCCAACGCCCTGCACCGTCCGAAGCGTTTCTTCGGTGCTGCGCGTAACGTGGAAGAGGGCGGTAGCCTGACCATCATTGCCACCGCGCTTATCGATACCGGTTCCAAGATGGACGAGGTTATCTACGAAGAGTTTAAAGGTACAGGCAACATGGAACTGCACCTCTCCCGTAAGATTGCAGAAAAACGCGTCTTCCCGGCTATCGACTACAACCGTTCCGGTACCCGTAAGGAAGAACTGCTCACCACGCAGGAAGAGCTGCAGAAAATGTGGATCCTGCGCAAAATCATCCATCCAATGGGTGAAATTGACGCAATGGAATTCCTCATTAACAAACTGGCGATGACCAAAACCAACGACGATTTCTTCGATATGATGAAGCGCTCGTAACGCAAATAAAGCCAGCAAACGCCACGTTTTTACGTGGCGTTTTTCTTTTATGGCTTATACGCTATTACCGCAGACCCCCAATTTTGATGTGCCGGTGCGACAATAAGATTTTTCGCACAGTTAAAATCATTAATAGATTGAATAATAAACAAATGAGGTCGTAAGAGGTTTACTTTATACCTTCAGGCTCAGCGCCTTCATGGTTATACTTCCTAGACTAACATTTGTTGAGAACATCCATTGTGAACCTACTCGATATGTTTACTGAACTAACCAGTATCTTTTTATTCACCACCTGCTTTTTATTTCTGGCGCGCAAGGTGGCGAAATATCTGGGGTTAGTGGATAAACCCAACTTCCGGAAGCGCCATCAGGGCGTGATCCCTCTGGTGGGAGGGATCTCTGTTTTTGCGGGCATCTGCTTCACCTTCGCGATCGCTGATTACTATGTTCCGCACGTCAGGTTGTACCTGATCTGCGCGACGGTACTGGTCATCGTCGGCGCACTCGACGATCGTTATGACATCAGCGTAAAAATTCGTGCCTTTGTTCAGGCCGCCGTCGGCATTGCCATGATGGTGGTAGCAAAACTTCATTTGAGCAGTCTGGGCTATATTTTTGGTTCCTGGGAGATGCTCCTCGGCCCATTCGGTTATTTCCTGACGCTCTTTGCCGTGTGGGTGGCGATCAACGCCTTCAATATGGTGGATGGCATTGACGGCTTACTGGGCGGGTTGTCCTGCGTCTCGTTTGCCGCCATCGGCTTTATTCTGTGGTTTGATGGCCAATACAGCCTCGCCATGTGGTGTTTCGCCATGATTGCGGCCATTCTGCCTTACATCCTGTTAAACCTTGGAACCCTGGGACGTCGCTACAAAGTCTTTATGGGGGATGCAGGCAGCACGCTGATCGGCTTTACTATTATCTGGATTTTGCTGGAAACCACGCAGGGCAAGGTTCATCCGATTAGCCCGGTCACGGCGCTCTGGATTATCGCCATCCCATTAATGGATATGGTGGCGATTATGTATCGCCGTCTGCGCAAAGGGATGAGTCCTTTCTCTGCTGACCGTCAGCATATTCATCATTTGATCATGCGAGCAGGATTTACTTCCCGCCAGGCGTTTGTGCTGATCACGCTGGCGGCTGCTATTCTTGCGGGGATTGGCGTAGCGGCGGAATATGCCCATTTTGTCCCCGAGTGGGTCATGTTGGTATTGTTCTTGCTAGCGTTTTCTCTGTATGGCTACTGCATAAAACGCGCATGGAAAGTGGCGCGTTTCATTAAGCGTGTAAAGCGCAGGATGCGTCGTAATAGTGGCAATAATCCAACTTTAACTAAATAACTGGGATTGTGATGACTCAACCGGTGGTGGGAGCAAAATCAGAGATGACCGAGAATGAGCTCGATGTACGTGGCTTGTTCCGCGTTTTATGGGCGGGCAAACTGTGGATTGCAGGCATCGCATTGGGATTTGCGCTTATCGCGCTCGCGTATACCTTTTTTGCAAAACAAGAATGGAGCGCAACGGCGATAACCGATAGGCCTACGGTTAACATGCTGGGAGGTTACTACTCGCAGCAGCAGTTCCTGCGAAACCTGGATATCAAGGCCAATCTGGCTTCACCAGACCAGGCGTCCGTTATGGACGAAGCGTACAAAGAGTTTGTGATGCAGCTGGCCTCCTGGGATACGCGACGTGATTTCTGGAGCCAGACGGATTATTACAAGCAACGCATGGCAGGTAACAGCAAAGTCGACGCCGCACTGCTGGATGACATGATCAACAACATCCAGTTTATGCCGGGCGATGCGCTGCGTAACCTTAACGACAGCGTCAAGCTGATTGCGGAAACCGCGCCGGATGCCAATAACCTGTTACGCCAGTACGTGGCATTCGCCAGCCAGCGTGCCGCAAGCCACCTGAATGACGAGCTGAAAGGCGCATGGGCGGCCCGTACTATCCAGATGAAAGCACAGGTGAAACGCCAGGAAGAGGTGGCAAAAGCCATTTTTGCCCGTCGCGTACACAACATTGAGCAGGCGTTGAAAATTGCAGAGCAACGCAATATTTCGCGCACCGAGACGGATGTTCCGGCAGATGAACTGCCTGACTCTGAGATGTTCCTGCTTGGCCGTCCAATGCTGCAGGCGCGTCTGGAGAACCAACAGGCCGTTGGGCCGGAGTTCGATCTCGATTACGATCAAAACCGCGCGATGCTAAACACCCTGAATGTGGGGCCAACGCTGGATCCGCGTTTTCAGACCTACCGTTATTTGCGTACGCCTGAAGAGCCGGTTAAACGCGATAGTCCGCGTCGGGCATTCCTGATGATTATGTGGGGAATCGTTGGCGCTCTCATTGGCGCAGGTGTGGCATTAGCCCGCCGTCGCGAAAAGTAAGCAGGCCATCTACGATGAAGGCGGCTCGCCTTCATCGGTTAATCGAAGAGAATCGATGTGAAAGTACTTACCGTATTTGGTACCCGGCCGGAGGCCATTAAGATGGCCCCTCTGGTGCATGCTCTGGCCAGGGATCCTGATTTTGAAGCGAAAGTGTGTGTCACCGCTCAGCACCGTGAGATGCTCGATCAGGTTTTATCTCTCTTTTCTATTGTTCCGGATTACGACCTTAATATTATGAAACCGGGACAAGGGTTAACGGAGATCACCTGCCGTATTCTGGAAGGGCTAAAGCCAATTCTGGAGTCCTTTAAGCCCGATGTCGTTCTGGTTCACGGCGACACCACCACGACGGTGGCAACCAGCCTGGCCGCGTTCTATCAACGTATTCCTGTTGGTCACGTTGAGGCGGGTCTGCGCACGGGCAATCTTTATTCACCGTGGCCGGAAGAGGCCAACCGAACGCTCACCGGGCATCTGGCGATGTACCACTTCGCGCCGACGGAAAATTCGCGCCAGAACCTGCTGCGTGAAAACATCGCGGATAACAAAATCTTTGTGACCGGGAATACCGTGATTGATGCGCTGATCTGGGTACGCGATCGCGTGCTGTCCAATGACGCCCTGCAAAGCCAGCTAACCTCGCGGTATCCGTTTTTGAGTAACGGTAAAAAGACCATCCTGGTGACGGGGCACCGCCGGGAAAGTTTTGGCCGCGGTTTTGAGCAGATCTGCCACGCGCTGGCTGAAATCGCCGCGCAAAATGACGATGTACAAATTGTTTATCCGGTACACCTCAACCCTAACGTCAGCGAGCCGGTCAACCGCATTCTGGGCCATGTTGACAACGTGTTCCTGATTGAGCCGCAGGACTACATGCCGTTTGTCTGGTTGATGAACCACGCCTGGCTGATCCTCACCGATTCAGGCGGCATTCAGGAAGAGGCTCCTTCTCTCGGTAAGCCGGTGCTGGTGATGCGTGAAACCACTGAACGTCCGGAGGCGGTAAAAGCCGGCACGGTACGCCTGGTGGGCACAGACACGCAGCGTATCGTTGAAGAGGTCACGCGCCTGCTGCACGACGATGAAGCGTATCAGGCGATGAGCCGCGCCCATAATCCCTACGGAGACGGGCTGGCCTGTGGTCGTATTTTGCATGCACTTAAACACAATCGGGTATCGCTATGAGTTTTACTACCATCTCTGTCATTGGTCTTGGCTACATCGGCTTGCCCACCGCGGCGGCCTTTGCCTCTCGTCAAAAACAGGTTGTGGGCGTGGATATCAACGCGCGTGCGGTGGAAACCATTAATCGTGGCGAAATTCACATTGTAGAGCCCGATCTTGACCGCGTGGTGAAAGAGGCCGTTGAGGGGGGATTCCTTCGCGCCAGCACGACGCCTGTTGAAGCCGATGCCTATCTAATTGCTGTTCCCACGCCTTTTAAGGGCGATCATGAGCCTGACATGGTTTACGTTGAGGCGGCAGCGAAATCTCTTGCGCCCGTCCTGAAGAAAGGGGCGCTGGTGATCCTGGAGTCGACCTCCCCGGTAGGGGCAACGGAACAAATGGCGCAGTGGCTTGCAGAAGCTCGCCCTGATTTAAGCTTCCCGCAGCAAGCAGGCGAGCAGGCTGATATCAACATCGCCTACTGCCCGGAACGCGTATTGCCGGGCCAGGTGATGGTCGAACTGATTAAAAACGATCGCGTGATTGGTGGCATGACCCCGGTCTGCTCAGAGCGCGCCAGCAAGCTTTACAGGATTTTCCTTGAAGGCGAATGTGTGGTGACCAACTCCCGCACCGCAGAAATGTGCAAACTGACGGAAAACAGCTTCCGTGACGTTAACATCGCCTTTGCGAACGAACTGTCTCTGATCTGCGCTGACCAGGGGATCAACGTGTGGGAGCTAATTAGCCTTGCGAATCGCCACCCGCGTGTGAACATTCTCCAGCCTGGTCCAGGCGTGGGCGGCCACTGTATTGCTGTCGATCCGTGGTTTATCGTGGCGCAAAACCCGGCTCAGGCTCGCCTGATCCGCACCGCGCGTGAAGTGAATGACAGCAAACCGCACTGGGTGCTCAATCAGGTTAAAGCCACGGTTGCGGACTGCCTGGCCGACAGCGGTAAACGTGCCAGTGAGCTGAAAATTGCCTGCTTTGGCCTGGCATTCAAACCCAATATCGACGATCTGCGCGAAAGCCCGGCAATGGGCATTGCTCAAATGATTGCCGAATGGCACAGCGGTGAAACGCTGGTGGTCGAGCCGAATATTCATGAGCTGCCGGTAAAACTGGCAGGGCGCTGCACGCTTACCGCACTGGATGATGCGCTGGCGACGGCCGATGTGCTGGTGCTGCTGGTGGATCATAAAGAGTTCAAAGCCACGCCTGCTGATGCCGTGCATCAGCTTTACGTGGTGGATACCAAAGGCGTGTGGCGTTGAACCAAGTGCATGGGGTGCTTGAGTCCCTTCAGTGGGAAAGCACCTTTTTCGGCCTGCCTTCGGCGGTTGTGCGCCTGCGCGAAGACGCCCCTGCGCTGTCAGAGGCTGACTTTGCGGCCTGGTCGCGCGTGCAGGCCAAAATTCCTGCGAGCCGCGCTGACCTGTTGGATGCTCTCCAGCAGCGCGGCTTTCAGCTGGTTGAAGGTGAAGTCGACCTCTCCATTACGCTCACCCGACATGATGCACCCGGTGCGGAAGTGGCAACGGAGCAGGACATTCCGCTATTGCGTCAGCTTGCGGCGCAGGCCTTTGCCCGGAGCCGTTTTCGTGCGCCCTGGTACGCGCCGGACGACAGCGGGCGTTTCTATGCCCAGTGGGCAGAGAATGCAGTCAGAGGCACATTCGACCATGTCTGCCTGGTGTTCCGCACTGCGGACGGTCAGATTCAGGGTTTTGTCTCGCTTCGCAAGCTCAACGAGCATGAGGCGCGCATCGGTTTATTAGCCGGGCGCGGCATGGGTGAGAAACTCATGCAGGCGGCGATGCACTGGGCGCTGCAGCAACGGTTATCGACTCTGCGGGTGGCGACCCAGATGGGCAACACCGCCGCGCTTAAACGTTACATTGCGAGTGGTGCCAACATCGACGCCACTGCTTACTGGTTATACAGGTGACATGATGATCCCATTTAACGCCCCTCCCGTCGTGGGAACCGAACTTGACTATATGCAGTCTGCTATGGGCAGCGGCAAGCTCTGCGGTGACGGTGGCTACACCCGCCGCTGTCAGCAGTGGATGGAACAACGTTTTCACAGTGCTAAGGTTCTGCTGACCCCATCCTGTACGGCATCGCTGGAAATGGCGGCGCTGCTGCTGGATATCCAGCCTGGCGATGAAGTGATCATGCCGAGCTATACCTTCGTCTCCACGGCGAACGCGTTTGTCCTGCGCGGTGCGAAAATCGTCTTTGTGGATGTACGTCCTGACACCATGAATATCGATGAAACGCTGATTGAAGCCGCGATCACCGAGAAAACGCGAGCGATTGTCCCGGTTCACTACGCGGGCGTGGCCTGTGAAATGGACACCATCATGGCGATCGCCAAAAAGCACGATCTGTTCGTGGTAGAGGATGCCGCGCAAGGCGTGATGTCCACCTACAAAGGGCGTGCGTTGGGAACGATCGGCCATATTGGCTGCTTCAGCTTCCATGAAACCAAAAACTACACCGCCGGGGGCGAAGGTGGCGCGACGTTGATCAATGACCGTGCCCTGGTGGAGCGCGCGGAAGTGATCCGCGAAAAAGGCACCAACCGCAGCCAGTTCTTCCGCGGTCAGGTAGACAAATACACCTGGCGCGACATTGGCTCAAGCTACCTGATGGCGGATCTCCAGGCGGCGTACCTCTGGGCGCAGCTGGAAGCGGCGGAGCGGATTAACCTGCAGCGTCTGTCCCTGTGGCAAACCTATTACGACGCGCTGGAGCCGCTGGCAAAAGCAGGGCGTATTGAGCTGCCAACCGTTCCGGCAGACTGCGTGCACAATGCGCATATGTTCTACATCAAACTGCGCGATAACGACGATCGCAGCAAGCTGATTGCCTGGTTGAAAGAGGCAGAGATCCTGGCGGTATTCCATTATATTCCGCTGCACTCTAGCCCGGCTGGCGAAGCGTTTGGGGTGTTTGTGGGTGAAGACCGTTACACCACAAAAGAAAGTGAGCGTTTGCTACGCTTGCCACTGTTCTACAACCTCGCGCCAGTGAATCAGCGCACGGTGATTAATACCCTTCTGAGCTATTTCAGCTGATATGTCTCTGGCAAAAGCATCGGTGTGGACCGCCGCGTCCACACTTGTAAAAATTGGCGCCGGGCTCCTGGTCGTCAAGCTGCTGGCTGTGTCATTCGGCCCTTCTGGCGTTGGGCTGGCGGGTAATTTCCGCCAGCTGGTCACCGTTCTTGGCGTGCTGGCCGGTGCCGGGATCTTCAACGGCGTAACCAAATACGTTGCCCAACATCATGATGATGCGCAACAGCTGCGCAAGGTCGTCGGCACCTCTTCGGCAATGGTGTTAGGCTTCTCGACGTTGTTGGCCGCCGTATTTTTGCTTGCGGCAGCGCCCATCAGCCAGGGATTATTTGGACACTCGCACTATCAGGGGTTGGTTCGCCTGGTTGCGCTGGTGCAAATGGGGATAGCCTGGGCTAACCTCCTGCTGGCGCTGATGAAAGGTTTTCGCGATGCCGCCGGGAACGCCATCGCGCTGATCCTGGGGAGCCTCATTGGCGTTATCGCCTACTACTTTTGCTATCGCCTGGGTGGCTATGAAGGCGCTCTGCTGGGGCTGGCGCTGGTTCCGGCGTTAGTTGTTATTCCCGCGGCGCTGATGCTTATGCGCAGGCGCGTTATCCCGTTCAGCTACCTTAAACCCCAGTGGGATAAGGCGTTAGCCGGGCAGTTAGGGAAATTTACCCTGATGGCGCTCATTACCTCCGTCACGCTTCCGGTGGCCTATGTAATGATGCGAAACCTGCTGGCGGCGCATTACAGCTGGGATGAGGTAGGGATCTGGCAGGGCGTCAGCAGCATTTCCGATGCCTACCTGCAATTTATTACGGCTTCCTTTAGCGTCTATTTGCTGCCAACCTTATCGCGTTTAACATCCCGGCAGGATATTACCCGCGAGATCTTTCGTTCCCTGCGCTTTGTCCTTCCCGCCGTCGCGGTGGCCAGTTTTACCGTCTGGTTATTACGCGATGTTGCCATCTGGCTGCTCTTTTCCGCGAAGTTTACCGCCATGCGCGATCTCTTTGCCTGGCAGCTGGTGGGTGATGTACTGAAAGTGGGCGCTTACGTTTTCGGCTATCTGGTGATTGCGAAAGCCTCGCTGCGATTGTATATCCTGGCCGAAATCAGCCAGTTTACGCTGCTGACAGCGTTCTCACATTGGCTGATCCCCGCTCACGGCGCGCTGGGAGCGGCACAGGCCTATATGGCAACCTATATCGTTTATTTCGCTGCCTGTTGCGGCGTATTTTTACTTTGGCGTAAACGCGCATGAGTGCACTGATTCATATACTGGGATCGGACATCCCACACCATAACCAGACCGTTTTGCGGTTCTTCAATGACGAACTGGCGCCGGGCAATCCTGATGCCCGCGAGTTTATGGTCGCAGGCCAGGATAATGGCCTACGCGATGCGTTCCCGTCGCTGAACATCACCTTTTGGCCAAATAAGGCAGAGTTGTCGAAGGCGGTGGTGGCTAAGGCCAAAGCCAGCCGCGAGCAAAAATTCTTCTTCCACGGTCAGTTCAATACCGGCCTGTGGCTGGCCCTTCTGGGCGGCGGGATAAAACCTTCCCAGTTCAGCTGGCATATCTGGGGGGCCGATCTCTACGAAGTTTCCCGTGGCTGGAAATTCCGCCTTTTCTACCCGCTTCGCCGCCTGGCGCAGGGACGGGTCGGCTGCGTGTTTGCGACGCGCGGCGATCTTAACTACTTTGCAAAACAGCATCCGGGCGTTCGCGGGGAACTGCTCTATTTCCCGACCCGAATGAACCCGGCGCTGAACAACATGGCGAACGAGACGCCTCGCGAAGGTAAGTTGACGATTCTGGTGGGTAACTCCGGCGATCGCAGTAATGAACATGTTGAGGCGCTCCGGGCGGTGCATCAGCAGTTTGGTGACACCGTCAACGTGGTTGTGCCGATGGGCTACCCGGCCAATAACGATGCCTATATTGATGACGTTCAACGGCATGGGTTGACGCTCTTTAGCGCGGAAAATTTGCAAATTCTGCGCAATAAGCTGGAATTTGATGACTACCTCGCGCTATTGCGCCGGTGTGACCTGGGCTATTTCATCTTTGCTCGCCAGCAGGGGATCGGCACGCTGTGCCTGCTTATTCAGGCTGGCATTCCGTGCGTGCTTAATCGCGACAACCCGTTCTGGCAGGACATGGCAGAGCAACATCTTCCGGTGTTGTTCACCACGGATGCGCTGAACGAGGAGATGGTTCGTGAAGCACAGCGGCAGCTGGCGCTGGTGGATAAAAGTACCATCGACTTCTTCAGTCCAAACTATCTCACGCCGTGGCATCGCGCGCTGCGTATTGCTTCAGGAGACAATGCATGAGCCAGTTGCAATTCAGCGGCTTGTTGGTGGTTTGGCTTTTGAGCTCAATATTTATCGCCACGCTGACGTGGTTTGAATTCCGCCGCGTGCGCTTTAATTTTAACGTCTTTTTCTCGCTACTGTTTCTACTGACGTTCTTCTTTGGCTTCCCGCTGACCAGCATTCTGGTCTTCCGCTTTGACGTCGGCGTTGCGCCACCGGAAATTTTGCTTCAGGCGATTTTGTCTGCCACCTGCTTCTATGCGGTGTACTACGTCACCTATAAAACACGCCTGCGTGCGGCCAAAGAAACCACGCCGCGGAAACCGCTTTTCACCATGAACCGGGTAGAGACACACCTGACGTGGGTGATGTTGATGATCATCGCGCTGGTTAGCGTCGGCATCTTCTTCATGCACAATGGTTTCCTGCTGTTTAAGCTGCAATCCTACAGCCAAATCTTTTCTGCGGAAGTGTCCGGCGTTGCGCTCAAGCGCTTCTTCTACTTCTTCATTCCGGCCATGCTGGTGATCTATTTCCTGCGCCAGGACAGCAAAGCGTGGCTGTTCTTCCTGGTCAGCACCGTTGCCTTCGGCGTTTTAACCTACATGATTGTGGGTGGAACGCGCGCCAACATCATCATCGCCTTTGCGATCTTCTTGTTTATCGGCATCATTCGCGGGTGGATTTCTCTGTGGATGCTGGCTGCGGCAGGGGTGTTTGGCATTGTGGGCATGTTCTGGCTGGCGCTGAAGCGTTATGGCCTAAACGTGGCCGGTGACGAGGCGTTTTACACTTTCCTGTACCTCACGCGCGATACCTTCTCGCCGTGGGAAAACCTCGCATTGCTGCTGCAAAATTACGACAAAATCGATTTTCAGGGGTTAGCGCCAATAGTGCGTGACTTCTACGTCTTTATCCCGACGTGGCTATGGCCGGACCGTCCGGGCATTGTGCTCAACACGGCGAACTACTTTACGTGGGAAGTGCTGAATAACCATTCGGGACTGGCTATCTCGCCAACGCTGATTGGTTCTCTGGTGGTCATGGGGGGAACGTGGTTCATCCTGCCGGGGGCCGTTGCCGTTGGGCTGATCATCAAGTGGTTTGACTGGCTCTACGTGCGCGGGAACGAAGAGACGAACCGCTATAAGGCGGCGATTTTGCACAGTTTCTGTTTTGGAGCCATTTTCAATATGATCGTACTGGCGCGTGAGGGGCTGGATTCATTCGTCTCGCGCGTGGTGTTCTTTATGGTCGTTTTCGGTGTCTGCCTGCTGCTGGCTAAACTGCTGTACTGGCTGTTTGACAGCGCGGGGCTTATACACAAACGTGAATCACAGGGCAGCAGAACGCTGTCACAAGTCTGAGTAAGGATGGTCATGGCTGACACGACGTCTGCACCCCGCTATGCACTGCGTGGCCTGCAGCTTATTGGCTGGCGCGATATGCAACACGCGCTGGATTTCCTCTTTGCGGATGGGCAGATGAAATCCGGAACGCTGGTCGCTATCAATGCCGAAAAGATGCTGGCGGTCGAAGATGACGCTGAAGTAAAAAGCCTGATAGGCGCCGCAGAGTTTAAATATGCGGACGGCATCAGCGTCGTGCGCTCTATCCGCAAAAAGTTTCCTGGCGCTAATGTATCGCGGGTGGCAGGGGCCGACCTGTGGGAAAGAATCATGGCGCGCGCAGGGGCGGAAGGCACGCCGGTATTCCTGATTGGCGGCAAGCCAGAGGTTCTGGCGCAGACCGAGCAAAAGCTGCGCGGTCAGTGGAATGTTAACATTGTCGGAAGCCAGGATGGCTACTTCAAACCCGACGATCGGCAAGCTCTGTTTGAACGCGTGCGCGACAGCGGGGCGAAAATCGTAACCGTGGCGATGGGCTCGCCGCGTCAGGAGATCCTGATGCGTGATTGCCGCCAGGTATGCCCGGAGGCCCTCTACATGGGCGTTGGCGGGACATACGACGTCTTCACCGGCCACGTTAAGCGTGCCCCGAAAATATGGCAAAACCTGGGGCTAGAGTGGTTATACCGTCTGTTATCACAACCGACGCGCATTAAACGACAGATCCGCCTGCTGCGTTATCTCTCCTGGCATTACACCGGGAAAATGTAATCAAAAAATAGCGCGATATGCTATTCGCGCTGCAACTTCCCTGCAAAACTGCTGCGATTATGTGCAATGCATTCATTTTTTTAATGCATCGTTTGCCATTTGGTAGAATTTAAGAAACCATTCGCTCCGTATTTCAGTACCCCCTAAAAAACAATAACCGGTACAAAGCCGGTAAACCGCAAACACAACCGAGGATTTATGGCAGAGAAAAAACCAGAGCTACAGCGTGGGCTGGAAGCTCGACATATCGAATTGATAGCGCTGGGAGGCACTATCGGCGTGGGCCTGTTTATGGGCTCGGCAAGTACACTCAAATGGGCGGGCCCTTCCGTACTGCTGGCGTACATCATCGCCGGGCTGTTCGTCTTCTTCATCATGCGGTCGATGGGCGAAATGCTCTTTCTGGAGCCGGTGACCGGTTCCTTCGCCGTTTACGCGCACCGCTACATGAGCCCGTTTTTTGGCTATCTCACGGCCTGGTCGTACTGGTTTATGTGGATGGCCGTCGGTATCTCGGAAATTACCGCGATAGGGGTCTACGTGCAGTTCTGGTTCCCTGACATGGTCCAGTGGATACCCGCACTTATTGCCGTGGGGCTGGTGGCGCTGGCGAACCTGGCAGCCGTTCGTCTCTATGGTGAAATCGAATTCTGGTTCGCGATGATCAAAGTCACCACCATCATCGTGATGATTGTCGTCGGCCTTGGCGTGATTTTCTTCGGCTTTGGCAACGGCGGGCACTCCATTGGTTTTGGCAATCTGACCGAACATGGCGGCTTCTTCGCCGGCGGCTGGAAAGGCTTCCTGACGGCGCTGTGTATTGTTGTCGCGTCCTACCAGGGGGTTGAGCTTATTGGTATTACCGCCGGTGAAGCGAAAAACCCTCAGGTGACATTGCGTAGCGCGGTGGGCAAAGTGCTGTGGCGTATCCTGATTTTCTACGTGGGGGCGATCTTCGTCATCGTGACGATCTTCCCATGGAATGAAATCGGCACCACCGGTAGCCCGTTTGTTCTCACCTTTGCGAAGATTGGTATTACGGCGGCGGCAGGCATTATCAACTTTGTGGTGCTGACGGCGGCGCTGTCCGGCTGTAACAGCGGCATGTACAGCTGTGGACGTATGCTCTACGCACTTTCCCAAAACAAACAGCTGCCGGCGGCGATGGGTAAAGTCTCCCGCGCGGGCGTGCCGGTTGCAGGTGTGGCGGTGTCGATTGTCATTCTGCTGGTTGGCTCGTGTCTGAACTACATCATTCCTAACCCACAGCGGGTCTTCGTCTACGTATACAGCGCCAGCGTGCTGCCAGGGATGATTCCGTGGTTCGTTATCCTGATTAGCCAGGTGCGTTTCCGCCAGGCGCATAAAGAAGCGATTGCCAGCCATCCGTTCCGGTCAATCCTGTTCCCTTATGCGAACTATTTGACGATGGCGTTCCTGATTTGCGTATTAATCGGGATGTACTTTAATGAAGATACCCGCATGTCGCTGTTTGTCGGGGTGATCTTCCTGGCGGCGGTTACCGCGGCTTATAAGCTATTTGGTCTTGGACGCCGCGCCACCACGGATAAAGTGGAGGAATAAGCGGCAAAATGTGCAAACCGTAACCAAACGCGCATTTTTTTCAAAAAAGCACTAGACAGCGGGGACGGAGGTACGTAATATCCAGCCCCGCAACGGCGCTAAGCGCCCGTAGCTCAGCTGGATAGAGCGCTGCCCTCCGGAGGCAGA
>Ga0207713_1000647_pt1 | contig 33352 bp, 27 predicted proteins | sample KBSS64metaG_FD_184404 | JGI IMG/M metagenome (GOLD analysis project Ga0207713, IMG submission 184404) | Switchgrass rhizosphere microbial communities from Kellogg Biological Station, Michigan, USA - KBS S6-4 metaG (SPAdes) (version 2) | ecosystem: Host-associated > Plants > Roots > Rhizosphere >... | reverse complement strand
CGAAGGCGCTGACAATCTTGCCGCTGGCGCCGAGTTTGATTTTGTCCCGCAGGTTCAGGCCGACCAGCGTGTTGTGCACGAACAACAGGCCTTCGCGCATTGGCACACCAATGTGGTCGGTGAATTCCACGGGCGCGGCGCCGGTGCCGCCTTCCTTGCCATCGACCACGATGAAGTCGGGGAGGATGCCGGTTTCCAGCATGGCCTTGGCGATGCCCATGAATTCCCACGGATGACCCAGGCAAAACTTGAAACCCACCGGTTTGCCGCCGGACAGTTCGCGCAACTGCTGGATGAAATGCATCAACTCGATCGGCGTGGAAAACGCGCTGTGCCGCGACGGCGAGATGCAATCTTCGCCCATCAGGATGCCGCGGGTTTCGGCGATTTCCCGGGTGACCTTGTGCTTGGGCAGGATCCCGCCGTGGCCGGGTTTGGCGCCCTGGCTCATAAACTTATAATCTACCGATCTGTAGACCTAAGGATTCCCCCCCAATGGGCCGTAAGCACGCCAAGCATGATGTAGAAGAAGCACTGAAGGCTGAGCAGTCCCTTCATCGTCTAGAATCAAAAAGCGAAGAAGGCCTGTACCCGTTCTCTCCTGTATGGCGCTGGAAGCCCCAAAATGGCAAAAGAAAAGGGGAAACTGTGTCTCTAACTATTGGTAGCCAACATGCTACTGAAAGGGAATTAGTGAGCGAAGGAAACCATGCCCATCGTTTCTTTTATTCTGTTTACAAATCTCAGTTTCCTTGGGCCGTAGAAATGTTGGGGCAAGGCCTAAAAACAATTTGCTTAGAGAGTCGGTGTTCCCACAATGAAGCATCGTATATAAGAAATGCAGTCGGGAGTTTTTTTGATTACTGCAAGCAAAACAATGTGAAACTGAATAGTCCTGATGATTTCGGTTTTCAGTTGATGTGCAGTTGGCGAAATCACCTTAGATCTATTGAAATGAACAGTCGTTACAAAGCTGCAGTGTTTCGGCGGTTATGTAGGGTTGTGGAGCGAGTAATGGGGACAAGTCTGCTTCCCACGAAATTTACTTTGCCCGTGTATGCCTCAGACGCGCCGGATCCATTGCCGCCATATAGCGATGCTGTGATGTATCAATTGATTGGTGCATGTGTGAGTGATATTGAGAATTTGATGGGGGAGGCTCGCGCCTTTGAAGAGTTTTCCACAAGCCTATTATTGGAAGAGTCAGGGCATATAAATGCTGGCTGTGTTCCTTTTGTTAAGACTTTTTTAGAAGGCTGTTCGTTCAGGAACGGTAACATACAGAACGTACATCCGGATTCTGATAGCCGAGTTAAACTGGCAGATATTGTTCAGCAAACTTCAGAGTCGGAAATCAAAAGATTTTTTGATTCCGTAAAATTTGTTTGCTCTGAAACAAAGTCGGACATTGTTGATGTGTACAAAAGACTTGCAGAGAAGCAAGTGCCGAATCGAGGTTCTCTTTTTCCGTTTTTATTGTTTTTTCTAATTTGCTCTGGAAAAAATAAAGAGACAGTGTTGTCATGGCAGCGTATTTATCGGATAGGCAAAAGAGCAGTATCACCTCTCAACTGGAAGGATCCTCTCGACCCAAACAAATGTCGGGTGCGTGGATACAAAAGCCGGGGTAAGGGCAGGGCCAAGATTCAGGCGGACGATACCTATGTGAAAATTTCTGAAGAGGGTATGTATCCTATCCTCAGATTTTTGATTTGGTATACCGAGCCATTGGTGTCGTTAGTAGGGGAGCGATCCAAAGATAGCCTTTGGTTGTACTATGGACAACGTGGTGTCCTTGATTGCAATATCACCGACCGGTTTATGCAATCCGCCCAAGCCTTTCTTCAAAGGCACGAAATTTGGGATTTTAAAGGAGGTGCCGACGGGGTAGTGTCCAATATACGGTTAACATCGTTGGATTCACGCCGTTTTCGAAAAGTGTACGCAGCAAAGGAATTGTTGAAAGCGATAAATGAAGCGCAAAACCATCAGGAGTTAGCTGCGAGTTTGGCCCACGCACTCAAACATCATGAGTTCGATACTACACTTGGTAGTTACCTTTCACTGGGCGCACCAAAAGTCATTACTGATATTGGAATTTTTACACTTCAAGAAAAATATGTAGAGGAATCACGTAAATTTCGTGGGATAAGGCGGCAACTCTCTAAGTCTGAGGGTGTTTTTGGTTTTTATGCTGCGTGCGAAAATCCCCAAGCACCAGATTATGAAGGAGCAGTAATATCATCGGAAAAAAGTTGTCAAGAGTATGATATGTGCCTCGGGTGCACACAGAGTCGAGTTTTTGATGAGCACTTACCGAGGATTGCCAAGCGTATTTTGCAGTATGAAGCACACCGTGAAACTATGCCTGGCGATACTTGGGAAGTCGTGTATGGTCGAAAGTTAGCTCGAGCTAAGGATGTTCTCGATGGTTGGGTAGATAAGCCTGCTGTCGCTGATGCATGGGAAGTAGCAAGAAGTGGTTCAGTTTTCTTGCCTGAAATTATCTGTCGCAATTAAGAGGACTAGTTTTGAGCGCGTATGTGAATCCTTCGGAGTTGCTGTCTTCCGCTTCTGAAAGTTCTATTGCAAGATATTGGCGGCTGTTGAATTTTATACAGGCCCAGTGGGGTGGAACTAAGGTAAGCAGTCTAAGTTTGTTTCTGCATAACGTATGGGATTTACGTAAGGAGGGGGCGCGCTATCGTTTTTATTTCGATGTGTTGATCGGTAGCGAAGCCATGACCCACCTTCCAATGCGGATACTTTTGAAGTCATTAGTATTTATACTGCTTGGGCGTATGGCCGTCACTGATAGGGCGCCAAGGACTGTTTATAATATTTTAAGTTCAGCCAAGCAGCTTATTGAATGGCTTGTTGAGCGTAAGTGCTTGGTTGCTGATGTTGAAGGGGGGTACTTCAAACTGCCAAGAGACATCACGCTCGAGGAGTTTTCTGAATTTTTTAGAGAGGTTAATTCTCAAGGTATTCATCAGAATACTAAGTGGGATAAGGTTCGACTGCTTTCGGAGTGGTGGAATTTATCGAATGATGAAGGTGGTCTTCCATCATTTTTAAGATTGCCTTTTGATCCGTTTGATAATAAAAAACTCAGTGATCATGGCGGCAGTTCTCAGGGGGGAAAAAGCGAGGATGAATCTGGTTGGGATCCAATTCCACTTGAATATGCATTTCCCATCGCTAATGCTGCAGCGGAATATATTGAGTGTTATGCCGAACCACTAATTAGATTTCATTCAATAGTCTATGAAGGAATTGTTGACAATAAAATTGGCAGTATTGTAACAAAAGGGGCAGTCACCGAGTTGTGTGAGCAGCATGGGTTGACGATTGAACAGTTGGGTGAGGGTCTTCCCTTTGAATTGTCTTTTGAAAAGTATTATTCTCCCCAGGATCCCAAAAAATTTACTTATCAAATGCCCCGTAAGGCGGCCGAAAAATGCTTGTCACATATTAAGAGGGCAGCAGTCACGATTATTTTGTTTACTACAGGAATGAGAAGTCGTGAAATCTGTGGCTTGCAGGTAGGTTGTTGCGTTCCGGACTACAGTATTGGTGTCGATAATTTCTATCGCATGACGGTCACTGTTCGTAAGACTAGTAAGGAATATCAAACTGGGCAAATCATCTCTATCCCAGTTCCTTACATTACCTACCTTGCCGTGCGAGTACTGGAGAAGCTCGGTACGCTAAAGCGCCGTGAGAACTATCTGGTAGCTCCATTGCAGTCGAACGAAAAAAGTGATCACGTTACTGGGCCAGTGAATACAGGCAGTATTCTAAATTACGTCAAAGCATTTGCTCAAGCGATCGGTAGTACCTACATCCCACACCCACACCAATTCCGGAAAACAATTGCAGGATGGTTTGTGCTCAACAGCCCAGTTCTTGGCCCACTCCTAGTCATGCGATTGTTTTCACATAAATCACTGGCAATGACTGAGATGTATCTCAGAAACAATCCTTTGATTCGAGAGGCTCGCCAGGAAATGCTGGCAGAACAGTCGCTAAACTTGATTCATGGAATTAGTCGTTCGGCTCAGGCTGGAAAGCTTGCAGGGGTATCGGGTGAGCGCATAAAAGCTGGTATGCAACAAGATCCATTGTTTCAAGGCATCACCGGAGACAGCTTGGGTACAACCATGGAGGAGTACCTGCGCGAACGAGCACTACATGGTTCTATGCATTTTCTGCTGACGCCTTTGGCGGTTTGTGTTTTCGACCCCGAAGACGAGGATGAGAAGCCGTGCACTCAGCTAATCGCAAGAACAGGCGGCGAAGATCTTCGAGAGCTCGACAACCTTGCCACCGGTGGTCTACCTGTTGTCAATAATTGCGTTGGAGTTAAGTGTGACCGTTGCTTGATCACCCAGTGTGAATCGAAGTCACTTGAACAATCACTTGGTTTTTATAATAAACTCATTGAAGGCGCCATACAGGAAGACTATGCGAATAATCTTCACCTTATGTCCAGTGCTGAAGAGTTCGTTAAGCTGTATTCGCCTGTGTTGGAATGTATTAAATGAATTTTAAGCGAGATAGATTTAAAGAGGCAAAAGCCTGCTTTGAACTAATGAAGCAGGAAACTATGCTGACGGGCGCCGTAATCACTATCGCTGCCATAGCGAAACGTACCCAGGTCGATCGAAAATATTTCTACGGGAATATTAATACGCCTGATTCAAGGTTGCGTGAAAAGTGGATCGCTCTCGGTAAAGAGATCAGTTCTTATAAGCTGGTGCAAAAGCAAATTGCTTCTGGTAGCGGAGAACCTTCGGATGGCGATAAGCTCAAAAATGCAATCGTCGAAAATTACAGTTTGGTGGAGCAAGTCAAGCAGAGTGATGAGGTGAGGGATCGGCTTAAAACGTTGTGGGCTAACGCTCAGCAAAAGGTCGATGAGCTTGAAGATCATGTGCGCAGATTAGAGGGGCAAGTGCACATTCAAAGCGTCAAAAGCCCGGTTGTTGCCTTCAATGCTCGCCCAACCGTGATTAGCCCGGATGCTTTGCGTACTGGCGAAGATTCCCTCTCCATGAAAAAGGCTTGGCTACAAGCATTAAAGCAATTGAAGGCTGCAGTTGATACACCAAATAAAAAAAATGTGTATATAACAATTGGCGCGCCCGGAAGTGGTAAGTCTACGTGGAGTTCGACATTTACTTCTAGTAACTGTATTTCAGCTATTTTCGACGCCTGCAATCTGACTCGAAGTGATCGGTACGAGCTGTTTGATATTATTCGGGAGAGCAACCGAATACATGTAGTTGCGGTGGTGTTCTGTGTTGTATTGGAAACATTGGAGGCAAGAAATTCAAAGAGGATATCGGCGGATAAGCTGCCTGTCGAAAAACTTCGCGCCTTCTACGGAAGTATTGAATATCCAAGCCTCTTTGATGAACATGAAATGTTTGATGAAATCATAATGCTTCGTGGGTAGGAGAAGGCTGGAATGTACATTGAGTTTGTGGAAAACACCGACGGTACTAATATTCCTCATGTTCAAGGGAGGTTATGTCTTCCTTTCGTCAAGTTCTTGATTCATCTGCGCCTCACACCGATGAACCGAGGCGGGCGCCGAGAGCCTACCACTATTAATAATATGGCTACTCATATAAAAATTTGGTTCGATTATTGTGCGGATTTGGGGTTGAAATTTGATCAGACGACTTACGACTTACATTTGGTTGTGTTGAAAGAATCGTTAAAAGCAAAAGGTGTTCAGTCTCTGTCTATCAATGCCTACTATCGCACGTGGCGGGTATTCTATGAGTGGTGCGATACGCAAGGATATGGTCATCTTATGCAGTTTCCCGCGAAAATTGAATCAAACAAGAATCAATTTCGTGGTAATCCTATACTGGCCAATCGGTCTGCCAGGACTGTGAAAACTCTCACTGATCCGGGGCTGGAGGCGGTAACGGTTGTAGATGACTATAAGGAGTTTGTTCTCAATCATGATGAGTACACCAGACTTGCTGAGGCGCTACACGCAGTGGATCCTGTGTTTGAGCTGATCGGGTACATGATGGTCACAACGGGATTACGCATCGGTGGTGTTATTCAAATTCCAGTGGGTGCGGATAAGAGAAATCCTAAGTGGCTTCGTTATCCTGACTTAGAATCCACGGGAGTGTCGTTTCAAAAGCTTACTTACGAACCAAAAGGAAATAAGAGGCTGTTAAAATGTATTGTTCTTACTGCGTCCTTGAAGGTTTTACATGAGAAATACATTAAAACTATACGTAAGAAACGAGCGGAGGCCTATAAGAGCAAGTTTCGAAGTGTGGATGTCCCTTTGTGGCTGAATCGAAACGGTAAGCAAGTGCAGAAAAATGATGTTTGGAACGCATTTCGCGAGGTTTCTGGAAAGTTAGGGAGGCGAATTGTTCCGCATCATCTACGGCATACCTACGCAACTTATATTATTTATAACTATTTCAAGGCGCATGGACTAAAGCCAAATTTGGCCTACGCCCATGATATTCATGAGCAGCTCAGCTCTCAGTTGGGGCACAGAGATATCGAAGTCACAAAGATGTATATACGTACTGTGATACGAACGGAGACGGAGGCTTGGCTGCCTATATTGACACCTCATGTTAAACACAGCGTTGAAGGGCTGATGTCAGATCACGTACTGGCTTCTATGGCAAAATTTTTCGAGCCTACCCTTCACTCGAGTAATTTTCTTTAGCGAGTGATTTTTCACTTAAGGCAGCCTCGGATTGAGGTTTAGGTCTTAACGCACCGGCAAGATTTCCACAAAAAATGGGACTTGTGAGTGACGCGAAACACGCACTGGTGATGGCTACTTGCCTTGTTGGGTATCTATTCCGTTACTATGATCCAATATTTTGGCTCAGCTAGGCGCAGAGTCCATCCAGGGAGGGGCGTCATGTGGGTAGATAACGAGACGGAGACGGACTTTCTTAACTTCTCTGGGGTGGCTGACACGGTCGCTGAGATCATATACCAGGCCGATGGTCGCCCAATCTCCATAGGCGTTTCAGGCGCCTGGGGCGCGGGCAAGTCGTCGATGATCAAGCTGATTCAATCATCGCTTAAAGAACCGTCTGAATCGAATCACAAGCCGACTAAAGACTTCGTATTCGTTGAATTCAACGCATGGTTGTACCAAGGCTACGATGATGCCAGGGCTGCGTTGATGGATGTCATTGCAACCCGCCTTGAAGACGAGGCGCAGAAACGTCAAACCGGTCTGGAGAAAGCTGCTGAGCTGATCGAGCGGGTCAACTGGCTTCGTGCTGCAAAGCTCGTTGGCGGAGCTGCATTTTCATTGGCTACTGGGGCTCCTCCGCCAGGATTTTTAGGAGACGTTGTAGGACTCGCTACCCGAGTTTGGTCTGATGGCGTGGATCAATCTACGGTTACCGACCTTCACGACAAGGCAGAAGAGGCAACGAAGCAGGCCAAAGAGCTTATCCGCGAAAAGCCAAAAAAATCTTCACCTCCCAAAGAAATCCAAGCTTTAAGGGATAATTTCGAATCCATCCTGGATGATTTGGGCGTGACGTTGATTGTGTTGATCGACGATCTGGATCGCTGTCTGCCAGAAACGACGATCTCCACGCTTGAAGCTATCCGGCTGTTTCTGTTTTTACGCAACACGGCTTTCGTCATTGCAGCTGATAACGAAATGATCAAGCACGCGGTGCGCAGGCACTTTAACGGTGTCCCCGACGATGTTTTTGTCACCAGCTATTTCGACAAGCTGATTCAGGTGCCGATCCGGGTACCCCCTCTGGGTACGCAAGAGGTGAGGGCGTACATGATGATGTTGTTTCTGGAAAACAGCTCATTGCCGAAGCCGGAAGTTGAGAACATCCGAATCAAGGTGCGGAACCAACTCAGGACAACGTGGCAAGGTAATCGAGTGGATCGAGCCTTCATGCAAAGTCTCTACGATGATTACCCCTCTGAGTTGATTGGTAAGTTTGATACAGCTGAACGCCTGGCAGCAGTCATGACGTCGGCTTCGGGGATCCAGGGTAATCCGAGGCTAATCAAACGCTTCCTCAATGCCTTGGCAATCCGGATGAGCATTTCTCGTGCGCAGGGGGTCGGTGTCGATGAGGCTGTGCTGGTGAAGCTGATGTTGTTCGAGCGTAGCGGTAACCCGAAAGCCTATGAAGAGCTGATGAAGGCGGTTGCCTCTGACAAGCACGGCAAGCCTGTGATGCTCGGCGAGTGGGAAGCAGATCTGAAGAAGGGTAAATCACTGACTCTTCCTCAGCCTTGGGAGCACCCATTCGTTAAAGGATGGCTCGCCTTGCCTCCAGCGTTGGCCGACAAAGATCTACGGGGCGCGATCTATGTGAGCCGCGAGCATGCGCCGATAATTACCGATGAAGATCGCTTGTCATCAGATGCTGCTGAGCTGCTCACTGCACTGCTCGATATGCCCGAGATGGCTCCGCAACTCAAGGATCGCTTAGCCCTTATTGCGCCCGTTGAGATCAACGTACTGATGGATCGTCTGCTAGACAGAGCGGGTGCGGAACAAGAGTGGGGCGTTCCATCAATTCTTGAAGCACTGCTCGTAGTTGCGAAGCTCGACGGCCAGCAGGGGATTCGCCTTGCTGCATTTCTCAGGGAACGCCCTCCGGCGCAGATTCAGGCCGGCATCGTTCCTAAACTAGTAGACGAGCCTTGGGCAAAGTCCCTATATGAGTACTGGCTGAGCGCCGATGTCAGCCCTCCAGTAAAATCTGCGATAAGGAAGTCGGATGGGAACGTCACAAAATAGCGATGGGCCAGGCAAAGGGGTGCCGATGGTACCTCCATGGACACCGCCGCTTCCGCCGATTCCTCCGCCCCCAGTATCACCTCAGCCTCCAGAACCTCCTGCCCTGCCAGAAGACCACCCAGATGATGGGCCTCCTAATCAGGACAATGGGCCCCCTGATGAGGGAGATGAGGGAGATGAGGTAGTCCGGGATCCGAAGACGGTGTCTGAGGCACCTGCGCCAATCGCGCCACCAGGACGATTCGGCGGCGCTCGCCGTGGGCTCGGTGACTACGCGAGAAATGGTGATCGCGGCAACTTGCGAAAAAGCCTTCGTGAGTATGTCCGCCACGGCTACGGAGGAGCTAAAACAACAACAGCTCGCTTCGGTGGTACGGCTTCGATCGCCGGCGCGTTCAGTAGCACTCTGGAGATGGTCGCGGATGGAACCAACCAGACCGGCCCCGGGACGCTTGATCCTGCGCTCCGGAGTGGCCGTTCTGCTTCTGAAGTAATGGATGCTCTGGTCGAGGCCGTTCGCCCAGTTGATGGCACTCAGGATGCGGAAGCAGAGCGCGCATCGATCCGTGGTTCGCTTTCCGATGTGCTCGTGCGCTATCCGGACGCTGACCTTCTCAATTTGTCAGCTGAGCAGCGTGCATTTGCGATTGAGCGTTTTACTGCGATGGATGTGTTCCATCGATACGAGCTCGACTTGGGAAAAACCGTTCAGGAAAAGGCCTCTTCAGCAACAGTCGCTGTTCGGCGTCTGAAGGAAATCAAGGACTACATCAAGGAATGCGTGTCTGCCTCGTTCCGCAAGATTGCCGCATCTGACGTACGCTTGACGACAGGCCGAATCTCCCAGGTGGTCACCCAAGCTCTGCAGGACACCTTTGAAGTGTTTGAGGGGTACGTAGAATGAAATTTGTATGCGGCCCGTCAGGCTTTCGAGTACCAGGCTTCGAAAAGGCGATGCAGGTCGTGATTTACGGTCAAGCTGAGAAGGGGCAGGTTGGCGTCGGCGGCTATGCTCGACACTTGCTTGAAAAAGCGAACTTGGAAATTAGTCCTCAAGCGTGGGATTTTCTGAGTATTGCGCTCTCTGTAGTTGCCGCCGACTTCACTGCTCATCGTGCGAACAGCCCAGATGGGTGGACGCGTGAGATAGACATAGAGATAGCTGTACAGGATCCGGCTTTTTGGAACTCCCAGAGTCAGGCCCTGGCAGCTGCGCTGGGTTTCCTCACGACCGATCGGTGGATATTGTCGTTTCATGCCGGTGGATTCGGCCCCCCGGCTCAGCTGCAAGCGCTACATCCTAGAGAGGACTCAGTAGCTTTACTTTCAGGTGGCTTGGACAGCTTGATTGGTGCAATCGATTTGGTCGAGCAGGGTTTGAAGCCCTATGCGGTTAGCCAAATCGTTAGGGGCGACGGGGAGAAGCAGGATCTCTTTGCGCGTAGCATTGGGTTGTCCAGAATTGGCCTCAATCACGTGGCCAAATCACCTGGGTCGCAAGAGCCGTCTCAGCGTGCTAGGTCAATTATCTTCCTAGCTTTCGGATTGGCAGTTGCGACCTCTCTTGACCGGTATCACCGTGGTGAGACCGTTCCACTTTACATCTGTGAAAACGGGTTCATCGCGATCAACCCTCCTTTGACAGTCACCCGTCTGGGAAGCTTGAGCACGCGAACAGCGCATCCCGAATACCTTGGGCGACTTCAGCAAATCTTCGATTCGGCTGGTATTAAAGTTCAGATCAAAAACCCGTATGCGCTGATGACCAAAGGGGAAATGCTCGCCGGGTGCAGGAACCAAAGTCTGCTGCAACAGCACGCCGTTGCATCCACCAGCTGCGGACGATTCCAACGCTTCGGCTATAACCACTGCGGGCGGTGCGTACCATGTCAAGTTAGACGGGCCTCGTTTAAGCGGTGGGGCGCTCTGCCGGATACGACAAAATATATTTACGGCGACCTCAGCATCGACAGCCCACAGTACGGACGGTTTGAAGACGTTCGCTCGGTGGGAATGGCGCTAGCAAATGTCGAACAAAATGGCTTTGACCAATGGTTGGGGCATAGCTTGTTTTCATCCTTCATCACGGATCGTGACGGCTACAGTCAGATGCTTCAGAGAGGTTTGGATGAGCTGGGTCGTTTGCATCGAACTTACCAGCTGAGTTGAGTCACTTTCCTAGCATCTTGTAACTGAGCGATTGGCTGGGCCACCACGTGGGAAGGATCACCGGACTCAGCCAAGTTGGCAGATCGATCTGGCATAAATTCTATGCAGCCATTTGCCGTGACCATTGTCGCAGCAACTCGAGGCACAGGCACCTCAGATGATTGGGGGGCCTTCTGAGTCGAACATTTGAATCGACTATAGCGAGCGGCCCCCCCCCGTATTGGCTGTGAGGCTCCAGGATTTGTTTGGCCTTGCAGACACATCGCGCATTGCCAATGGACGTCAGGTACTCAGGCGCCATTTGTTGTCGCCAGCGCGACGTCCGGTGCAAGTCACGCAGGACTTAGTAAACTTCTGGAAGTCGACTCACGACGAGGTCAAGAAAGACCTCAAGGGAAAATACCACAAGCATTTTTGGCCTGATGACCCCTTGATCGCGGAAGCCACCGCTAGGGCAAAGCCGCGAGGCACTTAGACTCATTGACTAACGGCGGATCCAGAATCTGAATGCCAGATTTTATGAACGGTTGAGGCAGCCATCCCAAGTTTCAAAGATGTCTGCTTCTGCGTCATGCCTTCGGCCTTGCAGGCAAGCACGGCTTGAATTTTCTCGGCATGTATTGGCCGTTTGCCGGCCTTACCGGTTACTAGCTCATTGCTTTCGAAATGGCTCGGTAAGCTGGAGAGCACTCCTAGAGCTTCAAGCTTTTTCATCTCTGCCTGCAGATGGGCAAGGTACGCAGCGAGAGATTCTTGACGTTCGTAACACGATGCCATTGCCAGTAAAGCAATGGCATCGACATCCAGTCGTGCGCTGATGCGCTCAAGCATCTCCAGAGTGATGTTTGATTTCGCATGCTCGAGATTGTGCAAGTGGCTGGCCTCCACTGCGTCACCTAGTTGCCCCTGAGATAGATCCCGAGCAGTCCTGGTCGAGCGTAGGATCGCTGCCAGCGTTGATCGCAAAGGCATGAGTGCTTCCCGCAAAGGGAAGGATAAGGCCATATCGTTAAATTCACATCCATAGAATATAGTAAATGAATGTGAATTTATGATATGGTGCCTCTACCCGTTCCAGCAGTTGGAAAGAGGTGTAGCAGGACAATCACCGGCAGACGCAGAATTGTCAATTTACATGCATTGTTGTCAGGGCTCGTCAGTACCGATAGAGCCCCTAAGAGATAGGCGGGATGTAAGTCGTGTTGGTCACTAATCGCGCAAAACTTCAGGGACAGTTTTTAGCTCAGGACAGCCTTCGCTTGCTGTGGAAATCAGCAAGCCTCAATCCGGACAGTTACTATTTCGTTGTTGAAGGTTGCGGGCTGGTGGATGGCTCCTTTGGGCCTTGGGTACGCCTAGTGTCGAGCGTCGATGAAGTCGACTCCCTGTGCAAGGGACAACAGGTCGACACGTTGAACGTGAACAAGATTCAGCTGATGGCGCCGCCAGCGATGACGAAGCAGTCGGGATTTTCGATGCAGCCCTTGTCGGAGATCCGGATCAAGGAAGGTAGTGAAGCTAGTCCAGTCTACGAGTTTGTTACCAATAATGGGCAGATCTACTCAAGCGCCAGAGGGTGATGACTGGTGGAGGTTCACAGCTCTGTCTTAATAGATGATGTCTTCCAGTATCTCTAAAGAAACGGAGTTGATAATCATGCAAATCAGAGCTCACTCGCGTGGATAAGCAGGCTTTCCTAGGAATGCTTTTCCAAGAGAGCTCCCGAGGTAGTGAACAGGTTCGTCCCTGACTTCTTTGAGTTCTGACCTTCTCATAAAGGACATGATTCCGGAGGCGGCCTCGCTCTTCAAGTGGCCCAAGGCGGGTGCAGGTACGAAAACTGCTCACTTAGCAATGCCGGAATGTGCCCAACATTGACCAACACGACCACTTCAATGAAGTTACGAATCTATTCAGATCTGCACAACGAGTTCGCTTTGTTCGAGCCCGCCGTGAGCGAAGCGGACGTAGTGGTTCTCGCCGGTGACATCGATATCAAATCACGGGGCGTTAATTGGGCGAACGAGGTTTTCCAGTGCCCCGTGATCTACGTGTGCGGCAATCACGAGTACTACGGCGGCCACACCGAGCGCACGCTCCGCAAAATGAAAGAAGCGGCAGCTCCTCATGTCCACGTTCTCGAAAACGAAGCCTTGATCCTGAACCAAACTAGGTTCTTGGCCACTACAGCGTGGACGGATTACTCGTCGACCGGAGATGTCGTTGCCGCGAAACGCGTCGCCTGGGAATGGATGAACGACTACACCGTCATAAGAACTGATGAGAGTTACCGTCGCCTCCGTCCAGATGACTTGATCGTTAAATCCAAAGCAGCCTATGCCTGGCTCTCACAGGAATTGGATAAGCCATTCGATGGCAAAACTGTTGTAGTTACACATCATGCGCCGGCGTTGGATCACGTGGCTGATGATCTTCCCGCACACCTGATCGCTGCCTACGCCAATGACTGGCCGGAACTCGTGTCCAAGGCCGATCTTTGGGTTTATGGACATACCCATGTCGCAGCGGATTTCTTAAAGCGTGGATGCCGAGTCGTTTCAAATCCTCGCGGCTACCCAAATCAACTAACTGGTTTCGATCCGGATTTTTTTATCGAGCTTTGATAGGCAGTCGTTCAGCGATGCCCCCCGTGACAACTCAGTTTTTCTGCGTGGCACCGGGGCCCGCTAACGGTGTCAGCTGAACCTAAATCGAATTCGAGAAACTACATGGTTACGTTAGAAGAAATCTCGCAGCTACTTTACGGCGCAGGCGAGGAGATGCCTGGCTGGCAAGGCACCCAGGATGACCTGATTGCATTGGCCGCAAAAGCGTTCCCGGGAAAAGCATTTTGCGTAGTACGGCAATGGAATTTGATCGACCTTACGGTTAACCCTAATGAGAAAGAAAAGCTCACCGGGCTCGGTCTACTACCCGCGACTCTGTTCGCGCATGAAGTCGTTTTTGATAGCCGAAATCGATTTCAGCCTGGCATGTGGGTACGAAGCAATTTCGGTCTGTCTTTCAGCCAACGCTACATGTTTGAAACCAAAAGCACGGTCTACCTCCTCTGGGGCCCAGGCCAGCGAAAAGAAGCGACCGTGGGGGCTGCTTTTTCAATGTCGGTCGGGTAAGCGATGTTTGCCGACAATTCATTTTGGAGTCATTTGGAGCCTTTGTTGAATGCCTGAAATCATCGAAGTCGAATTTCATAGCAAAGAGTTGACCGACTTTCAGCTGTGCCGCCTCGGGCGAGCGAGCATCCGAAAGTATTCGGTACCGGTCACTGCGTTCATCAGTGATGCCTTCATCGCAAATGACACATGCCATGGCGTGTCCTTCGATCACGTTGAGCAAGGTGGCGCGTATCGCCCATTGAATGGCGGCCTCCTTCGAACAGGGAGAATTCAGAGGGCATGGAAAGAGGGGCGTTTCTGGCTTATTGAAACTCAAAGTGGCAACTACGTCCTCGGAAGTTTCATGCGTGATGTAGGACGGAAAAGTTTTCGTGAGTTGCTTCAAACAGGTGAGCGATGCTGAGGTGGAGCGTTCAGCAATGCTCCAATGTGGCATTTGTGACATCACGTCGTTAGGTACGCAGGGGTGCCCTCAAGGCAGGCTTTCACGATGGTGGTATCTGACCTGAGGCTATCCATGCGCACACTAAATCACCTGTTGTTAGCTGGATTTTGAAGGCGCTGGCGCGAAGGGGCGATTTCTTCGATGGTGCACGCCTGCCCATAGCGTCCACGGACAACGCTTAAGTACTTTTCTACGAGCGGTTTTTTGCCTTGGAGCACGTAATGGGACACCTCAGCTTGGAAGACATTTACCCCGATGACGTGAAGGAATACGGTCATATGCGCGTAGGTATGACCGACCGCTATGTGAAAGAAAATCATGTCATGCATGGTGCTGTAACGCTGGGCGAATGCCGCGATTTGACTCGCCGCTTTTTGCGCGACGAAACAGTGCAAATGATCATCAGCGCCAAGCTCGCCGCATTGCCTGATGACTACGATCCGTGGATCTGGCAGATCAAACGACATCGCGCCTTACATGCCAAGTACGGGAGAAAATTTGATCCTTGGGGAGACGACTGACAGTCCCAGTAGTTTTGGGTTCAATCTCAGGAAAATTTGGCCAATTTCGATTCATTCCTCATGCTGAGCCACTAAATAAATTTTTTGAAATTGTTAAAGAATCGTCGGGATTGAGCCGAATTGGATTTAGGAAACCAATTTTTCGAGAGTGCTATGAGCGACAACGACCGTTTGAGATCCCGCCTCACCTTCAAGTCCTCTGAGGTTTTCAGTTTTCCGGGAACAGACGACGATTATCTCGCGACGGTCAAACTCACTCAGTCTCGACTCATACGTGTAACCCTACACGACTTCAAAGCATGCTTCACCACACAGCAAGCTTATGAGATAGCGTCTGGTCTAATCAACGCAGTAATTTACTCGTTTGATCAAAGTCACCCAAAATCAGATAAGTCTAATATCCAATCAACTCATGATCATTGGACTGCTCTCATCGAGCGCCATGAGTCTGGATCACAGGAAACATCTGATCTGCTAGAAGTTGTGATGACTGGTAGAAATTTCCTAATTAAAGGAGCCCTGCTCGATCCCGAGCCGATGGTGGAATTTAAGAGCGGTGAAGAGCCTATCTATGATTTTCAGATCAGACTAGATGGCCAATACGTCTTGATGTGTTTTGGTTGGGTTGGCTGGAGTCTCAGCCGAAGTGAAGCACAGTGGCTAGCGGAACAGCTTTGGACTGCGGTGTTTTTAGCGACGAAGCCTAAAACGCAATTGATCAGGAGTCCGCATAGCGCGTATAGGTGATCTGATGCTTGTTACGGCAGGGCTACAGTCATTCCACCAGGTCTAGCTCCTCAATCGTAGTCTTGGTCTCTTGAGCCTTAGCCCTTATTGCCGACGATTGCTCGGGATCGCATGAGGCTTTAGCTGCCTTACGGCACGACGTGGGGGCAAGAGTTCGGTGATCAGGCGTTCTCTTACATCAATAGGGAGTGACGGATCAATGCAGTGTGGGTCTACGGGCATACCCACGTAGCAGCAAGCTTCATCAAATGTGGATGCCTCGTGGTCTCAAATCCGCGTGGATATCCAGGGCAGGACACCGGCTTTGATCCTGATTTATTGATCGAGTTTTGATCGGCGATGATTGGTCAATGGGCACGCTCGCATGGTTGGTCGCGCTTAGCCGCTTAGCCGCTTACGCGAAGAAGCGACTGCAGCAATGCCGGCGGCACAGTGAAAAGCGGTCATGGCTCAACCCTCATGACCTCCTGGCCAACCTGCAAATTTTGCCCCCAGTGATGGGGCAGTTTTCAATGCGTCGTAAGCCGTGGCCACCTAGTCATCCAGTCAGCTTTCCAAAGCGCCTGTAACTGACTGTTGTATCGCTAAAAACAGCCACACAGCCAAGAGATAAAACCCTCGATATTTGTTTCAGGCTGATTTGGCCCCCGCCCCCGGGTGAGAGATGAAACCGCTTATATTCGCTGCCGCGAGCCGATCTTGCCCTTGCTAGGGGGCGGGAGATGAAACCGCCGATATTCGCTTCAGCCAGCCGATCCGGCTCTTGCCAGGGATGGGAGATCAACCCCACGATATTCGTCTGAGACCCGTTGTTGTGGGGTGCAGCAGCCAAGTAGCCATCAGCAAACAACCACGCTGAACGTGCTGGGTAATGCGATTGCACCGTTGGTTATCGCCAAATGGGAAAAGGCAGCCCTTGAGCCTTCAAGAGTCGAGCGAGTAGCGCAGAAAGCATAGCTATCCAGGAGGAGCCATCGGCTATCAAACGCCTATAGCTCTTTCTGTTTATGTGGGTATACGTGGCTGCGCCACGTATTGGAGCGGTTACCGCACGCCTCGTCGGTTGAGTACTACGAAGCGTTGTTGCCATGGAACTGCTCACCGGAAATGCCAAAGTAAATCGCTAACCCACCTTTGGGTAGGTGGGGTTCATGGATCGCATACGATTAATACTTCAACACCAAGCTTGTCTGCCATCTCCCTTGCTGGCTCGGTAAAGCCTAAAGTTGTAACGACGCAGTAGCGGGAGCAGTCATGAAAACGACCTCCTGAGTATGCTTGCATTATTGCGTCAACCCCAACCAGGGATTCGTAATTTTTGCACTGAATCGCGATTTTTTCCAAATTTGACTCGGCAATTATATCCACACCAAAGTCGCCCGAGGTCTTAGTTAGCGCCACCCTATATCCAAGTGATTCATAAAGCCTTGAAATTGACACCTCAAAGCCTTGACCCTTTGAGCTCGCACTAGGGCGCACTGGAGAGGAAGATTTTCTTGAATCGATGAATCTCTCAAAAAGCAAATGCTCAACACGTCCTTGGTAAGCAAAATCTTTCTTCAGTAATTTTCGAATCTTGGCCCAGTCAAGCTCGCCGGTTGCGAGCCTGATATTTCGCCCATTAAAAAAGCTCAATATGCTTTCTTTGTGCCTTATTAGGAACTCTAAAAATGACGACACATTCCCCAACTGCTCATATAAATCAGAAATAAATCTAGAGTAATTTTGAGCCGCCAGAATTCCTTTTAGTCCGCAGTTGAAATGATTGCCATCAATGCTCTTGCAGATGGATGTGTATTCATCCATATATTTATCATCAAGCACTTGCGAAAGAATTTCCTCGTTGAGGAATTCATCCTTTTCCCTGAGTGATTTTACGATTTTAATAATGCAGCTGGAGATTTTTTCTGGTGAATCATTTGTGGATACTATCAAATCGAGTCGCAAATTGCCTGCGGCCTCATTAATGCTGTTGATTAGCCACTTGAATTTGTTTGCAATATCGAACCGCGGGTCGTCATAGAGATTGCAATCAAAATTAGCGGAGCGTTCATCGTGGTTTTCATAGTGTCTATATTCTTCATAGTGAGCCAGCATGTACTCGTAATCTTTATAATCGTCAGGGTCTATTTCATTGGCCGAATATATTCCATATAACTCCCCAGATTCTTCGGATATTTCATCCCACAACTGCGCTATCCGTGCAGGCTCAGGGCTAAAAACCTCTGATACACTTAGTATGTATTTAGCAAATTTTTCATCATTAAAATAATACACTTATCCTTCTCTCCTGCTGTTCGTACGGAAACCCGTCAGCGAATGTAAATCTTTTCGCTATGCACGCAGCTGCATTAGTAAGCTGCCATTTATTAATAATAATGGCTGACTAAAGCGTAGACTCCCCAAAACTTCCTTTCAATTTAACTTAAAAGATTTTTTGTTGTAGCGCACGGGGGGAGCGGAGGGGAGGGTAAAAGTATAGAGCCTGAACCTAAAGACCGCCCACAAAATTAACTTGTCATTAATTCGTAGTTTTTTAGGAAAACCCACCTCAGCCAGCTTTGCGCTGGAGGAGATAGGGGGATTGTGTTCGATGGGCTGGACGCCGTGGAGGGGGCCAAAAAGTCCACGTTTCGAGCACCTGCCATTAGCCGATAGCGGTCTGTCATGAAGTTGTCACTCCGGCGTTATCAGCACCGCGAGCGCCATATTGATGAACTCTTCGTTCTTGCTGATCGTTGCCAGCGCGCCGCGTACATTGCTGCCAGCCTCATTGGCGCCACGTTTTTTCACCCCACAGCGTCAGTTCCATGATCGCGGCTTCAAGGGCTAGCTGGTTTTGGTTGATCTTGAAAAGCAGGGAGGGGAGCAGGTCTGAATTTGGCATCGCGATTCCTCCATGAAAGAGGTCAGCGTAGCAAAAGTCCTAGAAGACCTCGTACGGCCCCGCGACCGTTGAGTCCTGGCTGACCAAGTGATCGTGGTTTGAGTACAAAAAAGGGCCTTTTTTGTTGATTGGGACGACAGGGGGGGGGATTCGATAGTAACGGCGGCGGGCCCGGCTGTCTGGGCACCGGATTCTAAGGCTACACTCACACACTAGAACCGGAGGAGCCTTGTTATGTCGATGCTTAAGAATGCAGTGGATTCCATCCGGGTTGGGATGGAGGATTTCCTTGAAGATGATGATCGCAGAGTGCTTTCCGCTATTCGCAATCTCTACGCGGGAATCCTATTGCTGTTCAAGTACAAGCTACAGCAGCTAAGCCCTGAAAATTCAGATGAAGCGCTTTTGAAGACAAAAGTCATTCCTGTTACCGACCCTACAACCGGAGCAGTTATTTGGATCGGAAAGGGTAAAAAAACTGTAGAAGTTCAAGACATCATTGAACGACTGAGTGCCTTGGGGATTACAGGAGTGGATTGGAAGCTCCTAACGGCACTGCAAGGCATACGCAACGATATTGAGCACTACTATAGCCAGCTGCCTGTCGAGCGCATGAAGGAAGCGGTGGCGAATGCGTTGCACCTGATCACTCAGTTTTGTGAACCGCACTTGGATGAGCGGCCAGTGGATATTCTGGGGCCGGAGTGTTGGGATCTAATGCTGAGCGTCACGGCGGTTTTTGAATCTGAACTGAGAGCCTGTCAGGAAAATCTCAACTCTGTCAGCTGGCCTTTTGATGCTGTAGCGGAATCTATCAATTCTATGACTTGCCCTGAGTGCGAGTCTCGGTTGGTGAAAGTAACTGATCCAACAGCTATGCGTGACGCCATTACGTTCATCTGTAGCGGTTGCCAGGAGGAGGCTTCCTACGCTGCAGTCGTTGGGCCGGCTGTTTCTGCTCGTATGGCGGGTAGAAATCACTGGCGCGTCAAAGACGGTGACGAACCTGCAACGTGTACCTGCCCTGAATGTGGGGAGAATGCGTTATTGGTAGATGAGGGTGAGTGCGCGGCATGTTTTAATCAGCTGGAATACTCCAGCTGTAAATGGTGTGAGGAGCGACTCTCACTCGAAGAGCGGCTGTATTCTGAGGGAACGTGTAGTTACTGCCAGCATCGCTACGACAAGATGATGGCTGAGTAACATTTATCCCTCTTGCTAATCCCGTTTTGGCTGCTGGCGATGACGGACACCGTCGAGTGTTGGCTGACGAAGTGATTTTGATTTGAGTACAAAAGGGCCCGTGAGGGCCCTTTTTTTATGCGTCTTAGTCGATCAGTGACTCGATTTCAGCTTGGGTCGCCGTATCCAAACCCCTTAATCCTTGATTGAATACCTTCCAATAAAATGTGGTTCACATGTCTGAGCACATAAAGGTGTTTACTCTTTGATGCCACGTAAGCGCAGCGAGCGTCGACGCATTAGTTCAACTGCAACCAACAATGCTACGGAACCGAGTATGAGTAATGTGGCTGCAGCAAGGATAGTTGGGCTGATCTGCTCGCGCATGCCTGACCACATTTGTCGCGGTATTGTGCGTTGCTCAACCCCGCCAAGAAATTGCACCAGCACAGCTTCATCGAATGAGGTCACCATCGCAAAGAGCGCACCGGACATGATCCCTGGACGAATAATTGGGAAGGTCACACGGAAAAATGTATAGGTCGAAGACGCTCCAAGGCTTGCCGCTGCTCTGGTCAAGGAATGGTCGAAACCAACCAATGTCGCCGTCACTGTGATGATGACGAATGGGGTGCCGAGTACTGCATGGCCCAGGATGATGCCGAGGTGATTCTGTCCGATGCCCAGCGCGCTGTAGAAAAAGTACATGCCAGCGGATGAGATGATCACCGGTACGATCATCGGTGAAATCAAGGTGCCCATCAGCAGTCCCTTGCACGGCAAATTAGCGCGGCACAGCCCGAGCGCTGCCAGCGTTCCCAATGCCGTTGCGATGACCGTGGCAAAGGACGCGATTATCAGGCTGTTCTTGAACGACAACACCCACAGTGGATCCTCAAGAAGCATGTGGTACCAACGCATTGAAAAGGCCGCTGGATCAAGGCTGAGCATGCCGCTGGTAAAGCTGAAGTAGGGCTCGACGTTAAATGACAAAGGCACCACTACCAATATTGGCAAAATCAGAAACAACAGCACCAATACTGCAAAGCTTCGAACGCTGAAGAACCAGACTCTGCCCATCGGGCTGGTATAGCTTGGAAGACTCATTTCGATTACCCCAGTTTCATATTGTTGATGCCCACGACCCGGTCATAAATCCAGTACAGCACCAGGACAATCATCAGGAGGATGGACGCAATGGCGGCGGCCAGTCCCCAGTTCAGGGAGGTCTGCATGTGGTAGGCAATGAAATTGCTGATGACTTGTCCGGTACGCCCACCCACCAACGCCGGAGTGATGTAGTACCCCGTCGCCAGAATGAACACCAGGATGCCTCCAGCGCTCAATCCAGGCAGAGACAAGGGAAAATAGATCTGCACAAAAGTGCGGAACGAACTGGCGCCCATGGAGTGCGCTGCACGGGTATAGGTTGTGTCGATGCTTTTCATGACGCTGAACATCGGCAGCACCATGAACGGCAGAAGGATGTGGGTCATAGCAATGACCGTTCCGAACATGTTGTACATCAGTTCGAGTGGCTGGTTGATCAATCCCATGCTGTTCAACGTGCTGTTCAGCACACCGTTGGATTGCAAGATCACCATCCAGGCGCTGGTGCGTACCAGAAGTGATGTCCAAAACGGCAACAGCACCATGACCATCAACAGGTTGCTGGTTTTTGCTGGAAGGGTGGCGAGCATGTAGGCCAGCGGGTAACCCAGGATCATGCACAACGCCGTGATACCCAGTGCAACCATCAAGGTCTTGATCAGAATGCTGACGTAGATGCGTCGGCTCTCAGGTTGTTGAACGACCTTGCCTTGGTCGTCATAACGCAAGTCCAAGGCCGCGAGATAGTTAGTTGCGGAGTAGGCTGGCGCCATTTTCTTCAACTGCATCCAGGTGCCGATCTGCCCCCAGCGCTTGTCGATGCCGGTCATTGTGGTGTTAAACGCACCTGGCACGACGACCTTGCTGGCCAGGCCACGTGCAGTGCGGGCCATCAGGCTCTTGGCGTCACCCATCACCCTATTGAGATCGGAGCCGACACTGTCCAATTGTCGGGCCTCTTGCAGGGCGAGGATTTCATGACCCACGGTGGCGAACAACTGCTCGTCTGGCAAGGCTGTGCCCTCCCAGTTGGCTAATGCGGCTGCGGTCTGTGGCATCGCCGTGGAAAGGGTCGGGTTCTGGATGCTGCGCAGCAACATCGCGCCAATAGGCAGCAAGAAAAATACCGTAATGAATGCCAGCAATGGGACGACCAATAGCAGTGATTTGGTCTTGTTTAGACGTTCTGCCCGGTCAAGGCTGGACTTCAGATTTCCTTGAGGTAGGGTCTCGCTGACGGTCTCTAATATGGGGCTGACGGTATATGAGTTGTTCATCTGGGTGCTCCGGCAAAACAGTAAAGTCGTTGTAGGGCTTCAGGCGTCCAGCGCCCGACAGTCGTCGGCTGACCAACCCACATCGATGCAAGTACCTGCTTGGGGAGCAGCGTGTCCTGCGGTGTTGACCATCTTGACGATGAACTCGTCGTTGCCTGCCAGTTTCAAGCGCGCTCGCAAATGATCACCGTGGTAAATGATCTCCTCAATGCGGGCCGGCATATGGTTGTCGTACTCACCTGGACGTGCGCCAATCTGCACGCGCTCAGGACGAATCGACAGTGTGGTGGTCGAGCTTACAGGGTGGATATTGACGGCCAGCGCCTTGACGAGGTGCTCACCAACACGCACCTGGCAGTAGCGTTCCTGGCGCTCGATAATCTGCCCCATCAGCCGGTTGTTCTCGCCGATGAAACTCGCGACAAATGCGGTCTGCGGTTTTTCATAAAGGTCGGACGGATTGGCCAGTTGCTGGACAATTCCATCGTTAAAGACTGCGATGCGATCCGACATCGTAAGGGCTTCAGTCTGATCGTGAGTAACGTACACAACTGTGATGCCGAGCTGTTTTGACAGACGCTTGATTTCATATTGCATCTGTTCACGAAGCTGTTTGTCCAGCGCTCCAAGCGGTTCATCCATCAGCACCAAACGTGGCTCGAAGATTAATGCGCGGGCCAGTGCAACACGCTGTTTCTGACCGCCAGACAGCTGAGCCGGCATTCGCTTTGCGAATTGTCCCAAGGCCACCAGGTCAAGTGATTTACGCACCCGGTCTTCGATGTCTTGCCGGGACAATTTGCGCACTCTCAGTGGGAAGGCGAGGTTTTCTTCAATGGTCATGTGAGGGAAAAGGGCATAGTTCTGAAACACCATGCCGATACCGCGCTTTTGCGGAGCTATATCATTTACCGGTTTTTCATCAATGCAAATTTGCCCATGAGTCACGGTCTCGAACCCCGCCAACATCATCAAACATGTCGTCTTGCCGGAACCCGAAGGGCCAAGCATGGTGACGAACTCACCCTGTTCGATTTCGAGGTTGAAGTTTTTGACGACCAGATGTTCGCCGTCATAACTCTTCTGCACATTTCGAAAGCTAACGAATGATTCAGTACGCATGGGAGATATCTCTTGTTATTGGTGCTGTAGAGGAGCCGGGCACGAAAAGTCGCCCGGGCCCGCCAAAGGGGTGTGTCAGGTGTGCTGCGGCAAGGTTGTGGTTGAGTTTTTGGTTACTTGGACAGCCAAGCGTTGAAGCGCTCATTCAATTCGTCTGCATGGTCTCCCCACCACTGGGAGTCCACCTGGAGTGCGCTGGCAAAGTTTTCAGGGCTAGTAGGCAAGTTGGGTTTGACCTTTGGGTCTACCAAGGCTTGCGCGGAGAGTCGTGTAGGGCCATAGGCGATATAGTTACTTTGGTCAGCCAGTACCGAGCTTTGAGTGGCAAACTTCAAAAAATCCATCGCCTGATCTTTTTTCGGATTGCCGGCAGGGACTACCCAAGCCTCCATGTCATACATCTGACCATCCCACACGATTTTGAACGGCTGCTGCTCTTTCTGCTGAGCAATAACGATACGCCCGCTATAAGCTGAGATCATGCTGACCTCACCATCGGCTAGCAGTTGCGGCGCTTGTGCCCCGGCTTCCCACCAGATGGTGTCCTTTTTGATTGTGTCGAGCTTGGCAAAAGCTCGATCCAGGCCATCTTCAGTCCCCAGCATTTCGTACACCTTTTCACGGGGCACGCCGTCGGCCATCAGCGCCCATTCAAGATTGACTTGAGGTGCTTTACGCAGTGCTCGCTTGCCTGGGAAGCGCTTGGTGTCGAAAAAGTCTTTCAGGGTATGGGGCTGTTCGCCCTTGAAGGCTTTGGTGTTGTAGGCCATGACTGTCGACCAAACGTAACTCGCCACGCCGCATTCCGTCAGGGCTCCTGGCAGAAAATCCTTTGCAGCAGGTGTTCCATCCGGTGCAGGTGCCAGGGTGGCTGGGTCAATTCGTTCAAGCAGGCCGTTGTTACAGGCACGAATGACGTTCGGTATTTCAGCATCGACTACGTCCCAAGTGACCTTTTTGCTGTCTACCTGAGTCTTGATTTGCGCGATGCCCCCGGAATAGTCCTCCGAAATCACCCGGGTACCAGTGGCGGCAGTGAAGGGTTTGTGTGCGGCTTGGATCTGGGCGTTTGTTAGGTTGCCGCCGTAGGACACAACCGTGAGAGTGTTTTCTGCGTAAGCACTGCAGGACACTATGCCGGTTAGCAAAAGAAACGTTGCGCTTTTCATGCGTGAGACCCCTCGTTTTTATTTTTGTGGGAAACCGTCACAAGCTCTTCGCACGGAGTGCGTGAGCAACCGAAGAGACGATCAGGGCTTTACTCTCGGCAAAAAAATCGGAAGGTAAAAGCAATAAAAAAAAACCCAATGGGGCGATTTTTTTTATGGGTGCAACACAAAAATTATCTATTGGTGTCTAAAGTGAAGGGCTTCAGGCATTCACGGATTCAAAAATCACTTCCTCATTCTTCGCTACGCGCGGCGGACGCTTCTTCCATCAGCCAACTTGCGAAAGCTGCCGCTTGGGGATTGACGATTTTGTGCGGGGAATACACTAAGTAAAACGCTTCTGAGGTTTTAAATTTTGCGGTCAAAGGGGCGATGAGTTGTCCTGATTCAAGATACTGCTCGACGAGCGATGATCGCGCCAAGGCAACTCCTTGACCCAGCTCCGCCATTTTCAGTGCGGAAATAAGCGTGTCGAACTGCAGTCCTTGAGATGAGTCAACGTCGTCGGCCTTGGCCTTTTTCAACCAATAGCCCCATCCCTCCTCATAACCCAAGACATGCAGAAGTTCGTGGTGACGAAGGTCTCTTGGGGTTTTCAAGGGCTTTTGCGTTGTGGGCAAATCAGGGGCGCACACAGGGAAAAGCAAATCCCAGGTCAGCCGTTCACTCTTCAGGCCAGTCCATTTACCGCTGCCATATCGAATTTCCAGATCAGATTCGAGATCGGTTTCGCCCATCCAGATGTTGCTGGTGATGCGCAAATTGACATCTGGATGCTGCTCGCGAAATCGCGGCAGACGACCCGACAGCCAATGAGTAAAGAAAACCAGACTGCTGCGCACTGTGAGCACCTTCCGGTGCCCTTGACCGAATATCTCATCGGTCGCCGCTGCAAGACGCTCCACCGATTCATGGACGACGGGTAGAAAGGCTAAGCCAGGCTCCGTCAGTTCCAAACCTCTAGGTAGACGCTTAAACAGAGCTGCGCCGAGCTGCGATTCCAGTGCTTTGATCTGCTGGCTGACGGCTGCCTGAGTGAGACTCAGTTCTACAGCCGCCTCCGTAAAGCTTAGGTGACGAGCGGCTGACTCGAACGCGCGCAACCAGTTGAGCGGAGGTAGTCGCTTCTTCATGGCTCAAAATTCTCTGAGGAAAAGTGCCTGGCTGTGGGGCGAGCCAGCGTACGTCTTGTAGCGGTAATCCATAAATCCTACTCCTATCGCATAAAAAAAATGAACCCATAGGGTTTTTTTTTATTGCTTTCGCAGTCCCCAACTTTTCTCGAAAGTAACTCCCAGATCGCCACTCAATGGGCCAAGCCTGAAACGCTTTGAGCCTCTGCAGACGGCTTCTGAAAACCTAAACCCTGCGTGAAAGCTTGAAGAAGCAGGACAATAAAAATAATGGGTGAAACATGACAAACCTCAGTCAGCTACCCCTTTGCGGTGTGAACGTTATCGATTTTGGCCAATACATTGCCGGCCCCGCTGTCGCGATGATACTGGGTGATCTCGGGGCCACGGTCATTCATATTGATCCACCCGCTGGCCCGCTCTGGGATAGCCCGGCGAATGCCGTCCTCAACCGAAACAAGCAGTGCTTACGCTTGGACTTGAAGTCCCCTGAAGGTTTGCACCACGCCAGGCAGATGATCGCAAAAGCCGACATCGTGATTGAGAACTTCCGTCCTGGCGTGATGAAAAAACTGGGGCTGGATTTTTCCGAGTTGCGTCGTGAACACCCGCAACTGATCACCTTGTCCATTCCAGGTTTTGCAACCAATGATGAACTCCGAAGCCAATGGCGTGCCACTGAGGCAATTATCGCTTCAGCCTCAGGGGTTTTCACTGATATGGGGCAAAATCGGGTATTGATGGGCATTAACCCGAGCTTTTCTCCACTGCCACTCGCATCCGCTTACGGCACTATGCTCGCCGTCTCGGCTGTGGTGCTGGCATTGCAATCCAGACAACGCACTGGCATGGGTGATGAGATCGAAGTGCCGCTCGCTTCGGCGGTCATGGAGGGACTTTCTTACAACTCAATCAAGATCGACGGCTATCCAGCGCGCTACAAAACCTTGCGTGAAAAAGAGATTGAGCGTCGGCGAGCCGAGAACCTGCCGATGAACCTCAGTTATGAGGATTTGCAGGAGTACCTCGACCCCTTCTACCGTACCTATGAATGTGCTGACGGACGCAAATTCTACGCAGTTTGCCCTTCCCATCGCTCGCATGCCAAACGCTGCCTACAGGCAATGGGTTTGTACGAGGAAATGCTCGCTGCAGGCCTTCCCAAAGTTGAAGATCCCTACCTGCCATTTGCACAATGGGAAGGTGATGCCTCACTCGGTGTTTATCCACTACCAGCTCATTGGGCCAAGGTTATCTCGGCGCGCATGAAGGAAGTCTTCCTGACCAAGACGGCTGCGCAATGGGAAAAAATTTTCGGTGAAGGGCAGTTTCCTGGCGCTCCTCATCGTTCAACTCAAGAGTGGTTGCACGATGAGCATGCAAACACTGCAGGTCTAGTGGTTGACGTCACTGATCATCAATATGGGCTGATGAAACAGCCAGGCGCTATAGCTTGGCTGGAAGACAGTGCAGAGTTGATGTTGTCTCCGCTCTCACGACGAGAAGTCAGTATCGAGGAGGCATTGGCCACCTTGAGTGAAGGCACTCGCGAGGAATTGCCAGTCGCAAATCAGCCGTGCTCAAAAGGATGGCTGGACGGTGTTCGTATTCTCGACCTGACCAACGTGATTGCCGGCCCGCACTCGACTTCATTCCTCGGGCGATTCGGTGCGGATGTCATCAAGCTTGACCCCACCAAGCCAAATTACGATCCATGGAACACCGTGGTATTCGGTATGTCTTCGGCGCGCGGTAAGCAAAGCGTGTTGGTCGACCTCAATCAAGAGGAGGGGCGTGAGGTATTCGACAGGTTGGTGAAGTCAGTGGATGTCATTGTCATGAATGCGCCTGATCGCCAACTGGCGCCTTTAGGGTTAGATGAAGCCAGCCTGAAGGCGGTGAATCCTGAGGTGATTTTCTGCCAGTTGGACTGCTTCGGTGGCCCGCGCCGTGGCCCTAGAACTGACTACTTGGGTTACGACGATCTCATCCAGGCCACGACCGGCATCATGCTGCGGTTTGGTGGCGGTATGCAGACCCCGGAAGAACATGCTCATGTTGGCACCATTGATGTGATGTGCGGTTTCGCTGCTGCGCTTGGCGTGGCCACAGCGTTGTATCAAAAGTCGAGAACAGGCAAGGTCAGCCGAGCTCGGACGTCACTGGCTGCCTTGGGCAACCTGGTTCAAGTTCCTTTCTGTTACGACTACTCGGGGCGCGCACCTTTTGATGAGCCGGCGGGTCGTGAGGTGTTGGGTTATAGCGATCTGTCGCGTTTCTATCGAACGGCTGACGGTTGGCTATACCTCGATGCAGATTCAGCGGATCTGGGCAGACTGGATGCAGTTCAAGGCTTGAACGGCCTGTCTGCGGCAGGTGACCACGCGGCTTTCCTCAGTGCAGCTCTGGCCAAGGTGGCGGGAGAAACCTGGCAACGCCGTTTGCAGGAAGTCGGAGTCGCCGCTGCTGTCCCGGATAACATCGACAATCTCCGCAATCGCTACAGCCGACCTGCTGACAACTACCCGGGCACGGACAACGGGAGCTACTCGTTCAGTGTTTATGCCGATCATCCGAGTGGGCGCTGCGTAACTCAGCTCGATCCCTTTGCCATACGCCCGCGCCATGCGGCGATCCGCAGCCTTTCACCAGCAGAAAAATTTGGCGCTTCAACCAGATCTGTCTTGGGTGAACTCGGTTACAGCGAAAGTGAAGTTGACGCTCTCATGACCCGCAGCGTTATCAGCGACAGCTGGAGCCAAGAGTATTTACCCAGCTGACATTCCCGTCAGAGGTTAAGGGTAAGAAGTTTCACAAATGCCCATCTACCTCGGCGACTTCCATCACAAGAAAAATAGGGGGCGGCACTCTCCTGGAGTCGACGCCCCCACAGGGAAACTTTCGGAGGCAACATGTCGAATCAAATAGTTCTGCCGCGCATCCTGCAGGTGGGCGCCAAGGCCAGCGAGGCCATTCCAGATGTGCTCGCTAGCCTGGGTTGCCATCGACCATTGATCATCACTGACAAAATGATGGTGCAACTCGGTTACGCAGGTCGTATCCAGGATGTACTTGCAAGCAAAGGTTTGAGCGCCGACGTTTTCGCCGACACTGTTCCTGAGCCCACGGTCGATTCGATTCGTGCCGGTGTTGAACATGCTAGATCGGGCGACTATGACAGCATCATTGCATTGGGTGGTGGCAGTCCAATCGACAGTGCCAAAGCCATTGGCATTCTCGCCAAGTTCGGTGGCGAGATGCGTGACTATAAATTTCCACGGCAGGTGAGCGAGCAAGGCTTGCCGATCATTGCAGTACCGACCACAGCTGGTACCGGTTCGGAAGTTACCCGTTTCACCATCATTACTGATGAACAGAACGACGAAAAAATGCTCTGCGTAGGCATCGGGTTTATGCCTGTGGCGGCATTGGTCGACTACACCCTGACGCTCTCCCTGCCAGCTCGTGTCACGGCGGATACCGGTATCGATGCACTAACCCACGCCATTGAGGCCTATGTCAGCCTCAAAGCCAACCTCTACAGTGACAGTCAGGCGCTGGCCGCGATGCGCCTGATTGGCCCGAACTTGCGCCGGGCCTATCACGCAGGCCAGGACATTGCAGCGCGCGAGGCGCTGATGCTGGGATCTACTTTGGCCGGCGTTGCGTTTTCGGCAGCCTCGGTTGCCCTGGTGCATGGTATGAGCCGCCCGATTGGAGCTTTTTTCCATGTGCCACACGGACTTTCCAACGCGATGCTGCTGCCAGGCGTAACAGCTTTCTCCATCCCAGGCGCCCCAAAACGTTACGCCGATTGTGCACGGGCCATTGGTGTTGCGACCGTTGAGGACAGCGATGATAGCGCCAACGCTAAGTTGCTCGTCGAACTGCAAGCCCTCAATGACGAGCTGCAAGTTCCTACACCTGAAGGCTTTGGCATCAGTCGCGCACGCTTCTTCGAACTGATGCCAATTATGGCTGAGCAAGCCCTCGCATCCGGTTCACCGGGCAACAATCCTCGGGTGCCTTCGGTCGACGAGATGATCGAGCTCTACCGAAACCTCTGGTAGCCAAAACGATAACCACACCTCTTCATCACTTCAGCGGTAACTGCCGCGTACATAAAATAAGGAACACTCACATGATTACTGTAGGTCATCTGATCAACGGCCAGATTGTCACTGACACTGAGCGCACTCAGGACGTGTTCAATCCTGCGACGGGCGAAGTCACCAAACAGGTTGCGCTGGCCTCGAAACTAACGGTCGAAAAAGCCATTGCTGCCGCTGAAGCGGCTTTTCCTGAGTGGCGCAACACACCACCTATCAAGCGCGCGCGGGTGATGTTTCGCTTCAAAGAACTGCTTGAGCAGAATGCCGAACGTATCTGCCAAATGATTGGTGAAGAGCACGGGAAAATTGTCCACGATGCAATGGGCGAGCTTCAGCGGGGCATCGAAAATGTTGAATATGCGTGTGGTGTGCCCGAGTTGCTCAAGGGGGAACACAGCAAAAATGTTGGCCCCAATATCGATTCTTGGAGTGAGTTCCAACCGCTGGGTGTAGTTGCTGGAATCACGCCATTCAACTTCCCGGCGATGGTACCGCTGTGGATGTTTCCTATGGCGATTGCCTGCGGTAACTGCTTCATCCTGAAACCCTCCGAGCGTGATCCAAGTTCGACCTTGTTCATCGCCCAACTGCTGCAGGAAGCTGGTTTGCCGAATGGCGTCATGAGCGTGGTTAATGGTGACAAGGAGGCCGTTGATACCTTGCTCCACGACCATCGTATTCAGGCGGTAAGTTTTGTAGGCTCGACACCAATCGCTGAGTACATCTACCGGACGGCTGCGGCAAATGGCAAACGTTGCCAAGCATTGGGTGGAGCAAAAAACCACGCCATCGTCATGCCAGATGCGGACATCGATAATGCGGTCAACCAGTTGGTGGGGGCTGCATTTGGATCATCAGGGGAACGATGCATGGCTCTGTCTGTAGCGGTCACAGTAGGTGATGCAACAGCCGATGCCTTGATCAGCAAAATGCGCGAAGCAATGACCCGTCTCAAGGTCGGCGCCTATCAAGACAAGAGCAACGACTTTGGCCCGCTGATCACTCGCCAACATCAGCAAAAAGTGATCGGATACATCGACAGTGCAGAAGAGGAGGGCGCAGAGGTCGTAGTGGATGGTCGAAACATTCAGGTTCCAGCTTGCGAGAACGGTTTTTTTGTTGGGGGGACATTGATCGATCAAGTCAAACCCGGCATGCGCTGCTACGAGGAAGAGATCTTCGGGCCGGTGCTGTTGATCGTGCGCGCGCAGAGCATGCAAGAGGCGATGCAACTGATCGATGCCCATGAGTACGGTAACGGCACCTGCATCTTCACTCGCGATGGTGAAGCAGCCCGCTACTTTTCGGACAACATTAAGGTCGGCATGGTCGGCATCAACGTACCGCTCCCAGTACCTGTCGCGTATCACAGCTTTGGTGGCTGGAAGCGCTCGCTCTTTGGCGACCTGCATGCCTACGGCCCGGATGCCGTTCGTTTCTATAGCAAGCGTAAAACGGTCACTCAGCGCTGGCCATCTTCGGGCATCCGCGAGGGTGTAGAGTTCTCTATGCCGACGATGAAATGACTGAATAGCAAGCTCAAATCAGATGTAGAGCGTTTTCTTCATCAAGTGTCGTAGTAATCGACATTTTGCCGGGCTAACGCCGAGCCCTGGCTCACCAAATGATTTTGGTTTGCGTACAAAAAGGCCCTCTACAGGGCCTTTTTTGTCGAGGATTTAGACATTGGGTTTGGCGTTAGCGTAGCGGGCGGTCACTCGCCATGCGGGATGCAAACAGCCCGCATCCATTGCGCAAACTTTCGTGCCGACGTCAGTCATCCTTCTTGTCCTATGGCGGCGTTCAAAGAAACATCCTTTCGGATGTCGATACTCGGTAACCGTCCGGCGAACACACCTTCTAGTCCCTCATCATGGCAAGCGTTTGATTAACGCGCTGTGGTTCGCAATCCGCGCTGAGAAAACTCAATAGTTGGTGGCATTGGAGCGCCTCAGACCTCGGCAGATGGTGCGGAAAAGATAAAGATTCGGACGTCAAGGATTACCAAACCCGTACCCGCGTTTTTGCTTCGGTCATCAGCGCTCTTTATCAGACTGAGGAGCTATTCAGTAGGTCAACTCCCTGCGCGGAAACGCTAGTTCGGCTACTGCACTTGCGCTTAAGAGGTTGCCAGATTTGCCTGGGCCCACTTCTCAGCGGTCGTGACTTGAATCGACTGCTGCGCGTTGAAGGTGCCTGCTTTAGGCCAGGACACACCTCTGCCCTGAGCGAACACAGCGCGGTACTTCTTGATGTGATGCGTTGGGTCTTTCTCCAATTCTTGGAGCAAGTACGGAACTGTCCATACGTTACGTTTGAACGGGCGGCCCAGTACGCGTTCGAGGAGGCTCGCAACCTCTCCGTACGTCACAGTGTCTCCCGATAGGTACACAATCTGATTGCGGAAGCGAGGTTCGAAGAAAACGATTTCCGCTGTCAACGCACCAATGTCGTCTGGAGTCGTAAGCGTCACGCTGGTCTCAAGACTGCCCAGCGCGTTCACCGTATCGTTTTCGAAGTCAACCACTTCGAATACAGGCTCGAACAGGAAACTGGTAAACATACCCGTCGAGATGATTACCCATTCAGTTTTATCCTGGGCTCGAAGCAATTCGCGAACATCAAGCTGAGCATCGAACAGATCCTGAGGACTGCCCCGACCGATTACCTCGAAGTCGACACCAAACTGCCATGGGAAGTAGCGCTTCACACCGGACTTCAGAGCAGCGGTAGCCAGCTTCATCGGGGTTTCCCGGCCTGCAACCATGCCTGCACAGCCGATTACGGTATCGAAACGTGCGAATACTTCAGCCAACTGATCGATTGAGTCATTCACGAGGTCTGCGGCTACCATTTGGATCCCGAGCCCCCGAAGCTCATCGATTTCGACCTTTTTCTCTGGCACTTGAGTGTTGATGGTCGAGTCCCTGAGCAGGACGCTTATTGAAGAACCAGGCGCGCGCTTTGCTACTTTCGCAAGATTGCGCAAAACCGGCAGCCCAAGCTCACCGGCGCCTAGAACCAGAATGGATTGGGTTGGAAATTTGGTCACTTCGGTCATGATTTCTCCTGAGACCTGTTGCCTGTAAGATGAGCAAATGCTTGCACGATTAGGCAATGCTCGTAAGAAGGCACACCTGTGATACCAGACAAAGAAATGACCGATCAGGAGGCTCTCAGCCAGGCAGAGACAATCTGCCGGACGCTTAGAGAAGATGATGATGGCGTCAGGCGGGAGGTGCTTGCTCACGCAGGCAGCCGCTGGTCGTTAGGTATCCTGCATGCCCTGGGCGTGTACGGCACGATGCGCCATGCCGAAATAAAAAGGCAGATGACTGGTGTGACTCAGCGGATGCTGACGAAAACGCTCCGCTCTATGGAGCGGGATGGCCTGGTAGCTCGGCGGGAATATGGTGAAATTCCCCCACGCGTTGAGTACGAGCTGACCCCGCTGGGGATGGAGCTGTTGATCCGCATGTCCCCTATCTGGACTTGGGTTGTCGAAAACGTTGAGGATTTCCGCAAGGCCCGGCGCATTTTCGACAGCCAG
>Ga0207713_1000644_pt1 | contig 33492 bp, 29 predicted proteins | sample KBSS64metaG_FD_184404 | JGI IMG/M metagenome (GOLD analysis project Ga0207713, IMG submission 184404) | Switchgrass rhizosphere microbial communities from Kellogg Biological Station, Michigan, USA - KBS S6-4 metaG (SPAdes) (version 2) | ecosystem: Host-associated > Plants > Roots > Rhizosphere >... | reverse complement strand
CTGCAGGCTCTGGTGCACCCGGCGGATTTCGGCCTGGCCCGGCAAGAACACCAGCACACTGCCCGTCTGGTCGGCCAGCGCCTGCAGCACGCTGTCCACGACCCGTGGCTCGATGAACTCGCCCGGCTGGAAGGGCCGCCCCCAGCGGATATCGACCGGGTGCATGCGGCCCTCACTGCTGACCACCGGGGCGTCGTCCAGCAGCCGCGACAAGCGCTCCCCTTCCAGGGTTGCCGACATCAGCATGATTTTCAGCGGCGGCTCGTCACGCAGCAACGCGCGGCCGTTGAGGCTCAGCGCCAGGGCCAGGTCGGCATCCAGGCTGCGTTCTACGATTTTGTCATTTACACATCATTGTCAAATTTGACAGACTATAGATATCACGGGCCTCACAGACGATCAATGGCTTTATGGAAAATCTGACAATTATCAAAGGATCGCTGGCTCTGGCGAACTATCCGTTCACCACTCTGCCCCTGGATGTCCAGGCGCTCATGCACCGCTCCTACGAGCCAATCGCACGCGACGGCATGGGCCAGCTGACCAAGATTTTCGACGCCTACTGCAACATCACCGGCAGCTCCGTCACCTACGTCGGCCTCTCCTCTCCGAGCTTCGAGCGAACCGTCCGTGGCTTCCTTGGAGCTCTGTACGACCCGACCTTCATCGACGTCACGCGACCGCTCTGCAACAGCTACGCTCGTGAATTCGTGCGCATGCTGCGCGAGATGGCTAAAGAAATCCCGCTGCTCCACACCTTTGAAGAGAACGGCGGCCGCGACGGCTGGCCGAAGTTTAATGAGAAATACTGGGTAGCAATAAAAGACAATCTTGACCCGCTTGCCGTGAGATTCTGGAACGGCTGGCCACTCTCTGATATCACGGGAAAAACATCGTACTTAGCGATACCCAATGTATGGATTTCGCATGGCACCCAGTTTGCCGAAGAAATCTATAATTGCATCCGCCAGCATTTTCTTAAGCTGAGACGGCCCCGAAACTCTGAGTTCAATAGCTTCCTCAACTACATCTCAGAACGCGCACAAACGTGGCCAGTAGAAACATTCCAAGATCCGATTCAGATCAAGCGTGTCTTCTTGGCGTACATGCTCCACTGGTTCACCGATCAGCACGAGCGGGGAATGGACATTCCGAGCGCAACAAAAGCGTACGCAGCTCTTATTAACTTGGTAAATTCCACAATGCTCGCAGCTGGCGTCTGGGCAAAGCCTTATGCCGGCGCCCTTCCTAAGCCGGCAATCCAACACGTTCGAGGCGCAGATACTAATAATAAGAAAAACGAAAGGGGGGAAGTGATCAAGGTCAAACTGATCACCGAAATCCCTTATCACCTAACTGACACCCAAGCAATCGAGCTAATTTTCAAAAGTATCAAATCCGACAATGACGCGCTGTACCGGTGGGCTAACAAAAAAGCCTGGAGTACTTCAAACGCTCAGAAGTCACGGGATAGATTAGCCAAAGCAGGCAATCCCGAAAAAGTTATTTATGCAACCTATGCCGGGTTTGAGGACGTTAAACCTGAAGACGTATGTGCTGCATTCAGAGAGCACGGGTTCGGATATGTTCATGATGGCTTTTCAAAACGGTTCGGGAAAATCATAAACCGAGAATACCTTAACGGCTTCTTACAGGTGCCATCGGCTAACGATCTGTATCCGTTCAAGATCCTTTTAGTCCATGAGTACCCGTGCATCACACAATCGTTCCTGGACAACTTTGAGCTTTACGACAAGAAAGGCAATCTGACCGGATTCATCAAACTCGATGGATATTATCAGCTTACGGGGTACAAAGATCGCAAAGGCGGGGCCAACGCCGAGATCAAGATTAAACTGAGACCTCGCGACGCCGTTCGCGTGCGGCAGATCATCCGCAGCACTCAACCGCTGCGCGACTACCTGCGTGCAGAAGGTGACGACGCGTGGAGACAACTATTCATCCAGTGCTCCCGGGGCATTACATACCCCACGAAGATGAAGCCGACTGTCTGGAACAGCGGGACTCTGGAAACCAGATACCAGCACTTAGCCGGCGAGTTCGCCGAATTCATCGATTTGCCGAAAAAAGAGATTGAAGAGTTCATCTGCAGGATCTCGATCACGTCCCTGAGAGCGACGCGAGCAGTACTACTCTACATCGCGAATAACAGCTTGACCGAAACCGCAGCCGCCTTAGGTCACACCAACGTTTCCCCTGATCTGCTGAGCAGCTATCTGCCCGAGCCGATTCTGGCATTCTTCCAAACCAGGTGGATTCGAGCGTTCCAACGCGGGATCATCTGCCATGCAATGAAAGACAGTAAACACCTGCTGAAAGTGTCGAATTTCCAGTCGATGGAAGAGTTGCACAAGTTTCTTGAGAACAATGCGCTCAAAGATATCCCTGAAGCAATGCGCGACCCGGAAGGCTATCGTGCGGCACGCGAGCGCACAGGGGAAGATGCCCCGACAAACAAAAACAAGAACACCCCGAAACAAGCAGCAAACGACGACAGTGCTGACCGCGTGATGATCTCTGTGGACGTCGGCATTCTGACAGCCCTCCTATCACTCGAAGAAGCCGTCAGGAAGTCCAAACGTCAATCCGAAATCTGCGCTAAAGCAATGTATTGGGCCCAATTGACAAAACTACTCGTCAACGAGATCACCGAAGGCTACTACTTCGACTTGCAAGAATACCTGGCTACTGCCAAAACCCAGATTGACGCTAGCCAAATGGAGAGTCTGATTTATGCTGCTGCCGCCTGAGCTGAAATTCCTGTCCCCGCTACTGAACTCTCCCCGCGAAGAGTACAAATCGGCGCCTTGGCTGCTTAGCGACTTCGATGCGCCCAAGTGGCAGTACTCGTTCGGCTACAAGAAGAGTCCTAAAGTGCTCGACTGGGACATCACGCTTTCGGATGGCAGCTCCGTGCTTGACGAGAAGAACGAAGAGCTCTGCTTGGGGTTTAAGTACTACCTCACATCAAGTACCCGCCGCGACTTTGACCTGGGTACTACCAATGAACTGGAAGGCCAGCAAGCAAAGCAGTTCGGTAGAGCTTGTCAGATCATCGACTTCTTGCTTATCAACGACAAGCGCTACAAGCTTTCCACGTATGGCCTAGCAGGTCTCACAGGCGGCAACCTCATCGAGATGCTCGAGACCTTCTCCAAAACGCCTTCGAGCGCAGAATCGGTGTACAACTGGACGCCGACGCTGCGGGAGTTCTGCCATAGCATCTTGGCAGACACGAGGGAGGTGGAAATTCTTAGCGCGCTCAGAGAGCGTCCCCAGCTTCTCGTCATCACGAACGAGCAGAAAGATGACGACGAGCTTGGCATTCCCCACGAGCTGATTCCACCGATTCGCGCTGCGCTATACATCCGAGGGCTGTATGGTACACCGCAGGTCGAGTATGGCCATCAGCCCAACACTATCATGCTTTCGGGCATCCTGTACCCAAATGTGCTGTGGGGTAAAAACCAGTTCAAGCCAGTTCACTCGATCCTCGGATTCAATGAAGATACGTCACTCTTCACCCGAGAATATCCAGGAGTTCGAACAAACACTGGTGCGCTCGAGCTAATGCGTGACCAGACGTTCTTTACCTACCGGAGCGCTGTGTATAACTTGGGCACGCTGCACGAAATTGGCCTGCCCGCTCCTACGTCCAAAGCGCTGAAAGAAGCAGATTGCTTCACGCCTGAGCTTGGCACCAAAGGGCGTTTCCGAACCGTGCCGTCGGATCTGGTATTCACCTCTTTGAAGAATGCTATCGATCTGCACATCGATCATGGCTCGAAGATCATCAAAGGCTTCTGCCGTATCGCGAAAGAATGCCAAAAGCGCGGTGTTAACCCCTCGACTCTTTCCGAAGTTGAAGTCCAACACATAGTCGGCGAAGACTTGGTCAAGCTCGGAGTATCGCGCTTGTCGCTGAGTGCCAGGATCATCGATACCAAGACACTGCGGGAGTCCATCAAGGGCGATAAAGAAGAGTTCTATGCGAATCTTAGGTCAAACACCGGTCTGTACGACCTGCTTGCCGTGTACGTTGGAGGCATTCAGCTGACTGTCGGTATACTCATGGCGAGGCGCGTCAGCGAACTGTATTCGTTGAAAGCTGACAAATGCTTAGATGAAACCGAAGAATGGCTTCTGTTCGGCAACGGCAAGAGCACTAAGCATCTGTTTGGTATGCGTCGAACGGAAGCTCGCCCAATTGAGCCCATTGCTGTCGACATGATCAAAAACCTGATCAAGATGCAGAAAGTCTTGCTAAGAATCGGATATATCAAATCATACAAGACGCTTTTTGCATTACCGCAAATGCGTGGGACGAGAGAGTTCATAGATTCAAGCAACACCTCTTATAATCGCAACCTTGACATGTTCTGCGATTATTTTGAAACGGACGTAACCGATGAGGGTCAGCGGTGGTATCTGCGTCAGCATCAAATGCGCCGCTTTTTCGCGATGCTGTTCTTCTACTGTGGGAGCTTCTCCAATCTCGACACACTTCGCTGGATGCTCGGCCATGCCAGCCTCCAGCACGTCTACAATTACATAACTGAAAGTACAGATGGCGCGCTGCTCAACTCTGTCGGAGCTCAATTTGCAGCTGAAAACATTCACGTCGGCAATATCGAGAACTTCACAGTATTAGCTGAAATGCTCAAAGAACGTTATGGTACTGACGATTTCGGGTTGATTCCGAGCTCTGAGTTAGAAGACTATATCGTTGACAAGATTAACGAAGGCATGGTCGAAATTTCGCCTGTGTTTTTCACTGATGCTACGGGTGAGCACATGAAAGTCGTGGCACGCCTCAAAAATGGAGTCGCAGCATGACAGATCGCCCCTCACGTGGCGACATAGCCAAAGCGGGAGTCTTGGCTCTTGAGCGCCTGCTTGCCCAGGTGATCACAAAGCCGAGCGATTTTGTTGAGGACGCTGAGCTGCGAATCGCCCTCAATAGCCAAGCTGGCCTGGCTTCGCTGGATCGCGTTGTGAGTGTAGGTGGGGAGCCTGCCACCAACACCTTTCCAACCAGTCTCAATACGCTGAAAAAATACAGCGCTGAGTGCCTGATCGGTGGCTTCAACAGCCTCAATGCCCTGCGACTGAAGGCTATCGAGGCGTTTGAGCGTGAGGAGCGCAAGAAAGCAAAGAGTAACAAGCGCACCAAATCAGGGCTCAGCCTCAAGGTTCAAGACGTTGAGTCAGAGTTGGAAATGCTGCGCCAGACGAACTACCTACTGCTACGAGGGCTCCAGGAGGCGCTCGGACAGTTCCGAGACATTCGTGATGCCAAGGATTTGAAGACCATAGAAAAATGGTCGTCTGACGCGATTGCTAGCCTGCTATCCATCACCAGTCTGTGCATTCCGCCTTTCAATCTCACCGAGACACCGCTGCCCAAGGTCTCATCCAATACAGTAGCTGACATCAATGACTACCGCAAAAAAGAATAAGGAGCGGTCGACGCACAAGCTCTATAGCTTGCTGGGCGAGTTTGATACGTTCAGTCACTATTCCGACGGCCGTACAAGTTTACGTGATGCCACTAACATTCCGTTTATGAATTGGCCTAATGGGTCTCCGTGCATCATCGGAAATCTCTATATGCTCAGCCTCTTTAACAGGAAAGGCCGCGGATCAAAGCGAGGTCTATCTCGTTCAGGGCAGGACGGCGGCACGATGGGGGTTTATGCTGCAAGTTTGAGTCAACTATTACGTCGGTGCTACCACGACAAAATAGATCCGATCATGCTAACAGATGGCGATTTCACAGACTACATTACTGAGTTACGAGAAGAACGGTCGCCAATAAGCCCGAGCGAACCGAAGCGAACCGAGGATACCATTTCCGAGATAGGTCGCGTATGGCTTGATTTTCTGGGAGTTGTCGGCCGACTGCATGGCTATCCAAATTTTGTGGCACCCGAAGGCAGGATTCGAGCTATAGAGAAAACATATCATTTTAAGGACAAACTAGGTCAAAAAAGAACCGAAACATATTTATCACATCACTCCTTTGGCCCTCCCTCACGAAAAAAGAAGATAAACCCAATTACAGCTGAGCAGATAGCGCTTCTTAAAGATACTGCACGAAAAGAAGAATCGTCTCTGTTCGTCAAAGTAAGACGATCGCTGCTTATTGATTTGCTAACTGACACTGGGGCACGACGCTCAGAAATTGAACAACTTACAATTGATGACATTAAAGCCGCAAAAAAACTAAAAAACCCAACGCTGAGACTAACCACTTTGAAGCAGCACGGCGTACTTAGCTTTAGGGAGGTACCCGTTCTACCCACGCTCCTGCACCACTTGAACAACTTTGTGGAAAGGCAGCGTAACGACATCATGAAGAAAAAATACAAGGGTGGTACAGACCATCGACGCTTCTTCGTCTCCGAGAGAAATGGCCAACCGCTATCAAGTAAATACTTATACAATGAGATCAAGAAACTAAAAGTAGCATCCGGAATTGAGACGCCTATTTTCCCGCACATGTTCAGACACCGCTTTATTACAAAGCTTTTCATAGATCTTATTCGTACGCATCAGATTACGAACGAAGATGAGTTCCGGCGTAACCTGCTAGATACCGAGATTTTTAAAGCTCAGGTGACAGAGTGGACTGGACATCTGGATTCAAATTCGATTAACACTTATCTGCACCTAGCCCTAGCTGCATCTGCAGACTACGCAGAGACAGTAAATACTGTCCACATGCAGCGTGCGATGGATGCTTACTTCATACGTGAAGCCGAGCTTACACGTCGCTTGGAAGAAGGCCTGCCCGTCGAGGAGTACATGAAAGAGCTGAAGCTTCTGAAAGAGTTGGTGCAAAAGGACTTTGAGGTGGCACGGGTTCGAGAAGCGTCCGCCAAGAGTAAGCATCTCTAAAGGAGAGGTAGGTGTTGGGGTCAAACCTTCCCTCCCCCAGTTAGTCGCTTGGAATAGCCACCTCTTGGGCGGCATGGCGGGAAAAGCGTAGGCGGCCTCTTCGAGCCCGTATTGGCGAAATACACATGACATCACCTACAGAGCCATCGACAGCCCTCCTCCAGGTGCGAGCCCAACCTGCTGCCTGGCTACGGATTGCCCCTACATGGGAAAGCCGGCAGCTCGTTAAACCAGATCGTCAACGTCCATCCAGTCGCTATCAAGGCTGAATGAGTCCATTGATCGACGAGACGGACGCTGACGGGGCGCCTCGGCACCACTCACTGCTTCAACAAACCTCTTCTCGAACTCGGCCTCGATTCCAGAGGCTGGGGCAGCCGCGATCTGCTCGAGCATCACCGAAAAGCTCTTCACACCCCTCTCCTTCAGAAAGGCCGCTACGGTGGTGAGATTCTTGAACACCCTAGGGTTACCGCGCTGTGTGAACAGGGTGTGCGCTAGGTCGGAATGCTCAACCTGCAAGGTGTAGCCGTCAGCTTGAGCCAAGACTCGGACTTCACACTCAGCCACCTCCAGGTGGAATTGCAGCTGCCGCTCGATGATAGGAAAATCGGTGTCGGCCATTTCAATCCTTGGATTTCGACTTCAAAAATTAAACTTTGCCATCAAAAAGCATTTTTTGATTGAATGCAATACTCGTGAAAATACTAATAGTCTTCCGCTATAACCCTCTGCAAACCGCTAATCCCGTGGCCTACACGTTCTTACACAAGCGCGTCTATATCTAGATACAGCTGGCGACATCCCTGTAAATTCTGCTTCATCACGGAACGGAGCCTATTGCCATGCCTAACCTAATTGCCCTTGTTGAGGCTGCTAACTCGACCAATCCACTGATTTTGGCCCTCTGCGTCGCATTGATCCTTAGCTTGGCGGTGTTGAGGAACGGTAAATGAGTTCGCCAAAACCTGATCTCCGCTGGGCGAAAATGCCTAATCGGTGGGCTATGTCTGGTGAACTGGCTAATTTCGGCGAGCTGAATGACCAAGGGAATGTCGACCTGGTAGCGATCAATACCTCCCTGGCTGCGCTGAAGGTGTACTTGGCTATCTGCACCCGGGCGAACTACAAAACAGGGATCGCCAAGACGACGTATCCAGAGCTCTGCGACTTGGTTGGGCATTCGCGGAACGTGATTGCACGCTCGCTCGAGGTGCTTGAGAGCTTCGGGTACATTCGCCGTGATACTGGGAAGACCAGGGACGGCTCACTGATCTATGTCGAGAAATGGCTTGAGGATGAGGGGTTCGCCAAAATCCCAAAAAGCTGGCTGTACCAGGGCCGTGGGCCCAAACAAGATCAGTCGAGTGAGCACAAGGTAACGAAGCTGGTGAAGCTCAAGGCTTTTGGCTTCAACAAGCGCATTTCGCTGCAGGCGCTCAAGATCTACATCTTGCTACTAACCATGCGCAACCGCGACTATCCGAAAGGCGACGGCTTGACTGTGATCAGCTACGACAACATCGCTGACCGCACGGGTGTGGGTCGCCACGCGGTGAGTCCGGCGATCACCCTGCTTATGGAAATGAACCTGATTACGTTCCGCTCTGGCAACCATGGCGGGAACGATGTCATGGACTTTGATAGGACTAATCGCTACCTGATCAAGGGCCTCAACGTGCGTTATCAAGGGCTGACCGATGTCGCCTCTCCCCACGCGCCGGCAGCTCGAGTACCAGCCCAACCTGAGCAAACTGCCCACTAGTTAGAAAGGCCGGTGGGTTATGGCTGTGTGCAGATGCTCACTGCCGGATGAGTGGTGCGGGTTACTTCCCCTGGCGGGGAAATGCCAAAGCGGCCTTAGGGGCGCTCCAACCCGATCCTGATGCAGCCAATTCACCACTGCTCGGCTAGGCCAGTGATTGGGATCATTTTCTCAAAGACTTCTCATCGCCTTGGCTCAATCTGTAATAGCGTTTGCCATCCTTGGCCATGCACCAAGGATTAAAGAAATCACGCAGATGTGGGAGCTCAGAATCAGGGTCTTTAGCGAGCTGACGGCGTACGGCAATCCGATAGCTGCGGTGCCATGTTTGCTTGTCAAAATGCTCGCTTTCAGCGGAGGTTATGCCCCGGATCGGGGTTTTGCGACGGCTTCTGCTCATTGAGGTGTTCGGGGGCTGATGAAGCGCGCTCATGCGTGCTTGCCCTGCTCGGCAGAACTTTCCAGCCTAACACGACCTTTGAGCATCGAATATACCAATACTCCAGCGCTGAAACACGAGGAGGCACGAGCGTCCACTGGCGGTGCATGGCAGGGCTCCATGTTTCTGAACATCCGCGATTCGACGCCGGCCTTACTTTCTGCCTGAGCACCGACCTGCTATTAGCGCCCTTTCAACGATCCTGGTAGGAAGCCTGGTGGAGTAAAGGCATAGGCGGCCTCTTCGAGCCCGAAGCCTCGAAATAAAATACCCGACAGCCGCGTCGCGTTTGCGCTGGCATCAGCTCCGTGAAAGCCTCAAGCCGTCATCCAAGCTTCCAGCTAGGGAGGCCTGTTGGTAGGCCTCACACCCCTTACCTGGGGAGGAGGTACTCAGCCTTCCGGCGGATGCGGATCATTGCCGTAGGAGTCTCGAGCTCGGATCTTGTTGTCCTTCCCGTGGATCAGCACCTCGCTTTTCTGATTGCGGGCAATCTCACGCGCAGCCTCAGCGGCCTCTTTCTGCGTTGGGTGATGAGAGGTGTCCCTGGTGTTGCCCTCCCCTAATACCGCCCACCCCTTATCCCGCTTTACTACGTGCTGATTTTTTCCTTTGCCTGCCATGTCCCACCTCGGTGTGTAGAGAACGTACTTGAAGCCTAGCAAGCGAAACGGAAAGCACAAGATGTACGCAAAAGTACAAATTGAAACACATCATATTGTGCTTGGCTGGAGCGCATGCGGTGCAGACGCCAGGCCTTTCGCAAAATGGTGGCAAGCTACTAGCCTATAGAAGCTAGGGATGAACACGGAGAGGCTAACGGAGCCAACTGTTCGTTCGTCTCACTACAGCCCGCATACGAATTCCGCGCCTATGACGGCGTCCCATGGTTGTCACAAGGACAAGACACACATGGGCTCGATCAAGGAATACTACTTCGAGAAGCAGCAGGAAAATTGCATTGCATGGATTCGGGAACAGTATGGAATCGAGATAGATCCTGATGAGCCCCCCGAAGCGTGGGAGGATCTGGCCGGCGAGTACTCCGCCATGCTTGAGGCTGAGGAAGCCGAGTACCAATGGCTGAATCGGCATACCCACAGTGAGTTTTTCCTGCAATTCGCGAACGAGCTCACGACGGCTTCCAGCTTGCTAAATGTAGGCACCTCCGCCGTCCACACCGATACCCTCAACAAGCTCGTCTACGCCCATATCATCACACTCATGGAGGCGTTGATCAGCTCGGTTGTGCGCCACTTGATCGTGAAGGATGCTCGGCTGCTGACCAACCTGGTCGCCGGGTATGGAAAGCTGAGCGCGAAGACCATCACCCTCAAGGAAATCGCAGAGCAACCTAAGGTAATGGAAAGCATCGCTCAACAGGCCCTGTCTGAGCTGACGTTTCACAATGTCGCCACGATCAAGCAGATCCTGGATGCAATGTTCGCCGAGCACATGGACGGCTTGAAGATTGCCCCAATCGCACGTATCTGCAGCAAGCGTCATGACATAGTCCATCGCAACGGCAAGACTGTAAGAGACGAACCGATTGACCTCACTGTGGAAGAGGTTCGTAACGCGATGCTCGTCGTTCGAGCTTTTGCTGACGACCTACAGAACAGGATCAACAAGGCACTTGATGAGGGATCTGCGCTTTGAAGGACAGGATGCCCTCACCTGATATGGCTTGCCATTGGATGCTGCGAGGGGGTAGTCGTCGAAAAAGGATTTTCCACCCCGTCCTGCCGGAAGCCCCTTCGGGAAGAAACGATCAAGCAAGGGCGAGTTATGGCGATGGGATGGACGTAGGAGAAAGGCCCGGGAGTGACAATCGCACGGGCCTTGGTGACTATCGGCGGTGATAGATGACTCGGGACTCGCCCAGAAGGTCATCCACGTCGACCAGCGGAACAGACGAGCGAACGCGACCAGAACTTGTCTGGCTGCGTCCTGTGGAAATCTGGGATCTGGTCAGGTAACCATCCCCTTCCTTCCTGCCTGTAGGCTTACCACTCTGATGACATGAGGATTTCATGAATCCGCTCCGGGGTTACATTGTCTTCGCAGAGCTTGGGCTTCTTGCGATATGCGCCACCAGCCGTCTTTTTCGAGGCGACACACTGGCCATTATCGGCCACCTCTACCAAAAGCGATGTTCCATCCGACGAAATGCTTTCCCAGCGCTGGGCGTTCCCGTCTGTGGAAAACCGCCAATCCAGACCCAAATCCTCGATTGACGACAACTCATTCAGTAGCTCCATCACTGATTGATACCGCTTGTCAGGGTCGAACTTCAAGCACTTCTTGATAATGGTCTTCAGCTTTTTCGGGACATGGCGCGGCAGCTGAGTGAGGTCTGGATAGGTTTCTGTGCGCTGTGCACGAATAAGCTCGGCACCAAGCTTGTAGGAATCTCGCTGTCGCTGCAGGGATTCTAATCCCACAAGCAGGCGGTACAACGTCAGCCCGACTTGATAGATGTCTGCGCTGTTGTTGAAGTCCCGGGTAGCCGAGCTCTCGGGCGGAAGATGGAGACGGTAGGTGGCTTCGGGGGTAGCGAAGCCATCGTCATCCATATTCTTGGCGAACCCAAAATCTGACAGGAGTGCTTCATCTGTGTCAGAGATCAGGATGTTGTCAGGCTTGATGTCGAAATGGAGCAGCCCCTTGGAGTGAATGTTGTTGAGGCCGCTCAGGAATTGGATGGAGTAGCGTATGAGCTGTCTGCAGGTCAGCCCTTCCGCCTCTACTACCTGGTGAAGGGATCCTCTGCTGTAATACGGCATGGCGATGTATATGTTTTGAGCATCCTTACAGGCGTAAAGCACCTGCACGACATTGGGGTGCACGCTCTTGTAAAGCAGCTGAGCCTCGAGCAGGAAACGCTCTTCGTTGAAACCATCAGTCTTGACTTGCTTCACAACCAGTTCGGCATCCAGATGTTCATCATGGACGACGTAGACCTCGGAGTTCTCACCATGCTCGCCGATTCGTTGCTTTTTCTGGAACGAAACCTGGGCCGTTTGGTACGGAATCATCATCGGGTGGCTCCTACCGCAACGAGGATTGCCTCTCGGACAGCTTGAGCCTTGCCAGCTGGCCACCCATCCACGTCGTCAAGATCAGTGTCGCACTTCACGATCGAAGCAAACTCCGCTGCGGTGATGCCGAGGCGCGCGCTGATGCTTGTCTTGCGTCCAACAAAGTAGCTTTTGATGCTGCTGCTTGCGAACGACTCCATGAACACGGCCTCCAGGTAGAGCCGATCAGCATCCTGGTTCTGAGAGTTGCCTTCTGCGACTCGGATGCCAGCTACATCAACCTCATACTCTCGAAGGATGTCGAGGATGCTGTGACGAGCAAACTTGAGTTGCTCTGGCTTGTTCAGGATCTGGGGGATGATCAACGATTCGACGTTCAAGATTTGCTTCGCTTCATCGTCGTAGATGACGAACGTCGCCTTTTTAGGCTCAGCGCGTATTCCGAGTGATCGCATGGCTTTCCCTGCGTGAAGAGGTGTCGGTTGTGGTTCGAACACTAGCACCGCTGGCCAGTAGCGACCATACGTCGATGGAATCCTCCCAGATGACGGTCGACAGTCTCTTCAAGCCCGTAGCCTCGCATGCGTCCTCTATTGAGTGGGCGCCATCTATGCCGCCTTAACCGTACGTGCAAAGCCCCCTTGGACTCGCCCTCAAAAGGATTGCGGAGCCACCTAACGCTATATAGGCAACGCGAAGATCTGGAATGAAATCGACCCTGATTTAGTGGCCTATAGCCATTACCAGGTGCTATAACCTCGTATTGGTCAGGCCTCCGGTGGTGGGGCCTTTTGTAGGCAAATGATCTGCAGACGACTCTGCGCCAAGGACGATGATGGAACCCGTAATCTATACCAACCGCTTCAACAGCTACCTGAGAAAGCTGAACAACATCGGTCAGAAAAAAATCGTACAGGCCGTTCGTGCGGCGATGACCGAAGCAGGTACGAACGGCTCGATCGAATCCTTACCTAGGACGAAGCATGGTGAGACCCGGTTGAAGAACGTCGAGAAATTTGATCTGCCGGACGCTTACAGACTCGTCGTTCAGCTGGTTGACGGTGTAAAGAAATCACGGGCATTCCTTTTCGTAGGCGCCCACGATGAGGCAGAAAGATGGCTCGACAGCCATCGAAACTACACCTGGGTGAAAAGCCCTACCGACGGCACGTTGAATTTCCTCCCGGTCACCTACGATGAGCTGCGTCACATCCCTGCCGACAGGCTCGATCTGGATAGCCCTGAAATCGACTTACTTTCCCCTCTGCTCCGCTACGTGCCTGAGACAGATTGGTCTAGGCTGCCCTGTACAGACGCTCAGAAAGAACTCGCAAAAAAGGTAACTGGCGAGCAGTACGAACAGGATGCTGCTGGCATCTTGGAAAAGCTAGATGCCCTCGGTGACTACGAGTCTGCAAGCTTGCTGTTTGACCTGTTGGTGCTGAGCCATGGCAAAGAGTGGGCTGAGGTCAACCAGCGCATGGGTATCCAGGGCCGCCCAGAGGCAATCGCCGACGAGAGCCTTCTGAATGAAATGCAGTCGATCATCAATGCCGAGCATTTTGTCACGTTCGATGATGCGGGCCTTCTAGACGATTTCTTCAGTAAGAAAACCTTCTCTGAGTGGATGCTGTTCCTCCATCCAGAACAGAAAAAAATCGCTCAACGCGAGTACCGTGGCCCTGCACGGCTACGTGGCGTTTCAGGTAGCGGCAAGACCTCGGTACTGGTTCACCGCGCGCGTTTCCTGGCGAAAAAATACAACCAGCCCGTGCTGCTGGTCACCTTAACTCAGAGCATGAGCAGCCTTCTTCAAAGGCTAGTTGAAGACCTGTGCGGGCATGAGCGTCATCTCATCCATACCAAAACGATGAACTCGCTCGCACGAGACGTCAGCAGTGATTTGCACGGTCGCGCACAGTTATCACCCGAAGTGCAGTACCAACTCCTGAGCACCTGCATCATCAACCTCAAAAGCGATCCTGGCTTCGCTAAGACACCGATGGCCTCGATGTCCGATCAAGAGCTTCGAAGCTTCCTCAAGGAAGAGTTCGATTATGTGCGAGGTCGCCTATGCCCTACCGACTTCAAGGCTTACCTAGACTCGTCCGTATTCCATCGCCGTGGCCGGTCTATTCCCCTCAATAAAGCCTCGCGTGAATTGATGGTACGGGCTGTTGAGACATACGTTGGTGGTGTAGAGGGCAACGGACTCATCGACCACGAACTGATCGTATCTCAAGCGATTGGCGCGCTAAACAATACGAACGATCGAAAAGGCCAGTTCCGCTGCATCCTTATCGATGAGGTTCAGGATCTGACTGAGCTGGACGTCGTGTTGTTGAGCAAGCTGACAACTCCAGCTAGTGCGCGATTGGCTGACGTTGAAAACGGTTTGTTCCTAGCCGGAGACGGTGCTCAGAGCATCTATAAGCGCGGGTTTGCGCTCAAGCGGGCGGGCATCGACGTTATCGGGCGAAGCGTTAGCCTCAAGAAAAACTACAGAAACACCCACGAAATTCTGACTGCCGCGTTCAATCTAGTGTCGCAATTTGAGTTCTCCGACACTGATGAAGACGAAGTTCAAAAGCCTTCACTGCCCGATTTTGCTAAACGCCACGGCGAGCGTCCATTGCTGCTGCGGTGTGCCAACACTCATGATGAAGTCGAGGCCGTATCACGTCAGGTGTATGCGCTGCTCGCCATGGGGCAAACCGCAGGGCAGATCTGCGTGATCGCCCCTCAGAAATCTCTTCGCGAGGAAGTTCGAGCGGCACTGGAAGCCAAAGGCATTTCAAGCGCAGAGCTGAAGCAAGATGTTCATTACGAAAGCGACAATGTGAAGATCAGTACGATCGAATCGGCCAAAGGCCATGAGTTCGCAACCGTCCTGATTATGGGGTTGGTGGAAGGTGTTTTGCCACAGTCAAACATTCAGCCTCATGAGCTCGCTCGTGAAGCCTCAAGGCTTTACGTGGCTATGACTCGTGCTCGAGAGTCGCTCTTCATGACCTACAGCCCAAACGCGAGTTACCCTGCGTCTCGATTCATCCAAGCCATCGTTAAAGACTGCAACGAAGCCCGGTATCGCCAAGGTGAAATCCTCCCAGTGGAGGCCTGACCATGTAGCTTTTCGCCTCCACATTCGGGTTAGCAACCTGAATTGAAATCGCACTGCAGGGGCTGCCCTGCAGTGCGATTCCCCTCAGTCTCGGACTGTCCGACGCCTCACAACCGTCCTTTTCTAAATTCTATTGTTGATTTTTCCCTTGGGTTGAATTGGAGCATGTGAGAGTCAGAAAATGGGACGGCCGGATTTCGCAAGCGGGCCTAGCCACACGCCGACGTTGATTGGCCCATAGGCGGCCACTTCGTGCCCGAAGCAGCGAAATTTACGCCTCATGGAGACACCAACATCGTCAATCCACCTTCATTTGCCGCCCTAACCAGAGGCTTGTTCATTAGTCCTTGCGCCGCTTTGCAGAACATTCCCTAACGCGACTGTTGTGTGGCGTGCCGCATCCGCGAATCAGCACCGCAGCAGACACACCATCACCACCTACGCTTCTCCTCTCGTTCGACGATCTCCTTCACGTGCCTTTGAATTCGATCAATTAGATCTCCCCTGCCATCAGTGTCGGCAGTCAATGCGACACTTAAGATTCCCGGCTGACCGATAACTGCGGGCAACCGCCATACCTCGTAGCGAGTCACACCAGACTTCGTACTGGCAGGAAGTCTCGGGGTCGATCTGAGCAACGACCAAGCCTTGTTGCCCGAGTAAACCCCGGCCTTCTCCATGGCCTCCCAGTCCACCAACCACAATGGGTCAGTGACGGTTTTAAGCCTAGGCACGATCTCAGGAATCAGGTAATCCCGAACGATATTGTCGAGGTCATGAAGGACATCCGGGGGCGTGTTTGGATTAGGACGAACGATGACCTCTAGACCCACAGCCACTTCCCAAGGGTCGAGGATCCACGCCCAGCGTTCCTTGAACGCCTGAACCTCAGCTGCGACGCGCTCTTTGAATAGTTTGGAGCTACCAGGAGCGATAGGCAGTTCACCAAACTGAAGTCGGAGAATCGATCGTGAAATAAGGTTCGCCCAGTCACTGGCAGCGAAGCCATCTAGCTTGAGCTTGCTTAACGGATCTTCGTAAAGCCAGTTGAGCACCGAGATGCCCATACCAGCCTGGTTGAGAAGCGCTTGCTGCGCATTCACACGGGTGAGCTTCAAGTATGGCTCGTAGAGCTCGCCATAGTCGGCTCGTGACTTCGCCTCATTCTCAACCAACTTGCGGTAATCGCCTATCCAGTCGGTTGCCATATCTTCGCGATAGAGTGCTTCAAGGCTCAACTCATCCTTACGGCTGGCTTCAGCTGCAATCCTAAGCTCCTCAAGCATCACAGACAAAGGGGTCGCCTCTACATAAATGAACGGTTCGTTATTTCCGTGACGACAGGAAACCGATAGCACCTGAATCTGCTTATCGTCCTTGTACAGCAAGTGCTTTCGAGGCCACTGCACACTGGCCTCTTTCAGGCCAAACAGGTCGAGTAGGTTCTTCGCGATGGTATGTGCCTGGGGAGCATTCTTATCAGTGGTATTCAGCTGCAACTTCAGCGCGATGTCGCCCGTAAAGGCCTGCCGCTTGAAGCGCTTGAGGTGATCCACGATAGCCGACTGGAGCTCACACTTTTCGGCCTTTGGCATCTTCTTTGACTTTGGCTCAATGCCGTCAATCACGATTCTCACACGCCGACGCTCGCGCTTCTCGTGGACGGCCCTCCTACCAGCTTTGCTTTCCAGGAAGGCCTTAAACCTGTCCATCCTTCTACCGAACATCACGATAGGCACCTATGGATTTCAAAGGCCACGATAATGTCAAAGAGCCATCCGCCCTCGCAAGCGCATAAGATGAGGACAGCGAGCCAACCGCCATAGGTACGACTCCAACGAAGGCTCCGTCACTCGCGCGGTCTGGATGGGGTATACCTGGCACACTCTTCAGGCTGCTTACGACCTTACCGAACCGTTGGCCGGAATGCATGGCGCACAAGTGAGTAATCGACTAGATAAGAAATAATCACACACCAACGAGACAGGAGGTGGCTATGACTTTAGGTCGAATTTTTAGAGCGGAACGAGAGCTGCGTGCCGACGATCGGCGAAAACGCTACGAAATATCTGATGAAGAGCTCACTATGGAAATCGCTTTGGGGCTTCCGGGAGAGGATCGATTGAGCGCAATAGTTACCGCTGCCGGGATGCTCCGGCAGGTCAGAACGATCAACGATGGGGGTACGCCTGTTGCTGATGCCGTGGACGCCATCATGGCGCGCAGACGTGGCAATCAGCCCGACGACCCACTCATCTGCTGAGGAGCACATCAAACCACGCTGCGAACGGTAGCTCGCAGCGTGGTAATCAAGAGACAGGCGAAGAGCTTACTGGCGCCAGGACTCTACAACTTCAGAGCCATGCTCAGCCTTCCAGGCCTTTAGCACCGCGTGGTTACCACCTTTGGTCTGTACCAATTCACCATTGTGCGGATTCTTGTAAACCTTCACTTCCCTTGGCTTGCGGGAGCTTTTCTCTACCGCTGCTGGTGTCTGATGACGGCCATGAGCGTGGGGATCCAAAATGCCAATTACTTCGCGGAGACTGAAACCATACTCACCAAGCAGAGCACGGAGTTTATTTTCAAAATCCATTTCAGCCTGGATAGCGCCATCACTTTTCATGGCTTCCAGTTCAGCGAGTTGCTGAGCGAGTTGCTGCTCAAGGCGACGGTATTCTGCGAGGCGCGACATTTTTAGCATTCCTGAATGGTTGATCGCCTAAGAGTACATTTTGTTTTTACTCACCTGCTAGACCAAGGAGAAAGAAAAAGTCATGGACATACCCGGCTCCCAAGCTCACACCAGTCGTAGCGGAGGAATGCTCGGACAAATGACCCTTTAGATCGTGTGTCTCTTCTTTCACCTTATTTTCACGCCGGCTAGGGCAGTCTCTCGTTATCCCTACGTGATAGACCTTGCCCGCCTAGCAGCGGGCTTGAGCTCATCTACACGTGTCGTGAAGCTTTGGCTCATCATCTCGCGGCGCATGCTCCATAACGGATCGACTGGAACGCTAGCCAACCGCATCGTTCCCCTGCCCCATCTCCCGTTTACCGCGCCCAGCACGCCCATCAGCTTCTCACTCGCCACCGGCTGAGCAGCCGCGAACAAGTCACCGATAATTCCTTCGGCTGGCTCAGTTCGAGCAGCAGCGCCTCTACGTTGCTGCAGGAGAAGCCCTGCCGGAACAACAGCTCCACGCCCTCCTACGCGGCCTTTGTCAGCAAACGCCTCTCATCGGCATGCAACGGGATCTTCAGCTTCAGGGAGCATCATCTCTATCCTTTCAGCCAACTTGCGCAGCCCTGCGAGGCGAGACATGATCTGCTCGACGATTTTCATACGAGCCGCCGCCGCATCGCGCAGCCCTTGCATGGTCTGCAGCGCCTCGTCCGACTGAGCCAACCCTCTCCGCGCTGAGACGCCGAGTCGATCTATTCCCTCACGAGCATCACCAGCGGTCTGTTCAAGACTCTGTGCTATCTGGTGAATTTGCGCACTGGAGTCAGCTACTCGCCTGGAGAGATTACGCACTTCATCGGCCACCACAGCGAAGCCACGACCATGATCCCCTGCCCTTGCTGCCTCAATAGCCGCATTCAGTGCCAAGAGGTTTGTTTGGCGAGCGATGTCCTGGATGCTAGCTACGAGACCTGTAATTTCCACAGACTGACCACCCAACGCATTAAAGGCCTGGCCACAATGAACCATTGACTCGTCAAGCTCTCTGAAAATGCCAGCCGAGCTTTGAATGCTGTCTGAACTGGAGCTGACTTTTCCACCTGCCTCGCGAGCCAGCTGATTAGCGAAGTCCATATCTCGCTCGGTATCTGCAATCGCAACGCTCAGTCGCTCCAGATCAACCTTCACGCGAGGATCAAGAACAATAGGCTCGGCGTTGTGTGAATTGTCTTCCGTCCGTGTGCACGGCACGCGCACCTCATAGGGTATTTCAACACGCACCTCTACCCTCTCGATCCTTGCAAAATGGTACAGCCAACCGGCTAAAAGTAGCGAGAATACATTGAGTGATAGGCAGAAAGTCAAAGACTCAGGGTAAAGAAATGCTGTCACGCCCGCGATTGCTGCACCGACCTGTACCATTGCAGCGGCCCAAAGACGCCACGCTATTTTCGACATAGTTGTTCCCCAGCCCGCACGCCTAAGGCCTGTCGGGCGCGCTTCATTATTATTCTCTAGGTGCCCATGCATTCGCTCGAGCACCAATGGACGAGTAGCACCGTCGCCTAGCACGCACATAGACTTACGGTCAGCCAAGAATATCGCTACGGAATTCCAGCCCACTATCCGCTTCGTGCAGGGGTGTATCCGGTTTCGTGGAGCGAATCCAAACTGCCCTGACGCTGAACGATCAATACAGGGTGAGGTTTTCAGATAGCGGTACTCAAATATCCGAGGAATTGTGATCAAACACTGAGTGATAAATATTGATATTAAGATCCACTGCGAAGTCGCGAAGTGTGGCTATCACGCGCTCCACTTCCTCTGATGTAACCTGCGCTGATTGGCCTTCAATACACCTCCCATGACGGACAAGGAGGTCGTCACGCTTCGCGAAAATTCGATCTATAGCAGTGAAATTCAACATTTCAAGTCGCGCACCAAAAACCTCAATTAACAAATATTCATAATTGCAAAAGGTCTTCAAGCTCAGACTGGACGCAACATCAACTGCAACCCCTCTCTCCTCCGATGAAATTTCTTCATGCGAACCTGAAGATAACCCACCCTCCAACGAGCTGATTTTAAACCTGGCTCGCAAACCTGGACGAATTACGATAGCCTTAATCAGTATTGAGATCAGCATCGACTCTACCAAGTTGACGGCGCGCACATACAAAATCTTGAAAACAGCAGGCGCTTCAACATTACTCACACCAACACTTAATAGACCCAAAGCCTCAGAAAGATCAGATGACAGATTATAGAAAATCTCACCAAAAGCAGGAAGAGCTAGCCGCTGACTTCCCGTATCTTCTTGATAAAATTCAATTATTCGAGAGAGCTCGGCATCTAATGCCTCCCGGCGCCCTCCACTATTTGATGGATAGCTTTTCAATATATTCTGATCTTGACTACAAGCGATAGATTCACCCTGGCATCGCCTTGGGATAAAGTCTTTGCCCATGGTCATATCCTACCTCCTGACGTTCGTTAATGAAAACAAACTAGGCCAGACAATGCTGTTGATCTGAAATCCAATAGCACAAGAAGCGCGCCGGAGCGCGCCTTGCCTCTATAATTACGGCACAATCCGCACGGACTTTTTATGAGTAAAGGTCAGGTAGCTGAAATGCCCATGGTATTCACCCATACCAGAAGCACCGATTCCCCCGAACGGGAGGTATGGCGAGAACGCATGGAGCATTACGCCGTTCACCTGCGCATCACCAGACTGAATCTGGTTGATGATACCTTTGGCGACATCCATATCCTTACCGAACACATAAACGGCCAAAGGTTTTGGATGGTGCTTGTTGACTTGATCAATTGCAGTCCGAACGCTATCAAATTCAAGAACAGGCAGAATCGGGCCGAAAAGCTCCTCGGACATCAGAGGGTCATTCCACTCCACACCATCTACTACCGTAGCACTCAAGGCGCGCTTGCTTACGTCCGCCTGAGATCCTACAAGCACCTGCCCTTGCGTTGCTTCCAGCAGGGAGACCAATCGCTGCACCTGACGCTCGGTGACGAGCTTGCCGGTAGAGTTGATCTCGGGCAGCTCGGTCTTCACGCGCTCAACAAGGCGCTCCAAAAGTGCATCTTTGACACTGTAATGCACATAGAGGTAATCCGGTGCAATGCAGGTTTGACCACTGTTTATGAATTTACCGAACATCAATTGATTGACCGTCTGATCGAGATCCGCGTCAGGCAGGACAATCAGTGGGCACTTACCACCGAGTTCTAGAACGACAGGAGTCAGGTGTTTAGCAGCCGCCTGCATAACCACCTTGCCAACATTGGGGCTACCAGTGAAAAAAATGAAGTCGAAAGGTAGGCTGAGCAAATGACTATTTTCGTCTCGGCCACCCTGGATAACCGCGACATATTCAGGAGCAAACGCCTCAGCAATGATCTTCTCGATTACCGCCGAGGTTTCCGGAGTGGTTTCAGATGGCTTGATGATGCAAGTGTTACCGCCGATTATCGCACCAATCAGCGGGGTGAGAGTCAGGTTAACTGGGTAGTTGAAGGGGCCGATGATATAGGTGACACCGTACGGCTCTTGGACTACATAACATTCGGAAGGCGCAATAATGTCTGGCGACGGAACCGAAACTGGCGCGACCCATTCATCAAGGTGAGCAAGCGCAAAATCAATTTCGTGCAATACTGCACCGATCTCTGCCAGGTCGACTACATCCTTGGGCTTGCCCAAGTCCTCTGCAAGCGCGGAATAAAGAGCTTCCTTGTTATTGATAACCGCCTCTTTCAGTCTTTCTAGCGATTGCTTGCGGAAGCCCACATCAGCCGTAGCTCGGGTAGCAAAGTACGCCTTCTGAGCGGAGAACAGCGAGTCAATCTTAGCCGGAGACAGATAATTCATGAATGGATTTCCTCTTTATTCGGGATTACAGGCGCTATAGGTAGTAACCGACTTGGAATCGGCAGTGCTACATGGAAATTTTGCTTTCAACCCCCGAACGCGTCGGAGTCGGGCCACGCCCCAAAATGCTCTCGATGAAATTTGCGATACTGAGCAATCGCGCATCACTGCCCGGAAGCCCCTCGATCTCAATACCCACCGGCAAGCCTTCTTGTTGAGACAACCCGGCAGGCAGGCTAATACCAGGCATGCCAGCATTACTGGCCGGGTCGGCATTTCGAATCATGCGTGCGAAGGCCTCGAAACTGGTCGCAGCGGGATTGCTCTTGATCGCGAGGTCAGGCGTGGTGGGATGGATAATCGCGTCGAGTTGATGCTCTTTGAATAGAAACTCGAAGCTCTGGATGAGCTTCGGACGAGCATCCTTCATAGCAGTGGCGTAGGCCTGCTCAAGATCCACAGATTGACCTTCCAGCTCCCCCAGCCTTCCAGGCAGGATGTAATCTTCAAAGATGGTTCGGACATCTGGGCTGCTGATCCCAGCGACCAGCTCGTCGAAGGAAACACCGGTCTCGTTTGCCGATAGGTATTCCGTTAGGGCTGACCTGCATTCGTGCAATGCCAACGGCATACTGACTGCATGACTCATCTCGAAGATTTCGGACATCGAAACCCTCACAATCTGCACACCTTGCTGCTCAAGCTTTCTCAGCGCATCTTCAGTCAGCTTTCTAACCGGTTCGCTGAGATCAGCCCACAATTGATCAACTACCCCCAGTCGAATCGACTCGGCAGCAGGAACTTCCGCAGGCAGGGCCCCGGTAATGATCGAGTCCAGCAGCACTATGTCTTCGACCGAGCGAGCGATTGGGCCCGGCGTATCGCGCGTTGGGGAAATCGGTGTGATTCCGTCGACTGGATAACGCCCAACTGTTGGTCGAAAACCAACGCATCCATTCACGGCACCAGGCTGTCGAACAGATCCACCTGTATCGGTACCCAAAGCTGCAGGAATTAAAAGTGCGCCGACAGCAGTACCGCTCCCAGAAGACGACCCGCCCGCGATGCATGAGTGGTCAAATGCGTTACGAACACCTATAACGCCAGGGATGTGGTACGCGGTGTTATAGCCCGAGGTGCCAAACGCTAGCTCATGCATGTTGGTCTTCCCAACAACGATTGCACCGGCTTTGAGCAACGGCTCAATAACTCGGGCGTTACACGTTGGCAAGAATTTGGACAGCGCTGGAGTCCCGGCCGTGTTCGCGAAGCCAACCACCTGGATGTTGTCCTTTACCGCGATCGGTACACCGCCCAATGGCAGCGGATCACCACCCGCCTCAAGGTAGTGATCATACGAATCTGCTTGCTTCAGGGCGGCCGCTGCATCAACGCTGATAAATGCGTTCAGCTCAGAGAAGTCCGCGATCCGAGAAAGCCACGCTTCCACAAGCTGGCGGCTTGTGATCCGTCGATGCCGAACCAAGGCAGACGCTTCGGTGAGGGTGAGCTCCCAAAGATGCTCGGGTTGTGCGAACAGACGCTTTGCGTCGGTACCGACCTTTTCAGGCATATCTACTGGGTGGCGCATTTTTTACCTCTCCTAGCCGCACTGGCGATGCTGTGGTTCACACAACGGTAATGTGGGCCTGCGGCAATAGGTCTCCCCAAATTTGAGGATTGCCAGAAACATTTCATAAGCAGCGGGCTAGCTGAGTGCGGTTCTGACACTCAAGCTTCGCCATGGCGTTCTTCAGATGAGTGCGTACCGTGCTGAACGCTATATCCAAGCGGCGGGCGACCTCTTTATCGCTGGCCCCCTGAGCCACAAGTTCGGCCACCTCAGCTTCTCTCAACGACAATCGTTGGGAAAGTGTCGGCGCCGGGCTAAAAGCTTTCTGAACATATGGCTGGAGGGTCGATAGCAGACGTTCTTCTCTCTCGCTGAAGGGTTTGCTCCCCTTGCTCCTCCATACCCTGAGATCGCCGATGTCCCGATCACCGTCGAAGAAAAAGACGTTGAGGCCATGCTCCATATCTGCCGGCTGAAGGAAGTCGTTGTAGAACTCGCTCTTGAGCATTGCTGAACGTGGCACATGGCAGTCGACTCGCGCCGGCGCCCTCACCTCTCGCATGATCGGGGTTACCAAATCGACCTGGTAAAAGTGCTTCTGATAAGCCTCTATGAACTGGCTCTCCATATTGAAAGCCAGCGGGTCGATGGATCGCCCCTCACTTTTGTCCCACACGAATGAAGCAACGAACTCCGCGTCGAGAAAGGCCGCTACCGCTTGCAAAATCGCAGCCCGAGCGTTTGGTTTTCCCTGGAACTGAGCAAGAAGCCAGACCAGCTCAGCAAGCTGATCCATATCGGTTCCACGCAGCACTGTTGCCATTGCCTACCTCCGAAAATGCTGTCAAAGCGTCACAGAAGGGTAAAAGCATCAAAATAGAACCGATCTATATATTATTTTAGAATCTATCTATTTGATCTATTTAGGTCTCGATTTTATCGTGGGATTCACCATTTGGTAAGAGATAAAAATCATGGCTTCGGTACACGGCACCACATACGAACTCTTGCGACGTCAAGGCATCGATACGGTCTTCGGCAATCCTGGCTCGAACGAGCTCCCGTTTTTGAAGGACTTTCCAGAGGACTTTCGATACATCCTGGCTTTGCAGGAAGCGTGTGTGGTGGGCATTGCAGACGGCTATGCGCAAGCCAGTCGGAAGCCGGCTTTCATTAACCTGCATTCTGCTGCTGGTACCGGCAATGCTATGGGTGCACTCAGTAACGCCTGGAACTCACATTCCCCGCTGATCGTCACTGCCGGCCAGCAGACCAGGGCGATGATTGGCGTTGAAGCTCTGCTGACCAACGTCGATGCCGCCAACCTGCCACGACCACTTGTCAAATGGAGCTACGAGCCCGCAAGCGCAGCAGAAGTCCCTCATGCGATGAGCAGGGCTATCCATATGGCAAGCATGGCGCCACAAGGCCCTGTCTATCTTTCGGTGCCATATGACGATTGGGATAAGGATGCTGATCCTCAGTCCCACCACCTTTTTGATCGCCATGTCAGTTCATCAGTACGCCTGAACGACCAGGATCTCGATATTCTGGTGAAAGCTCTCAACAGCGCATCCAACCCGGCGATCGTCCTGGGCCCGGACGTCGACGCAGCAAATGCGAACGCAGACTGCGTCATGTTGGCCGAACGCCTCAAAGCTCCGGTTTGGGTTGCGCCATCCGCTCCACGCTGCCCATTCCCTACCCGTCATCCTTGCTTCCGGGGATTGATGCCAGCTGGCATCGCAGCGATTTCTCAGCTGCTCGAAGGTCACGATGTGGTTTTGGTAATCGGCGCTCCAGTGTTCCGTTACCACCAATACGACCCAGGTCAATATCTCAAACCTGGCACGCGATTGATTTCGGTGACCTGCGACCCGCTCGAAGCTGCACGCGCGCCAATGGGCGATGCGATCGTGGCAGACATTGGTGCGATGGCTAGCGCTCTTGCCAACTTGGTTGAAGAGAGCAGCCGCCAGCTCCCAACTGCAGCTCCGGAACCCGCGAAGGTTGACCAAGACGCTGGCCGACTTCACCCAGAGACAGTGTTCGACACACTGAACGACATGGCCCCGGAGAATGCGATTTACCTGAACGAGTCGACTTCAACGACCGCCCAAATGTGGCAGCGCCTGAACATGCGCAACCCTGGTAGCTACTACTTCTGTGCAGCTGGCGGACTGGGCTTCGCCCTGCCTGCAGCAATTGGCGTTCAACTCGCAGAACCCGAGCGACAAGTCATCGCCGTCATTGGCGACGGATCGGCGAACTACAGCATTAGTGCGTTGTGGACTGCAGCTCAGTACAACATCCCCACTATCTTCGTGATCATGAACAACGGCACCTACGGTGCGTTGCGATGGTTTGCCGGCGTTCTCGAAGCAGAAAACGTTCCTGGGCTGGATGTGCCAGGGATCGACTTCCGCGCACTCGCCAAGGGCTATGGTGTCCAAGCGCTGAAAGCCGACAACCTTGAGCAGCTCAAGGGTTCGCTACAAGAAGCGCTTTCTGCCAAAGGCCCGGTACTTATCGAAGTAAGCACCGTAAGCCCGGTGAAGTGAGGTAAGCCATGAGCCAGAATCTCTTTAACGTTGAGGACTATCGCAAGCTTGCGCAAAAGCGCTTGCCGAAGATGGTCTACGACTATCTGGAAGGTGGGGCTGAAGACGAATACGGGGTGAAACACAACCGCGACGTCTTCCAGCAATGGCGATTCAAACCGAAGCGGCTAGTAGACGTCAGCCGCCGCAGCCTCCAAGCGGAAGTACTTGGAAAGAGGCAGTCGATGCCTCTCTTGATTGGGCCTACTGGGCTGAACGGTGCGCTGTGGCCTAAGGGGGATCTCGCTTTAGCTCGAGCAGCAACCAAGGCCGGAATCCCGTTCGTGCTGTCGACCGCCTCCAACATGTCCATTGAAGACCTCGCACGTCAGTGTGATGGCGATCTGTGGTTCCAGCTCTATGTGATCCACCGAGAGATTGCGCAGGGGATGGTGCTCAAAGCCCTGCACACTGGTTACACGACACTGGTGCTTACTACGGATGTGGCGGTTAACGGCTATCGCGAGCGCGACCTGCATAACCGATTCAAGATGCCAATGAGCTACTCCGCAAAGGTGGTGCTGGACGGATGCCTGCATCCGCGCTGGTCGCTCGACTTCGTGCGACACGGCATGCCGCAACTGGCCAATTTCGTCAGCAGTCAAACGTCTAGCTTAGAAATGCAGGCAGCATTGATGAGCCGCCAAATGGATGCCAGTTTCAACTGGGAGGCATTGAGATGGCTGCGTGACCTCTGGCCGCACAAACTCCTCGTAAAGGGGTTGCTCAGTGCTGAGGACGCCGATCGGTGCATCGCTGAAGGTGCAGACGGCGTAATCCTATCAAACCACGGCGGTCGCCAACTCGATTGCGCGATATCGCCAATGGAAGTTTTGGCTCAATCGGTAGCGAAAACTGGAAAACCAGTGCTTATCGATAGCGGCTTCCGACGGGGTTCGGACATCGTTAAAGCACTTGCGCTAGGTGCTGAGGCTGTACTCCTGGGTCGTGCAACTTTGTATGGCCTTGCAGCACGAGGTGAAACGGGTGTTGACGAGGTGCTAACCCTCCTCAAAGCGGATATCGACCGCACCCTTGCCCAGATTGGATGCCCTGACATCACCTCCCTTTCTCCTGATTACCTCCAAAACGAGGGAGTGACTAACACCGCTCCAGTCGATCACCTCATTGGTAAAGGAACACACGCATGAGTGAAGTACTGATTACCGGCCTGAGGACGCGGGCCGTCAATGTCCCATTGGCCTACCCCGTTCACACCGCTGTTGGAACTGTTGGCACAGCGCCTCTTGTTCTGATCGACCTGGCCACCAGTGCCGGCGTGGTAGGCCATTCCTACCTGTTCGCATACACCCCCGTTGCGTTGAAGTCGCTGAAGCAGCTCCTGGACGACATGGCAGCCATGATCGTCAACGAACCATTGGCACCGGTTAGCTTGGAAGCCATGCTCGCAAAACGCTTCTGCCTGGCAGGTTATACGGGATTGATCCGAATGGCCGCTGCTGGCATCGATATGGCAGCTTGGGATGCGCTGGGCAAGGTTCACGAAACGCCACTAGTAAAACTCCTCGGCGCGAACGCTCGACCAGTTCAGGCTTATGACAGCCACAGCTTGGATGGAGTCAAACTCGCGACTGAGCGCGCTGTGACCGCAGCAGAACTCGGATTCCGGGCGGTTAAGACCAAGATCGGCTATCCGGCATTGGATCAAGATCTGGCAGTCGTGCGCAGCATACGCCAAGCAGTAGGTGACGACTTCGGCATCATGGTCGACTACAACCAGAGTTTGGATGTACCAGCCGCAATCAAACGCAGCCAGGCGCTGCAGCAAGAGGGCGTCACCTGGATTGAAGAGCCGACGCTTCAACACGATTACGAAGGCCATCAGCGCATTCAAAGCAAGCTCAATGTGCCCGTCCAGATGGGTGAGAACTGGCTCGGCCCTGAGGAGATGTTCAAAGCATTGAGCATCGGTGCATGCCGGTTGGCTATGCCAGATGCAATGAAGATCGGTGGCGTGACGGGCTGGATCCGAGCCAGTGCACTCGCACAACAATTCGGTATTCCAATGTCCAGCCACCTGTTCCAAGAAATCAGCGCTCACCTGCTAGCCGCCACCCCAACTGCGCATTGGCTGGAGCGTTTGGATCTCGCCGGCAGCGTCATCGAGCCTACTCTTACATTTGAGGGCGGAAATGCTGTGATTCCGGATCTCCCTGGCGTTGGGATCATCTGGCGCGAGAAAGAAATCGGGAAATATCTGGTGTAATGCAAAATAAAAAGGCCCGCTTATGCGGGCCTTTTCTTATACAGACTTTCCATGCTTTAGCGTTTCGGAAGGTAGCTCTGAAAACCTGGCTTTATATTCAGCCGAGAAACGGCCCAAATGCGTAAAACCGTAATCCATCGCGAGTTCAGTTACACTCTTTTTTCGACCGTCAGCATTCAACAAAGCCGCACGTATCCGATCTAGTTTCCTGCTGACAAAATACCGACGGGGTGGCTCGCCCATGTGCTGCTCGAAGAGAACGTAGAGGCTGCGCACACTTACGTTAGCATAACGAGCCAACGTTTCAGGTGTCAAATCTTGCTTCAAATTATCCTCAATATATTGCAGCACCTTGCGCAAAACTTGACTCTGCACTCCCTCCCCCTTTACATCCAGGTTAGTCAAAAAAGAAGTAAGTGCTTTGATAGTTATAATTTGAACGTAATGCTCTTGAACCGCACGAATCATGTTCTCACTTTCAATCTCGTTACAGACAAGGCTCAACAGCTGCGCAATCCCTTCCAGGTCGATTAGCTTGTATACTTTATCCTCAAAACGTAGGCCTTCGGCTGGCAGACACCAGCGCTGGAGCTCACACACCTTACCGATCAAATTGACTGGAATTTTCAAAATGAATTTTTCACAATCATCCGAGTAAGTGAAGTCCACTTCATCCTGTGGATTAATCACTATCAAATCACCAGCAAGCAGGACACGCCGACCATTTCGGTGACATTGGAGGCAGCTTCCAGTCAACATAATTTGAATGTGAAATTTGTCTCGAAGAGCTGTCGATGTAACGCGCGTTTCGCTGCCATATCTGATTCGACAAAAATCAAGTTCTGATACCTGCCTGTGAATGAGCATCGCCTCGCGACGCACATCAGCGATAACGATGGAGTGATTTCCAACATGCTGGTTTACATAGGCTGAAACCAAGCGAGGATCTGCAAGATCGTAGACTTTGCTACGTTCACTTAACAGTTCGATACTCATAATCACGGCCTCTAGCGAAAAGCGCTGAGGTAACACGCCTTGGAATATAATGCGTGCCGGTCAGCTGGTTACCAAAACTTCCAGGTATAACTTGTAATCAGACGATTCTCATCAAAGTCCGCACCATACTTAGTCTTAACTTTTATATTTCTACCTTCAAAAGCCAATCCACTGAGCGGGCCACTTTGAATAACATAAGAGAGAATAAAGTTCGTTTCGCTTTCGACGTTATCAGAAAGGCCAGGGCCGCGATCGATGTTTGTACCACGCAGATAACGGGTCATAAACTTCAGCCCTGGCACACCCATTGCCGCGAAGTTATAGTCGTAACGGGCTTGCCATGAGCGCTCCTGGGCCTTGTAGAAAGCGATGGTTGACCAGTTGACCAGGAATGGCTGGGGGGCGTAGCCATTTAGCAACGGGAAGGCATCATCGCCATACATACGCTGGTAGGCTGCGGTGAATGTATGTCCACCCTTGCTAAGCGCCGTCATCAGGCCCAGCGAGCTGTTATCAAGACTACCGGAAAGCTTTGCGCCTTCATCTTGAGTGTTGTAATAGCGAAGGTCTGACTTCAACGAATAGCCATTACCTAAGTCCATGGTATACGCTGCCGCAGCGTAATGTTGCTTGTAGATATCTTCCAGCTGACCAAAGTAATAAGTCGTATTGAGCTGAGGAGTGAATTCGTATCGCGCACCGGCAAAGTTCAAACCATCACTGCTCTGCGCAGGTGAATCACCAAACAAGTAAATATCTTCCCTGTTGGACGATTCACGTGTCGCCGTTTTCCAGAATCGACCGGCATTCAGCGTCAGCTTAGACCACTCCTTTGACTCAATTGTCGCCCCCTCATAGGTGGTGATAAGCTGCCTCGAGTCATCGTAAAAAGCGACAGGGAGCATCGGCCTATGCTCGCCGATCTTGACTTCCGTGTTAGAGAATTTAATCTTCGCCGCGACACTGGCACGACCATAGTCAGTGACAGGCTTACCTTTGCTGTCATCATAGGGAAGAACGGTATCTGGCCCACGACCACCACCACCGTCGAGGCGATATGCGTACTGCCCGAAGGCATCCAAACCAAACTTTACAGGCCCGTCAGTGTATCCCGATTTAAACTGCAGATCGAACCCTTGGCTCCAGCTTCCCACACGCGACTTGGGAGCGTTGTCCTGCTTGAAATCCCTGTCGTAATAGAAGTTACGAAGGCCTAAAGTCAGATGACTATCGTCAAAGACATCCGCGTGGCCTGTAGCCGCATACATCATAGCCAAACCTGTGACAGCCCAGCCCATACGATCGATTTGTTTCATCCAACCCACTCCGAATTATTATTGTGTGCGAGTTTTTCTAGTGCGCACTCACTCCAACCGAAAATATGGCCAAGAGTGATGTGCTTAATAAAAAAGGCGCGACGCACGCGCCGCGCCGAAACCCGTTACAGGCGAGCTTTTTACCTGGACGGGGTATTACAAGAAGATTAAGCGCTCTGCTTTACTGGGGTTTCAGCAGACAGCCGACCAGCATGCCTCTGAGAAATCATCATCACAGCGATAACAGCGACTACGCCAGGCAGACCAAACAGGAGGAAGTTCTGCTCAAATGGCAGGCTCAGGCTATAAAGGTAGCCACCAAGAAGTGGGCCTGCTACTGCCCCGCAGCGCCCGACTGCGGCTGCCATGCTGACACCGGTAGACCGTGCATTGGCGGGATAGATGTCGGCTGCGAGGGTATGCACTACAGACAGACATCCAACTGTTGCTCCGCCGGCGACCAGCAGCAGTGCATACAAAGTCACGGGGCCGGGACGAACGCCCAACAGCGAAATCGAGATGGCAGAAAGCGCGAAGAAAACCAGCAGCGTTGCCTTGCAGCCCCAACGGTCTGCTACGAAACCACTGGCCAACTGGCCGAATAGAGCACCGATGTTCATGATCAGCAGGAAGGTAATGCTCGAGCCCAGTGGATAGCCACCGCTATTCATGAGCTTCGGCAACCAAGTATTCAGGCCGTACACCATGAGCATGCACATACCAAAGGCAACCCAGACCATCAAGGTGGCGAATGCACGCGCGTCGCTGAACAGCGAAGCCATGGACGTTCCTGCAGTATTGGCTACGACGTCGACTTCGTACTGGGTGCCGCTGATGTGGCGGTGGCTTGGATTGATACGCTGCAGCAGTGCACCGACATCATCGTGGCGCTTTTTATGCACCAGGTACGCCACCGATTCAGGAAGCGTTTTATACAGCAGTGGCAGGCAAAGCAGTGACAGCCCTGCGATATAGAATGGGGAATGCCAGCCCAGCATTGGGATGAGGTAGATACCCGCCAGCGCCGAGAGCAAGCCACCTACCGCGAAGAAGCTAAGCATCAGGTTGATGAGACGGTTCCTGTACTGGGTGGGTGCCATTTCTTTCAGGATAGTCACCAGGTTGGGTACCACCCCACCCAATCCCACACCGGTGAGGAAGCGGCAAATCGCGAACGTAATAGAGTCGACAGCGAAGGCGTTCGCGAAAGCTGCAACACTGAAGAGAGCGACGCAGAAAAGGATAATCGGGCGGCGACCGAAACGATCGGCGGTAGTGCCAAGGAGCACGGCTCCGACCATCATGCCCAACATGGAGCTAGAGCCAAGCATCCCAGCTTGAGAAGGCGTCAGATTCCATTCTGTCATCAGGTGCGGCAGCACGGAGCCGTAGATGACCAGGTCGTAGCCATCGAACAGCATGATGAAAGAGCACCAAAAAACCAGGAGAAAATGGAAGCGACTGAGCTTTGCGGTATCGAGGATACCGACTGCGCTGATGCGTTGCATGGCATGTACTCTTGTTGTTTTTTTGAGGTGATCGAACGAGAGCTGCACACCCCCGATCCGTTCGACCTTCACGTTATGGGGTGTTGCCTGATAGATCAAATAGATATATTTTTGCATTTGAAATAAGCCGGATCTATTTAAAATGATCGATCTCAATCTTGTCCGTGTCTTCGTGACCATCTTCGAAACCGGCAGCGTCAGCGGTGCAGCTGAGCGTCTCCACGTCACGCAGCCGTCCGTGAGCTATGCCTTGGCCAGGCTCCGCGACCAATGGGGTGACCCGCTTTTCAAGCGCTCGCGTGATGGGATGCAGCCTACCGTTCTAGCTTCACAGCTCTACGGATCCTTCCGTTCGTCGCTTAGTGATATCGAACGCGCGGTGGCACTTACCCAAAAATTTGAGCCGCACCTCTCGACTCGCCGTTTCCGTCTTGCTCTGTCGGATTTGGGAGAGGTTTACTTCCTCCCGCATGTACTGCGCGGACTACAGACCACAGCGCCACTCGTCGAATTGGAGGTGATCCAGGTCGAAATAGACCGGATGGACGAATGGCTGAAAACAGGAAAAATCGATGCTGCGATCTGCAACCGAAGCTTCCTACCTGTTCAAGCAAAATGTGATCTGATGTTTGAAGAGCGGTACGTCTGTATGGCTCGCAAAGATCACCCACGCATCGGAGATGAACTCTCCATGCAGCAATACCTTGAAGAACGCCACGTTGTCGTATCTGCCGGCACCGGCCACCACTTTGTTGAGGATCGACTGAGGGAAGCAGGCGTTGAGCGAACTGTGAGCCTTCGCGTTCCACACTTCAGCGTTCTGCCCGAGATCATTTCATCCAGCGACCTGCTGGTGACGCTGCCAGAGCGGGTCGCCAACGTCTATGCAGAGCGCAATGGCCTCAAGACAATGGAGCTACCATTCACCGTACCAAAGTTTGAAGTCAGCTTGCACTGGCATGAGCACAGCGGTGATAACACTGCCCAGCTATGGTTCTGTGAGTTCCTGAAGGAAACGATTACCTGCTTATAAACGCCAAGCACGGACGATGTCTGGGCAGGTAGCCCAACCATCGTCCTTATCGCTTATGTCTTACTCAGATATCAGTCGCGCATCGGGCTCATCACCTTGAAGGTCAGTACCTACAGCATCAGTACCGACAGGAGCCGGATTGAATGCCTCCACGCAAGGTGTCGGTTGATCGTTGAAAAGCAGACGCAAAACATCTGGCCGCGAGTAATGCCCAACCGGGTCGAGTGCCGCTTTAGCTACAGAAATGGCGCCCAAATCGACGTCGGCATAAAGGATGCCTTCTTCATATTCGCCCAGAGGCTCACACAGCGGTGCGCCATCGGGGCCATAAATCATCGCGAAACCACCTCCATCCTGCAACAGGTTGCCCTTAT